>WNFD01004724.1_pt1 | contig 13652 bp, 8 predicted proteins | sample 5400491 | NCBI WGS metagenome assembly WNFD01 (sample SAMN13153343, study PRJNA577476) | soil metagenome | isolation source: 120 cm saprolite under Douglas fir tree site 2 hole 2 replicate 2 | place: USA:California | collected 2015-04-18 | reverse complement strand
GGAACGGGCGATGGCCCTGTTATCGCCCATCTTGGGAAAGATTCGCGGCGGTTCGGTCACTCTCGCTGCCGCGATCCGGGCCAGCGTGGCACCGCGGGCGGCCTTCTCGCTGGCCATGGTCAAACAATTGCGTCCGCGTGGCCGGATCGCTCGTTCCCTTTTCCCGCAGGAGACGCGCACGACTGCCATCGGCAGCACGATAACTCACCTCACGCAAGGGACGTTATCCGCTGCACCCCCACGGCCAGCCCCCGGTGGAGCAACCGTCGAAAATGTTAATCAAGCAGTGCTCCAGCCGACCATCTCGCCCGCTCATGTTCATGGCGCGGCCCCGCATCCGAGCCCGGTCCAACTCGCCGAAGTGGTCAAGCTCCTTTCGAAGCCGGCTTTGGGTGCTTCGGCGGTGGCTTCTCTGCCTGCCCGGCCTCAATTCCGCTTTACGGGCGGACCGAACGATTTCACGTTGCCGGCGGGCACGCGGCCAAAAACCAGCCGCCAGTTCGAACCCGGGGACAGTCCGGGAGCAGCCGACATGCGCATCGCCCTGACTGAATTCAACGATTTGCTCACAACAGATGTGCAGCCGACTCCGCCCAAACCAACTCTCAATCTGAATCCGCTGCACCAGCAAGCCTTAGCCGCAACGGAGCCGCAAGCAGCCTTCTCGACCCGGTTCGGGCGGTTGCTTCGCTTCGGGGCCACAGACGCGCTGACCTACGCACAAAACCGGTATTCGGCGGGATCAGCGAGTGATCCCACCTGGCCCGAGGTTATGGCTTATCCAGACATCAAGGACCCGATGTCGCGGCCGCTGGTGAATCTTTCCAGCGAGTATCTGTTGCCGAACCTGAAACTGATTCCGAAGAATACGATTTCGCTCCTGAAAACCAACCAAGCATTTATTGAATCGTACCTGGTCGGGTTGAATCACGAATTCGCGCGCGAACTGCTCTGGCACGAGTACCCCACCGACCAGCAGGGCACCTATTTCCGCCAATTCTGGGCTGTCTCGAGCTATGTCGATCAGCAAGGGCGCGACCCTCAAACTCTCACCGAGGCGCTCAAAGACATTCCCCCGCTTCACCACTGGGATCGAGCCTCGGCGCTCGGCTCCCACGATCAGTGCGATCCGCAGGACTCCGACGGTCCAACCGTTCTCGTTTTGAGGGGAGATCTCCTCAAGCGCTACCCGAACACGTTCATTTATGCGCAAAAGGCAGCTTGGGGAACGGGAACCCAAATCAACCGGCTGGTTTTGAGCGATCCAACCGGTGAACTCTTTGATACTTCTCCCCAGGACCCACGACTGCGTTTCCCGCTCTACAAGGCGATCGTTGCGCCGGATATATACCTGATTGGCTTCGACTTCAGCCTGGACGAAATCCGCGGCGATCCACGCCTGGAGGAAACGGCCACAGCTCGAGCGGTGGCGGGAGACAAGCTGGGCTGGTTCTTTGTCCTGCAACAGGCGGTTGGAGAACCGCGCTTCGGCCTGGATACAGCCCCGCCCATCGATCCGTCGCCGCTGGTCTGGGACAACCTGTCCTGGGCGAATTTGGACGTGGCAGTGGGGGGAACAATTGACTTGGACAAGCCCTTTGTGAGCCCGCCTGGCGGAGCAAACAATGGTAGTCTGGCCTGGGCGACCAACGCGGCCGACATGGCTTCGATCCTCTATCAAGAACCGGTCATGGTGGCCGTCCACGGCCGCGAAATGCTGAAGAACTTGAGCCCTAGCTCCTGACCCCCTGCTAGCCTATGGCGCCCCAAATCATCCCACAGTGCAGCGATCAGTTTCCCTTTATCCTCCTTCCCGTTCGACTGGAGACAAAGTACCAACGCAGCGCCGGCGGAACCGAGCTGCGGATTCGCTTTTACCCGGACGCGATCAGCGTCGCGCCGCCCCCCGTCGCCGTTAATGAAGCCGAGCGGATGTTGGGACAAGGCTACTGGAAGGCGCGCGCTGCTGTGCGCCAGGCGCCCAACGATGATAACCTCAAACGCGCCTACAAAGGTTCTTGGAATGCTCTGGCCACACGAGCGGGGGCTTATCGCGCCGGGTTCGTGGTGCGCAACACCGCCTCGCTCAATCCTGATGCCGCCCCAGGCGATCTGACCTTTCCGCCTCCACCCCCTCCCAGCCCAACGCCGCTCCCGCGAGCGGACGGCCTACCCGACTCCTTTCTCGTGATCGCTTATTTTCGCGATCCGACCACGCGCGTGCAAAGCGAAGTGGCACGCGTTACCGGGGCTCCCATCCCCACCGACCTGCTTTTGGGCCCGGATCCCACTCAGTCCGTCGTCAGCTTGAGCCGGGACCCGGCCACCGGGCGCCTCGTGGTTTCGGACTCGCTTCGCTGGCTGGTCGACTTTGACGCGGCGGTGCAGGTCGGAATGGCGGTGCGAATGCCCGTGGCACCGCCATTTGACACGCGCGGCTTCGACCGGATTGTTGCGTTGGGCATTCGCGCCACCAGTTCCTTCCCGGACGGTTCAGGCATCCTGGAACAGCTTTTTCAAAAACATCGGGATAGCGATGGATTCGCGCTCGTCCCGGCCGGCACACCCACGAACAATACGGAAACGGCCCCTAGCGAATGGCAGCCCGCCTCCAGTCAGGTGGAGGAACTGTTCGCCATCGAGGACAATCCCCCAGACCTCAATGGGAACGAGGGTTCGATGGAGCCGAAGGACGGCCAGCGTTTTGCCGATCTGTTCATGTTCTCCACTGAATTCGTGCGCCGCCTGCCGGGGGCGGCGGCGACGGACATCTCCGAAGCGCTCGCCTTCAATCGAGCGGCCACGCCTGGGACGATTGGCGATTTCATGCGCGAATATTTGAAGGGTTGGGTCGATACGCTCACCGCGGATGCCGTCCACGATTTCTTTGCCACTTGGGTCACTGGACGGGGCCAGTTCCCAGCTTTTCGCGCCGGGCGGCAGCCCTACGGGATCGTGGTGACGAGTTCATGGAGTGATTGGAAGTCGATGGCCGCGACGCCGATCAGTATTCCCTCTTCCGACATCACGCACCGGATTCTAAATCTTCTCATGATCCATCGCCCGCGTTGGGAAGTTTTGGCCGATCGCGTTCCTCACGCCGCGCTGCCGACCTCCGACCCGTTTCAGAGATTACTCGGCATCCTGGGCCTGCTGGCCAGCTCGACCGATTTTGTTTCGCGCAAAGCAGTCTCCGACGAATACATCCGCCAGCGCTTGCAATTCGCCGGCGCCAACGCGCCCGCGACCCAAGCCTGGTTGAATGCCCTGATTCAATCGCGCGCGGCCAGCTTCGGGACCATCAATTTTCCTCCTGCCCCCGGGCCGAGCGATCCCCTACTGGCCTTTATCGTTTTCCTGGAGCAATTCGACGAATGGAAACTCCCGCTGATCGATGGCGACCCGGCGAAGCCACTGTCCGAGACTGGCTTTGTGGCGAAGTACGATGGAACACACACGTATCTCGACTGGTTGACTACGGCTTCGTCGGCGGATCTGTCCAGCCAGGCTTTCAAAGATGCCGCGGGCAATGCCATTCCCGCGCCGGCTGCGCTCCTGTATGTTTTACTGCGCCAATCGCTCCTGGCGGCGTTGGAAAATAGCTCATTGGAGGTGGCGCGCGTGCAGGGCCAGGGGACGTTCGATGTTCCGGATCGGGATCCGCCGATCGCCAACATTGGCGATCAGCAAAATGTGTTGCGCAAAGATTACCTGGATCTGGATGCGTCGCGCCTTGGTCTCAGCACGCAACCGATCGCGCTGGTCGACTGGGTGCTCGGTCAGGCCCGAGCCGGCAGCGCCTCTAGTGTGCCGCCGGTCCAGCGCCTGGCCGAGGTCCAGCAAGCGATCGCGGCATTGGCGGGTTCGCCCACGGCGCGGTTGGAACGGCTCCTGGCCGAACACATTGACCTCTGTTGTTATCGCCTCGCTTGGATTACAGGTTTATATACGCACCGGTTCGCCACAATGCGGCAGCAGGCCGACGTCCGCGGCCTCTACTTGGGCGCCTATGGATTCGTGGAGAACGTGCGGCCGTCCACCGGCCAGCTTCAACCGGTCCCACCGGAGTCCTTGCCGGCCTTGCTCAGAGCAGGCGTGACTTCGGATGTGTTTGAAGATCCGACCAATGCGGGCTACATCCACGCTCCTTCCGTGATGCAGGCGGGCACTGCCGCCGTGCTCCGCAATGGCTACCTGTCCCACGCCAGCTCGGACCAGCCACTGCTCTTTTCGGTCAACCTGTCCTCCGCGCGTATGCGCGCGGCCTCCCTCCTCATGGACGGGGTTCGGAATGGCCAGCCCCTGGCTGCCCTCCTTGGCTATCAGTTCGAGCGCGGCTTGCATGAGGGGCATCCAGGCATTGAATTGGACTCTTTCATCTATTTGTTCCGGGATCAGTTTCCGCTGCTGGGCGGCCGCTTGACAGAACTCCCGCCCAACACTTCGGCGGAGGTGGTGGAAGCGAGAAATGTGGTTGATGGCCTGGGCCTGCTCCAGGCGGCCAGCCAGGCCTATCCTTACGGCCTAGCCGGCTTGCCGGCGCTGCCCAATCCGGCCGCGTCCGCCATCATTACCGAAGTCGACCGGTTGAAGGACGCCCTCGATGCCGTCTCCGATCTGCTTCTTTCCGAAAGCGTCTATCAAGTGGTGCAGGGCAATACGCCCCGACTGCAAGGCACCCTCCAGGCTTGGACCTCGCCCGAGGCGCCGCCCGAACCGGAAATTCTACGGACGCCCCGAAGCGGCCGTTTGTTCAGCTTCCGGGTCAGCATCGCGCTGGATCCGGACGGAGCGGCTGGCTGGTTTCCAACTCTCTCCTCGCGCGCCCGCGCCAATGCCCAGGTGAACCATTGGCTGACCAGCCACTTGCCTGCAGCCCGGTCCATTCAATGGACAGTCCAGGCTCCGGGTGGGGGGCCAGCGGTGCAATCGCTCCGAGATTTGCGGTTGGAACCGCTTGACCTCGTCCTGATGAGCGGCGACCGGCTCGGCGATCAGTCCAGCGAATTGGAACGGTATCTGATCCGCCAGTACCGATGGGAAAACGCCATTCCCAATTCGATCCCGACGGTCATTGCGCAATCCGGGGGCACTGCGCCGGATCCGCAGCACTCGCTTATCTTTGATTGGGGCGCGGCTTCAACAGGTAGCAACTCTTTGGCCAGCGTGCAACCCCTTCTCCTGCGCTGGCGGCGGCTCATCACGCAAGCCCGCCCTATGCACGCGGGTGACTGGCGGCGCACGACTGGGCCGCAGGGCGCCGATCCGGCAGATCCTTCCGGGTCCGCGACGGGAAATCCACGACTGCTTCAATTTGCGGACTTGGTGCAGCGTCTCGATGCCGCGATCCAGGCGCTGGCCGATGCGGCCAGTCACCTCAGCACGGCGACCGACGCCTTGGTCGCCAGCGCGGCCAATCTCGATACGAATCCTGCCATCCTGGCTAACCCGGCCTTCCACGCCAAGATCGAAGCGTTAACGGAGGCGCTGTTCGGGATCGAGCTCTTCGGTATCCCCGAGGCAAATCCCGTGGATACGCTGCCCCTCGATCCGGTAGTCGTGCGCGGACTCCTAAGCCAGGCGCAAGTGGTCCTGCAGATTGCGAAGGATCGTTCCAGCCGGGCCACCACGCTGCGCCAGACGACTTTTTCGGACCCGCTGCCCACAATTGAACCGGCCCGGACGAAGGAGCTGGCCCGCCGCAACGACATCCTGAGACGGAGCTATCTGGATGCAGGCAAAGCGATCTTCGGCCCAGCGTTTATCATTGTCCCCCTTTACAGGCTCCCGTCGAACGAAATATCCGAAATCCAGCAAGCCGCCGCGAATCCGGCCGTGGCCGATCCATTGGTCGTGCAGGAGTGGCTGCACTCCACCTCTCGGGTCCGGCCGCCAGTCGCGGATATGATGATCAGCCTGGCCGCGGCCCGCTGGCTGGGCCACCCCATCGAGGATCCAGCCCTTCTGCAATTACCCCATCAGCCTGGGCGGTCTTGGATCGGGGGTCCGATCGATCCCGCTTTGCCACCGGGCGATTGGCTTTCCATGGTGCTTTGGAATGCGGCGTTGATTCCCAAGCCCCTCCAGGCCGGTCTGATTCTGGATGCCTGGACGGAGACAGTCCCGGCGAGCCGTGAAACCACGGGGGTGGCCTTTCACTACAACCGGCCCAACGCCACGGCTCCCCAAGCGGTTCTGCTCGCTGTCCCGGCCACACAACTCGGCCACTGGACGTGGGACGGACTGATCGGCTCCGTGCACGAAGCGCTCGATCTGGCCAAAATCCGCGGGGTGGAGCCCGATGCCTTGATTGGGCGCGGGCCGAACTCCCGGCCGCCGGAAGGAGCGTACTTCCAGACCCTGCCCGCAATCTTAAGTGAAATGACTCGAACCCGGTTTGCCGCGACCGATTATGCCAACGTCGTGGTGGGTGCCGTCCAAACCAACGTTTAACGACCATGCCTCCCATTCCTCGCACCGCCGCCGTTTATCAGATGATTCTGAATCCCCGCGATCCTTCCCCGGTGGTTCGCGGCTGGAACCGCTTGGAAGGGCGCCCGCGCAGTGCGGATCTGGAACGGAGCCTCCGCGCCGAAGTGCGCGACCCGCTTTGGTTTCTGACCAGGCAATGGCAGTTTGGAGAATTCGAAGGCGATGATGCTGGCTCGCCCATCGATGCCCGAATCGCGTATGAAACAGCGGCCCTGGACGGCTACGGCGTGGCGGGCCAGACCGTCCCCTATCAGAGCGAGTTGCCGTTGGAAACTCGAGCGCACCGTGAGCCGGTGCCCTTCGACCTGCTGTTGCACATCCAGGCAACGCAGATGTTTGAACGGTTGCTCCAGACCGGAAACGTCGCTGGGCGCCTGGCCAATTACTCGAGCACGCTGACTTTGGATCCCGCGACCGAAATCGCCGGCGCGTCCACTCCCGAAAGCCGGGCTTTGTTCAATGCCGGCCGGGCTTTTCTTTTCGATACTGCGCGCCTGATCACCATGGTTAGAAATGGGTCGCACGGCGCTCTCATCGACACTTTCAACGCCATCACCGTAGCGGAAAAACAGGCCTTGCTCAATGCCGGAAACGCCCTGTTGGCCTGGTTTGAGCGCACTTATTCTCAGCCCAATTCGGACCCGCCTACCTGGCGTCCGGAACGCCTGGACCACGCCTTCCAATGCACCGCCGGTCAGGCCACGCTTTCCAACGCCGGCGACAATAGCCCTTCCCTCGATTGGTATTCCTTCGACGCCGCCATCCAATCAACTCCCTCACCACCCACTCCCACCGAAGCGGCTGCCCTCTCGTTCCTGCCGGTGTCTATGCATTTTGCCGGTATGCCCAGCCCTCGATACTGGGAGATGGAAGACGGCAAAACCGATTTCAGCAGGCTGGACGTCCAGGCAAGCGACGTGCCCAAGCTTTTGCTCGCCGAATTCGTCCTGCTGTTCTCCAACGACTGGTGCCTTCTGCCCTTGGAGTTGCCGGTGGCCTCTTTCACCCGGATTCAAGGCCTGCTCGTCACGGATGTCTTCGGCGATCAAACCCTGGTCCGCCCGGCCGACCGGGGACGCGACAGCGACTGGCAGCGCTGGTCCATGTTTCGTCTTTCCGGCGATGACATCCCAAACCCGGGCTTGTTGCTCGCCCCGGTCTTGTCCGCCACCTCCGTGGCGCCGGCCCTCGAAGAGATCCATTTCCTCCGGGACGAAATGGCGAATATGGTCTGGGCAGTGGAAGACCGGATTCCCTCGGCCATCGGAGAGGCGCTGGACCCGGAAATCGGCCATGTCCCACCCGTGTATCCCCCCACTGCGAACGGTGGGGCGGTTTACCGGCTGGGAACATGGATTCCGGATAACTGGCGTCCGTTCATCCCCACGCATGTGCCGGGGTCCAATCGCAGCATCCGGCTGCAACGGGCCCGCATGCCCGACCAACCTGCCCAGCCTTTCGGCGCCGTGCTCAACGTGCCTGCGCCCTATTTTGTCGCGGAAGAAGAAGTGCCGCGCGCCGGCCGAATCATTACTCGGGGCTTCCGCCGCGCGCGCTGGATCGATGGCACCCCGTATCTCTGGCTAAGCCGCAACTCTACCATCGGCCGAGGTCAAGGCTCCAGCGGGCTTGTGTTCGATCAAATCGATGAGCAGATCGAGTCGGCCCAAAGTTAAGCCAGTGGATGTTTCGACTGCGAATCGTGCCTCGGCCTTCCTCAAGGACCCCTGGAGGCGCGGGACGCCTACACCGCTGGATGTTGGAACAAGCATGATTGGGCTGCTTCGACGGTCGCCCGGAATTCGAAATTTTGAAGATCTACAGATGGTATCTGCCCGCACTCACCCCACAAGCAACCGACTAAAGTAGCAACTCTTCACCGGAGGATGCGGGAGCCTCTTGCCGCCTCTTCTAGTCATGGATCATGATCGCTCGAGATCTGCTCCAGGGGGTGTTTCCTACCCTCTGGTTGGTAACAGTCCCGATCTCGATGGCCTAGCAGGTTGGAGAAGTAGGCGAAGATGAGCATAGGCCGCCGGCTCTCTACGGACGGTCTGGCGGTGTCAATTCCATGAAGTCGGCACCGTCCCGAACGATGATCGAGACATCGTATGCAGCCAAGAGATCCTGCAAGTCCTTTCGAGGCGATTCGGGAAGTAGAATGGCTAGCCGGCCTTTGTTGACGAAGCGGCGGTAGTCGAGGAGTTGCCCGAGCGCCATTCGGATCGCTTCGCGTGTAACGGTCCCCTTTGCTTCAATCACACGTCGAGCATCAGGATCGTATAAGTCAGAGTAGAGCGACTGCGTCTCCCCCGAGGGCTTGATTTTGAGCCGCTTGAGAGGTCCGAGGCCTCGCGACAGTCGATACGCGCGATACGCTATGATTAGGGCCGACTCTCGACGCTCGGCGGTCCGCTCCTCAACAGCAGCCGCTATGAACTGCTCGGTTGCTCGGTTCTCGGGTTCGATCAGTGTGATATCTGGCTTGGAAGTCTCTGGCTTCCATACTTCATCGGCGGTTGGAAGCCCGTCCGCTTTGACCGGGCCGATGGGCTCAAGCCGGAACACGATAACCTTGCGGATCTCTCCACTCACGTCGGGTGCGTCAGTCGAGTAGTGCGGACGGCGTTCGTCAACCTTGAACTCGCCGACGTATGTAACCTTGCTGCGTACCCCGCGGAAGAGTCTGACCGAATGTCCGCGCCGCACATGCTCCGCCAGTGCGCGATTTCCTTGCCGGAGCTGCTGATCGCCTTCCTGTCCTTCCCCTGTGTAGTGGAAGAGGCCATCGGCGTGCCAGCCGTCAAAATAGCCATACTGGTGGCCGGCCGGCCCGGTAAAGATGAGAATGTTTGGAGATTGGCTGCTAGGTGCAATGCCTCCTTGTCGGCGGCCCCCATATCGCCTGTGGAGTTCTGTCCTTTTCACTACGTCGCCGGGCATAAGGGTCCAGGCAGTCATACCTACCTCCAATATTTAGACCTAATTTTGACCCTAAATATTCCTGCAGCATGGCTGACCTGGTCTCTTGTGTCAACGGAAATCGCGGGGTCGGGGAGCGCTGGTCACCGGTGGCCGATAGGTCGGTTAGCCTCAGTCTGGTTTCATGACGTCCTCCTTGGACACCAACAATCTGTTGCCAGACTCATATCCGTGGGCCCACTTGACCGGTGAGGGCGTCCGACTAGCCTGCCGGCATGGCTGGCCGGTTCCATTCACGACCGTCGGTCCGACAGCACGGATCTCGGCCTATGGCCCGTGGCGGAGTAGGCGAAGATCCAGGCGCTTTACGGGTCGATGAAGGGCCGACCCCCGGGCGTCGATGACGAACGACGGCCGTAACTCCCCGGGACCTCATGGCCGCCAATGACGCGGGCAAGCCGCTCTCCAACCAGGAGGTCGCCCAGATCCTGCGCGGGTCGGGCCTCCCCATCGCGCGACGCACGGTAGCTAAGTGCCGGGAGAAGCCACTGATACCGGCCGTCGCCACCGAGCCGATCCTGCCAGTTGATCGAGGGTGTAGACTGACCTTAAGCATCAAGAGCAGGCGTGGAGCACGACGCCTCACCAACCCGTAACCGTTAGCCGGGTGGGTCGGGGTCCGACGAAGAGTCGGATCACCGGATGCGGCCTGATGGGGGCAAGAACGGCGCGAGCCGCGCGCCAGCGCGGCGTTCGTGTTTCTGCCCCCTTCCTGCCGCTTCAGAGGTCGCGTGCTCACGCCAAAGAAAGGGTGGGTGCACGATGGCCGGGCTGAAGAAGCGCCAGAGTGTCGACCGTCGAGTCAGGACTCCATACCAGACCCCTCGGACCCTACAGGGGTTTCTGCAGTCGCTCACCCTCGACAACCCTACTGCGGCCGCTGCACTCAGGCATCAGTGCGAAGAAGGTACGGTGCCGGTGTCGCTCTTCATCAAGCTCCTCGACCGTGGCTATCGGAAGCCGCCCCAGGGGGAGGCGACCTCGTCCACGAGGATGCCCTTCATCGGCAAGGATGGCCGTCCCTGGGACTGGGAGCAGCGGCAGCGCGACGCCCAGACGCCGCAGACCACCCAGATCCGATCGTTCACCTTGGAAAACCCTGTGGTCAGGAAACGGCTCCAGCAGGAGTGGGAGGACGGGATCATGCCCCCGACCATCTACAACTGGTTCATCGAGAATGGGTGGGAGAAGCTGAGGAAACAGATCGAGCCGAGATTTCGTATGCCCTATGTCGGTCGCCATGGCCTGCCCTGGCAATATGACCCGATGGCCGAGCAGGAGCGTGAAGCCCTTGCAGCCCAGGCGGCCCGGAACAAGGCGGAGGAGTTGGCGCGGCCCGCGCATGACGAGGAGCAGAAGGAGCTGGTCGTTGGCGAACAGGAGGCTGGGGAAACAAACGAACTCGAAGTCTATCGCGGATAGCTGTACCCGACCGCGCGTGTTCGTGAGCCTTCCCGTAGAGAGGCAAACTCAGAACTCTGACGAGCCGAGAAAGGAAAACCAGATGGACCCACAGAAGGGACAGGGGACCGACGGACCCGGGGGGAAGAGCGTGAGCGAGCGAAAACGAACGGCGAATCGTACCAACGCCCAGAAGTCGACCGGCGCCAAGACTCCGGCGGGAAGGGCGAGGTCCAAGCTGAACGCTATCAAGCACGGTCTCCTGGCCGAGGAACTACTGATCACGATCGGCGAGCTCACGGAGGACCCGGAAGCGTTCGGGCAGCTGCTCGAGGGCGTCCGCGAGAACTACAAGCCGGTCGGACCGTTCGCCGACGCGCTCGTGCAGAAGATCGCCGGGTACTTGTGGAAGGACCGGCGCGCGCAACGGTTCGAGACCGGCGCGATCCAACGCGAGGTCGAGTACCAGCGAGGCATGGAGACGGTTCGGAACAACCGTCGCCTCCAACAGGCGCTCGCCGCTGGCGAGAACCTCGAGGCGAGTTCCCAGGGGATCCAGCATCTGCTAGATGGGCTCGATACAGCCAGCGAAGAAGTTCAACGAGCCGACTGGTCCATCGATTCATATAAGTTCGTCGTCGAGCACTTCGGGCATCTCGTGTCACTGCCACGGGAGGCCCCGACGATGCCCGGCGGGCCCGATGAGTTCGACCCGAAGCAGCTCCTCAAAGATCTGAAGGCCGAGCGCGATCGGCTGCGGGAGCAGCTGCCCGCCGTGGAGGCGGCCCAGAAGCGCGAGGGGGATGCGCGGGTCAGAAGCTATACCCTGCCGAACCCCAGGGACCTGGATCTCCTGCTGCGCTATGACACCGCCAACGACAGGAAGCTGCACCGAGCGATGCGCCAACTGCGCCAGGTCCAGGCTGACCGTCTAGCGGTCGAGGCGGCCGCCGGCGCCGCAGGAGGTGACCAGCCTGTCGCGAAATGAGAATTACGAAACGAAGCCACCGAGGATGAGCCCACGGAACAGGGGCGTGTCGTGGGTGCGGAGGTCTGCTGGTGCCGCGCTCAGTTACCGCCCCGGGCGACCTTGGTCGGGGCCGAAGGTGGAGGCGAGCATGCGCTTGCCGAAGAGCGTGGCCAGGACGGCCACGCGGCTGCCGATGGCGCTGAGGCCGATCAGGCCCAGGGTGCGGCCCTCGAGCTGGGTGATGCTAGTCGACAACGAGCAGATCGAGCAGGTACGTCGACAACAGCTCGGCGCCGGACTCGGTGACGAGCACATTGTCGATGATGCGCGCCCCGAGGCGCTCCTCGGTGGAGAACACGGGCGGCTCGATCGAGACCACCATGCCTGCGCGCAGCACATCCTTGCTGCCGCCGAACATGTTCAGGGGCTCCCCCCACGACGGCGGCACGCCGGCGCCGATCGAGTAGCCGGTGGTGTGCAGGCGGTAGCCGTCCATGCCCGCATCGGCGATCACGCGCTTGGCTGCCTCGTGCGGCACGATGGCGGGGACGCCGTCACGGATCTCCGCGAGGCACACATCGAATGCGGCGCGCGCCACGGTGTAGAGGTCGCGTACGCGCTGGGACGGCGGCCCGAGGTTGAACTGCCGTCCGATCGTCTTGGTGTAGCGCTTGTACGCGGCGCCAAGCTCCACATTGCCGGGATCACCGGGCTGGAGCCTGCGCAGCGTGGGCGCGCCATGCGCGAAGCCGCAGCGCTCGCCGGTGACCAGGTTGATCGCGCTGGCCGGCAGCGAGCTGCCGGAAGCGAGCAGGGTCTGGTAGACGGCGGCGGCGATCTCGAGCTCGCTGCGGCCCGCGGCCACGGCTCCGATGCAGGCGGCCATCGCCGTATCCGCGATGCGCGCTGATTCGCGGATCAGCGCGATCTCGCGTGGCGACTTCACCTGCTTCAGCTCGTGGATCAGATTGGACGGCTCGGCGACCAGCGCGGCACCGAGAAGATCCTTGAGTTTCGCGTGGTGATGTGGATGCAGATAGTACGGTGGCGTCTCGAGACCAACGCGGGCACGGCGAAGGCCAAACCGATCGACAAGGACGCGGAATGCCTCGAGGGGATCCTGGGGCTCGGGGCCACCCCACCCGATGACCTCATCCGCCAGGGAGTCTTCGACGACCTCACAGCGGTCCGACAGGCGCGTGAACATGACGAGGAGGTCGGGCTTCGCCGACAGCAAGAGGCACTGGAAGGTCTGATAGCTCTTGGCTTCAGTGCCGATGAGCCAGTGCAGGGACATCGGATGGATGACCAGCAGCCAGTCCAGCCCTGCCGCGCTGACCGCCTCGCGCGCGCGAGCATGGCGCGCGGCAAACTCCTCGGCGGGAAAATCGTGCTTGGACATCAATCCGCGAAGCGGGGGATGACCTTCTCTCCGACGATCTCGATGGAGCGCATGATCTGGTCGTGCGTCGTGTGGCCGATCTGGAACATGAAGATCATCTGATCGATGCCCGTGGCCGCCCAGCGCTCCACCTGGCGGCACACGCTGTCGGCGTCGCCCCCGATGGCCATCCCCTTGTCGAGGAGGTCGTCATTCGAATAACCCGCCATGCGGGCCTTGATCCTGGCCACGCCCTCGGACGACCCGAACCGCACGTGGTTCAGCTCGGCGTCGTTGTCGCCATAGTAGAAGCGCGCGGCGGCGCAGCCCAGGTCGCGGCCGATGCGATCGTCATCGTGCACGCACCCGATCGCGAAGACCGCCACGTGGTTGTTGGGAAACCGTCCGACGAAGCGCGCAGGGTCA
>WNFD01004717.1_pt1 | contig 13666 bp, 10 predicted proteins | sample 5400491 | NCBI WGS metagenome assembly WNFD01 (sample SAMN13153343, study PRJNA577476) | soil metagenome | isolation source: 120 cm saprolite under Douglas fir tree site 2 hole 2 replicate 2 | place: USA:California | collected 2015-04-18 | reverse complement strand
AGCGCCGTTCGCGGGATCACTCCGTCTTGCACAATATAATTCGGCGAAATCCGTCCCATCGCTGCAAAAGCGGCCTTGCGGCCTTTCCAGACCAGCGCTCGTTCGGCATCCGACTGCGCCAGGCGAATTTCCGACGCGCCATTCGAACGGCAAATCTCGTTCACGTGGGTCATCAAGGCTTCGACTTCCGCGACGGGACCATCGAGTTCGACGAGAAGCAAGCCGCCACAGCTCGGATAGTTCGCGTGAACCGCCGCTTCCGCAGCTTGAATGGCGAGGTTGTCCATCATTTCGATGGCGGCGGGAAGCATGCCGGCTGCAATGATGTCGCTCACCGCCGCGCCGGCTTCATTCGTGGAAGGAAAAGCCGCAAGCAGCGTTCGAATGCACTCGGGCCGCTTCACGATGCGCAAAATAATTTTGGTGGCGACGCCGAGCGTGCCTTCCGAGCCCACGAAAACTCCTGCGAGATCGTAGCCCGGCGTGTCGAGAGTTTTTCCGCCGAAATGGACCAGCGTTCCATCTGGCAGCACGACTTCCAGGCCCAGAACATGCGTTGTCGTAAAGCCATACTTCAGGCAATGCGCACCGCCGGCATTTTCCGCGACGTTTCCGCCGATGCTGCAGATCGATTGGGAGGAAGGATCGGGGGCGTAGAAATATTCTTGTGGTGAGACGCGTCCGGTGACGTCGAGATTGATGACCCCGGGTTCGACAACCACGCGCGCGTTTGGAAAATCAACCTCAAGGATGCGATTCATTCGCGCCAGGCTGATGACAATCCCGTTTTCAACGGGGAGCGCCCCGCCGCTCAAGCCCGTGCCCGAGCCGCGCGCGACGAACGGGATTCGTTCACGGTGACAAATTCGAACGATCGCTTGTACTTGTTCCGTGGAATTTGGAAGCAGCACCGCGCGGGGCATGACGCGGAAATTGGTCAAGCCGTCGCACTCGTAAGTATGAAGTTCTTCAGGCGAAGAAATCAGGCCGCGGTCGCCGACGATCGCTCGAAGCTCATCAAGAATGCGCGCTTCCATAGGATGCATTCACCGGTATGCAAGAAGAAGCTTGCCCCATCAGTGAATGAAGTTCAACCCATTCGGGATGAACTGTGGGAGCACGTACGCATACATCATGACGATAATGCCGACGATGGCCGCGAGCGCCACGGAGTGCCAGAAAACAAAACGGAAGATGGAGCCTTCGTTGCCGACTTGGTTGGTGGCGGCGGTGGCGATGCAGATGGATTGTGCGTCGATCATTTTGCCCATGACGCCGCCGGCGCTGTTTGTGGCGCACATAAGAATGGGGCTCAAGTTCAATTGTTGCGCCGTGATTTTCTGCAAGCCGCCGAAGAGGGCGTTCGAAGAAGTGTCGCTGCCGGTCAACGCGACGCCGAGCCAGCCGATGAAGGTGCCGAAGAAAGGAAAAAACCAGCCGGTGCGCGTAAAAGCCAGCCCCAGGACCGCATCCATGCCCGAGTATCGCGTGACGTAACCCAATCCGAGCATGCAAGTCATCGCCACGATGGCGAAGCGCAATCGGAAGAGACTGCGGCCGAAGATCTGGAACATTTTTCCGGGCTTGAGGCCGAGAATGAAGCCCGCAAAGAGGGCGGCCAGGAAGCAGCCCGTTCCTGTGGCTGTGAGCCAGTTGAGATCGAACCGCGCGGCTTCGGCTGTTGCCATCTGGACAACGGGCGCCGCACGAAAAACTCTGGCATGCAAATAGGGCCAGTCCCATCCCGGAGGTCCGGGCCGAACCTTGCCATCGGCCGTCACCACCTTGAAGGAAGGCGTGGTCACTTTATTCATTGCGAGCTTTACTGCGGGCAATCCCCACACGAGAACAAAGAGGGAGAGAATTGCGAAGGGCATCCAGGCCTTGGAGATTTGGCCTGCGGAATAGTGCCTGATGGAATCGCGCGCGGTTGCGGCGTCCATGGTTTCTTCGTCCGCGAAGCGCCAGATTTTCTTGGGCTGCCAGACGCGAAGGAAAAGAAGCGTGGCAATCATGGAGACGACGCCGGCGGCGATGTCCACGAGGTTGCTGTCCATGTGATTGGCCCAGAACCACTGCGTCGCGGCGAACGAGCCACCGACGACGAGGATGGCGGGGAAAACTTCGAAAGTTTCTTTCCAACTCACCATGGCGCGGACTAGCCAGAATGGAACAATCACCGCCGTGATCGGCAAAATGCGGCCGATCATCGCGTTAAGGTCGCTCTCGTTCAGCGACGTAACCGCCGCCAAAGTATGCACCGGCGTGCCGATGGCGCCCCAGGCGACAGGCGCAGTATTGGCGATGAGGTTGAGCGCGGCGGCTTGAAAGGGCTTAAAACCGAGGCCGATCATGAACGCGCCGGCGATTGCGACGGGAGCGCCGAATCCGGCGGAGCCTTCGATGAAAGCGCCGAAGCAGAAGGCCACGAGCAGAAGTTGCAGACGGCGATCGGGCGTGATCGCGGCGACGGACTGCTTCATGATTTCGAACTGGCCGGTTTCGACGGAAATGTCGTAGAGAAAAACGGCGGCGATGACGATCCAGACGATTTTGAGGAGGCCAAAAGCCGAGCCGTAGAAAAAGCTACTAACAGCGAGGCTCGCGGGCATTCTGAAAACGATGATTGCGCAAATGACGGCGGTTGCGGCGCCGGCGATGGCGCAAAGATGCGGCCGCACTCTAAATCCCGCCAGCAGGCCCAGCAGGACGATGATTGGCAGCGCCGCGACGAGAGTGGAAAGCCACCAATGTCCCAGCGGATCGTAAACTTGAGTCCAAGTCACAGCCGAACCTCCAGCACACTGGCAGTGCGAAATTCCGGCACGCCCAATTTCCCCAACTGCCTGCGAAAAGGACGACTGCCTGGCCGAGCCTACCGCTCTCGTTCCGGGAACCTTGCGTTTCGGTCGCTGAGATACTTCCTTGCCGCGTTCTTGTCAAGCGAGAACTATTTCCCGGTGCCGCCAAAGTTGCGCGGCCATGGCCAGCAGAGCGGGGAAGCAGACCAGTACGTAACGCGGCTCGCAGGTTTGCAGTTGCGTGAGGAATGCCGTGCGAATGAAGATGAACGCCACGATCAGCAAGACTCCTGGATTCTTGCGCCAGGACCACGCGGCTGCAAGAGCCATTCCAACATATAGAAAATTGAGCAGCGCCAAGCCGAGAGTCACTTCGAGGTCGGTGGGATTTCTGCGATAACTTTCGGCGAGCGGCCAGAGCCGGCCGGAGTAGGGAAGCAGGGTAATGCGCGGAGTAAACCACATGGCGGCAGCGCGCTCGATGGGGATCCAGACATAGGTACGAATCGGATGACTCTTCGCGCGTTCCTGTGCCAACTCCGCAAATTCGAGATCGAGCGAGCGCGTCATGCCGCGCGCGCGGTTGTAGCGATCCAGCAGGGAAGAGACGCGTGACAATTCTTCCGGGGAATCCGCTGCGTACGAAGGAAGATTTTTCAAGTCGATCGGCTGCGTGGGCAATTTCCAGGTGAAGAGATACGCGTCGCGAAAACGAAACATCCAGGTTTTCGTCCAGGCGTAGAAGCCGATAGGCAGAACATCGCCATACGTTTCCGCGTAGCGCGGGGCGAGGAACTGCACGCGCCCCAGACTGACCGCATTGCGCGCGGCCCAGGGCGCCAATGGCAGCAACAAACCAACGATCATCGAGAGCGTTGCGACCGTAAGTCTTCTCCAATTCGCGGGACGGCGATAGCGTAGCCAAAGCGCGATCAGCACGGCTCCAAGAAGAAGCGGCGTTTCCGGCCGGACGAGGGTGCCGAAACCAACAACGAGTCCGCCCGCGAACCAATTTCTTGCTGAGCGGAGCAGATCGCGGTTCGAGAAGATGCGATCGAGCGTCATTCCCGCTGGCGACAAAAAAATCAGAAGCGCGACCGTGGTGAAAAATGTTGCCAACACTTCCGTGAGCGGCACCGCAGTATAGTTCGCGGTGAAGGGACAGAGTGCCGTCAGCCACAGCGCAGCCGCTGCGACTCGGCTGCGTGAAGTGCCGGGAGCGCCCGCGGCCAGACGACCGGCGACGCCCGCGGCCAAGACACACGTAGCAAGATCGACGAAGGCTTGCGCGAGCATGACTGCCTTCCGGCCCGTACCGGCCAGGAAATAAATTCCTGCGAGGAATGCGGGATAGCCGGGCGCGCGCGCATCCGAGGGGAGAAGCTGCCCGTGGGAGTAGAAGCCGTAAACGCCGTGGTACAGCCAATTGCGGGCAAGCTCTTCGTAGTAGGCGGTGTCCCCGGAATAGAAAGGGAAATGCCAGATGAAGAAGAGGCGCAATCCGAGGCCGGCCAGCAAAGCCGGTGCGAGATGTTTGACAAATGGCTTGGTGAACATGTGTGTGGTCGAAGTTGAATCGGATTGCAGGGCATTGTAGCAAGCGCAGGACTGGCGGCAAAAACCACACTGACAAATGCTTGACATTGAGGGTAGAATCCCAGGAAATGGCTAACGCACCTGAAGTCGTCAAAGCCCCAGGAATGGTGCCCGACGAGCTGAAGCATGAGCCTCGCTCGAAGGGGATTGCCACGGCGCGCAAGAAAAAGCCGAAAGAACTTGCTGTTATTACGGAGTGCTGCACCGGCTGTGCGGGATCGCCCGCTTGCGTTGAATACTGCCCGGTGGAAGATTGCATGTTCTGGGTGCCGGACGAGGATAATCCGCCGTTCGGGCGCATCCAGATTGATCCCATTCTCTGCATCGGGTGCAAGAAGTGCCTCAGCAAGGGGCCGGACGGGTGCTTCCTGGATGGCTGCCCGTGGGACGCCATCGTCATGGTGGATACCGCGGAAGTGGAAAAAGAAGTCGGGCCGATGGCGTACTGATCGTTTCCCTTCGAGCCTTGCTTATAGAGCCCCTTCCTCGGATGTGAGGAAGGATAGTTCACTCCCGATTGTCGCTGGGGGTAGAAACCTTTCATTTGATTTCTAGTTAACAATATCACCCCCCCTCCCCCCTGTTTTTCATAAGTGTTCATTCTAAAGGTAGTTAAAGTCCTTTGTTTTGATACACTTTTGCAAGTGTTGATTCTAAAGGGACTTACATTGCACCAAAACTGTGCAAAAAGGGCTCTTTTCCCCTGTTTTTCATAAGTGTTGATTCTAAAGGGAGTTAAAGTGCTTTGTTTTGATACACTTTTGCAAGTGTTCATTTTAAAGGGATTAGGTGGGCAGGGGGATGGGGGGTAGGAAATAGGGGATTGGAAAGCTGAGGCCCCCTTCCCCCCTATGTTTTTGTAAAAGATTGATGCGACTGGGGTTAGAGGGTGGGGGTTGGCAAAAATATTGATTCCATGGGAGTTAGGCCGGAGACTCGTTGAAACGTTTGAATGTCGGCACGTCTGAACATTCCCTGAACGGGGCGGTCGGCGAGGATGGGCAACGGCAAGCACAATGAACTGTAGCATTAAAATGTTGTGAGAGTCAAATAATTAGTTAGATATCATTCGAATGGACCCGTAAAACGTTGAAATATTTGCAGGTTACAAGTTTGAGGGTTGAAGTTCAGGGATGGGGATCCGAGGAGGGAAAGCGGAAATTCTTGAGAAAAGAGGGCGCAACAGAAAGATGGAGGAAAAGTCAAAACCCGCACGCTTCAAAACCGAAGCATGCGGCAACCACATCTCGCCTACCGACTAAGGGCCTGCCACTCGCCCGGCACCCACATCTCTTCTGGCGGCTGAGGGCTGCCACTCGTCTGTTGAGAAGAGTTTATTCAGTAATAATGCGGTCGGCCCACTCGACCAAGCCGACAAAAACTGCAGGATTGCCGAATTTTGCTCCCCATTGAGTTACATCTGCTTCCGTGACCCCACGGGCCCGGCTGCAGGCTCCTCAAGAAAAGACGGGGATGTGTTTGGCCATAATTTTTTCAAACGTTTCGCTGAGCGGCGGCCAGCCCACCGGCATGATCGCATTCACTGTCGCCTTCCGCATCAAATAGGTAGCCTCTCCCGTGAGGAAAATCCGCACTTCGTGACCGGCTTCCGCGAGCGCGAGCCCATGCAGAAAGGGAAACGACGCTCTGGTGGGGTCATCGGAGCCCCAGGCACTCTTCATCATAATTTTTAGCATTTGCTTTTTTGGCTCCTCGGCCTTTGCCCCCAAGGAAAGAAAGGGCAATCCCGCTAGCTGAGCAAGAAACCGACGTCGCGCCATGTTTTCTCCTAGTCTGAAACTGCCGGATGGGAAGTGGCGCGAAGTTTAGGCTTTTTTCTTTACTGTGTCTACTTCGCGATCATTTGGCAGGATGCTGAAAAATTGATTCGGAGGAGCGATTGACAGTTGGTCACGGAAAGCATCCAAACGTTAGGTGACTGAAAATTTTGAGGCTGAGATTCTTCGGGCATCCTCCTCGGATGCCTCAAAATGACAAAATTGACTCTTTCATAGGCTGCTAGGCTGCACCAGCCGCTTGGTAGATGTTGCGCAGTATTGCTACTTTTTGTAACTTGGCCGAGTCACGGCAGGGGGCCAAACGTAGCTTAAGCCATTGATTGGCAATGGTTTACGTCCTGGAGAGGAAATTGCAGCAATTAACCATGAACCTGTGTGTCCAAGATTGCTTAGAGACACCCGGTTTGAGGAGGACTGCATGACGCTGAAGAAAGTCTGCCTAGGAGTACTTGCCCTTTCCTTGCTCGCAATCCCGGCGGCGGCTCAGAAAGGCCGTTCCAACAAGGGCGGCGCGCAACGCGGGGACAACCGCGCGGACGTCGTTCAAGCGGCGACCAAGAAGGACAAAGACCGCGATCCGCTTCCTGACAACGATAAGAACAAGGGCAAGCACAAAGGCGAGACCAAGGGCAAGCACAAGGCCAAGGGTCACAGCCACTAATAGGTTGCCGTACTGGAATCATTCACATTGATCAAGGGGAGCCGCCACTTCGTCGTGGGGCTCCCCATTTTCTTTCTTGAAGTCTAGTAGAGTCCTACTACTTTGCGATCTATTTGCGCGCAAGAGGAGAAGTCGCAGCTTCAGCGGAACGAGAGGTCACCCCTACAGGCAATAATCGGCAAGTGTGCCCAGCAAGCACGGGTCTGAAGACCCGCCACTACAAATTCACATTCACAATGTTAGGGATGGGCGGAAGCGCGGTCGCGGATGGATTTTTCGGTGAGGAGGGCTTGCTGGCGGACGCGGTCGGAGATTTCCGGGAGTTCGCGCTGGTAGGGGCGGATGGCGGGGATGTCGTCGGGCTGGCCGATGAGATAGAGGGCGCGGAGGGCTTCCCAGATTTGCTCGTCGCCGGGTTCCACAGTAGCGACTTCGGTGCCAGCGGCGACAATCGTTCCCTGTACCACCGAGAGGGTGCGGATGCGCCCGCTGATGGGCGAGCGGAGCTCGATGATTTGCTGGCCATCTTGCAATTTGGCAATTATGCCGCCCTGGTGAATTGCGGTTCCTACTTTATCCGTGTCCGCTACGCGGCCGGAGCTGGGAGCGACGATTCTGGCCGGTTGCAGGAGGGCGACGATCTGGGGACGGCCGGAAGCGTCTCCAAAGCGGACCAGCGAAAGCGCGGCATTGCCGCGGACCATCGGGGATTGATCCTGGAGCATTTTCAGAAGCGTCTGTTGGAAGCCGGGGCCGGAAGCGTCCTGGCCCATGACCCAGGCATCGGTGTTGCGCACTTCCTCGACGGGATGCGAGGCCAGCCGGACCAAATCCGAATACCAGCGCGTCACATCCGAGTCGTGGCGGCCCATGCGCTCACCGAGTTGCACTAGGGCATGCTGGATGTGGCGAGGGTGCTTTTCATCTCTGAGGTATGCGCTGATCTGTTTGTCAGGGAGCTGGCGTCCGAACCAGGTGTTCCACCAGAACAGGAACGGCATGAGGACGATCAACCAGGCGGTGACGAAAAAGAGCGCGCGATTGCGCGGGGACATTTTGTGATGCGGCGACGAGGCAGGCTTCTCCGAGGAATCTTCCATGTCGATTACCGGCGGGTCGCGGGGTTCGGGAGAGGACGGTGGACTTGCCATGTCTTGTCTGGGTCTCTAACTCTCTTCGGACGGCGGCGAAGGCTTCGAGGAATCTGTCTTTTTCTTTCGCAGAAATCCGCGGTCGCGCAATTCCCAGAAGGCATTGAGAAGGAAGACTCCCGAGATACTCAGCATAATCAGGCTCTCAAAAAGACCATCCACGGTGGTTAACGTTCCACTGATAATGATCCAAGCGATCCCCGCAAGAGGGATGAGGCCGAGCAGGATGGAGATCAGGAGCATCACAGAAGCCAATGTCCCTCCTCGCGGTTCCGCAGATAGATCAAGTTCGTTCATGGAAGGGCTAGGGTTTGAAAGTTACGTCGACGGTCTTGCTGTCTTTCGCGGCCAAGGTGATCTTCATGGTTTGCTCGCCGAGCTTTTCGTGCACGAAAGCAATCGTGTAGTCGCCTGGCGGGAGCCCCTTGATTTCAAACTTGCCGTCGGGGCCGGTGACCGTAAAGAACGGGCTCTTGGTCACGTTGACGAACATTCTCATCCAGGGATGCTGGTTGCACTTCACCGGCAACATAATTTCTTCGCGGGCGAAAGTCTTCTCGAGCGGGGCGGCCTGAGGAGGCTGTGACTCGTTCCACTCGCGGTTGTCCTTCGGCGTCGGATGAATGTTGTGGGTGGTCGGATCGCTGTTGACAATCTTGATGGTCTGACCGGCCAGCACGCCGAGCACGTGGGGATGGTATTTGCAGCCGCTCTGATCGAGGGTGACGGCTTCCTTGGGAACGTCGAAAGTGCGGTTGCCGAGGCCCTCTTTCACATACACGAAGACGTTGGCCAAGTGGCCGCCGGAGGCCATCACGTTTTCAGCCATGTTCATGCCTTTGCAGGCAGGATCCTGGCTCATGTCGATCATGGCGGCCTTGGGCGCGGCACCGTCGAACTTCACAGTACCGGTGACCGTGGCCGCAGTCGCAGGATCAATCGGAGTGGCAGCGGGCGCCGCAGCGCCGGGAGCCGCTGCAGGCTGTTCCTCCGTAGATTCTTTCTTTCCGCACCCTGCCAGAAGAATGAGTCCGCAAAGAGTTGGCAAGGCGAGAATCGCTTTCCAAATTTTCGTATTCATGTTGTTACTGCACCTCTCTTCAAGATTGAAAGCTCACAAAAATTTAAATTCTATTTCGAAACGCCGCGCCCCGCGTTGCCGGCGGTTTTCGCGCCGGACGATGAGCTGCCGGCTGCGGCCCGCGAACGGCCCATCGCGGCCCCCACTCGTCGCTGCTCTTCCGGAGTGAGCTGGAGGATGTAATCGACCAGCAGTTTTGTTTGATCCTTGTCATAGCCCTGGAAAGATGAAGGCGTCGGACCGGAGAAAACCCAGTGGCCGTTCTCGCGCTTGAAGAGGCCGGAAGGCATGGAGGTGCCCGGGCTGATAGCCTGCGGGTCGATGATCCAACGCTCCACCCAATCGGGTTTCAAGCGCCCTCGGGCTTGCAGAAAGTTCGGAGCGGTGGCGAAGCGATCGTGAGCCGGGTCGCCGGTGGCGTGGCATTTCAAGCAGGGCGCGGCGGTGCTGCTGAAGAGGCTGCGCGCCATTTCGGTTTCCTTGGTGGTCAGCACAGGAAGCTCTTCCGGAATGTAGGGGAAGGGCTGCCGCGCGAGCGCCTGGAAGAACCTTACCAGTTTGCCCAGCTCATTTTCGGAAAAAGAGAACGTGGGCATGCGCACTTGCAGATACGAGCGCACGCCGTTGCGATTGTTATCCGTGTCGTTCAAGGAAGGATTTCTCAGGAAACGCAGCATCCATTCGGGATCAACCCGAGCACCCTCGGTGAGAAGCTTTGGAGGCAACTGCTCCTGTCCGTCGGGGCCCTGATAGCGGGCCATGGCCATGAGCGAAGTGCGTTGACCGGGAATGAGCTGATGGCAGCCCATACAGTTATATTTCTTGACCACCCACCAGCCTTCCTGAACGTCGCGGCGATAATCCAGTGGCCGGTACTGATAGCTGGCAGGAAGAGGGTTCTCCTGACTGCCCAAAAGAAAAGTGGTGAGCGCGCGAATCTGTTCCCTGGTCAGGTGCAGGTTCGGCATTCTCAACTTTTCGGTTTCGGGCTTGTCCTTGCCCTTGTCCCAGATGTTGGGTTCCGCGAGTTTGTGCTCGAAGAAGCCCTTTTGGTCATACCAGGGCCGCTTGGCGGGGCCTTCGGGCAGACGCGCTAGATCGTCTGGATCGGTGATGGGTTCGCTACCGCCGCGCTGGGCCGTTTCCGTAAGCAAGGCGAAATCCAACCGCTCAATCGGTTTGCTGCCTTCGATGGTCAATTCCGTTCCGATGCGGCCTTCATCTTCGAGGCCGGAGATTTCATGGCATCCGGCGCAGCCGAAGTGGCGAACCCACTTTTTGCCTTCATTCTTTAGATTAGGATCGTCCATGAATGACGCATCGGCATACGCGGACGGCTCCTGCTTTTTCAGCGTGAGCAGATAGCTGGCGACGTCTTCCGCGTCCTGCGGAGCGAGCCGGAGGCTGGGCATCACAGTCATGTTCTGGACTTGCAGTTCGTGGCCGTCGTTTGGGCAGCGGCTGTGCTCCAGGCCAAAAACGAAGGGCAGGCCCTTCTTTTTGTAATCTTCGGGACCGATGTCTTTCTTTTCATACGGGCAGTAGGGACGAGTGCGCTCGCGCGCGTTGTGGACCCAGCGGACCAGGTAGTCGTAGTTGTCCTTCTCACCCACGCGGGTGAGATTTGCGGCGAAGGTACCACCCTGCAACTGGTCGCCTTCGCCGATGGAGTGACAGGCGAGGCAGCCGCGCGTTTCGAACAGCTCTTTTCCGTGAGCTGCGTTGCCCGGCTTGTGCCTGGGCAACTGATCCGTGAGCGCCGATTGCCAAATGTAGGCAGAAATGGCCTTGATCTGTTCGTCGTTGAGCCGGAAATTCGGCATTTTGGTGGTGGCGCGGAAGTCGCTGGGCTTCTTCAGCCAAACCGGAATCCAATTCTTATTCAGCTTGAGGCGGATGTCCTTGAGATTGGGACCGACCTTTTTCATGTCTTGCAGGAGGCTCTTGGTGGAGCGATCGAGTTGCACGATGCGCAGGTCCAGCTTGCTATTGGTGACTTTGAGCGCGACGGCGCGATCGTTCAGCCGGTTGGCCTCTTCGTTGCTCTCGGCCTTGTCGGCTTGCTTCATCAGGTCGCCCGCTTGCTTGAAGTTGTCTTTCTTCTCTTGCTCGATTTGCTTGATCTGCTGAGCGACGGAGAGCAGGTCTTCGGGTTCCTTGTCATAGCCTTCGTAACGGTGACAGCCCAAGCAGCCGCGCTGGCGGAAAAGATCTTTGCCATCGCTGAGCGTCCAGCCCACGTCGTTGCTCACCAACACCATATCCGCGGCATGGCAGGTCTGACAGCCGGCTTCCCTATTTCCGCTGGGGAAGAGAGGCCAGAGCCAGTGCTCGTAGGTGCCGTGGGCTTTTTCCACACTGGTGGTGGCGCGCCCATTGCCCTGGTGGCATGGGGAGCAGCCGTATTTTTCCGGGTCGTGAATCTTTAAAAGGTCGGGCTCCGGATGGCTGGTGAACGCCCGGGCGTACTCGTCCGGCTTCTTGCCCTTCAACGACATGGAGGCCGCCGTCAACTTCACCGGCTCGCGAATTCCCATGTGGCAGGATTCGCAGCGGTCGACGATGTTGGCTTCCGGTACATTGATCTGCAGAATCTTTGGCGTCCAAGCTTCGGTCTTGTTTTGCAAGCCGGCAAGCTGAGGGGGCGTCAGGTTCACCATGTGATCGGTGACGTAGGCATCCAGCTTTTCTTTTTTCTCGTTGACCGGCTTGATCAATTCTCCGAGTTCCGCACTGAGCCTGGTGCGTTCGTTTTTCAGGTCGTTGTAAGTCTCTTCCAGCTCGTCGTAATTCTTGAAAGGCTGTTTCTTACCGTCAGGCATCTCGACGGTGCTGGCTTCCTTCTTGTACTCTTCGAGGTCTTTTTGCTTGCTTTGCTTTGAGGACGCGCTGGTCTCCGTCTCGATGCTGTAGGTCAGGGCGTTGACATAAGCGCGCCGGTCGGTAAAGGTGTTCTGCACCGCCAGGATTTTGCCGCTCAAGTCGCGCAGCTTTTCGTTAATCTCCTTGATGCGCGGGGCGGCGTTCTGGCTGGCATTGTCGTAATCCTGCTTCAGCTTCTGGTAGTCGGCACTGCTCTCGACGTCTTTTTGCGAGTCGCGGGACTGCGACCGGGCAGCCTTCAGGAAGGTCGAGTAGCGGTCTTTCCACTCGTGCTGAAAAGCTTTCCACGGCCGCTGTCCAAAATCTTCATCCCACAATGCCCAGAAGAGCGTGGCCATCAAGATGACCATGGAGATGACGTAATGCGGGGCGAGCGACTTGCTGACTACCGGGTCGTTTTCGGGAATGGGCTTTTCGGGCACCAGTTTCTCCTAAACAATTCCGCTTTCTCGTAATGACATCCGCCGAAGAGCGGCAGCCACTAAAATCGCGGACATCGCGCCAAGCTGGGGCGCAGCATGCTGCGCCCCTACAGATAAACGAACATTAGGCCTGGACGTATTTCTTCGTCCTCCTAAACGTTGAACCAGGGCGTAATCCACACGTACTTAATGTGGAAGAGCAACCGCAACAACATTTTGATCGGCAATCCGAGCATGGTGAGCAGAAACGTCATCATGATCGAGTACTGCAGCAAGCTCATGCGCTTGTAGTCTTTCGGGTTGTGCCGCCGGAAAAAGGCGTGAACAAGCATGCCGCCGATGACAAAGAAGCCGCCGACCACTGCCGCGCCGAAGATGCCCTTGCCCCAATTCGAAGTGATTCCGAAGAGATCCGGCAAGTCGCGGTTCACTTCATAGATGAGCCGGTTGTGGTCCCAGGTCTGTCCCGGCCAGAACCACTGCCATCCGGGGCCACGAATAAATGTGCCGATGAAAATCATCGAGACCCACAAAATGATGAAGCCGAATAGAAATGTTCCGATGGCGAACTTGCGCTGCTTCCAGGTGTAGTAGCCGGCTCCCAAGGGGTTGGTGTCGATATAGGGAATCACCATCAGGCCGATGATGATCAGCGTGGGCATGACCACGCCCGCGATCCAGGGATCGAAGTAAACCAGCATTTCCTGCAAGCCGAGGAAATACCACGGCGCTTTCGCCGGGTTCATGGTCAGGTTGGGGTTTGCCGGTTCTTCCAGCGGCGCATTCAGAGTGATGGACCAGATCATCAGGATGATGGTGACGATGATGGCGGCCAGGAATTCGACGCGCAACAGAAACGGCCAGACGTGCACTTCTTTCGCCCACCCGGGCTTGAAGGGCCACGCCTTGCGGTGATGCGTCTTGGCCAGTGGCGGATTGGTTTCCAGTTGAGCGATCAGGGCGTCATTGGCGCTGGCCTGCTTCCAGGCGAGGTACATGTAAAAAGCGAGCAGCGGAATCATGGCGACGATCGGCACGTTGTCCGGGGCAGAGAGGATTTGCCAAAGTTGTTTCCAATCCATGGCTACTTCTTCGCCTCCTTCACTTCGGAGTCGAGCACCACGGGCGCGGGACCGGAGATGCCGCCATCCTTACGCACGCGCCAGAAGTGCAGGATCATGAAGATGGAAGCGATGATGGGAATGCCGATGCAATGCCAGATGTAGGAGCGAAGGAGCGCGTTGGCGTCCACGATCGAACCGCCCAGCAGAC
>WNFD01006969.1_pt1 | contig 13669 bp, 12 predicted proteins | sample 5400491 | NCBI WGS metagenome assembly WNFD01 (sample SAMN13153343, study PRJNA577476) | soil metagenome | isolation source: 120 cm saprolite under Douglas fir tree site 2 hole 2 replicate 2 | place: USA:California | collected 2015-04-18 | reverse complement strand
AGACATCGAGCACGGTGAGGTTTTTGTATCCACGAAGAAGCAGGTCGTCAACTAGAGTGGATTCTCCACCGCCAACATCGATGATCGAAGCGTCACGTGCTTCTGCCGCCCTCTCAATCAGCGCGAGCGATGTCTCGAGGTGCCGACGGTACCAACTCACCGCCTCCGGCGCCTTGGTCGCATATACGTTTTCCCAATGTCTTTTAGTGTCCATATAGTGTCCGACCTAAACTTCAGGCAGGACGTCAGCAAAACCAGCCGCCTTCCATGCGTCAAATCCGCCGGTGAGGTTTGCGATATCGCGAAAGCCGGCGCGCCGCAAAATACTGGTGGCGATTGAGCTCCGATAGCCGCCTTTGCAGTGCACCACCAGAAGTTTTTCGCGGTCGAGTTCCGCTGTCCGTGATGACAGTTTTCCGAGCGGAATGCGCAACGAGTTCTCGATTGCTCCACCGGTCAGCTCGCTGGGCTCACGTACGTCCAGCACGGCGATCCTGTCCGATTCCTGCTCGCGGAGTTCGGCGAAATCCTGAACCGTGATTTGGGGGATATAGTCCAGCTCAAAGCCGTTCTTGATCCAACCGGCCACGCCATCGGCCAAGTATCCGGCCAGATTCTCCACTCCGACGCGCGCCAAACGGATCTGCGACTCGCGTACGTGCTCGAGATCTTCTGCGGCGATGATCAGGCGCGGGTCTAGCCCGAGAATCCGCGCTGCCCACGAAGCGTACTGCCCGGTGAGGGCGATGTGGACCGATCCCGGCACATGCGCCACGGCGAACTGCATCGCCGGCCGCGTGTCCAATACTACCGCGCCCTCCTTCTGCAATCGCAGAACTTCGGACGCCGTCAGCGCGGGGAGCGGCGGCAACTCCGATAAGCGCGACGCGCCTTGCCGGTTCAGGTCCGCATCCTGCGCGAAATACTCGGGCCGCGCGGGAAGATTGTCGGTCAGCAGGTGCACGAATTCCTCGCTGGTTCGGGCGAGCAACGCGTAATTCGACTGCTGCTGCTTGCCGATCGTGGAGGAACTCTCCGAACTCATTTGGCGGCCGCAGAGCGAGCCCGCACCATGGGCGGGAAAGATCTCGGTGTCATCCGGAAGCGTCAGGAGCTTCTCATGAATGCTCCGGTACATGATCGCGGCAAGCTGCTGCGGAGTGTGGGTCGGCGATAGATCCGGCCGGCCCACATCGCCGACGAAGAGAGGAGCGTGTGTCCAGGAGTTTGTAGGAACCGGAGGCGGCACCCTCCGAACTCAATCTCGTCTCCGTCCTTGACCGCGACGTGAGGAAACTGAGCTCCAGATCCCGCGCCGAGATAGATGCGCGCTCCGGTGCGCTCTGCAAGTTCGCGATGTCCCGAGACGAAATCGGCATGGACGTGGGTCTCGATGATATGTTCGATCTTCCAGCCTTTGCGTTCTGCCGTTTCCAGGTAAATATCCACATCGCGCTGGGGATCGATGATGGTCGCGACGCCCCCCGACCCAACCATATAGGATGCATGGGCAAGGCACCCCAGATAGAATCGTTCCACTTGTACCGGTTCCATGTTCTTCCTCCTAGAATTTTGTCGTCTACTGGGGCTGCGCCACTACCCGCAGATAGGGTAGTACCGCATTCCATCCCGCCGGATATTTCTGCTTCGCCTGTTCATCGGACACGGTAGGCACAATGATCACGTCGTTGCCAGGCTGCCAGTTCACCGGTGTTGCGACCTGGTGTTTCGCCGTGAGTTGCATGGAGTCAAGCACACGGAGCACTTCGTCGAAGTTGCGGCCTGTGGTCATCGGATAGATCAGCATCAACTTGATCTTCTTGTCCGGACCGATCATGAATACGGTCCGAACCGTGGCGTTGTTTGCAGCGGTCCGGCCGGCGCACGTATCGCCGGCTTCGGCCGGCAGCATCCCGTAAAGTTTGGCGATCTTCAGCTCGGAATCGCCGATCATGGGATAGGTCACCTTGTGGCCCTGCGCTCTCTCGATATCGGCCGCCCACTTTGCGTGGTCGGCCACGGGATCGACGCTAAGGCCGATGATCTTGCAGTTCCGCTTTTCGAACTCCGATTGCAGTCCGGCCATGTAGCCGAGTTCGGTGGTGCAGACGGGCGTGAAGTCTTTCGGATGCGAGAAGAGCACGCACCAGGAGTCGCCAAGGAACTCGTGTAAGCGGATGCGGCCTTGAGTGGTTTCAGCCTCGAAATCGGGCGCCATGTCATTGATTCGCAATGTCATTGCCACCAATAGCCAGGCACAAGCATGGACCGTAGGGTTTGTTTGTCCGGGGGGCTGGGAAAAACCCAGTCTCCTTCTGTCTCTGGGCAGAGCCGGAGAGCGCTGGGCAAGTGATAATGAGCGATCCGGCCCCGGTCTGCTTCCGAGCGAGTGCAAGGCTTGAGAATGTCATCGGCAGGTAATTGCAGAGGATTCACTTCGTTAAGTCCGCAATCTTTATCTGATACGCCTGCAGCAGGTTTCCGGTCGCGTAGTCCAGGGCAGCGGCCGCGTTTTGATAATCGATCTGCGCCTGCAGAAGACTGGCTCTTGCCGTCGCCACCCGGGTTTGCGCATCGAGCTGGAAAAAAACGGTCTCCGAGCCGAGCTCGTATTTGCGCTGGTCGGCCGCGAGCGTCTTCTCCGCCAGATCGAGCGCCGTTTTCCCGGCGGCGACTGTCAGCTTTGCCTCCTCAAGCTGGTGCACTGCATTGCTCACGTCGAGGGTGATCTGCTCGCGCACCTGCTGGCTCGAGTACAAGTCGCGATGGCGCGTTACCAGCGCCGTTCCCAAGTCGGCCTGGGCGGCGCGGCTCTTGATGGGAAGGTTCACCGTGAGGCTGGCGCCGTAGCCAGGAAAGCCGAGAGTGAAAAGCTGGTTGAGAGAGCTTCCGACCCCTCCGCGAGTCGATACCCCTGCGAAATTCGCGTTACCACCGACTCCGCTGCCCTGGTAAAACGCCGCGAGCTGCAGATCGGGCAGCAGATGGTTGTGCGCCAGGCGGATGCTGGTGTCGTCGCCTTCCAGCGCGCGTTGTGCCGCCTGAAGTTCCGCGCGCTTGGCCAGCGCTTGTTCGAGCGCCGCGCCGGCGTCAATCGTCCGTAGCTCGCCTTGAGGATCTGGCTTCTCCGTCAGATCGAGATCGAGCGCTTGAACGTAGGTATCCTGATCGGCGCCGATGGTGAACCGGAAAACATCTTCCGCTTGCTTCAATGCATACTCCGCCTGGATCACCTGCACACGACGTGATGCGACTTCCGATTCCGAACGGTAGATATCGAGCGGCGGGAGAGCCCCTAATTCAAGAGCGCGCTTGTCGTGCGCGTAGCTCGCCTGGGCCGCTTCCAGAGATTGTTGGAAAACGTCTAGATTCCCGCGCGTGCGGACCACATCCCAATAGCGCGTGACCGCCTGCAGCAGAGCTCCGCTCACCTGGGCTTCGAAGGTAGCGCGCGATTGCTGCAGGCTCTTGCTGGCAACGATCAGCGGGGCGCGATTCTCGAAGCGCCAACGGTTACGCAGCAGCGGCTGAGTGATCTGCAGGTTCAGGAACGACTGGTCATAGGGATTCAGAAAGTTGAAGCCGCTGTTGCTCGAATCCTTGGTGCTGTTGAAGCCGACCAACAAATTCGTGCCCGTCTGGAGCGTTTGGGTGAAATTAAGTTGCACTGATTGATTCAGGTCGTTGAAGGTTCCGGGCCCTTGAATCTGGCTAAAGCCCGGATAGGAGGTCCGGGTCGCCCGTAACGCGGACTGGAGTTGTGGATCGAAAGGCGAATAGGTTCTCAGAAGAGCGAACTTCGCGATTTCGACCTGTGCCTCCTGAACCTGGATGGCGCTGTTGTTTTGCAGCGTGAGAAGGATCGCGTCGTTGAGGCTTAGCTGGAGTTTGCCATCGCGAACATACTGGCGCAGATGTTGCGGGCCGGGAAGTTTGGGCGAGCGCACCTGCGGCGTCAGCAGTCCGCGATAGCTTTCTCGGGCTTGTCCCCAACTGAGAAGCGGCAGCAATAGAAAGCAAAGGACCCCAAGGCGACTTTTCATCGAACTTCCTCCAGAAAATGGTAGTGCTGATCTTACTCGTAGCGAATGGCTTCAACCGGATCCAGCCGCGCAGCCTTGACCGCAGGATAAATTCCGAAAACCAGTCCTACCGTTATGGAGACAAGAAACGCCAGAACAATGGAAGGGACGGTAACGATGGTGGACCATCCGGCGAGCCAGGCGATCAGACGCGACATGGCGACGCCGAAGATTATGCCGAAGCTTCCGCCAACTAGCGAGATGATGGTGGCCTCAGTCACGAACTGGCGGACGATATCGAACTGCCGAGCTCCGACTGCGCGCCGCACCCCAATCTCGCGCGTGCGCTCGAGAATGCTGGCCAGCATGATGTTCATGATGCCGATTCCGCCCACCAGCAGAGAGATAGAGGCGATGGCCACCATGACGGCGTTGAACAGGCGCTCGGTGCGCCGTTGTTCGGCCAGCAGTTCGGCGGGCACGATCACGCTGAAATCGCCGGCCGCGTGATGAGTCGAATCGAGGATGGCACGCACCACCTGCGCAACCTGCGGTACGTTGGCTTCATCGCGCAAGTGAAGATAAATCCCGTCGATCTCATCGCGCGCGCCGCTGTAGCTGTCTTCCAGACGGAAAATGGCGGCGTTAAGCGGGACATAAATGAGATTATTGAGATCCTGCGCAGGCACGCCCACGACTTCCGTCTGCGAACTGAGTTGCGGGCTTGCGACTCCGATCACCTGAAACCACTGCTGATTCAGCTTTACCCAGCGGCCGAGAGGGTCGGCAGTTCCAAACAAGTTCGATTTCGCGCCCGCCCCCAGCACGCAGATCGCGCTCGCACGGCTTTCCTCATCGGGCGCGAAGAAACGGCCCTGCAGCAGATGCAGGCCCATAATATCGATGTAATGCGAATCGACGCCGTAAACCGCCGGCGGCTCCTGCTGCGCCTTGGGAATCGTCTTAGAAGGCGTGAACCGCTTGCGGGGAGTAGATGCGGCAATATCGTTGACGTCATCCCGGATGATCCTGTAATCCTGCAAGGTGAGGCCCGGGGAAATCTTGCGAATCTTCATGTGGGCCTGCCATTCCGTGGTCTCCTTGGCTTCGACGATGAGGTTGTGCACGCCCATTTGTTCAATGAGCGCCATGACTTTTTGCCTTGCGCCCGCCCCGATAGAAAGCATCGAGACCACCGCGGCCACACCGAAGATCATGCCCAGCATGGTTAAGAGTGAACGCAGACGATGGGCGAAAAGGTTTTCCAGGCCCATGCGCAGATCGGGCAGCCATCGCTTGTAGCCGGCGAGCACGCGGCCTGGCGTGGGCGCGGTGAGGACGGGCATTAAGGAGTTCCTCCACCCAGCGCTGGCGACGCCCCAGGGGACGCTGCCTTCCTTGCCGCCGTGGGATCGATCAACGCTACGTCATCTCCGTCTCTTAGTCCTTCAATCGCTGCCCGGCTCTCATTTTCGAAATACACTTTGATCGGCAGCTGTTTGAAGCTCGCGCCTTTCTTCAGGAAAACTGTTTGCTTGCCTTCCTTCTGAAAAAGCGCCTGGCGCGGGATGTAGAGAGCGTTAGCTTTTTTCTCGCCTACGATTACGACTTGCGCCGTGAGCCCGGGGAGAAGCCGTGCGTCGGAGTCAGTGAGCTGGATGGAAATGTCGTATTTGCTTCCCGAATCCTCCCAGAAAAAGCTTCGTTGCACCATTCCGCTGGCCGATTTCAGCGTGCCATGAAGGATTCTGCCAGGCATGGCGTCAAACTCGATTTCCGCCGCTTGTCCGGTAGTAATGTTGGCGCGGTCGAGTTCGCTGATCTTGGCCGTCAACTCCATATCGCGGGAATCGATTACTTGCGCGATGGCGCTGCCGGGTTGCGCCTGGTCGCCTTCGTGATAGTCGGGAAGCGACATCCCGTCAAAAAACATGCCGCCAGTGGAATCGAGATTCTTCTGGATGGCGACCAATCCATCGATGGGTGAGATGACCCGCATTTTTTCAATGTTCTGCTGCGCCTGATCCATTGAGAGCTTGGCTTTGTTCCATTTCTCCCGCGCCAGATCCATGCCTGTCTTTCCGGTGATGCCGTGCGATTGAATGTCCTGCTCCAACTCCGCTAGCGCGCGGTTCGCCTGTTCCAGGGCGAGTTGGTTCTTCTTTGCGTCAATGGTGCTGACCAGTTCGTTTTTCTGCACCTCCAGTTCCGCGCGCCGTACGTCAAAGCGCGCCTTGAGCAACACGACTTTATCCTGCGCGGCCTGCACGGCGGCGTCGGCTTTGGCTTTGATGATGTCCTGCTCGGCCTGTAGAAGCTCGGAACGGCTCTGTTCCAGCTTGTAATGCTGTTCGCTGGGATCGAATTCGATGACCACGTCGCCCTTTTTGACCGGGGTTCCGGTGTGAAGCAGGTGGGTGATTTGCAGCGATCCTCCACCAATAGGAGGAGCGGCGAGCATCATGGAATGGTTAGCGCGCAACTCGCCAGTTGTATACACCTTCAGATCGAGTTCGCCGTGCTTGACCTCGGCAAAGGGAATATCTTCACCCGAGGCGCTCACGTCGGCGCGCCGCGAAGCTGCGAATCCGATGGCAGCCAACAGTACTCCAGCAATGATTCCCCACGTTATAAAACGCGTGCGCTTCATCTCTCACTCTTTCGCAGTCGGATCCTGCAGCGCCACTCGGTCGCCTGGCTGCAAGCCCTTCGATACCACAATGCGATCACCGCTCCTTCGGCTCACTTCAATCGCCTGTTCGCGAAACTTAGAACCGTCCCAAACGTAAGCGAAGGTCTCTCGTTCCTTTTGAAAGGAGGCATGAACCGGAATGATCAGCACATTCGGAATTCGGTCAACCACAATCGTGATCTGAGCCGTCATGCCGGGTCGAAGACGCGGATCAAGCTGGTCCAGGGTGATTCGCAGATCGAAATCCCGCGGAATGGGCCAGCCCGCGTTGAAGTCTTCGGTGGCGATGGTGCTGATTTCCTCGATTTTGCCAGTGAACTGCTGGTCGGGGATGGCGTCCAGGTGCACAGTCAAAGGTTGACTCACCGCGAGGCGACCGCGTTCCGTTTCATCGACGCGCGCCGAGACACGCAGCGAAGATGTATCCGGCAATTCGGCGATGGGCGCGCCCGGCCAGGCATGATCTCCAGCCTTGAACGGAGCTGGACCCTCTGGATGCCATACCGGCACCAGGCTGACCATGCCCGCAGTCGGCGCCTTCAGCGTCATCTTGGAAAGAGCAGTTTCGGCCCGCTGCGCATCGAATGCCGCCTTCTTGCTGGCCTCAATTTTGCCGTCGATGGTCGCCTTGCTCGCGGCCCGATCCGATTTCAGCTTCTGCTCGGCTTCCTTCAAGGCCTGTTTCGCATCGGCGACTTTCAATTCCGCCTCGGCGCCTTCAATCTGGGAGACGATCTCCTGCTTGCTGGCGTCCAATTGCGCGGATTGAAGATCGTAACGAGCTTTGCTCACCGCAGTCAGGTCTTGTTCGTCGGTCAGGCGCGCCTGCGCGCGGGCCTGCTCGATATCGGCGGTCGCATATTTCAGAGACGATCGATACTGCGCCAGGTCCTGCTCGGTCTTGGTTTTGTCGAATTCAACGATTGAATCGCCTTGCCTCACCTTGGCGCCGTCGGTGGCCAGCTTGAGGATCTGGAGGTCGCCAGCCTCAGCAGGGGCGGTGACGCCAATGGACTTGAGCGCTGTGATTTCGCCGCGAACTTCGAATGAGTCTAGAAACTCTCCGCGTTTGACGTCGATGGTGGGAATCGCAGGAGTGCGATGGCTATAGCGGATCGCCCCCAGAAGAAGTACGGTGCCGGCAATGAGAACGGCGGCAGTGATTACCGGTTTGCGCCGCGTCCAAAGTTGTTGCAATCTGCGGATCATAAGATACGACCTCTGGCCATCATGGGAACGCGCCAGCACCGCCAACTTGGGGTGCTGGGTTCACGTCCACCGCAGCGGAAAGGTCTGGCATTAATCTGGCATCGTTACCGTCGATCGAAAACACCACGGAGAAGGTACGAAGCTTGGGCGAAAAATCTCCGCTGCGGGCAATCGGCGCCATTTCCTCGAGCTTGCCGGAGAACAGCATTTCCGGGTAGGCGTCGAGGCGGATGCGGGCCGGCACACCAATTCGCAGGCCCAGGAAGTCCTCCTGATTGACGGAGGCGCGCACTTGCATCTGCGAAGGGTCGACCACCTGCATAAATGTGACCCCGGCGCGAACCTGGTCTCCTTCTTGTACCTCGCCCATCTTGCTCTGTTTCCAGATTGTGTTGAGCACAACCACGCCTTCGATGGGGGAACGAATCTCCATCAGCGTCGCATTGGCCTGCGCATGATCCATCACTTGCTTGGCGCGGTCGCGCTGAATTTCGAGCAGACGGATGCCGGCTTGCGCCGCCTGCCGCTTCAGATCAAATGTCGTCCGCAGCTGTTGCAGTGTGGCCTTGGCTTCCTCTAACGTTTCCTGGGCTTTTTCGGCATCGATCTTGGAGAGTAACTCGACTTTCTGCATTTCGAGTCCGGCCTTGCTCCACCCACTCTCCGCCTGCCCGATTTCGGTTTCTCCTTTGGCGCGGTCAGCGACTTCCTTCGCTTGTGCCTCCGCAGTCTTACTCGCAAAATCCACGTATTCCGCCTGCTTATCCATAAACTGCCGCATTTGAGCTTGGCGGTCGAATTCTGCCAGCAGGTCACCCTTGCGAACTCGTGTTCCGCTCGCGGCCAGACGGGTCACGGTTAGAGTGCCAAAGCTCTCGCTGGCCAACATAGGCGCCACGATTGCGCGCATGTGGACTGCCTCGGTTGTGCCGTTTAGGCGCAGCGCCGGTTCTGCGCCGACTGCGGATGCTGAACCTGGAGCTGGAGTCCCGCGCGAGGTCGCACCGTGACGAAAGACTGCCACCAGGACGACCGCCACGAGTAACAGTACGATCGCCGCAATTGTCGGAACGCGAAGCCAACGGGTCCCGGGACGTGGCTCGGGGAGTGAACTCGGTGGCGCAGTCTCCGGTTCGGGAAGACTGACTTCAGTGGGCGATAAATGCATGTACGGACACTCGAGCGTTAGCTATTACCGAGGGTTCGACAACTGAGTCCTACGATTATGCTCGCAATCAGGCTCAATCCCTGGGTTATTTTTTGTAAAGCCGGTCTTCACTTTGAGGCAGACGGGATCCCTCTTAGTCGGTTAGCAGCCGCGACACGGTTATCAGCACCTGAAGAGGCCGCTGTTTTCAGCGGCAGGGTGATTCAAATTGCAGGTGACATTTCGTGGTATGACACGGCAGCGCTATCCGTTTGACAAGTATCCAGCGGCAGTCTTAATCTAACTGGAAATTCTCAGTCGTCTGGGTTCGGCCCATGCAGTTTCTGGAGCCCTCCATCCTACCTTCGGCAATAACTCCCAAACCAAAGTTCTGTCCAGCCTGAGGAGAATGTCATGCCCCGCATTTCCAATGTTTTATCGCGAAGAGCAGTCGAAAAAGCACTCTGCACGATTTCAGAACTCTCTTGGCGCGTTCCGCTCGGTATCGCGACCAAACGAACGAGAGCCTCATCATGGGCGCCCGGCAAGCCATCGGACCGCCCCCCTCGCTCTGCGATTCCTCTCGGAGTTCCGCGCACCACACGCTCTGTTTGTCCCAACTGCGTGATCGAAACGCGCAATGCGGTTCTGGAGGGACGGGCGGACATCAATGCTCTCAAACGGGATCCTGGAGTCATTGCTGCGGAGATAGTCGAAGAAGCGGGTCGTGTCCTCATACGAAAAATGTGCCAAGTCCACGGACCGTTTGAGGATGTGCTGGCCACTGATGCGGCGTTCTTCTGGCGCATGGAAGAACTTTATCCCGGCCCGGATTTCGCCTGCAGCGGTGACGATCTGGTTCACGACCACGGAGTATCCAGTGTTAGGTACGGCCGCGGCGCTTTTCTGGTATTCGATCTGACGAATCGCTGCAACATGAAATGCTGGCCATGTTTTATGGATGCCAATGCTGTCGGTCACGTCCACGAGCTCGATCTCGACGATATCAAGCGCATCTTGGACCGCGCCCGCTCTTTCAAGCCTCGCCGGGAAATAAACATCTTGTTCTCTGGCGGCGAGCCGACGATCTCGCCATTTTTTCTGGATGCCATCAGGTCGGCCAGAGCAATGGGTTTCAAGCGGCTACACGTCGCCACAAACGGAATCCGTTTCGCTCAGGATGCTGAGTTTGCGCAACAAGCCCGTGAAGCAGGTCTGCACAGTGTGTTCTTGCAACTAGACGGAGTTTCGGACGAACGCAATCGTCACAGAGGAGTGGCAAACCTGTTCGGAGTCAAACAGCAGGCGATGGAGAATCTGGCGAACGCCGGCCTCCGCATAACCCTGCAAGTCACCGTTGCCAACGGAGTCAATAACGACCAAGTCGGTCCGATTGTCGAGTTCGCACTCCGGAACGTCGATAGGGTCTTCAGTGTCGTTTTCCAGCCAATCATGTTCACTGGCCGGGACGAGAACGTGACAGCCGACCGGCGCTATGAGCAGCGATACACTCTCTCGCAACTCGCCGCAGACCTGGGCTCGCAGATGTCAACAGAATGGGAACCGCTGCGGGATTGGTTCCCAACCGCTGCGATCAGCCGATTCAGCGATGTCCTGGACCTGCTGCAGCCCGCCGATTCCGCAGAGGGGGCAGTTGCGCCAAATGAGCATCCGGATTGGGGTGTCATGAGCCCGCTCATCGTAAACCGAAGAACCGGGTTCTGGGTTCCAATCGCGCGATTCTTCAATCTTGAACGCTTTAACAGGGATCTCCAGATCATCGCTAACTCTGGTCGCGGTAAGGCACTAACCTATATGCGACTTGGCACCGCGATCCTCCGGAACTACAGCCCGGATCTGGCGCCATCCGGGTTTTCGGTGGTTGATTTTGTCGACTTGTTCCGGCAGTGCTCTGCTCGGACCAGGATCGAAAGCCCAAACTGGGAGCGAGACGAGCGAGGAACCGGCCAATGGGCGACGACTATCGTCTATGGTCAATGGTTCCAAGATCTGGTTGTCCAGAATTTGGCAGCGATTGAGACGAGCATGACCCCGGTTGCCACACAAGAAGGTGAAATCCCGTTTTCAGCTTACAACTCACTGGGGTGGCGCGAAGTTGTGGAGCGACTCCATAGCACCGCAACCCTTTCCGAGTGGCATCGGAAACACGGTCGTCACGCGATACACGCGAACGGTAGCTTGGTACAAATTCAGGATGTCCAGAAGGTTTATCCGCGGACGATACGTGAGGTGCCGGTAATCGTTCCTTAAACCGAAGCGCTGGCAGCGCCTAGCTTATGATTGTGAGCGGCGTCAACGGTGAAAATCGCTCACGGTTTCCTCGACAATAAGGACACACTGCCGCCCAGGCAGGCGAGTTCATAAAGCATCGTTTTCCAAGTGGGCCCGCAAGGTCTTTCGAACGCCGGATGCGTCCTGCCGAGTCCGCGTAGCGAACCCACCAAATATTGCAGCCGGGGACCTTTTCGTAAATTCCGCGCTGCCTTCATTGCCGACCTCCACAACCTTTCTTACGCTTGTTTTTGTTTCCCTAGAAGCTGCTGTCTTCGGGCATCACTTAATCTGCGGCCGAAAACCCTTTTTTCGAGCAATCCCCAATGCACCCCTTCGAAGCGGAGCTCATCCGTGTAGTGGAGCAACCCAAGCCTGAGCGACCGTTTCACCATCGCCTGATAACTTAGCGACGTCGAAGTAGCCTCTTTCAGTTTGACAAGCGCTTTTGGATTGCACGGACCACCGATTTTCTCGAAGTCCCGCACAAAATCCGCTTCCGGATAAATGAACTCCGCAGCGAAGACCTCAGCGCCGATCTCTATTGCGTTTCGATCATCGGCGATGCGCGGGTTGTCGGTTGGTCCGCAGAGTGTAACCATCAGATTCTTATCGACAAGGTGGTGCTTGAGTTCGTGGGCCATGCTAAAGATAGTCGGCTCGTCCGGCAGTCCCCTGGCAAGCATCACTGAGACGCCGCATTCGTCGTTGAAATATGCTGCCCGAATTTGTCTGAGATTTGGCCAGAAGTCGATACGCTCGATTCCCTCGGCCCGGTACACCTTCCACATTTGCTTGATGCTTATGTCCGCGCGTGTGAGGCCATTCCGTTTGCGTACGTCAAGAGCAAGCGCCTGCATGTTCCGGTAGTAGGCCCTGCGGTTCATGTTTTCACGATCTCTTACGCCCAGGGGATTTTGCCTCGTAAATCATCCGCGCACGGCGGTATTCGGCAAATCTCCGGACTTCGTCTAGTTCCTTGTCGTCGAGGTTTTCCGCCGCTCTAAGCAGAGCTTCCATCCTCTGTCCCTGCCGGGTCTCCGGGGAAAGAATTCCTCAATCGATTTCCCAAAGAAACGCGCAAGCTTTTCCAAGTCTTCAATGGTCGGCTTGACTGTTGCAGTCTCCCAACGAGAAATGGTGTTGGTTGCGACGCCCATCTTGCTCGCTAAGGCCTCTTGAGAGATTCCGCGCTCTCCGTAGGCGGTCCTGAACTCCTTGATCCGTTGGCCGACGTGTTCGATCAGAGTGGACGTCATCAGTAGATGTTAACCATCCGTTTCTGGACAGTGTATTCCATTTTATGTTGACATCAAGAATATTTCGGAGATAGATTTACTGATTATGGACATTACATAGACACAACATGGAATGTCCGAGAATGAGTCCAACCATGAATCTCAGCAGCAAAACTCCTGTACACGAAGCGCGAAGCCGCCCAACTTCTGTCGTTTTCCTACGCAGCATCGACGACTTCATCACGAATTGCGAAATCGCCTCCCGCGTCGGCAGGCTAGTGCTGATCCATGGCGATGCTATTGAACAGATCGCCCAACGTGGCCACGTTCGTATTTGTCAAAACAAGGCGGTACGGGCTCCTGGAACACTGGCAATCCACAGCGCTGGCTGTCAGCAATGAATAGCGGAAGGAGGTAGACCAGTGAAAAAGGCAATTACGCTCGGGGCTGTGCTGGATGTGCCCAGAATAGAGAACACCAAGCGTGTCACCGCTACGCTGGCAGCAGTTCAGATCCTTAAAGGCAAACAAAAGGAAAGGTGCGCGATACGCCCGCCGGAAGGAGAAAAAAAGAAGTGATATCACCGCATCTCGTTCAAGACTATCGCCGGTTGTTCGTTAACCGCCAAGCATACACATTGCAATCGGCTCGGCCTCACCCCGAGACCGGGCGCCACTACTATTTCACGCCTAAGAAGATGGGGACAGGGGCACCCGTGGAGCTGACGGAATCCACAATCCGCCGCCACCTAGACGGAGAAATTACGATTGGCCTGTATGCGATCAATCCCGACAACCAGCGCTCGAAATGGCTGGCCATTGATGCCGATTACAAGAATGCGATGGAGGATCTGCTGAAGCTCCAGTACCGGTTAATCCAGGACGGTGTTGAACCGGCACTAGAAATGAGCAGGCGAGGCGGGCATCTCTGGATTTTTCTTGCGAGGCCGCTGCTGGCGAAAGATTGCCGTGTCTACATTCACGACATTGCGTTGCGGTTGGGAGTGCCGGTGAAGGGCTCGGGCCCAAAAGATGGCATCGAGGTGTTTCCCAAGCACGACGCCATCGAA
>WNFD01004714.1_pt2 | contig 13670 bp, 13 predicted proteins | sample 5400491 | NCBI WGS metagenome assembly WNFD01 (sample SAMN13153343, study PRJNA577476) | soil metagenome | isolation source: 120 cm saprolite under Douglas fir tree site 2 hole 2 replicate 2 | place: USA:California | collected 2015-04-18 | reverse complement strand
GATGCGATTGCGGCGGGTGATGATGGAGCGCCTTCCGAGCTACGCCCGGCCGGCGCAGATTGCGCTCTTGACCGAGCTGCCGCGGCTCGCGACCGGTAAGGTCGACCGCCAGAAGGTCAAGGGCGCCCTCGCGGAGCGCCGAAGCGCCTAGCCTCGGACGCCGGGGAGAGTCCCTCGCAAGGTGCACCGATCTCCGCGCCACTCTAGAGTTAGTGGTGATCCAGCCAAGAGCAGGGGCAAGGTTCGGCTCTTGCAGGCTGTTGGACTAGTTTACAAATCCGGCACGGGAACAGCGCGGGCACAGCAAAGCCGATGGGTTACGGCCCGGCCTCATTCTTGCTGAGCACCCTCCGGGGGCCCTTGCCCGGAGCAGCGTGGAGAGACCTGGCCCCGGACTACAGTCGAGGAGGAAGCAATAAGCGTTCTCATCGATCGTGCGGCACTACCGCCGCCTCCAAGGCCCGCGGCAGCCCGTGGAACGGACTTCGTGCCGCCACGGAGTCCGCTCGAGCATCAGATCGCCGCGATCTGGGAGGAGCTGTTCAGCCTGTCTCCGATCGGAGCGCACGACAACTTCTTCGATCTCGGCGGTGACTCGCTTCTCGCTGTGACACTCGTGGCCGCGATCGAGGAGGTATGCGCCCGTGCCCTCCCGCCGGCGGTGCTCCTGGAGGCGGCGACGGTCGCCGGCCTGGCCGAATGGGTTGCCCGCGAGGACAGTGGCTTTACCGAGCCCCTGACGGCGCTCCGCGCCTCGGGCGTCCGCACTCCGCTCTTCTTCGTACACAATGACAACGGCCGGGGCCTCTACACCTACGCCCTCGCGCGTCGTCTCGACGCCGACCGCCCAATCTATGCCGTGCATTTGCACGGGCTCGACGGGCGTGCGCTTCCGCCGACGGTCGATGCGATCGCGGCGGACCGCCTGCGGACCGTGCGCGCCGCTCGGCCGCACGGGCCGTATGCGCTTGGTGGGCACTGCTACGGCGGCCTCGTCGCGTTCGAGATGGCCCGCCAGCTCCGGGCGGAGGGCGAGCGCGTCGAGGCCGTCGTCATGGTGGACACGCCCGCCCCGTCCCGTGGTCTCCGTACGTTGCACGGCGCCTCCGACATGCTGGGCCGGCTGCGAGGCCTGTCGCCGGCCGAGCGTGACGGGCTGTTCATGCGCATCGATCAATTCTGCGAACAGCTCGTCTCGCGCGTCCGCTACTATCAGGGACGATTCCGGGTCCTTCAAGGGTCGAGTCGGCGCGCGCAGGTCGAATTTGTCGAGCGCAAGCTGGTGATGGCGGCCAGGAGCGCCGCGCGGGCGCTTCCGAGCCACCGGGCGCGGAGAGGAGGAGAACCGGCTGATGCTTCCCCGGTAGCGATTGTCGAGCCCGGGGATGCGTACCGCCGGGCGATCCGATGCTATCTGCCACCGCGGTACGCGGGACGTGTAGCCCTCTTCCGGGCTGAGCAGTGGCCGGCCGATCGCCCGGATCTCGGCTGGTCGCGCCTCCTCCCCCTCCTCGAGGTCGCCATCATACCCGGCGATCACCACACATGCATCACGCGCCACGTCGCCGAGCTCGCGGCCCGTATCGAGGAAACCCTGCAGCGCGCAGAGACCACGTCGGCGGCGACTCCCTCTGAGTCGGCATAGTTCGGGAACTCCGGAGCTCGTGCTTATTTGACGACAGCGCGTTTTCTGTCTACCCCGGGTGAGCTCGCTCCCGTCCGGCGCGTGCGCGGTTCCGCCACCGGGCCAGCCAGGCGCTTTGACACGGCCGGCCACGCCGCCTAGACTGCGGTCAAGTACTCCTCGGTAACCACCCGGCTCATCGGGAGGACCGCGATGCGGCTGCGTTCAACTGGGATTCCTCTGCTCGTCATCCTCAGTACTCTGTTCCTGCCGCTCGCCGTTGCGGGGCAGCAGGCGGGAAAGGTCTACCGGATCGGTCTGCTCGACTACAGCGCGCCCGATCCCGCCCGCCAGGCCTGGTGGAATGCGTTCCGTCAACAGATGCGCGACCTCGGCTACGTGGAGGGACAGAACGTCACCTTTGAGCCGCGCTGGGCGCAGGGCGACGACGATCGACTTCCGAAGCTGGCCGCCGAGCTCGTCGGCCTCAGAGTGGACCTTATCGTCACGGGGGGGCAGAACGCCGCGCTTGCGGCGAAGCGGGCAACCGCGACCATCCCCATCGTGACGGCTACCGGGGCGGATCCGGTGGCGCTCGGGCTCGCTGCCAGTCTCCGGCACCCGGGCGGAAACGTCACGGGGGTGACCTCCATCAGCAGCGAGCTGGCTGGCAAGCGCCTCGAGCTCCTGAGAATCGTAGCGCCACGCGCGTCCCCCATCGCGATCCTATGGGACGAGAGGAACCCGGCATCCCGTCTGGGCGTGGACGGGACCGAAGCCGCAGCCAAGCCAGCGGGTCTCACCAGACACAGCGTCCCCGTGCGCAGCCCTGCCGAGATCGAGGCGGCGTTCGCCACCCTGGTTCGGGATCGCCCCGGAGCGCTCATTGTCGTCCCGAGTCCGGCAATCTTCTCCCACCGTAAGCGACTCGTCGAACTGGCCATGAAACACCGGCTACCGACCATCGTCGGCTCCCGTGAGTATGTGGAAGCGGGCGGCTTGGCCAGCTATGGCCCCGACTACCCCGACCAGTTCCGTCATGCCGCCGTCCACGTCGACAAGATCCTCAAGGGCGCCAAGCCCGGCGATCTCCCCATCGAGCAGCCCACCAAGTTCGAGTTGATCATCAACCTCAAGACCGCCAAGGCGCTCGGCCTCACGATCCCGCAGTCGCTGCTGGCGCGAGCGGATGAGGTCATTCAGTGAGGGCAATCGAGTTGATCAGTTTGCTGGCCAGTTGGGATGCTTCTGGCACACCACCACGCACAGGTGAAAGGAGTCTGTATGGCCATTCAAACAGCTGACGTCATCATGCCCGGAAACGAGAACGCCTTCGAGACCGGGCGGCGTGGGCAGATATCGTCGATCGCCGAGCTCGACGAATCCTACCGTTGGCTGCTCGAAAAGAACGTTACCGCAACTTTGGCCACGATCAAGCGAAGCGGACTGCCCCAACTGACACCGATCTGGGTGGCCCATGATGGCGTCAACATTCTCGTGAACACCAAGAAGGACCGGCTCAAAGACCGGAACATGCGCGCGCGATCAGACGTGGCTATCCTGTGCGTCAATCCGACGAACCCTTACCACTGGATGGCGATCAACGGCAAGGTCGTGGAGATGATCGAGGAGACCGACCCCGCGAAGGGCCACGAGGCCACGGACAATGTGAACGAGCTGGCCCGGCGCTACATCAACACAACGCCCTACCCGCTGCGAGATCCCAGGGGCGAGGTGCGCGTGCTATTCAAGGTGCGGCCCACATACGTCATGACGTTTGGCCCGCCCCCGACTAGCTGAGCCGCGCGGCACGGGGCTGCCTCGACAGCGGGAAACGAGCGCAGGAACCTAGCTGGACGTGACCAGGCTCGCGTGCAGCTCATCCAAGGTCGACGCGTTCTCCAGGTCCCGGATCTCAGCCAGCACCTGGTTGCAACGCTCGGGCCCGAGCGCCACCGAGGCGAGGCCGCGGAACTTCGCCTCGACCGCTTCGTCGGTCAGCGGGTTCTGGTGGTGCCCCTTCGGGTGGCTGGTCTCCGCGATGAACCGTCGCCCTTCCCTGGTCATCGCCTCGACCCGCGTGCATGACTCCGCCGGGTAGCGGCGGGTGAACCCGGGCTCCTCCACCACGATCACCCTCGCGATCAGCGATCGCAACGCCGGGTCCGTCAGCCGAGACGGCGTGAAGGTTGCCGGCGTCACGCTGCCGTCCTGGAGGGCGGCGGCCACCAGATACGGGATGCTGTGGTCCGCCGTCTCCCGCGTCTTGGGATCCCACTTCTCGGGCTCTGCCCCCGTCCGCCGCACCGCCTCGCCGGAGGTCACCACGCGTACCGATTCGATCTCTCCCGGGGCCAGCTGCTGCCGCAGCTCCAGGGCGAGGCCGATGGGCCCTTGCGTGTGGATCACGGACGGGTATGCCTTGAAGCTGGTGCCGGTGATCCGGAACGTTTCGCCGTCGCCGCCGAAGTGCGGCCATTCCGGGGCGTCGATCCCCAGGTGTTGCCACAGCCCGTCGCGCCCTTCGAACGGCTCGCCCGGTCCGGTCATTCCCCCGGCCGCCAGCTCCGCCGCGAAGACTCCCGTCCGGACCGCCGCCGCGGTCGCGCAGCCCTTCCACATCGAGAGCTGCCCGATCCGCGTCACGCCCAGCGGGACGCCGGTCGTGATGGCGATGGAGATGGCGTTGCCCATGGCCGCCCGCTCCAGCCCGAGGATCTTGCCGGCGCCACAGGCGGCGCCGATGGCGGCGAACATGCCCTGGTCCCAGCCCTTGAGGGGCACCTCGTCGGCGAGCCGGCAGAACGCCTCGTACGCGGCCACGATCGCCGTGATCACCGCGCGGCCATCGGCCCGGTGGCCGTCGGCCACCGCCAGCACGCCGGAGATCATGTCGCTCGGGTGCCCCGTGCCTCGACCCACGTACGTGTCGTTACAGTCCAGGTAGCGGACGAGCACCGTGTTCGCGAAGGCAGCCATGTCCATGGACGTCTGCTGCCGCGTGCACAGGAGATAGGCCGGCGGATCTCCGCGCACCGCCGACGCCATACGGCGAGCGGCGGATCCAGGCTCGCTGTCGAAGGCGCCCGCCGCGCACCCCAGCGCATCGATCAGCGTGCGCTTCACCTGGTGCACCACCTCCGGAGACAGGTCGCCATAACTCAACCGGCACGCGTAGTCGCTCAGGTATTCGGTCGTGGGATCCATGGCTCTCCTCTCAGCCCTTGAAGAGCAGGCCGGCGCCACTGGCGATGAGCAACGCGCTGATGAGCCAGACGAAGACGCGCTGCGAGAAGCGGGTTTGGACGCGCCCGCCCAGGAACAATCCAACCGCCACGATCGGAAGCGCGCCGGCCATGGACACCAGCGTCTCCCAGCGAAACAGGCCCAGGATAGCGTAGGCGACGAGCCGGATGCCGCCGTCGATCAGGAAGTTCGAGGCGAAGGTCGCGCGGAACGTGGCCTTCTCGAGATTCCGCAGGTTCAGGTAGATGACATAGAAGGGCCCCCCACTCCCGAACAGCGTCCCGACGAGGCCGCCGAGTAGCCCGCACCCGGTCGCGAAGAGACGCGAGCCGCGTAGCGTGGGGAGCGGGAGCACCTGGTACACCGCGTAGACGATCACGAACGCCCCGAGCGCCCGGGCCAGCGCCGCCGTCGGGACGGCCTGGAGCAGATACAGCCCGAGCCCCACGCCCACGAGCATGAACGGGACGAGGGCGAGCTGCTCCTTCCACGCGATCTGGCGCAGGTTCTTGATCCCCTGGCTGGCCGAGCCGAGATAATCGAGCGATACGACCAGTGGCACGACGGCGGTGACGGGTGAGACGAAGCTCAGGAGTGGAACCGCGATGAGGCCTGAGCCGAATCCCGCCATGCCTCGGACGAAGTAGGCCAGGAACAGGACCAACCCGGAGTAGACCAGGGTGTCCAAGGTCCCCCGTATAGCACGAGACCGGGGCGAATGTCGGGGTCAGACCGGGCGGTGGCGCCCGGTTGCGGTCAGGGGCGCTGGGCGGTTCGCGACGGACCGGGCGACAGCGTGACGCTGGACTCGCCCAGCCGGCAGGCGGCGCGCTCGCAGGCCTGGCGCGTGAGGATCGGTACCGGCTGGCGCTCCGCGATGCGGCCACCGGACGGCGCAATGCACCGGGCCAGGCCCTGGAGCGCCGCCTGAATCTGCCGACTTTCCTGAACCTGGTCATCATCGGTGGAGCGAGTGAACACGGCGGCGTCCAGCACGTCGTGGCGGGGCGCCCCGAACACCGGAGGCACGAGGCGGAGGACGAGGAGCCCGAAGGACCCGGCCGGCGCCGCCACGCCCGCGAACCTGCACGAGGGCGACCCATCGCACCGCGGGCGGATGCGCTCATCAGCCCCGGGACACACCGCGTGACCCTCCGCTCTCGCGCCCCAGACCAGGACACCTGTCTTGTGGTGGCACTGGACGCGGCCTGAAGCGTCGACGAGACAGACCATCAGGTCAGGCCGCTCGGTCGAATCGACCCGGTTCATCGCGACGGAGATGTCCACGGGCTCGGACCACGATCCTGGGGTCGCGCCCGAAGAAACCTTGAGTGCCGCGAGTATGCTCGCCGTCACCAGCGCGAGGAGCGCCACGAGCGTCCTGGTTTTGACCATCGCTGTCGAGGGACACCGCAAGAGCCGGGCCAAGACCCAAGGCGAGAAAACCCGGTCCTTTCTAAGACCTATCGCCGCCGCGCCTGACGAATTCCGTCTCTCAAGTGACACGCCTCGACCGGCGGCGGAGACCTTCCCGGGCAGGCCATATTTTGGGCAGCCATTTCATTGACTTACAAGAGTCCCTACTTGGCACGCGACTGGTAAGGGATAGGCCCCCAAGATCATGAGACACCTGGCGAAACTCCTCGTCGGCCTGGCGGTGCTACTGCAGCCCTGGTCCGCCGCCGCCCAGCAGCCGCCACTGGCGTTCGGTGTGCTGAATCAGCAGAGCCCGGCCCTCACCGCGGAGCGGTGGAACCCGATCCTCCACTACGCGAGCACGGTGAGCGGCGTGTCCCTCCAGCTCAAGATGGGCCGCACCGTGCAGGAAACCAACTCAATGATGGCCCGCGGCGACTTCGACTTCATGTTCACCAATCACAATTTCCAATCGGAGTTCGACACCCTCGGCTTCAAGGTGATCGCCCGCTGGGCGGGAGAGCCGATCCGGGCGGTCATCGCGGTGCCTGCCGACAGCCCGATCCACTACCTGCGCCAGCTGGAAGGCAAGCGCGTATCCTTCCCCTCCACCGACGCCTTCGTGGCCTACGCAGTCCCGCTGGTGGCGCTCAAGCGGGCGGGGGTCCACGTCGAGCAGGTGTTCGGCGGCAACCAGGAAGGCACGCTGGCGCAGGTCAAGGCCAGGCGCGTCGAAGCGGGCGCGGCCAACTCACGCTTTCTCAGCCAGTACGCGGAGCGCGAGCACGTCCAGTTCCGCGAGATCTACGTCTCCGAGGGCTTCCCCGATCTGGCCGTCATCGCGCATCCTCGGGTGCCCGCCGCCACCGTCGAGCGCGTGCGTCGCGCCCTGCTCGGCATGAACAGCGACCCCAGCGCGGCATCCGTCCTGACCCTCGCCAAGTCCAAGGGGTTCGAGGCGGCCGGTGACCGCGACTACGACGGCGTCCGGCGCGTCTACCGCCTCGTCGGCCAGTGACATCCAGTCTCCGTGCGCTTCTGCTGGGCCTCTCGAGCATCGCGATCGTTGCCGTCACGCTGAGCGGCCTCGCCGTCAACCTGCGCGATCGCAGCACGGCGGCCCGGATGAGGCTGAGCGAGCAGACGGAGCGGCTCGGAGCGGCGGCGGCCCCCCTGCTGCTCGACTCGCTGGTCGTCGGCGACCTGGCGCGGGCCGAGCAGACGCTGCGGAGCCTGAACGCGGAATCGGTGTGGAGCCGCGTGGCCCTTTACGAGAGCGACGGCCGCCGGCTCATCGTCGATGCCTCCCCCGACAATCTGAAGCCATCCGGGGCCCCGCGCTGGGTCAAGCACCTGGTACCGGTGACGCTCGAGGAGCACCGGGTCGCGATCGCGGCGCCGCCCGTGGTCTACGGAGTGCTCGCGGTGACCCCTTCGGTGCAGAGCCTGGAGAGCGACCTCTGGGCCGAGATCCGCACCATGATCGCGGTGACCGGCGTGCTGCTGGTGACCCTGCTCGGCCTGACCCACGTGATTCTTCTCGTCGGCCTCCGGCCGGTGCGCGCCCTCGCCGAGAGCGCGGCCCGGCTCGGCAGCGGAGACCTCACCACCCGGATGCCGGAGACCAGGCTCAGCGAGATGGCGCCCACCGTGCGCGCCTTCAACTCGATGGCGGCCAGCCTCGAGCAGGCGCTCCACGAGGCCCGCACCCGTGAGGCCCGGCTGGAAAGCCTCGTCGAGATCAGCGGCGACCTGTCGCGGATGCAGGAGCTCGACTCCCTCCTCGGGCGCATCGCGGAGGCGTGTGGGCGGCTTGTCAACACCGACTGGGCGGGCTTCCGCCTCGTGGACGGCAAGGAGCTGGTCCTCGCCGGAACACTGGAGAGCAGTGACTTCATGGTGACGCCGCGGCTCAGGATCGGCAGTGGCCTGGCCGGCACCGTGGCCGCCACCGGATGCCCACTCCTGGTGCGCGATCCCGCCAACGATCCCCGCATGCTTCCCGAAGACGCGAAGGAGGTGCGCCGCTTCGGCTCCCGCGGGTTCCTGGGGGTACCCGCCAAGATCGGAGACCGGGTGGTCGGCGTCCTCAGCTTCCAGACCAAGCGGGAGGAGGGATTCTCGCCGGAGGACATGGCCATCGCCACCGCCTTCGCCTCCCACGCGGCGATCACGGTCGAGAACCGCCGATTGCTGCTCGAGTCCCGCCGCGCCTACGACGAGCTGGCCGAGACCCAGGGTCAGCTCGAGCAGGTTCAGAAGATGGATGCCATCGGCCGGCTCGCGGGCGGCGTCGCCCACGACTTCAACAACCTCCTCACCGTCATCCTCGGGCGCGCCGACATCCTGCTGCGCCAGCTGAAGCCCGAGGATTCCATGCACCGCGGCATCGAGCTGATCCAGCGCACCGCCGGCCGCGCCGCGGACCTGACGCGCCAGCTTCTCGCCTTCGGCCGCAAGCAGGTGCTCGAGCCAGTCGTCCTCGACCTGAGCGCGGTGACCATGGACATGAAGGACATGCTGGGGCGGCTGATCGGCGAGGACATCGCGCTCCTGACCACGCCGACCCCGGGGCTCGGCCGCGTGAAAGCCGACCGCGGGCAGATCGAGCAGGTGATCATGAACCTGGCCGTCAACGCGCGCGACGCCATGCCCCAGGGCGGCCGCCTCATCCTCGAGACCGCGGACGTGGAGCTCGACGACGAGTACGTGCGCCGGCACGTCGGGGCGCGGCCCGGTCCTCATGTCATGCTCGCCGTCTCCGATACCGGCACGGGGATCCCGCGCGAGATCCAGGCGCATATCTTCGAGCCGTTCTTCACGACCAAAGAGCACGGAAAGGGCACCGGACTCGGCCTCGCCACCGTCTACGGCATCGTCAAGCAGAGCGGCGGGTATGTCGAGGTGGACAGCGAGCCGGACGAGGGCACGACGTTCCGGATCTACCTGCCCCGGCTCGACGCCGCGGCCATCACCGTGGATCGAAGCCCGCGGCCGACCGCGGCCGTGGGCGGCACCGAGACCATCCTGCTCGTGGAGGACGAGGAGGGCGTGCGCGAGCTGGCGCGCGACATCCTCCGGGCCAGCGGGTACACCGTGCTCGAGGCGCGCAACGGCCCCGAGGCCCTGCTGCTCTGCGAGCGGCACCAGGGCCCGCTCGATCTCCTCCTCACGGACGTGGTCATGCCCCGGATGAGCGGCCGCGAGCTGGCGGAGCGCCTGGGCCCGCTCCGGCCCGACCTCAGCGTGCTCTACATGTCGGGTTACACCGACGACGCGGTCATCCGCCACGGCGTGCTCGGCGCGGGCACCGCGTTCTTGCAGAAGCCCTTCGCGCCCGCCGCCCTCGTCCAGCGCGTCCGCGAATCGCTCGATCTCGCGCCCGCGCGCAACCCCGCGTAAGCACACCTAGACTGCGCCAGCGACGCCGTAGACGGCCGGCTCGGGCCCGCCGGCTACCGCGGTGCGCGCACGGCGCTAGCGGCGCCGCCCGGGCGCTGCGGCACGAGCGTGCCGCGCAGCCGGTACTCCCGGGCGGCGCGCTTCAGCTGGCCCCAGGCCACTCCGGCCGCGTGAACGCAGTCGAGCAGCTCGTCGAAAGCGCCGGGCCGCCGGGCAAGAGTGCGGACGGTCGAATGAACGGCCAGGCGCGCCATGAGGCGAAACCGCCAGCGCGGGATGCCGAAGAGGCGCGGGCCGCGGGGCGCCTCGGCCGCCGCGAGCGCCTCGCCTTCACCCATGTCCCACACTACTTTGCAGAAGTAGGCGCGCCGCAGTCGTGCGCGCGGGACGCGGTGGAAAACGGTCAGCCCGGGATCGTACGCGATGGCGCGGCCGGATTGCAGCATGCGTCGTACGATATCCACGTCCTCGTTGCAGAATCGTCTGCCGCCTACCGGCCCGAGGCCGATGTCGAATCCACCCAACGCCTGGAGCGCCGCGCGCCGGTACACCATGCCCTCCTTGATCCACTGCTCGGTCGTCGTCTCCGCGAGCGTGAGTGCTTCCGTAGACCGTCCGAGCCGACCCTCCACCACACCCGGAAGAGGTCCATATTGGAAATCCCGGCCCAAGACAGGTTGCCTATGGGCGAGGCACAGCGTCGAGGAATCTTACAGTTCGATCGGGTCGTACAAGTTAGCCAGCTGTAAGCCCCGTCGATTCATGACGAAGTGTGCGGTGGCATAAATCCTGCTTCGTCTCGCACTCTGGAGCAGCTTTGGCAACAGCGACAGAGAGAGGGTCCTGGGCCACCTTCGACGATCGCCGCTCGCGGCGTCGGCACGGAGTTATGTCACGAACCCGTCGTCGGCCTATGTTCTCTCTCCCCTCCGGTTTTGCTCCCAGTTCGTCTGCCCGAGCGGAGTGTGTGTTCTAGCTGGTAACCGCCTGAATGCAAGGTTACGACCGACCGAGGAGAAAAACATGACGCGTATCTCATTGCTCTTGGGTGCGACGTTGCTGGCTGCGATCTGCGTGACGCTTCCTCAAGCGGCCCACGCAGCCACGGTTACTGCGGTATTGTGTGCGGGACCCGAGTTCCCCTGTCTTCCTGGAAACACACTCGATGCAGGCTTCCGGAGCAACGGCGTCGGCACACTGTTGGCAAACCGGTACACCCTGCTACCGTTCGTTTTCGACGACGCCTCAGCGAACTTCACCGGGACTATGCTGGCGGTTGATTCTCAGGGTAAATTTGTCTACCTGTGGGGTGGGGGAGTCGGCACAAGCAAGCTTGGGGTCGGGCCATTGTGGCTGGATGTCCAACTCTCACAAAGTTACGTAACGACGCCGGGAGTCTGGAGCTTCTCCGAATTCAATAGCGGTAGCTGCAATGCCGCCGCAACGGCCGCCGGCGACAACATCTTGGCCACCCTGGCCATCAACGGAGCCAACCCTCTTCCCCTTTTGAACGGCGTCTGTAGTCCCTTTAACGTTACTGGTGGGCCGGTTGGTGTAGGTGTTGGAAATGTAACCAACCTCACTGGCTTGGCACAGTTCAAGTTCAACGCCGGAGCCGTCAATCAGCAGGTCAACCTCCCTTGGGGTGAAGACTTCCCCGACCCGGCGATCACCGTCTTTCCCGATCCTAATCACCTCCCTGCCGGTTTTACCGAACAGGTTCCGGTTCCGGAACCCTCTACCTGGTTGCTGATGGGCGTCGGTTTTCTGTCAGTCGCGTTACTGCGGAGGCGCGCCTTCGTATAGAACGATCACAAACCCAGGAAGCCTAAAAACAGATTAGGCGGGTCGCATGCCTCCTGGTTCTGGCCTGACGCAAGCCGTGCAAATGCAGAACAAACGCCCCCGCGCTCATGCACGGGGGCGTTGCAGCTTCTATGACGTACCTGACACCAGCTTCCGAAGGTCCTCTTCGGAAATAGTATCTAACACCAAATGTACTCGGGTACCGAGGCGACACCCAGGATCGGGTAGACTAAGTCGGCCTTGAAACCGAGGAGGGCCGATTTCGGTAGTTCCGGGCCCGCAATCATCGGAATCGGTCGTGTACGCTCGCGGGCACGACACATGCGCTCTAGCCGGCAGCTATGTGATTCTAGCGGCTACACATGGCGGCCATTTTTCTCGTCTGGCCGCCCCGGCAGATCCTCTGCTAGACTCCCGGTCAGCGCACCCTGTTCGTCGTTGTACCCCGTAACACCCGCTCCCGCTGTGCCAAGGGAAGACTCTCGGGGCTCGACGCGCCATGACTGAGAATGGGTTTTATGTTATCTACGCTCGATGTTATCTACGCTCTGAGCCCATTGGCCTGGCCGCGCTCGTAGATGTTCTGCAGGCGCCCAAGCTCGCCCTCGTCGGTCGCGACGATGATCTTGCCGCACGGCTCCCAGTGGATCCCGTGCTCGGTGCAAAAGGCCTTCATGAGCCGCGCGCCCTCGACGCAAAGCCGCGCCTTGAGGGAGCCGGGCTTGTAGTAGATGCCTGAGCGGATGACGCCGCTGTTGTGCCCCGTCTGGTGCGCCGCGATCGTCGCCTCCTTGTCGAGGATCACGAGCCGCGCGGCCGGGTAGCGGTCCGACAGCGACAGCGCCGTGGCGAGGCCAACGATCCCGCCACCAATGATCGCGATGTCCGAAGGCTGGGTCACGGCGCCGGGAATACCATGCTCACGACTCCCTTCGCCGCCGGCGTGCTAGACTCCCGGGCCATGGATCTCGAGTACCTGATGGTGCCGGGCGCGCCGCCGCCGCCGCCCACGGCGCCTTACAGCCACGCCGTCCGCGCGGGCGACTTTCTCTTCGTCACGGGCCAGATGCCGTCGGATCCCAGGACCGGCGATCGGCTCGTGCCCGGCGGCATCGTCGAGCAGACGCACCAGGTGATGAAGAACCTCCAGACGGTGCTCGCGGGCACGGGTACGAGCCTCGACCGCGTCGTCTTCGCGCGGGTCTACCTGGTGAACTTCCAGGACTACGCCGCGATGAACGGGGTCTACGTGACGTACTTCAAGGCCGGGCGCCTGCCCGGGCGCACCTGCGTCGGCGTCACGGGCCTGGCCCTGGGCGCCCTCGTTGAGATCGACCTCATCGTCAAGCCGTAGGGCGCCCGCCGACGCCTCCGCCGGCGGAAAACGCGGCATGGAAAGCGATCCGGACGTGCGGAAGCACTGCGCCGAATGCGAGAACCTGAAAATGCTGGGCCGGATATTCCGGCGGGGCCCACGCCGGCGCGACCGAGAATCCAAAGCGCCGTCATCCAATCATGGGTCATATCAGTGCAGGATGAAGTCGCGTATCAGTGCCACGGCTCGCTCGGGCGCATCCACGAGCACGGTGTGGCCGCTTCCCGGGAAGCGCTCGAAGCGAGCCAGGTGCTGCGGCAGGGCCGCGGCGAGATCCGCCTGACACTCGATCGGCGTCATCGGGTCTTCCTCCCCGCCCAGCACGAGGGTGGGGCACTGGATCCGCTGAAGGACCGGGAAGAAGTTAAACGTGTGCCCTTCGCCGCCGGGCTGTGTGAACCAGTGCCCGACCTCCGGATGGCGGACGGTCCGCCGGATCGCGTCGGGATCGCGCGGCGTCCGGCTGTAGAGCGGGAATGCCATGCGCACCCAGGCCTCGAGCGTGGCCGCGTCAGTGTGGCCCTCGAGGAACCGGCGGCGGGCCAGGGCTCCGATCTCCGGCCCGCCGAACCGCTCGAAGAGCGCAACCCGGCGCTCCCGATACGAGCCGCCCGCAGCCTCGGTGTTTCCGAGAATCAGTTTGGCGGGGTGGGCAGGATGGCGCGTGGCATACGCCAGCGCGACCATCCCGCCGAACGACATGCCCAGGACGATCGGACGCTCGATGCCGAGCGCCTCGCAGAAGGCATGCACGTCGTCGCCCCACTGGGCGAGGGTCCAGCTCGACTGCGGGCCAGGGTC
>WNFD01005121.1_pt1 | contig 13671 bp, 8 predicted proteins | sample 5400491 | NCBI WGS metagenome assembly WNFD01 (sample SAMN13153343, study PRJNA577476) | soil metagenome | isolation source: 120 cm saprolite under Douglas fir tree site 2 hole 2 replicate 2 | place: USA:California | collected 2015-04-18 | reverse complement strand
CCCCGCGCCGGTCTCCCACCGCCGGGCCGGGCTACCTCCGCCCGAGCGACACCGGGACCTCGGCCTGCGACGACGGCCACACCACGCGCTTCGCCCGCCCGGACCACTGGACGACGAGCATCTCGTGGGCCTCCTGAGCACCGTCCGCGCCGAGCCCGAAGCGACCGAAGAAGGTCGTGCAGCGCAGTCGGCGGGAGGCCGCGGCGAGGGCGTCGTCCTGCCACCCCCCGGCCTCCTCCACGCACCGCAGCGCGACCAGTCCCGCCGCGTATGCCTGGGCGGCGGGGTACTCCAGCTGCGCCCCAAACCCGGCCGCCCGGAGCGAGGGGACGGCCCTCGCCCGGAGCGAGCGCACCACCTGCGCCGGCGCGGGGCCGACGTCGACCCGGAAGCGAGCGCCCTCCTCCCACTGCGATGGCCCGAGCACGTCGTGCGCCCGTTCCCCGAGGCGCTCCCCGAATGCTGCAAGGCCGGCCGCGACGGCGGCAAGCACCGGCGGGCGCCGGTGAAGCCGCGCCACCGCTTCGACGTCCTCACTGAAGCTCCCCGCCAGCAGCACCGCGTCGGCCCCGGGCTCGGCGGAAAGCTCGCTCGGCGTGACCTCGGCGACGACCTCCATCCCCAGGCGCGCGGCAGCGGACCGCGCCCCCTGGGCGGCCGCCCGCCCGAATCGGCCCCTGCCGGCGGCGATCACGACCCGGGCATCAGGGAGCGGCTCCGCGATCGCCTCGAGGACTGTCGCCAGGTACCGGCTCGCGGGCGAGGGCACCGAGACGAGCTGCGGATGCCGCTGAACGTCGTCGGCGCTGCCGCCGTGGTTCCACACGACCCTCCCGCTCGCCTCCGACCACCCGGCCGCCGCCCGGACCAGGTCGCTCCCGTAGGGCCCGAACAGCAGGTGCGCGCCGGACAGCAGGTCGAGGCAGCGCCGGACGCCCTTACCGGTCCCGGTGTCGTCGAAGACGACCAGCTCGGAGGTACGGGCGCTATGGCGAGGATCCCACCCCCGAGCAGCTCGCTCGTTGCTTCCATCTCACCAACGACGACCGGGAGCTGATCGACAAAGGCCAGAGCGACCGTGCCCGCCTGGGCTGTGCCGTCCAGCTCGGCACCGTGCGCTTCCTGGGCACGTTCCTCGCCGATCAGACCGATATCCCGACCGTGGTTGTGGACCATATGCAGCGCAGCTCGGGATCTCGGACCCCTCCGCCCTCAAGGGCTACAGCGAGAGCGCCATGCGTTTCAAGCACGCCACAGCCATCCGGGAACGCTTTGGCTACAGCGACTTCAACGATCAACCTTGGCATCTGAGGTTCGTCCGCTGGCTCTACACTCGTGCCTACATCGGCGGGGAACGTCACATCGTGCTCTTCGACCTGTCCACGGTCCGCATGGTGGAGGCCAAGGTGCTGCTGCCGGCGGCCTCAACGCTGGAGCGGCTGATCGCCTCGGTCAAGGAGCGTGCTGCCGTCCAGCTTTGGCGGGCCCTTGGCGCCATCCCCGACCGGGAAACCAAGGAACGCCTCCTCGCCCTTCTGGTCGTGCGTTCTGGCCGCCGCCGACAGAGCGCCCTCGATCGCCTGCGCAAAGCGCCCACCTCCCCAAGCATCGACGGGCTGGTCGGGGGGCTGCGGCGGCTGGAGGAAATCCAGACCCTTGGTGCTGGGCGCTTCGATCTCGGCCGCATCCCGCAGGGACGTATCGATGCCATGGCCCGTTACGTGGCCAAGGCGAAAGCTGCGGAGATCGAGCGCATGCCCGTCGAGGGCCGCATCGCGCATCTCATCGCCTACACGGCAACGCTGGAAGGCAACGCCGTCGACGACGTGTTGACCATTCTCGACGATGCGGTCGGAGGCCTCCTGTCCCGGGTCGAGCGCAAGGGGAGACGCCGCCGGTTGCGCACCCTCGGCGACCTCGACCGCGCTGCGATGGTCTTGCGGGGGCGTGGTTCGAGCTCAAGGCTGCTGCCGAGGATCCTGAGGCCGATCTGCGGCAACGGTGGTCCGCCTGGCCGTTGAGCGGGTCGACCAGGCGGCGGCGACGGTGGCGGAGCTCGCCCGACCGCCCGACGACCGCTACTTCGAGGACCTCCCGAGCCGCTACACACACGTCCGCCGCTTCCTGCCGTCTCTTCTGAGGTTGGTCTCCTTCGACGGCACAGACGCCGCCAGCCCGTGGTGGCCGCCTGGGACTTCCTCCGGAGGCAGGAGGTGGAACTGCCCAAGCCCCGCTGGGTGGACGCCCCCCTGGAGGTGGCGACGGGGGTCTGGCGTCCCATTGTGGAGCTGAAGCCCGGCCAGGTCGATCACCGTGCCTACACGCTCTGCGCCCTGGAGCGCCTGCGGGATGCGGGATGTCTTCGTCAAGGCGAGCCGGCGCTGGCGGGATCCGAGGGCGCAGCTCCTGGCGGGAGGCGAATGGGAGGCGGCTCGCTCCGGGGTGTGCAGGAGCCTTGGGCGCTCGGCCGACGGCGAGGCGGAACTTGCGCTGCTGCAGGAGGAACTGGACCTTGCCTGGCGCCGAACGGCGGAGGACCTGCCGTCCAAACGGCCCTGGCCATCGAGGAGCGGGGCGGGCGGGCCTACGTGCGCCTGACACCGCTTCAGGCCACGCCGGAGCCGGCGAGCTTCGTGGCGCTGAAGAAGGCGGTCACCGCCCTGATGCCCAAGGTCGATCTCCCCGACGTCATCCTCGAGGTTGCCTCCTGGACAGGGTTCCCCGACGAGTTCACGCATGTGAGCGAGGGAGAAGCCCGTGTGGACGATCTCTGGGGCCCAGACGCCGGGCGTTCGGGTGGGTGCCTGGGTGCAGGTGGCGGGGCGTCGGGGCCGGTTCCGGGTCATCGGCGTCACGGCCCACGGCGTGGAGCTGCGCAACCGGGACGAGCGGTGGCACGCGGTTCGCCATGGCGGTGCGGGTGGCCGGCCATGACTCGGCTCAGGCGGGGCCACGAGCCACACGCCAACCCCGAGCCAAGATCCCCGGTCCTCGCATTGGCTGATCCGGCTTGGAGCATCACCGCCAGCTGACAAGGACCTGAGATCAACCGAACCAGTCCTGCGCGTGAGGTGACGACGGCTGTTCCCGGGATCTTTGGTGCGAGTGATTACGGTGGCTTGCAAGAAAAACGGCCCTTGAGCAGAGACTCTTATCCCGACCAGTCAGCAGGCGAATAGGCCAGGCGGTAGCAATTGGACCACTAAGTCCTTTCGATCAGGCCGTGTTCCCCCACGGTGGGTGGTTTGGAATCGGCTGGGTTTGGCGCGACGATTTGGGGGACTGGAGGTTTCGACTGACCAGCTCAGCGAGGGAGGAAAACCAATGGAGACCCGACTCGAATCCTACCCGGTTCAACTGTCCGTCGACTACCCTGAGGTTCCGCGCAGACGGCTGACCGTGCTCTTTCGTCTCGTCCTAGCGATCCCGATCCTGATCGTTCTGTCGGCGTTGGCCAACGAGCTCTTTATCAGCTTGGGTGGCGGGGACAGCGCCGACACCGCGAGGTTCACAGTTGGCGCCGGTGGCGTGCTGTTCCTCCCCACCCTCCTGATGCTCGTTTTTCGCCGCAAGTACCCGGGTTGGTGGTTCGACTGGAACGTCAACCTCCTAAGGTTCGAGAACCGGATTCTTGCTTACCTCTTGCTCCTGCGCGACGAGTATCCCTCGACCGACGCGGAGCAATCCGTCCACGTTGTTCTTCCAGAACCCGACGGCGGTGGCTCGCTCAACCGCTGGATGCCGTTGGTGAAGTGGCTCCTAGTGATACCCCACCTGATCGTGCTCGTCATTCTCACGGTCGTCGCCGTGGTGCTCACGCTCATCGCCTGGGTAGCGATCGTGATTACCGGTCGCCACCCCCGTGGCATATACGACTTCGTCGTCGGCACCCTGCGGTGGTGGCTTCGGGTAGAGGCGTACGGGTTCGTGCTTGTCACCGACCGGTACCCGCCATTTCGCCTGGCGCCCTGAACGAACTTCGCGCATCTTCTGCCCAACTCTACGGGGAATTCACAGTATCGAGGTGGGTAGCCCACGCGAAAACCAGCAGGAGACCAACTCGCGTCCCCTAGTCAGAATAAGAAACGTTGTTACGACTCTGCACATCCTTAGAAGCTCCAAGGTGCTTAACTGTACCCTAAATATCCTATGACGTCTCATTATCGGAACCTGTGAAGGCTACGACGAGTCGGACACACGCGAGGGGACGAGAATCGGGTGGGGGAGGGGGGTTCAGTGACAACCGGTTCGCGGCGCAGTGGTTTGAGGCGTTTGCCGACCAGCCTCCGATTGAGGGGCGAGCGAGGAGGGAGGCCCAGTCCAGCTGAGGCTTCAGCTTCCCCAGAAGGCGTCCCAGGCGTACTGGTCACCCGGGTACACCCAGATCTCGCTCAGCAGCCCGTCGCGGATGTGCCAGACATGGACATTGTTCATGTTCAGGGCGGCGTCGCCCCGCTCCGCGCGGTCGTTCACGAGGCCAACGCCGTGGTCGTCTCCACAGACGGCGGCATGACAGGCGAAGCGCAGTGTTCCCCCCGAGAGTTCCATGAGTTTGCCGACGTACCCGCCGACTGCCGCCTTGCCCTCATAGTCGCCGGCCACCTGGGAGCGCCCCGGCACGTGACCCACGACATCGTCGGCCATCAACCCCAGCACCGTGTCGAAGTCACTCGACGAGAGCGCGTCGTACAGGGTGCGGAGCAATGCGAGAGTCACGCGAGTATTCAATCGCTGCGGCATCCCCTTCATGTTGAAGGTGTTGGACGATCCTAGTCGGTTCACGCGGTGCGACGCCGCTGTGCTGTACCTGTCCAGAGGCGCTCTTCGGGAGGTAAGGGAAGGCCTCGAGGGACTGTACAGGGAACCATTCCCGCAACTGCGACGTGGTACTCCGGTCTTCACAAAGCCGCTCGCAAGCGGGGTCGCTCTGGCTGAGGATCCCGAGGAAAGCTTCAGCTTCGGTCTGAGCCGCTGCAGACTCCTCGCAGATGGCTTGGTTGTCGCGCGTGAACGGGGTGAGAGCGAACCAGAAGACCGCCTCGCCATTGTGCTGGAGCACTTCGCAATCGCGGGCATCAACATTAACTGCCCATATCTGAATCCAGGCTCCGACGACCACTATCTCTTCACGCTTGTAGGTAAGGGTGCGCGTACACCACGTCTCGAGTCCGATGTCCGTCCCGCTACCACCCCATCTTTACTTGTCGCAGGCGTGGGAGGTGGCAGGTGTTGGTCCCGAGCGAGGCAGGGGGTCGGTGGCGCAGCCGGGATACGGTCCCGGTTGTCCAGGGCCTTGTCGAAGCAGGTGCGGAAGATCGATCCGTCGGACCCGTTCGCTGCCTTGGCCGCCCGCGCCTTGGCCAGGGGGGCTCAAGCTGTCAGCCTCGGCCGAATGTATAGGACTTGCTCTTGTCATAGGCGCCCGCATCGGCGATGGCGAGCAGGTCCCCCGCGTGAAGCGCGGGCGGAAGGGCCACATCAGTGGCAAGCACATCCTCCTCCATACAGGATCTTCCCAGCACTCTGCTGGGGCCAGGCGGCAGAACCTCCCAGAATCCGCTTTCCTGGTCCTTGTGGAGGATCGGATGAGGGTAGGCTGCACTTTCCGGAAGCTCGGCGATGGCGGCGTCGATCACTACCTCAGTAATTTCGCCAAATAACGGGCGGACTTCCAGAACTCGGGCGATGACCGCCATTGCCGGCTGGACAAGCGCCCGTCCCGGCTCAAGCACGATCTCGCTCAGGTGTGGAAGGGTCGATGTCGCGCGCTCAACAAGCTCAGGCAAACGTGGCAACAAGTGGCGGACCCAGTCGTCTGGATGCCAACCACCGCCGAGGTCGAAACACCGCACCGGCGTCTGGGCTGCGGTCTGGATCTCTTCAGCCCAACCGTACATGGCGGCGACAAGATGCCACCACCTCTTTACGCCGATCATGCTTGGGGGTAGATGAAAATGCACGCCAAACCGCACCTGGGGGGGCATCTTTGTCACCTCGTCGACAACCTCCGCAAAAGCCTGCGACGGCACGACCGGGATGCCAAAGCGCGAGCTAAACTGTGGCGGCCGAATCCGGATACCCACCACATCGGCGACTCGGTCCCCCGCTTCCAGCCACTGCCTGATCCTTCGTAGCTCGACGAGAGAGTCGCAGAAGACGGCCCTGAACCGCCTTCCGGGTGGTCGATCAGGCCACCACTTTCCGGGGCCGTTCAGGACGATCTCCCCCGCAGAGAGGCCTGCAGCCAGAGCTCGGTCAACTTCCAGCTGGCTGATGGCTTCGGCCAGGAATCCGCATGAGGACGCAAGAGAGAGCGCCTCCTCATGCGGGTTTGTCTTGATGCTATAAGCAATCTTGACGCCGATGTTGCCTGGAGGGAGAGCCTCGATTGCTTCGCTGACTGATTTCCAGTATTCCGCCGTGCCGGCTGACAAGAAGACACTGGCGGGGGTTGTTATCTCCGGGGTGAGGTGTTGATCCAGATCCCGTCCCAGCATCTGTGGGTTCCTCCAAGGAGTCACCACGGAGGGCCGTTTGAGGCCCGCACTGACGGTGCCGGCGATGCTGGTGCCTCTATCGATTGAGGGTGTGTTCATGGTGAGGCCAGACCCCGAATCCTGATCAGACAGGGTTGTCGGGAGGTCTGCTTCAGCTGATTCGTTCCAAGCCCGGCCCGAATCTGGCCGTCGGAAGCGATCCCGACTACCGGACACGACTACCTCAACGACCAGACGCATGAAGTGTTGGCCGTGCGAAGGAGGACATGGGATCGCATCTCCGGTCGCAGCGGCCACCAGCCGCGCTGGGAGATTCCAGCCTGCCAGTGTCGCTCCATGTATCCACGCGGGAAAACGAGGCTCGAAGCCCACAATCCAGATGGTGCCCGAAGAATCGCGAACCATCTGGATCTCCGCCCCGCCGTTCCATGACACGTCGGATACGAGCGCTCTCAGAGGAGCGACCATCTCGGTCGGCACGTCGGCGATGCTGCCCATCCACGGGGTATCTTCATGGGCTGGCGCCCGCTTCACCAAGTGGCAGGCGCCGACAAGCTCGCCTTCGTAGGCGGCAAGCGCTACGGACTCTGCAGTTCCCTCGACGTGCGCCTGAAGAAAGACTTCCTGCGGGCCCCAGACAAGGGAAGCCCGACGTCGAGCAGCCGTGAGACCGGCCCAGCTTCGCACAGGCAGGGACTCGCCCTGGAAGGGCCCCTTGAGCCAAATTCTCCAATCGTGAAAGCGACAGAAGGCGTGGAGCTCGCTCTGGGGCGAGTCGGCACTCACCGTGGGCGACAGGGCAAGCCCGAGGCGGCGCGAGACCGATTCGAGGGGTGTCGCGAGGGCGGCGAGCGCCGTTCGAGAAGGAACGAGCATGCGGGGCGAGGGTTCAACAGCCTCGCTCAGCCAGGCAAGCTCTCGCTCAACCCCGGGGATCCAAACCGCCCCTGCCGCCAAGAGATTGGAGATTTGGCGAGCGTAGTCATCAAGATGTAGGTCAGCCCAGCAGCCAGGTTGCCACAGGCTATCGAATGTAGGCCAGGGCAGTCGACTCGAGGCGGCGGAATAATCCACACCCACCAACGTTGCTCGGGGATAAGCAATCCGGAGCGATCGCGCGGTCCCGAGGCCAGTGGAACGATTGGCAGCACTCTCGAGGCCGCTGATGAACAACTCCATGGGATCCCCGGCTCCTCGCACCCAACTGTTCACGAGAGGGGCCGCGTGGCCGACCCGGTTGAGAAGGTGAGAAGCATCCTGTCGACCTCCTCGTCGGACATCTCTTCAACAGACAACAAAACGTTCGCGATCTGCTCGAGTTTTGGGCCGGTTTTCGGCTCAGCGACCATGGACTCAGCTAGGCTTGCAACGGTCGAGGCCTCGAAGATCCGCCCAAGAGGCAAGCTCACCTGGAATGCGTCCTGCAGACGGGAAACGAGCCTTGTTGCGAGCAGCGAGTGTCCGCCGAGATGCATGAAGAAGTCATCGTGGACGCCGGGCTCGTCGATGCCGAGAAGTTCCGCGTATATGCCCGCGAGAATCTCCTCGAGAGCCGAACGGGGCGCGACATAGGCGCTTTGGAGAATGGGCCTGGCCTGGTCCGGTGCGGGCAGGGCCCGCCGGTCGAGCTTGCCGCTGGAGGTGAGGGGCAGGGCGTCAACCAACACGAAGCTGGCCGGCAGCATGGGCTCGGGCAGATGCGCTCGGACCAGTTCGCGCAACTGGGGTACGAGGTGCTCTGAGAACATGCCCTGCAGAGGGTTGTTGGTGTACTTGTCCCATGACCGGCGGCGGCCTCTTCGTTGGACCGCCGGCACCAAGGGAGCAAGCCGCTCGTCGGCGGCCCGGCGTCGCAGCTCCACGTCGTAGCAGTCGTCGGCTCCGGGGCCCGACCAGCTCAGGTCCACGACGTAGGGGAGCTCGTGGCCCAGCGCCCACAGCTCTTCCGGGTCGACGCCGAGATCCTGCTGAGCGGCCAGGGCCTCCCGCAGCGCCCCCACGGTCGCGGGAGCCTCGTCGCTCCGGAGAAGCTTGAGAGCCGTCTGCCGCTCCTGAGCCAGTCGGGCGTTGGGCACGCGGGCTACTTCGAGAAGAGCAGGACTTCCTTCGGCAAGGAGTCGCCGAAGGTGTCCGACGCTCATTCCCTGCTGCTGCCAGTCGAGTCGCTGGTTCGGCTGAGAACGGCCGGCCTTGTGGAGCTCGGCGGGGCCAACCTGGATCGTAACGTCATAGCGGAAGCGGCTGAACTCGTTGTGATGAAGCCCATGCTTGGGCTGGACGTGGATCCCCGCGATACGGGGCAAGTGTTCCGCCAACGCCAGGAAGAAAGAGGGATCGACGACCAGCTCCTTGTCGTGGGTCATACGCTTTCGCACCCGGTCGCGCAGATCCGTGATCGACCGCGACGCAGGTGCATGATGTAACTCGACCGAAAGGTGAAACGCCTCCAGCAGGGGCAAGCTGCGGACGTCGCCCACGAACAAAACGCCGTTCGAGGCCAGAGCCGCGACCGCCCCTTCCAGTACTTTGAGAAGGTAAGTTACGTTTGGGAAGTACTGGATGACCGAGTTGATCACCACCGCATCAAAGGCCTGGCCCTCGATCTCGTTGAAGTCATCGGCAGGCTGCTCGAGCAGCCGGACCTGGGGCAGCCGATGCGTTGCCAGCGTACGGCTCAGACAATCAATGGCCACCGCGGAGAAGTCCGTCCCCAAGTACTCGGCGCAGGAAGGAGCGAGCCGAAACAGCACCAGGCCGGTGCCGCATCCGATCTCAAGCACTCGTTGCGGTGACCACGTCGCCACGCGCCCAACCGCCTGGTCGACCCACTCCCGCACCTCCTCCGCGGCCATGAGTCTCCCCGTGTAGCTGCTGGTGAAAGCGACGATGTTGAAGGTTGGGTCGGAGTCGGTTGGGGGGTGCAGGTAGGTCTCATCCCAAACCATTCGCCACTGGGGGATCCGCTCCTCGCTCCACTGGCCCATCGACCGCGCCGCCTCGGCGCCCTGATAGCTGGACTCTTGGACCACGTAGGCCACCAGGCGCCGGTCCCCGGGACGGTCTTCCCGGGCCATCACGGCAGCCTCACGGACACCCGGATGCTGGTTCAGCACAGCTTCGATCTCGCCAAGCTCGATGCGGAAGCCATGCAGCTTGACCTGATGGTCCAGGCGGCCAAGGAACTGGAGGTTGCCATCGGGGAGCCAGCGCACCTGGTCCCCTGTCTTGTAGAGGCGGGTCCCAGGCGCAGCCTCGAAGGGGTTGGAGATGAACTTCTCGGTGGTCAGGTCGGGGTTGTTGAGGTACCCGCGAGCCAAACCCGAGCCACCGATGCACAACTGACCGGGGACACCGATCGGCGTCGGGTGCAGGTGATCGTCGAGAACGAAGACCTGCACGTTGGCAATCGGACGGCCGATCGGCACGCGCCCCTGCGGGGCGCCATCCAGCGCCGGGTCGTACCAGGTGGCGTCCCAAACCTCCGACGTTCCGTACAGGTTGTAGAGGACCCCTCCGGGTACCGCCTGCTGGAACCGCTGCAACAGCTCGAGGGAGAGCGCCTCGCCGCTGCTCACCCAGAACGCCAGCTTGGGCAGGCGCCGATGCAGATCGGGGACGGCGTCGAGCATGGCCCTCAGCAACGAGGGCACAAGCCAGATGCGCGTGACCCGATGATCGGCCAGCGCCTCGACCAGCGCCTCGACGTCTCGCACCACCCGATCGGGGATGATGACGCTCGGGACTCCTTTGAGGAGTGGTCCAAACAGCTCCCAGATCGAGTCGACGAAATTGGCCGCTGTCTTCTGGCAGCCCACCTCGGCTTCCCCAAAGGGGTAGGTCTCCCACATCCAGGCCAGCCGGTTGAGGATCTGGCCGTGCTCGACCGCGACGCCTTTGGGTCGGCCGGTGGACCCCGAGGTGTAGATCACATAGGCAAGCCTGCCGGCGACCTCACCCGTCGGGGTTGATTCCGGTTGCCGGTCGATGACCTGTCGATCGGCGTCCAGACGCACGACTCGCCGGAGGCTGTCTGCAGGAAGGCAGGTCGCCGGGTCGCCTCGCGTGAGGAGGATCGGGGCCTGGGCATCCTCGAGGATGTGGCGCACGCGCCCTGGGGGATAGGCTGGATCGAGCGGCAGGTAGGCCGCCCCGGCTTTGAACACCCCCATCAGCGCGACGGGCAGATCGAGCGAGCGCTCCAGGTGGATGCCGACGAGCACCTCGGGACCGGCCCCCAACGCCTGAAGATGGTGCGCAAGCTGATTCGCCCGTCGGTTGAGCTCCTGGTAGCTCAACGACTGCCCGTCGCACATGAAGGCCGTGGCCGCCGGAGTGCGCGCCGCCTGCACCTCGAAGAGCTGCACGAGACTCTGGCCCTGGTCGTAGCTGCGGGCGGTGTCGTTCCAGTCCACGAGCACGCGTTGGCGTTCTCGGGGGGTAAGCAGCGACAGGTCGCACACGCGCCCATCCGGATCCTCGGCTGCCGCCTCCAGCAGGGTGCGGAAGTGTCCCGCCAGGCGGGCGATCGTCTCCTCTTCGAACAGATCGGTGCTGAACTCGATCTCGCCGCGTAACCCGTCGGGACCTTCGGCAAGGCTGAACACCAGGTCGAAGATGGCCGTCGCTCGCTCCACCTCGAGGGCGCCCGCCACGTCGTTGGTGCCCGGCCGCTTCGTGGAGGGCGCGTTGAAGAGATGGAACACGACCTGGAAGAGCGGGTTGCGGCTCAGGTCGCGCTCAGGTTGGACGTCCTGCACGAGCTTGGCGAAGGGGACGTCTTGGTGGGCGTAGGCGGCGAGAGCCATCTCCCGCACCCGCCGCAGCAGCTCCCGGAAGGTCGGCGCCCCGGCCAGGTTCGTCCGCATGACCAGGGTGTTGATGAAAAAGCCGATCAGCCCTTCGGTCTCGGCCCGGTTGCGCCCGGCGATGTAGGTGCCCACGACGATGTCGTCCTGCCCGCTGTAGCGGGCGAGCAGAGCCTGGAAGCCGGCCAGCAGGGTCATGAACAAGGTACAGCCCTCCTGCTGGCCGAGCGCCTTCAGCGAGGCGGTGAGGGAGGCGGGCAGGGCCACCCCCAGCGCGCTCCCCCGGAAGCTCTGCACCGCGGGCCGGGGGTGATCGGTCGGAAGCTGCAGCACGGGCAGGCCGGCCAACTGGCGCTTCCAGTAGTCGAGCTGGGTCTGGAGCACATCGCCGGAGAGGCGCTGGCGCTGCCACACCGCGAAGTCGGCGTACTGGATGGGAACCGCAGGCAGGACCGGGGTCCGCCCGGCGACAAACGCGCCGTAGAGCTCGGTGAGCTCCCGGAAGAACACCCCCATCGACCAGCCATCCGAGACGATGTGATGCATGGTGAGGAGCACCAGGTGGTCGTCGTGGTCCAGGCGGACAAGATGGGCGCGCAGGAGGGGGCCCTTGGCCAGATCAAAGGGGCGCCGAGCCTGTTGGGTGGCCAGGAGCTGCGCCTGCGCCTTCCGCTCGGCGGGTGGAAGAGCTCTCAGGTCGTGGACCGGCAGGGGGAGGCTGAGCGCGGGGGCGATGATCTGCACTGGCCGGCCATCGTTCGCCGGGAAGGTGGTCCGCAGGGTCTCGTGGCGGGCAACCATGGCGTTGACCGCGCGCGCCAAGGCGTCCACGCTGAGGCGGCGTCGGATCCGTAGTCGGTGAGCGATGTTGTACGAGGAGGTGCCGGGGGCGAGCTGCTCGAGAAACCAGAGCCGCTCCTGGGCGAAGGACAGGGGAGCGGATGCTCGCCGCGGGCGAGGTGCAATCACATCGTTGCCACCCCGATCGGGCAAACGATCCCGCAGCACAGCAGCGAGATCGGCCACCGTGGGAGCCTCGAAGAGGGCGCTGAGGGGCACTTCGGCCTGGAACGCGTCACGGATACGGGAGATCACCTGCGTGGCAAGCAGGGAGTGGCCGCCCAGCTCGAAGAAGTTGTCGGCCACCCCCACCCGTTCGAGGTCGAGCACCTCCGCCCAGATCCCGGCCAGCACCTCCTCCTCATGGGTGCGGGGGGCGAGGAAGGTCTCTTCCAGCTCTGGCCGGGTGCGCTCGGGCGCAGGAAGGCCTCGCCGGTCGAGCTTGCCGTTGGGGGTGAGGGGAAGAGCCGGGAGCACCACAAAGGCCGAGGGAACCATGTGGTCGGGCAGGCTTCGGGCAAGGAATCTGTGCAGCTCCAACGGCACGGGTGGCGGCGTGGCGGCTGGGACCACGTAGGCCACCAGGCGCCGGTCCCCGGGACGGTCTTCCCGGGCCATCACGGCAGCCTCACGGACCCCCGGGTGGGACGTGAGGGCGGACTCGATCTCTCCGGGCTCCACGCGGAACCCTCGGATCTTCACCTGGTCGTCGAGGCGGCCAAGGAACTGGAGGTTGCCGTCGGGGAGCCAGCGCACCTGGTCCCCTGTCTTGTAGAGGCGGGTCCCAGGCGGGGAGCCGAAGGGATCGGGGACGCAGGTACCCCCGGGCCAGCCCATCCCCCCCGATCCACAGCTCCCCGGGCACGCCGATCGGTACGGGTTTGCCGGCCTCGTCGACCACATAGAGCTGGGTGTTGGCGATGGGCCGCCCGATCGGAATGGAGGATGCTCCACGGCCCGGATCCGGCTCATCCCGTGCAACAAGGTATGTCAGGGCACTCACTGTACATTCGGTGGGACCGTAGAGGTTGAATATCTGGCACCCTGGAGCCAGTCCCCACAGGCGCTGCGTCAGTAGGGTCGTAAGGGGCTCACCGCCCAGGAGCAACAATTGGCGGGGCAACAAACGGGGGTCCCCCGCTCCGAGCAGGGCCTCAAGGTGCGAGGGCGCGATCTTCAAGATGTCCACCGGCCGCCGCCCGAAATGCTCGGCGAGCCAGAGCGGGTCGGCTGAGTGCTCGGCGGGTAGTACCTCGATGCTCCCGCCCATAGCCAGGGCCGGGAACAGAGCCGTATTTGCAAGGTCTGTCGCGAAGCTGGAAGGTGTGGAGAAGCTCAAGCCGCGCCGCAACCCCAGCGCATCCCAGATCGCAAACACGTAGTTGGTGAGCGCCCGGTGCTCGACGGCCACCCCCTTGGGCCGACCGGTGGAGCCCGAGGTGTAAATGAGGTAGACGAGGTTCTCCGGGCCCACCTCCGAGACGGGGGGGACTGGGGGGCGGGTGGCGATGGTTGCGCCGTCGGCGTCC
>WNFD01005362.1_pt1 | contig 13673 bp, 19 predicted proteins | sample 5400491 | NCBI WGS metagenome assembly WNFD01 (sample SAMN13153343, study PRJNA577476) | soil metagenome | isolation source: 120 cm saprolite under Douglas fir tree site 2 hole 2 replicate 2 | place: USA:California | collected 2015-04-18 | reverse complement strand
TTCGTTAGATCCTCGACTGGTTCCTGTGTTGCATCGCGCAGATCTCCATACGCGAACTCACAATCCTCAAGTACCAAAGCGAAACTGCATGGAATCGGCAAAGTCATCTTCTACATTACCCACGAACAAATGCGGTACGCCGCCGACCGAGCCAGCGCTCAAGATGCCCGAGACGCACGCGCGCATCTTCCGTTTCCAGCGTTGCGAGGAGTGGTGTCAGCTCAGAGATGTATTTGTTCAGCAAGGTGCCCGCTTCCTCGGTGGAGACTTTCATGGCCATGGTCAGACCTTTCTGTGGAGGCGATCAAGAGGCGCGGAGAGTTGCAGAAATGGCCATTCTACTCGCACGTGAAAACGAGTTGGCAATCGTCTCCCAGGAAGCGTCTCGCAACACGGGAGACACCACCTCCGGGCGCGGCAATTTTATGCCACCCCAAGCAGGTGAGCAACCGTCCAAATGTGATTCGTCAACCCCGTTTCCATCGCGGGAGTAACTCAGAGGCTCGAATGAATACGACAGAAATGTAGCTACATGAAGCGAAGGATTTAAGAGACTGCCGATGAAGGGATTTTGAACAGAAGTTTTAAGTAGCGATCCGAAAAACCGGAGTTGCTCAAAGAGACTGGCACAGAGCCTCCTCAAAGCCCGCGAAGCACCCCACACGCCGGAAGAGATGGAGGCTTGGAGAGAGAAGCGGCAGGCATTTGAGAAGGGCCAGCTGTCGCCAGCGGCGGCCAGGAGCTTCCTCAAGCAGCAGAGAGAATCGTACCTTGAGCCCTTGAGCGCCAGTTTAAGCACCTTCAGTACACCGAAGCCGTGAGGGTCTACGGGGTTGCAACCGAGCAGGAAAAGCCGCTACTGAATCGCCTGCTGAGAGAAAAGCGGCAGAATCTTATCCGAAGACACGCCACGATTCCAACCGCCACTGATTAGCTGCTAATCACACTAATTCGACCCTAACTTAGCCATAACGAATGGCGCGCTGGCATTGCGTACCCGAAGACAAGCCACGATTCCCCAAGGCAGCGACTAAGTTGCCCCTTGCCGGAGCGACGGAGAGGTATTCGAAAATGTTAGGACACGAGCTGCATTGCGTCTGGGATGCCAGAGAAATACCCGAGGACCGAGCGCGAAAGGGCGCAATTACTTGCTGCGATGAGTGCAAAAGGCAATACGCCAATTATCGCCGCAGGATCCGCTCGCAGGCAAAGTGCCGTCTCTGTGGTAGGGGAAGACGGCGAACCTCGAAATTAGACCCTGTGCTCATGGAGCACAGTGAGGTTTATGAGACGACTGGAACGCAGTGAGTCGTTCAACACGGCAAAGACCCAGAGGATAAGGCAATCATTCTTAGAGCCTGTAACAAAACCCCACCAGCACGCGTCGTGGGTGCGCACCCTGACTGCTTCGTCGGACGAGGCGCTTCAGTTTCCCGAACTAGTCGCCTCAGCGCGATCCAATGCGTGCCCCCGGGCGGAGGTAAACACTATGCGATCAAGCAGGAGTAATCGCGTGAGAGTGCGACGTAGGAAGGGACTGGCGGGTGCCTGTCACTTCGTCGACACCAGGCCTTTCAGCTCGTCGGCCCTGATGTCCCTTCCTCCAGGGTCCTCACACAACTTCGCATCTTCCTATACAGCTCAGGGCCAAACCCCTTCATGTTGTGTTCCTGGGCACCGTGGTCAGCACAGAGTTGCATGACCTCTTCCAGGCTTGAACCCCGGGCCTGAAAGTCGCAATCAACACCGGCGTCACGGCAACTGATGAGATATACCTTCGCCATATCGATCCCCCCAGGGCAGACTTACCCACGTTCGACTTGTCCAAATTACGGCGGCGATTGTCCGAACCAGCGCTGAATCCGGCTCGATCCGAAGTTGGCCTTCTCTGCGACGAGGGCCTCGGATGGCTCCTGGAACGTGCCCGTCGGTTTGGGCCCGCTCAGGAAGTCCACGTCAACCCGTCCGACTTGGTCGTGGCCGAACTCCACGTAGCAAGCGCCGGCTCCCTTGTAGGCCTCCGGTGACGGTCCTCCGCGAAGCTGGGCGATGATTGCGGCCGCCACGACGCGCGCCGCGCCTTCGGCGAAGACACCCGCCTTGGCCGTGCCCACACCGTTCACGTCGCCCACCGCGTAGACACCAGGAAACGTCGTTTCCAGTGTCTTCTTGTTTACCGGCACCCAGCCATAGGCATCGGCGGCAAGCCCGGACTCGACAACGACCTGCGGCACACGATGCACCGGCACGCCGAGAAACAACTCGTATGGCATCTCGGTCCTGTCGCTCAACACGGCCACCTTCCTGCTCGGGTCGAGTGCCTTCACTAGGCTGTCCTTCACGAACCTGATGCCGCGGTCCGCGAACGCGGCGAGGATCGCTTGCGAGGTGTCGGGCGAAGGGGGAATGGGCGTGCCGAAGGGCCACCGAGATTTCGATCGCCTCACGCCGCCCCCGAGCGACGAGGTAATCGTGCAGCAGCAGCGCCGTCTCGCTGGGAGCGGGAGGACACTTGAAGGACTTTCCTGTTACCCCAATGATGACCGGACCCCGCTCGAATCGAGGGAGTAGGTCGCGCAAGCCGAAGGCGCCCGCCACCGAGTAGAACTCGTTGCCACCTTCCACCAGTCCCGATGTGGCCGCCGGATCGAGGTCGGCGCCCAGCGCCACCACCAGGATATCCGCTTCGAACGTTCCATCGTCGGCCACCACCCGCCGGGCTTTCGGGTCAATCGACCGCACCGTGGACTGCAGAAATCACACCCCCGGCTTGACAATGTCGCGGTACGGATGGCGCACCTCGGCCGGCATCTGCCGTCCGAACATCACGTCGAGTTTCGAAAAGCCGAAGACAAACACATCGTTCTTGTCGATGAGCACGATCTCGACGGCATCGCCGAAGGCGTCCGAAAGAATCGTCGTCAGCTCGAGGCCGCCGAATCCGGCCCCGAGCACCACGACTCGCGTTTTCACGTTTTTCTCCTCTTAGGCGTGAACCTCGGGCCAATTCCGCAGCGTGACCGTGTCCTCGGCGAACACCGCGGTGAAGAACCCGTCGATCATCTTCAGCTCTTCAGCTTCGGGCATCCCCGGGAACGCCGGGAAGTCACCTTCAAGGTCCACCTTCGTCTGTCCGCCCATCGGCGTGTACGAGTGCACGAACCTTGCGCCATCAAACGGTCCGACGGTCATCGTCGTCTCGACGCCTCTCGGTGGATTCAGCTTCTGCGTGATCGTCGTCTTGAACGTCGAGCCATCAGGATTGAAGATCTCGGCCTCGAATCGTGCGAGCTGGTGATTTGGAGATCTCAAGATCTCTCTGAAGTCACCAAGTCTCAAGATCTCCAGTAAGCCGGGATTTCTAATTTGGCCGTCCCGGACCAGTGTCCTTATACACCAACGCCCTCCGCGTGCGCCAGAGTGGTTCGTCGCCCATTCCTGAGGCTCCCGAAACCGTCACAAGCACGTCGCCGGATAATCGCCCGCTCCGCTTCGGTTTCAGACTGACCTTTTCATTTTGCGTAACCCGCCAGCGTCGGAAAGCCGACGTTAAGCCTTTTTCAGCATATCGGCTCTCTCCCTTGTCACAATGCATAATCCGCGATTGGGTCAAAACGACTTCTCCTCAAGCTAGGGGGTTGTTGTCGACCCCGGTCCCAGAAGCATACGCTTGTGTCGGGCTGCCCACGCCACCTCGGAGTTGTCGCATGGTGCTGAGGACGGAGATGCGCATCTTAGGCGACCTGGTGGTCCTCCATTGCCGGGGTCGTCTCGTCATCGGGGGAGAGATTGCTGGGTTCCGCGAGGAGGTTGAGAAACTCTTAACCGAGAAGCACGGTGTTGTTCTAGATCTGAGCGATATAGAACACATCGACAGCATCGGCCTGGCTGCGCTCGTGGGCCTCTTCACAGGAGCGAGCAGAGAGAAACGCGAGATCAGACTGGCCTGTTCCAGGCACGTAACAGATTTGCTGCGACGCACAAGGCTGGACAAGGTATTCACGTTCTACACCAGTGAACAGGAAGCCATAGCGTCTTTCCCCGGAACCGAGATACCCTCGGTAAAGCCCCAAGCCTAACTCTCCACGCGAACATGCTTCACACGACGGCTACGTCAGCAAAACGGCACCCATGGCGGTCGGTCCCGTTTATCGGGAGCGTATCGGGAAATACCCTCAAGCTAACAGGAACCTTCACCGCGAACCGGGTCGTAACCCTACTGATCGCTTCGGGACATTTAGGATGGTTACCACCCCGCCCAATCCCAGGGCCACATTAAGGCAATAACGATGGGCAATAGCAGTCCAAAACGCAACCCACAACCAGCGTTTCGGTGATGGTGCAGTTTGAATCTTGGCCTATTTTTGTTTGGCACTTTTCTTGCTTGTGGGCTGTGTTTTTACATCTTCCTGCTCTAGTCTTTCGCGCAACCATCGCGGCACCAAATCTTGAACGTCTTCGTCTAGATCAATTGCTATCTTCCGCAGCCTCTTCCTAAGTTCCGTCGGAAACTTCCGGAGGTTGAATGCACAGGTTGGAACTCTGCTTGAATCTCGCGAAAGCGTTGCGGCGGTGTTCCTCTGCCGTCACTACTTAGAACTAGCCATCAAGTACACGCTGTTTCATTCCAGATGGCTGAAGGATGACCGCACGAATGCGACCAACGAAGAAATTGTTGCTGTCGAAAATAAACACAATCTTCAATCATTGTGGGACACTCTCAAGCGCGAACTTGAGACTAGGTTGCCCAGAATCGCAGATGTCGGATTCGACCTTGATTTTGTTGGCGCATTCGTCGCCGAATTTCATCAGACAGACAAGAGTGGGTGGAAATTTAGGTACCCGACCAGAGAGTTTGCTGTCCTCCCGAGCGGTCAGGCTCTGACACTGGATGACTCCCTCAGTATTGATTTTCCTGCCCTTCTGTTCAATTTGCAGCACGCTGAGCGTGTTCTGAGCAGTCTGGACGCATATTTGGTAAACACCCATGGCCTAAACGCTGAATGGGAGGCTGAACTGAACAATGTCTAATTGAAGGCGACTTACCCCGGACGGCACCGTCGTTCCGAGCCTGCCGGACGACGAAGAGTCACAAACACTCAGCAACGCCGCCATGGTGTGAGCATCTGCCGCTCCTGTGCCTGCTGAAGCTGTAGGTTCCATCGCCGCATGGCGTCGTCCCTTCCTGCGGCGCGAGTGAGCGTGCAGACCTTGGTTTCCGGCCAATGATGTGCTATAAGGCTGGCCATGATTCTGAGAAGACTATCCACGCAAAACACAATCTCACCCTATCCAGCGGAGACAATTGCCGACCTCGAACTCCACTAACGTGCTTACTGAGAAGTGGTATGATTCGCCAGTCTAACGGAGAATCCTCACCTGATATGGGAAAGCAAGACGAGGCAAAATCCAAGAAAAAATCCAATATAAGGTGTTCCTTTTGTCTTAAGTCACTGCAAGACATAGAACAAATGATATCCGGTCCGTCTGAGATTTCCCCCAAGGCATATATCTGCGACGAATGTGTCGCAGTTTGCAATTCAATTATCGCAGACGCACGTGAGGCCGTAAAAAAGAAAATAGAAGTCGGGGGTCACAAGAAACTGCCCGCGAGAAGAGACAAACCTGCCGTTACGATTTTTTATTCGTATTCTCATCGCGACGAATATCTACGAAATAAACTGGAGGAACACCTGAGCGCTTTGAAATATGAAGGGTTAATTAGGAACTGGCACGACCGGAAAATTCAAGCGGGACAGGTCTGGGAATCCGAGATAGATGACCATCTCAAGGGCGCAGACGTCATCTTACTTCTCGTTAGCTCCAGCTTTCTTGCGTCCAACTATTGCTATGGTCGCGAGGTTATGTTTGCCTTAAAAAGGCACACGAGTGGAGAGTGTCGAGTCATTCCAGTTATTTTGAAACCGGTGGACTGGAGTCACTCTCCGTTCGCAGGCCTTCAGGGTTTGCCGCGCGACGGAAAACCAGTTACAAGTTGGAGCAATCGGGAGCAAGCCTTCTTAAACATAACGGAAGGGATTAGGAAAGCCATTAGCGAACGTCGAGAAATGTAATTGAGGAGAATGAAACGCCCATACCGAACGAAAATTAAGCGCTCACCTGCGGCGCTGTGACGTAGCCCATTCCTTGGCATTCCCTCCCGGTTTCGGTTTCGCACTCGGGGCATGGCACCGGGCTATGGAGTGCAAACGATAGGCTGACCGGACTGTCCGGCACAGGAATTTGCGCCAAACCATTGTGCGCAACCGAGGATAAATGCCCCTAAATACTGCGTAGGCACTCTGTTTGATGTGTAACCGAGCGGGTCAGAGACGAGAAAACAGCCGTGACAGACTCACGTTTAGTCCTTTGGCAATATGAGAAAGATTCAGAATGGAGATATTTCGCTTGCCTCGCTCCACGTCAGCTAGAAAGCTGCGGTCAATGCCCACTCGCTCCGCCATCTCCGCCTGAGTCCAACGGTGCTGCTTGCGCAGTTTCCTAATTCGATTTCCTAACCCAACGAGCAGGGGTTCCGACATGTAGCGGCATCATGCCCTGTCGCCTTACTCCGACAAATCTGATTTAAGCAACAATCGGTGCTACACTTCGACGGGTTGCGAAAACGAACGATGCTAATTCACAGGGTGCGATTCCTTGAGGGTGACGCGAACCCGCCAGGAGAAGCCATGAAATCCCACTGCTGCAGCTCTGGTTTCTGTGCCTCGATGTCAGCGCTCTATAGAGTGCGACGAAGTAACGGGAATTTATCTATTTTGGAATGGCACAATGCCTGATGTGCGCTGTCCAGACTGCGGAAGATATTTCAATGGAAGAATACGTTGTGCATTCTGTGGAGCGGAAAATCCGACTCTGAAAGCACCACTTCAGAACACGGCAACAACGGAAATCGAAAAAATCCAGCCGCAGAGAATTGTAGACAAAACAACGAAACTACTAATTTGGTTTATCGTGGTGGGCACCGCAACACCCGTAGTGCTGTTCGCGGCTCTGGTTCTTTCGTACCACTTGCACCGCGCCATCGACCCAAAGTGGGCAGCCGAGCACGACAAGTGGGTAGCGGCGGACAACAGGCGCTATGCCGAAATGAAAAAAAAGGAAGGCGAAAAGGCGGAGCAAGCAAATCAGTGCCAAAGAAACAGTTGCAGCCGAGGAAGAGCGCCGCGATATGTACGCCGCAAAAATATCGGTCGAATGTGAGCATCTCGCTTCAGATCAGTTAGCCCCGTACGTCCTCGACTTTGATTGGGGTTATCACCCCGCTTGGGATGAAGCTGGGCACCTGCACGAAACGATCGGCTTCACGATGTTGAACGGCAGCATTCGGCACACACTTTATTGTGACATGGACAATGGTCCCTACCCGAATGCGACGGTGCGGTAGGGCAGCGGCATTGACGGCTTTCATCGTCCGCAGCCGACGTACCATTTAACTTCCATTACGCGGATTAGGCATGTCCGACAGGCTTCGCAGCATCGTCGCTGCACTGTTTCGACTGTCATGTTTGACTCGCGGCGCTTGACTCCTGTGGCGCTGTGACGTAGCCCATGCCCTTACATTGGCTGCATTCTTTCCCGAGTCGGTTGCCACTGCCAACGTAATGACAATCGGTGGAAGCTGTCAGAATGGTTTTGATTGCGTAGATTTCACGCTTGCGGTGCCTGGGGTGAACGCATTCGCCGGCACTTTCAGCGGATCGGGGACGCAATACACTCAGGGAAGCGGAGCCGTAAGCTACCAGGTCGATGGGCAACCAGTGAACCATGCGGACGGCACCCCGGTGTGCGGTCAAGCTGATGCAACGAGCAGCACCGTCACGGTGACGCCGGGGAATAGCTTTTCGACAGGACCGCTGCCGTTCACTGGGTGCAGTTAGATCAGCCCCCTAGGAGCCAGTTTGGTCCAGCCCAAAAACGAAAGCGCCCCAGACTCGGTTAGAGTCATGGGACGCTCGTCGAACAGCCCTCCTCGAGGTCTGCTCAAGACCAACTTAGCGACTCTATCCGGTGAACGGGAATGGCCCGGATAGGCTAGGGAAAAACCGCTATGACGAGCATGGGGGTTTTCATTGCTCATCGCGCGAGCAAGAGAAGCGGCACGAGATGCAGTCGCCAGGCGAAAAGTACCGGCCGAGCAGAAATTCGAGACCCTTCTTCAGGCTGGCGTTCTCCTCGAGAAGTTCCATTTTTTCACGGTGCAGCTCCGCCACTTCGCGGGCAAGTAGTGATGCCGGCGCCGATCTATTTCCAGGGTTAGGTTTGGATAGTTGCTGCATGTTGGCTCCTCTCCTGAAGGCATGAGTCCAAGCGCCGAGCCAGCTCCTCTACGATGCCCGGCCCGGCGCGCTCTCGTTTTTCTACTCCTTCCCTACTTGCTCTACATGGTCATGCTGGCCTCCTTCTGGGGTGATCGTGGCGCCACAGTCCTTGCACGCCATGCGCTCGTGGGTGCATTCCACCTTCACCGGCCCGTAGCGAAGGATCCCGTCCGCGGGACAGATTTCCCGGTGTGCCAGCCCGGATTCGACCAAGGCCACCAGCAGTCTCCGCACGCTGCTGTAGGACGTTCTTGGGTCGGCCTTTTTCGTCTGAAGCCATAAGCGGCGCAGACGGTCTACGGGGTTGCAACTGGAAAAGCCGCTACTGAATCGCCTGCTCAGAGAAAAGCGGCAGAATCTTATCCGAAGACACGCCACGATTCCCCAGGGCAGCGACTAAGTTGCCCCTTGGCGGAGTGAGGGAGAGGTATTCGAAATGTTAGGTCACGAACTGCATTGTGTCTGGGATGCCAGAGAAATACCCGAGGACCGGGCGCACAAAGGAGCAATCACTTGCTGCGACGAGTGCAAAAGGCAATACGCCAATTATCGGCGCAGGGTCCGCGCACAGGCAAAGTGTCGCCTCTGTGGTAGGGGAAGACGGCGAACCTCGAAATTAGACCCTGTGCTCATGGAGCACACTGGTGTCTATGGGACGCTTGGAACGTCGTGCCTGACGGCGCACTCGGTCAACTCCCTCCGTGATTTGGCAACCCGGTTGCCTATCCTGCATCCTAAATCAGCGAACTTATGTGGTTCCCGCTCCGATTTCGCCTTTCTCTGCTGTCAGTCCACTGAAGAGGGAATACCAGGCGGGCCAAGGATTTCGATGCCATATTGGGCCGCGGCGGACATCATCCGATCGGGATCGGGCGGGTGACATGTGGCCGGCGGGAGAGTGCGGGTCTGCGCGGGCTCGGCAAGCGCGCGCATGAAGTTCTCGAAGCCGGCAGGCTGAGCAACAAGCAGGAAGCGGGCCTGCGGTGAGGTGACGATAAAGGTGTGCGGGATATTGCGCGGGCCGTACACAAACGATCTGGCCGCGCCGTTGATCCGTTGACCTCCGACCCAGAAAGCCAGCTCGCCTTCCGTGACGTAGAACCACTCGTCCTCGTTGCGGTGGACGTGCAGCGGTGATCCGGCGCCCTGCGGCGCGAGATGCTCGATCACTGCGACGCGACCTTCGGTTGTCTCGGCCGAGGCCTTGATCGTGGCCAGGAAGCCAAGGAACCAGAGGGCTTCACCCTCTTCCTGCCCTAGGGCGATCGGACTCGGGGCGCGTTTGTCAGTTGCGCTCATGACAACTCCTTTTGGCAGCAGACCGGTAACATAAACCTGACCAATGCGTCAGTTTCCGAAAACCGTGAAGTAGTGCGCTGCGAGTGTGGCCCCGCCGTGCGTCTTGCCGTTTGCCGTTCGCGAAGCCATGGGCTGACCTATTTATCGGGAGCGCCTCGGGAAACACCCTCAAGCTAACAGGAACCTTCACCACGAACCGGGTCCCAACCTTCCTGATGGCTTCTGGACATTCAGGATGGTTACCACCCCGCCCAATCCCAGGGCCACATTAAGGCAGTAACGATGGCAATAGCAGTCCAAAACGCAACCCACAACCAGCGTTTCCGTTTGGGTGTCATGGAGGTAGCTTCTCTCACGATCCGCACAGTGGCTTGGCTGGCGCCCAGAGGCTTGCACTCGCACTCATGGGCGTCGAACTGGGCTTTGACAACTCGCTCTGCCTCGTCGACATTGAAAGATTTGAATTGCGTATTACAGGCTTCACAGATGCCGACTACGGGAACATCTTGCGTCACGATTCTGAGATTACGTTTTGGCATGAACACAGACTTTCTGGATCAATCGTCGGAGGCATCCCAAGTGGTTACCAACGTCCGCCGCTTCTGCGGCGTTCTCGGCCTGTCCGGCCCGCGTCGGTGCGCCCTGGCCCGCGACGCGCCTCATTGACATCCAGCTTGCGGCTGTGGAATTGAGTACCATTTAGTTCGGTGATGGCCTTGTCCGCATCTCTCGCGCTGGCCATCTCCACGAAGGCAGATCCGCGCGGTTGGCCCGAATAACGATCGGTCACGATACTTACGCGATCGACCGGACCATAAGCTGCAAACAACTGGCGCAGCTCGTCTTCACTGGTCCCGTAGTCGAGGTTCCCAACGAAGATGTCCTTCATTTGGATGCCCTCAGTTGAGCTATTTGAGTGTGGGCTGAAGTTCGGCGGGCAAGATGGGCGACCTGGAGCCGTCCTCGAATTAGGCCGGATCAGGCGAACAGTTCAAACGCAGGAAAAGTATATCAGTCGGGGGGGCGCCGTTCCACAAACAAGTGTTTGATGACACGCGAGAAAGTGATTTTCGAGCAGTGCAGGGAAAGCACTTAGCGGGCGGAAATTTTGGGGGATTTTGGTACACCGCGACATGAACGTAGTAACTGACGACCCAGACCCAAAGCACGTTTATTATGATGCCGTGTGGCGTGCCCATGGCTTTTCAACCAATCACTGGCTCCACCTCGTCACCCGGCTCGGGGGTATTCCCCATCCTGGTGTTCGTGCAGGGGAACGAGCAGCGCATGATGAATCTTGATCACACTCCGTTCACCGTAGGACGCAAAGTTGATAAGGATCTGGTGATCGCCGATCCTCGCGTCTCCCGCGACCATGCTCTGATCACCTCGGAAGACGGGCAGTTCTGCGTAGTGGACCAGGGCAGCAAGCACGGAACCTTCGTCAACGGTGAACGGGTACAGCGTAAGAGGCTGGAGCGGAACGATCGCGTGGAGTTCGGCGTCCGCGATGTGGCCTACGTCGTGTTCCATCCCCGTCATGCAACCGACAACACTGCGCGGGAGTTTTTGAGCCAGATCTCCGGGATTCAGCTCTCCACGGACAGCACCGATCTGGAAAAACTCACCCTTTTTCTGGAGGCAGCCCGCAAGCTGAATACGGCTGGCGTACTCGACGAAATCCTAATCACTCTGCTGGACGCGACCCTGAAGCTCACGCGTGCCGAGCGCGGCTACGTTTTCATGAAGGCCGAGGATGGAAGCCTAAGACTCGGGGCCGGGCGTAATTCCAAAGGCGAGCCGCTACTGGACGACAAGACGATTTCGCACTCCATCCTCGATGAGGCGATTAAATCCAACTCCGAGTTCGTGATTACAGACACCAGCCAGTCCCTCAACCTGGCGGGTCGGCAGAGTATTGTAGCCTACGATCTTCGCACCGTGATTTGTATCCCTCTGCGCAAGCCGCAGGTTACCATTCGTGATACTCAGGCGGCAATGCCCGCGGACACCTCCGCCGAGGTGATGGGAGCGCTTTACGTGGACTCGCGTTTCGCCTCGCGAGATATCTCGAGTGTAAGCAACGATATTCTCCGCGCCTTCGCGACCGAGGCTGCTTCTCTGATTGAGAACGCGCGCCTGGTGCAGGCCGAGGAAGCATCGCGCCGCTACCAGCAGGAACTTTCCATTGCGGCGTCGATTCGGCAGGGGCTCATGGAGGTCACCATCCCGGAAGTTCCGTTCGCGCGTCTAAAGGGCAGAAGTCTTTCCTGTAAGGAAATCGGAGGCGACTTTTTCGACGCGGTCAATACCGACGAGGGTTTGGCCGTGGTGCTGGCCGATGTCAGCGGCAAGGGAGTTTCCGCCGCGCTGCTGGCTTCCACCCTTCAGGGCATGATCTATTCCCAGCTTCTCGCCGGAATGCCCTTGAAGGAGATTGTGACTGCGGCCAACCGATTCTTCACCCACAAGCATATCAGCGAGGAACACGCGACCTTGATCATTGCGCGGCTTCAGCGTGATGGGGAGATGGAATACGTGAACTGCGGCCACGTGCCGCCGCTGCTGGTCTGCAATCACGAGGTGATTCGCCCGCCCCATGGCAACCTGCCCGTCGGCCTGCTGGCCGATGCCACCTACGAGAGCGACCACGTCAGTCTGCACGCCGGGGATCGCTTGATTCTGGTGACTCACGGCGTTACCGACGCTGAAAACGCGCGTGGCGATTTCTTCGGAGACTCGCGCCTGGAAACCGTGGCTGCCAAGAGTTTGGGCATCGAAGACATCTTCTCCGCCGTCGCCAACTTCTGTGGCGGCACTCCGCTCAGCGACGACTGCACGGTCGTGGATTTGGTGTACTCGGGCTAGGCCCGCCTCTTGCTAGATCGCGCACCGGGTGCCCAACTCTGAGGACTTTACTGGCAGGTGGCGTATAGTTCGCGGACTGCTCTGTAATGAATCAGTGGACTACTGACCAAACCGCGATGTACACGCCAACGGAAAAGATGCCAGCCGCTATCAGCATTCCTACGCTGATCAGATAGTAGGAGAGGTGGAGAACGGGGAGCTTGCTATCAACTTGGAGTCTGTAAAGGCGATACATCTCATGGACGAAGGCACCGCCTACGCCCCAGCCGAATCAAGCCGATCTCTGTCCCGCAGCAAGCTCAAAATGTGCAGGGCCCGAGTGATAGCTTCCTGCTCTTTCCCACTGTTGGCTGGCGACTTTGATAAACATCGTGATCGCTCGGAGAATCGCGGCTTCTGCGTCCTCGACCCTCTGCAGCAACTTGCCCCGGTCAGACTCGATGATGCCGGCGCGGTAGAGCTTTTCCCAATCTTGCTTCACATCATGCTTTGTGCCCTGGCTTTTGGCTCTTAGGTGATCGGCGCAAACATGCAACATAAACTCCTTGTCGCGCTGCAACTCAAAGTTCCGCTTGCTTCATCGAAAGATTTGCCAGTGGGCGCGCCAGAAGGGTTGAAGACCCAGGCACATTCGGAGCAACCCCAACCCTGAAAACGGTCATGTTCGATCCATACGAGCTTACGTTGAGCCGCCATTTACAGGCGGAAGACAAAATCTCGGCTCACGATGTTTCGTTTCATCTTTTTCTCCTTGTGCGCCGGTTAAAACCGGCGAGGTGTAGTGAATGGAAAGTCATACGAAAGTGGATCAGCGACCCACATCGGCCCCGAGTCATGCGGAGCCGCTCGCGAGGGCGGCGTCGAAGCGTTGACAGGGGAACGTGCGGGCCGGGTATTCAGCCGCGTAAGACACTTACTCCGGGACGCCGACGCTGTAAGGAGAAGCGGAAGGCTCCATCGGGTGCACCGATATCGCGAGGTGTACCAGAGTCCCGCGCGGTCAGACACCCCGAGCACGTACGCAGACACCTCGCGCGGGAACCGGGAGATCCCAAGTCCGCCCAGGGCCGCAGTTGCCCTGGGACGTGTCGGGAAGTCTAAGGACGTACGCCGATGACGAACGGACCTGGGAAGTCGGACAGCCCCGTAGTACCGGAGAAGTCTCCG
>WNFD01004712.1_pt1 | contig 13674 bp, 12 predicted proteins | sample 5400491 | NCBI WGS metagenome assembly WNFD01 (sample SAMN13153343, study PRJNA577476) | soil metagenome | isolation source: 120 cm saprolite under Douglas fir tree site 2 hole 2 replicate 2 | place: USA:California | collected 2015-04-18 | reverse complement strand
CACCCCCGCTTTTTATTCTTCAGACACCGGCGCCATCGCCCAAAATTTGCTCGATCCCATGCATCGGTATCCTGATCCAGTCGGGCCGATTATTCAGCTCGTACCCGAGTTCATAGACCGCCTTCTCGAGCATGAAGGCATCGAGCAGAACCTTCAGCTCGTCACGATCCTTGGGAATGAACGAAGCGCCCTCCGTCGCATCAAGGTATCCCTTGAGAAACGCCCACGAACTCCATACCTGCCAAAGCCGCGCCCACGGCTCCATCGAGGCGAAGTCGCGCTTGCCCAGGGCTCCGCTGCTAGTGTCCTCCAGCAAGGTGCCGAAGGCGGCATAATGAAACGAGCGCAGCATCCCGGAAACGTCGCGAATGGCAGTGCGCTTGCGCCGGCGGTCGCTCAACGGCCGCGCGGGCTCGCCTTCAAAATCGATAATCACGAAATCCTTGCCAGTGTAGAGCACCTGCCCCAGGTGCAGATCCCCATGCGCGCGAATACGCAGGGCGGTCATCTTGCACTTGAGAAAATTGTCGAAGCGCGAGGCGATACTCTCCGGATGAGCCAGCAAACGATCGAGCGCCTTGCGGCTATCCTCCGGAACAAAGGCCTGCCGGTTGCGCAGAAGCCGGAAGGTCTGCTCCGTCAGATTGCGCATCGATTGAAACGTCGCGCGCTGATAGAAGGGCGTGAACGGCTCCGGCGCGAAATTCGGATCGTCGTGATCCGAGGCCAACGCGAGATGCAACTCGGCGGTGCGCTGTCCGAGCATCCGCGCGATTTCGATATACACGCCGATCATATCGATCGCTGCCGGATCGGGCTGTTGCTCTTCCAGCAATTCGGTTAACGGACGCGGCGGGCACTCGACGATACTGCTGCGCGTGGCGGCCCGCTCGAAGTAGCGGTTCAGTTCGCGCTTCGTATATTCCCAGGCGTCGCCCTGGTTCGGCACGAAACCGTTGAGCACCGCCATCGTGCGCGGCTCGGCGCGCCCTACTCGGTATTCGAGCCATCCCGCCAGCGGCGGGACATGCAGCAGCCCAACCCGTTCTGAGAGGAAGCGTCCGATCTCGAGATCGGGGCTTACGCCGGTCTCGAGACGCCGAAAGAGTTTGAAGATAAGGCGCTCGCCGTACGCAACCGACGTGTTGGTCTGTTCGACCTTGAGCACGCGTGGCTCCAGGGCGCCTTCGCCCTTGAGCGCTCGATACGCATGCGTGACGTTGCCCCACACCTCGCCGACGGCGCCCCGCAGTTTTCGCCGATGCTCCATTGCCGCGAGCAGCGCACGGTCGAAGCCGGGATCCGCGGTCGCGTCGAACAGCACGCCTTCTTCGCGCCCGTTGCCCCGATTTCTGAGGCGCATTTCCGCCAGCAGCGAATTCGGCGCACGCGCCCTCAGTTCGGTCGCTTCGTTGCCCTCGGCCACAGCCAGCGGCAGCGTATAAGTTTCCGGCTCAGCGTCGACGTATTCGACATTGACGAGCGCAAGGTAGGCGGCCGCGCCTTCGTCCGCTATCTGTACGGTGTCGGCGATATGCGCCGCCCTCACATGCATCGCCTTGCTGCGGAACCACCGGCTGCTCCGCAGATAGTCGGGCAACATGCGCTCCAGGCTCTCGCGCTCCTCGCCCTGGATAAACCGGTCCCAGCTCTCGCCCGTCTCGAGCATCGGAACCTGCCGCTGCACTAGCTCCGGATGCGCGGCTCCGCCGGGAGGCTCGATCGAGAACCAGTCGAACATGTGCGGCCCCAATGTCAGCAGATAGGGCAGATCGCCGATCTGAGGAAATGCGCTGCGTCCGAACAGCTCGACCGGCACCATGCCTTTAAAGCGCGAGAGATCAAGTTCGACGTACTGGACGAAGCGCGAGAGATTGGCGACGACCAGGATCTTCTCGTCGTCGTAGCACCGGATGAACGCCAGCACGCGCGGGTTCTCGGGCGTGAGAACCTCCATAGTGCCCTGTCCGAAGGCCTTGAACTGCTTGCGCAGCGCGACCAGCCGCCGGATCCACCAGAGCAGCGAATGGCGGTTGCCGTCCTGCGCCTCTACGTTGACAGTCTGGTAATGGTACTCGTGGTCGATGGTCACCGGCAGGATCAGGCGCTGCGGGTCGGCTTTCGAGAAGCCCGCGTTGCGGTCGCCGCTCCACTGCATCGGCGTGCGCACGCCATCGCGGTCGCCCAGGTAAACGTTGTCGCCCATCCCGATTTCGTCGCCGTAATAAAGCACTGGCGTCCCGGGCAGCGAAAAGAGCAGCCCGTTCACGAGTTCGATCGAGCGCCGATTGTTGCCGAGCAGCGGTGCCAGCCGCCGGCGGATGCCCAGGTTTACGCGCATGCGCGACTCCTGCGCGTACGCGCGGAACATGTAGTCGCGCTCCTCGTCCGTCACCATCTCGAGCGTGAGCTCGTCATGGTTGCGCAGGAACAGCGCCCATTGACATGTATCGTCGATCGCCGGCGTCTGCTCCCACACGTCGGTTATCGGAAAGCGATCCTCCATCCGCACCGCCATAAAGAGGCGCGGCATCAGCGGAAAATGGAACGCCATGTGGCATTCCTTGCCGCCCTCGAGATAGGAGACCGCGTCCTCCGGCCATAGATTGGCCTCGCCCAGCAACATCCGGTTGCGAAATTTTTCGTCGACGTGAGCGCGCAGCTCTTTCAGGAACGCGTGTGTTTCGGGCAGGTTCTCGCAATTGGTGCCCTCGCGTTCGCAAAGATACGGAACCGCGTCGAGCCTGAGCCCGTCAACGCCCATCCCGAACCAGAAATCGAGCACCCGATAGACGGCCTTGCGTACCTGCGGATCATCGAAATTCAAGTCGGGCTGATGGGAATAGAAGCGATGCCAGTAATATGCCTTGGCAACCGTATCCCACGTCCAGTTCGACAACTCGAAGTCGCCGAAGATTATCCGCGCATCCTTGTATTTGTCGGGCGTGTCGCTCCACACATAAAAGTCGCGAGCGGGGTCGCCCTTTGGAGCACGCCGCGCACGCTGGAACCATGGATGCTGGTCGGAGGTGTGATTGATGACCAGTTCGGTCACGACACGCAGTCCTCGACGATGCGCTTCCCTCAAAAAGATCTTGAAGTCGCGCAACGTGCCGCAGTCGGGATGCACATCCATGTAGTCGGAGATATCGTAACCGTCGTCGCGCTGCGGTGATGGGTAGAAAGGCAGCAGCCAGAGCGTCGTGACGCCAAGCTCATGCAGGTAATCAAGCTTCTGCGTGAGGCCGGGGAAGTCACCGATACCGTCGCCCGAACTGTCGTAGAACGAACCGACCCGCACCTCGTAGAAGATCGCGTCCTTGTACCACAACGGGTCGTCGGGAAGGTGATTATCGCTATTCTCTCTCATCGAGGCTTCTCGACGCGCAGAATATGAGCCGGCTCGATATTCGGGTCGAGCCGCACGTAGTTACGCTCACGCCACATATAGACGGCCCCGGTCAGCAGGTCGGTCACCTGGTATATCTCGCCCGGTGCAACACCAACCCGGTGCAACACCAACCCGGTGCAACACCAATTTCCTCTGGCCGCACCGTGACCGTGCACATGCGATTGAAACGGATCAAGATTGACCGCCGCAAGAATAACGTTGCTCCGATCCAAACTTGCCTTCACGTAGAACAGGATGTCATCGCCGTCGGCGGGAAGGAAACAGATGTTGGTGAGGTGATGCAGCGCGGAATTCTCGTTGCGAATCCCATTTACCGATGCGACAAACTCCTTGATATTGCCCTGCCGGTTCCAGTCGCGCATCTTGATCTCGTATTTCTCCGAGTTCAGATATTCCTCGTACCCGCGACCGCCTCGTTCTCGCACATCGCATATTACGGATGAGCAAGTTGAACGGGAAACATTCGCAGTGGCGCCATTCGGGTGAGCCGTCGGATAACTACCGTTTGCAGCCGCGAACGCCCTGACTGGACTCTCGCCGGTGCTTGGGATTGCACATGCCCCGCTGGAAAAGGTGATCGAGGGCACGCGCACGCGCGGCATCACGTTCGCAACCTATACGCGCCAGGCGGACGCGCCGGTCGTGCAACATCAGATTGCGGAGGCGACGCTCAAGATCGATAGTGCATGGCTTCAGACAATGGGCGCTGCCGACGAAGTCGAGATACCGCCAGAGCAGGAAGCCAGATGGATTACCTTGCGCGAGCACGCGTGCGTGGGGTCGTCGGTTATGCCGCCAGCCTCATCCGAGAAGCAATTGACGCGCTTATCTCGATCGGCGGCGCGAGCGGGTTCGCGGATTCAAGCCCGCTCCAGCGAATGTGGCGGGACGCCAACATTGCGCCGAGCCACGCCCTGCTCGCGACGGACCCCAGCCTAGAGATTTACGGTCGCGCGTTAGTCGGCGCGGAGGGGAATATTACGCCGTTAATTTAGGCCAAATCCTTTCAGGCTGCCGGACTTTCCCTAAAAAGGAGTGGCGATATGGCTTTTCAAACTGGCTTCTCCTCCATCGGCTATCGTGCTGCGTGATCTGATCACCTCCCAACGTATCACCGCCGTCATCTATGTGGCCGCTCGGCTCGGCGTCGCTGATTGTCTTGCCAGGCGGCGCTAAATCATCGAGCGAGCTTGTCCAAGAAAACAGGCGCACATGAACGCTCGCTCCGGCGCCTGCTCCGCGCATTGGTTACGCTCGGCATTTGTAAGCTGGTTTGAAAAGACCAATTTGAACTCACCGCAAAGGGTGTCCATTTGGCCGGTGGCGCTAGCCAATCGCTCAACGGAGGCTTGCATCACCCAGTCCAATGGCCAGATAGCCGAAGCGCCCACGAATCCAGCGCGATTGCGACGGTGCGACCGTTACCGCTTGCGGCGACGATGAAAGGCTTGTGCTCACCCCCCTGCCCTCTTATGTCCTTGGATCGTTGCCGAACATAAAGCAGATTATGTGCTATAAAAGAACAAGTGGGTTAGGGCGCGGGCGCGAAATTGAGTATGCTCTCACAAAATCGGCGCGGTTGTTCCGTAGCCATAACCAGCGCCGCTGCCAGCGCAGGGCACGGTGTCTCTCAGCATGGATTTCGAGCGAAGCTCCACATAACGGCGTCCGCATGAGAGAATGTCGTTATGCGCAAAACAATAATTAAACCGGAGACCATCAATCCACGCCAAAATGCTCAAGATGAATGGCTCGATCTCGAAAAGGTCGCCATTGTCGAAATCACATCCGAAGATCCAAAGTTCCCGATTGAGTCTGCTTTAGCCACGCGAGAAGCCCCGGGCTGGCGCGCGGCCGAAAGAGGCACGCAGGTGATCCGTCTCGTCTTGGATAACCCGAGAGCGTTGCGTCGGATCAGAGTCGAGTTTTCGGAGACCGAAAATTCGCGAACCCAGGAATTCACGCTTCGATGGTCTCGCACGGGCGGACCGATGACAGAAATCGTTCGTCAACAATGGAGCTTCAGTCCGCAGGGCTCAACCAGCGAAGTCGAAGATTATCAGGTTAATTTGGATAGCGTCTCGATTTTAGAGTTAGCCCTGAAACCTGACCTAACGCCAGAAAACGCATTCGCAACTTTGGCCGCGTGGTACGTATCATAGAGGAACGCGGCCAGCGTCGAGCAGCCTGTGTTCAAGCCAGCATCGCGGCAGCCCCGAACGTCCATTTACCATCGAGGTAACCACGCTTTTGTTCCGCAGCACGGGACAAATCCCGGTATTTCCTCGAAGTCTCGGAGGTTCCGCGTCAACAGTCCAAAGCCGTGCTGAACGGCTTGGCTTGCAATCCATAGATCTTGGACACGATACCGATGCTGTCGCCTCGCAGCCTGGATCGCAGCGGCGAGGGAACCGAATATGTCTCCGGTTGCGCCGTCGAGCGGCAAAAGCGCGCTGCCCGGCGAGCCGCTTCTGCCGCACGCATCTTGCCACAGCAAGTAGGCTATCGTATGCCAGCTGTCAAAAATTTGGGGTTCCACCTCAAAGTATGGGACGCCAGAAGTTCCAGCGGGCCGACCGATTCTTCGTTGCCAAGAGCACTAGTGGGCGAGCTTTATAGTTTTTCTGGCAGTACCGATTCGCTTGGCCCTTTGTCGTCGCGCAGACCCAGAAAGACTGGCTGGCGCAACTTTTGGTCCGCTGTCCATTCCTGAAATGCGATCTGCGCGACCAGCCGCGGCTCAAGCCAGGTGACGTTCTTCTCACGAGGCGGATCGACGAAAGGCGTGCTGTCACGAACGAGTGGGCGGAACGATTTCGCGAGTGCGGCGAGCGTCTGTTGGGAAAAACCGGCACCAACTTTGCCCACAAAAATGAAATCTTTGCCGCGATAGGCACCGAGCAGAAGTGCGCCCATATGTTTCCGCGCTCCTGTAGGTGCCGTGAATCCGCCTATGACAAACTCCTCTTCCTGATGCACCTTGACCTTGAGCCATTTGCTGGAGCGGCGCTCTTCATAAGGAGCATCACTATCCTTCGCGACCATCCCTTCGAGGCCCCTGCGCTTGGCAATGCTATAAGCAGTGAGACCGTTTTGCGCCAGACGCCGCGAAAGCAGGATCTGCTTTGGCGGCTCACCAAGGGCAGCTTCTAGCTCATGCCGGCGGCGCGAAAGCGGTTCCGATCGCAGATCCCGACCATTGCGATAAAGGCAATCGAAGACCACGAAGCGCTGCGCAAAGTCTCCACGCTGGAGGAGCTGGAAGCGCGAAACCCTTTTCGAATCGAACGCTACAACCTCACCGTCGAGAAGCAGGGTTCGGTCTTGAAGCCTACCCACTGCGGTGACGATGTCACCAAATGTGACGGTCCGGTCGAGGTCGTTGCGCGATAGTAGCTTCACATTGGCGCCTTCTTTATACGCAAGGATTCGGATGCCATCGTATTTCTCCTCAAATACCCAACCGGGCCGATGGAAGGGTCTTGGTACGAGGAGCGCCAGCATGGGGCGCACGCGGATGGGAATGCGGTCGCTCACAATCGTCCACTTTATTCGGAAAAGCCAAGATTGTCCGAAGGCCCCAAGCTTCATCAATCGGCCCTTCGACGGTCCTCTACGGCATGATGGAACTGGTAAAGAACGTGGATCTCACCCACCTCGTTCTAAACCTGGCGCCCCATTTTAGGCTCGATTCCTTTGGTCCGCGTTGCGCCGCACGGTCCCACGCATGCGGGACCCGGTCATCACAGTGCCTTCGACGATTTGTTTTAGCTTCTTGCCGGGCGATCGCTGGGGAGCGCTCGGAGCTATCGATGGCACCGACCTGGAACGGTTGCAGGGAGAGCGCGACACCACTCACTTCATCGACGCGTGCGTCAGGAATGCCGGCGGAAATGTACGCGGGTGCGCGGCCCACCGGTTCCCTATGGGCGTCGCAACAGTAGAGAATGCCGCGCTCAGGCGGCGGAAAAATCAAGCGAGCTTAAAACGCGAGGCAAATCTCGGGCTCTCAGCGAAGCTCCCTCGACATGAGCCGCGACCTGAGAATCTCCCCCACGAGAAACAGGTCCGTGAGCAGGGCGCGGAGATGGATCGAGGCATTGAGATTGTCGACTAATTGCGAGCCGATGGAGGGCTGAGCCAGAACGAGCTCGATAGCCGCCAATGAGTTTCGTGTGTCGCGATCAAGCACCGCAATGAACGACTGATATTTGTCGGCCGGCTGCAGTCCCAGCTCCTGGACAGCTGCCGAACATTCCTGGGTCAGCCGGGCGATAGCTTTTGCGGCTCGCTGCAGAAATTCACGAATCTGTCTGCCTGGCTGGTCGGTTTCCTCACTCGAATGACCTTGCGCAGCGTAGGCCAGCATGAATTCGTAGCATTCTTCAACCGTGTTGCAATGCTCCCAGAACTCGGATGACATCTGCTCAGTCCTCGCCCGTCGAACCGCCCAGCCCCCCGGCTGCATCCGGAGGGCTGACAATCCACCGCTTAGGATCGTGTTCCTCGAGATAATACTCGCGACTCATCCAACCGAAGATCATGGACTTCGTGATCGGGAGCTTCTCCGGCCGCAACGCGAAATAGATGTGCGTCATGACCAACGCGATCAGTCCCACACCAGCCAGACCGTGCAGCACGTAGACCATCCCCCAGGTCATATCGCTGAAAAGATAGGGGTTGCGGGTAAGGAAGATGGTGCGGACGCGTGACATCATCAAAACGCCGGTGGCTATGGCGCACAAGCCCGTCAAGAGAATGGCGCCGTGATAGAGCTTATTCTCCAGCGGGTATTTGGCAAATCTCCTGGGCAGCGGGGCGCGCCGTGCGATAAGCAGCAGGACTCGATGGTAAGCGTCCGTCAAATCAACCCGGTCGGGCCAGATCGACCAGAAGTCCTGCCAGAACGTGGCATGGACAATGTGAAAGAGAACTGCCGCGGTCAGCGCCGTGCCCGCAATCCAGTGGTATGTCACCCACGGAAACCGGACGCCCACCTTGGGAAGAAAAGCGGTAAACAGCAGCGTCAACATCGCGGCCGCCATGACCCAGTGAAAGATGCGGGCCACCTGCGAATGCCTGGGCACCCGTACCGGTATCCCGGATAAAACAGGCGGCGGAATTTCTGGCGCAAACTGCCGAGGCTGGGCGAAGTAGCGCACGAACGCCGCATGAACTAAGAAGAAAGCCAGTCCGCCAAAGACCGCCACCCAGATCAGGAACCAAGCGATGTGAATCGGGACCCTCAGCCCCCACGGATCTGTAGCCCACTCTAAGAAACCCATTTGGCTTGCTCCACGCCGCCTATAGCGCGCTTTACCAGGTTTCTCATCAGTGGGATCTTGTAAGCATTGAACTGTAAGGGCACTGCGCCTTGCACTGCCAGATTGCCGGCCATCTCACCCGTCGCGGCGTTCGGCGGCATGCCCCGCACGGCCCTTTCGACAGTCGTCAGGCGCAGCGGGCGAGCGGCGGCAGCGTTCACGGCGATGCGGATTCGATCGATCCGGTTGCCAGATACCGCCATGGCCGATGCGACGTTCAACAGCGGAAAGTCCCATACGTTTCGGTCGCGTATCTTCTCAAAATAGAATCTCTCACCGGCCCACGTGGAGGGAATTCGAATCGAAGTTAGCAGCTCCCCAGGCCGAAGAACGTGCAGCCGCGTGATGTCGATGTCAGGGCCGATGAAGTAGTCTTCGGCGTCCACCACCCGCGCGCCCTGGCGCCGGCCGATTACGAACCTGGCGTCGAGCGCGATCATGGCGGGCGCGGTGTCGGAGGGATTAACCGCCACACATCGATCCGCATGCAGAATCGCGTGCTCGCGGTTGCGGCCCTCAGGCGTGTCGGCATAACAGAGATTGCCGCCGGCCCGGTAACAGGGCCAGCCGGCACGGTAATACCAGCATCGAACATCCTGCGTCACGTTGCCGCCGATGGTGCCTTGGTTACGGATTTGAGGTGAGGCCACCAACTCAGCGGCCTCCGCCAGCAGACCGTATTTCTCCCGAATGACCGGGTGCCGGGCCACTTCGGTCAGCGTGGTCATTGCACCGATCTCGATCCCGTCGCCGGTGGTGCGGATTCCCCTCAGTTCCTCAATCCCGCTTAGATCGACCACCATCTTCGGTCGCTTGATACGGTCCTTGAGCCAGTCGAAGCTGTCCATACCTCCCGCCAAAACCCAGGCATCGCTTCCGTTTTCTTCCAACAGCCTCTGCGCCTCGGCAATCGAGTCTGGCTGAAGCAGCTCGAACGCTGGCATGACGTCCCGGATCACAGCCATAACTGTCTCTCCTGTCAGCTCTCGCGCCTAGATGTAGGCCATTAACGGATGTTGCATTGGCCGCCCGGCTTCGAGCGAGGTCAGGATAGTATCGGCGTTGACCGGTGCGCGCCGGAAGATCTCATCCCCGAGCGCATCCGAAAGCGCGTTCAAGATCGAAGCGCATCCGCCGCCAACCGGCGGCTCACCCACTCCTCGCGCGCCCACCGGCGTTTCCGGATCAGGTATATCCAGCGCCGCCCATTTCATGTTCGTTGGCACATCCAGAATCGTTGGCGGCTTGCTCTGGTAGAATCGCGTCGAGAGCATCGCGCCGTAATGCGGGTCGTATACCCACTTCTGCCCAATCGCATGGCCGATTCCGAGGATCGAGCGGCCAAGCACCTGGCCGCCGAGCGCGCGCGGGTGAATCACCGAGCCGACGTCGGCGTAGGCGAGGAAATCCACGATCTCATACTTGCCGGTCTCGACGTCGACCTCGACCTCCGCGAAACTCGCGACATAGGAAAACGTACGGCCGTCGCGAGCATAGTTATCTTTGGCCGCTGCCACCAAGCCTTGGCCGGCCAGTGCCGCCACGGATGCTTTGGTCAATTTGTGCAGGTCAGGCGAAGCCTGGTGGCCGTCGTAGATGCCGCCCAGTTGGATCGCCCGTTCGGCCGCCTGCGCTAGAGTCATCCCTGCGCCATCGCTTTTGCGGAACACGCGCTCGTTGGCTAGCTCATAGTCCTCCGGTTGGCCGCCGAGACTCTTCGCGGCTATCTCTTGCAGCTTCTTCCGGGCGTCCATCGCGGTCGCGTAGGCAGCTCGGGTCATCGCGTGTGTCGTCTGGCTGCCGCCGGACACGCAGGTGAACGGGAAGTTATGGACAGTGTTGCCCCAGATAATGTCGCACTTTTCCCAGGGCACGCCGAGAATTTCGGCACCGGCGCGGTGAACGTCGCTCACCGACTCAGTTCCCAGGTTGCCGATTCCCGACTGGAAGCAGACGCGGCCGTCGGGCCTTATAATCAGCAGCCCATCGAAGCCGATTGTGCCGCCGACGAAGCAACTAAGTGAGACACCAACTCCACGCACTTTCGAGCCGATCCGTTTTGGAGTGCGGGCTACCCTCTCCTGCCAATTGAACTGCTCGGCGCCACGGTCAAGAGCTTGTTTGAGAAATGCACTGGTCGCGTAAGGGCGTTTTCCGTCTACCGCTGCCCCGAATGGCGCCTTGTCTTCCGGACAGTTGATTCGCCGGATGGCTACCTGGTCCAGCCCCAGCTTGCGCGCGGCCTTCGCGATGACCGGCTCCATTATGATGATGCCCTGGAAGCCGCCGGGCGAACTCTGCGCGCTACGGGTTGGCGTGTTGGTCAGGATTGGGGCGCCGCGAAAGCGCATCGCTTCTGGCTGGTATAACAGGGAAACAATCATGCCCGAAGTTGGCACATCACCCTGCGCGTCGTACGGACCGTTGTTGGAAATAACTAACATGTCGAGGGCTAAAATGCGGCCCTCTTTGGAGAAGCCCGCCTTCATTCGACCCAGAAGGCAGGAACGCGCTCGGCCGATGAAGGTCTCTTCCTCGCGGCTGATGCGCATCATTACTGGCGCGTTCGCCTTCTTTGATAGCAGGGCAGGAATGATCAACGATATCCCGGCAGTGATTTTGCTGCCGAAACCGCCGCCCGTGTATTCGCTGATAAGTACGACTTTTGCCGGGTCGATATTAAGCCACCTGGCGATGGCGGGCACCGTCTGCGCGGTGCTTTGGGTGCCAGTGTAGACGTACACTTTGCCATTCTGCCAGTACGCCATCGCGGTCCGCGTTTCGAGCGTCTGATGGCTGGTATCGGGTGTGACGAAGGTTTCGTCGAGAACGAGCGCGGCATTCTTGAAGCCAGCGTCGAGGTCGCCGTATGACCATTCGCGCGGCGTCTTGCCCATCGGCAGTTGACCATCCTGCGCGTTCGCGAAATCTGCCTCCGTCCACTTGAGTTCCCCAATAGTGGGCGGGGGACTTGGCGGCCCGCCGGAGGCGGCGGGGGGAGGTTCAATCCACATGTTCCCCTCCATTCTTGGATTCGGCCCACCGGGCCGCAGAGACTCGAGCGGATCGAGCACGAACGGCAGCGGTTCGAAATCAATCTGAATCCGCTCGATCGCTTCGGCGGCAGTGAGTTCGTCGACTGCCGCGACGGCGAGGATCGGCTCACCCTGGTACAGCGGCTCCATCGTAAGCGCGCGTTCGCTCTTCGGATTGGCCTTGATTACCGTGCCGTTATCGGTGAGGCTGTCGGCCGGCGGTGGGAGGTCATCGGCCGTAAGAATCGCTCTCACGCCAGGCATCGCGAGCGCCCGGCGCGCATCGATGCGCGTTACGCGCCCATGCGGTAGCGGGCTCAGTAGCAGCTTGCAGAACAGCATGCCCTCGGCGTGATAGTCCTCGGCATACTTCGCTTGTCCGGTGACTTTCGCATACAAATCTGGAGTTACGTAATCCTTGCCGATCAGCCTGCGCCCAACGCCGTACACTCGTTCGGTCCCCGCACCAGGCTTAACCTCACTTCCGTCAGGCATGGCTGGTCCTCCTCATATTTTCCGCACCTTGAATGAGCGCGGTGAGAATCTTGTCATAGTCCTGGCATCGGCAGAGGTTTCCCGACACACCATGCGCCAACTCATCCCGAGTGGGGTTGGGGTTCAACTTCAAAAACCCAACCGCTGCCATGATGAACCCGGGCATGCAGAATGCGCATTGAAACCCCTGCTCGTCGACGACTCCTTGTTGCATTGGGTGCAGTGTTCCGTTGGGGCTCGCCAGCCCCTCAATCGTTAGAACTTTCCGCTCGCGGACCGTGTGCGTCAGTACGGAACATGCGTAGTGCGGAACGTCGTCGATCAGCACAGTGCACGAGCCGCATTCGGCCCGATCGCAGCCCAATTTGGTGCCGGTAAGACCTAGTTTATGACGCAAGGTCCAGGCGAGGGTCTCCTGCTTCATAACGTCCGCACGCCGCTCCTGCCCATTGACGTTGATCGTGAGCAACCGTGCGCTTGCCACCCCGGACTGCGCCAGTAGAGTGGAGGCTCTGAACAGATGTCCTGCCGAGGAGACCGCTGCACCTCCCACGATCACGCCTTTGATGAAGGCGCGTCTCGAAATCGCTCCGGGCGTGGTCCCAATCACCTTTGGGTCGACCGTGTCGCTCATCGGAGAGATACCTCCTGTGGCGTGGGGAAATAGCTCACATCTACCCAGCCGCCCGACACAAGGGGGGTGGCGCAGAACGGGGCGCCCTACAAGAAAATCTTCCACGCTCCTTCACATCCGTCAAACGAAAATCAACCCAGTTTTGGTGACGCGGATTACAGAATGTCTTAATTTCCCGCCAGCAGTGTCTGAATAGGCCAGTACCCGCACTGGAAATAGGATCCTCCGGTAGCCGCTTGGTCGCGCCGGTCGGACATCTGCTCATGCACTTGGGATCGTCGCAACGGCGGCACGCTCGGGATGAGGTACTTGCCGAGTTCGATAGAGCTAGCAACCCGGCGCGTGGCTACACCACGCGGCTCGCCGCCGTGAGGCGGATTGTATTCCTACGAGTCCCGAGGCTATTCGCGTTCCATGAAGCCCTCGAGGTTGCGCGAGCGCCCAGTGTGGCGCAGCTTGCGCAGCGCCCTCGCCTCGATTTGGCGAATACGTTCGCGCGTGACGGCGAACTGCTTGCCGACCTCTTCGAGGGTGTAGTCGGTCTTCTGACCGATTCCGAAGCGCATCCGCAGGATCTGCTCTTCGCGTGGCGCCAGCGTCGCCAAGACCTTGCGCGTTAGCTCGCCGAGATTGCCCCGGATCGCCACCTCGACCGGTGATGGCGCCAGTTGGTCCTCGATCAAGTCGCCGAGCGAGCTTTCCTCCTCGTCGCCGAGCGGGGTTTCGAGCGAAATCGGCTCCCTGACGATCTTGAGGACCTTCTGGACCTTGTCC
>WNFD01019869.1_pt1 | contig 13677 bp, 10 predicted proteins | sample 5400491 | NCBI WGS metagenome assembly WNFD01 (sample SAMN13153343, study PRJNA577476) | soil metagenome | isolation source: 120 cm saprolite under Douglas fir tree site 2 hole 2 replicate 2 | place: USA:California | collected 2015-04-18 | reverse complement strand
TAGCTCATGAGGTCGAGGGGCTTCGAAGCGCGGCCCAATTTGATCATCTCGAGCAAGTCTTGATTCTGAACCAGAGCCAGGCGTTCCGGCTCTGCGCCCAGAGCAGGCAAGTCGTCACCGATTTCGTACATTCCGCCTGCAATTGCGGAAAGAGCGATCGAAGCCTTGGCCTCGTCAAGAGTGATTGGGACTTTGCCTCCATGCCAGGGCTGATCCGTCACAGTCTGCGTGGAAACGCAAAAAGCATCGGGGTCGCTGACAAAGAAATTGCGGTTCATGTAGTATCTTGCCGCAATTCCGGTGCCGGCATCTTTTGTTGCCTCGAAAGTGTGGCCGGTGTCGAGAGAGATGCGCCCGGCGTCAACGATACCGACAGGATTGAGCATCGGGCTGCCGTCTTTGTCGAGAAGAACTTGGTCTCCGACGGCTTGCCGAATAATCTGCAGGCCAATTCTTTGCGCTTCGAGCGCCGTTGTATTGGGTCGGTAAAAGAAACCCTCGACGGCCGTGTCTTCCATAAAATCCAACTTGATATACCCAATATTCCATTTGCTTACCAGCGTTGAGTAAGTCCTGCGCAAATACTCCTGAGCTTTGGGATTCGTCGTATCGAGCACAAACAAACGATCCTTGCCATCGACTTGCCCGATTCGAATCGGCTCACCTTTTGCGTTGTGTACCAGCCAGTCGCGATGATTCTCGTAGACCCACGACCGGTCTGAAACTTGGAATGGCGCAGTCCATATGCCGGGAATCAAACCCTCGCTGAGAATTCTTTGTTCCAGTGCCGCCATGCCATTCGGAAAAAGTGTGAAATCGGGCGTGGTGTACTCGCCTCGGGCGTATTGATACCCCTCGTCGATATGAAAGAATTGGTATCCCTGCGGCTTCAAGTGTTGAGCCAGCCAGTGAGCATTTGTTAAGGCGATTCCTTCGTTCAGTCCAAAATAATAGGCCGTCCAGCTCCACCACCCCATGGGGGCTGGTGACGAACTCCGCGCGTGGTGCAGCGTTCGAATCAACGATCCATAGGTTTCCAATTGCGCGTGATAGTCGTCGCTCACTCCGAAAAATAGTTTTTCGGAGTCTATGCTGGCGCCCGGCGCAAGAATAAGGCTCAGTTCAATTTGGTCTTCCTGCGGGGACTGCTCTAGGGAGTTTTCTTTGGTCAACTCGGTTGTGCCCGTGGAATCAACCTCGAATGCCTGGATTTGCGGAGCGCTTAAAGAACGGCTAACAAGAATACGAGACACGGTCAGAAAGCGATTCGCAGTGAGTGCGCCGGCAAAAAAACTGGTATGACTCTGCCGGTTGTACAAAAGCTGGCTGCCCACTCCTCGGTGCACTCCTTCCGCATCTCCCAAGTCGCGGATTTTCATGGCCGGGCGGTCTTCGCTAAAACTGTCCGAGAGAACCCGGTCTGAAGTGACCGGCCCACCCAAATCGAGGATCTTGCCTTGTCTTGCTTCGATCGAGCGAATGGCCTCGATGTGGATCGTCCGCCCAGTGCTGTTTCGCACCTGAACTTGAATGTCGCCGAATGGCCTGTCCATGTACGAATGCAGGGTACAAATCAGATCAGGTGCACCCGCCAGTCCCGAGTGTCTTACCGTCCATTCATGAGCATTTCCCAAATCATCGTTCGCGATGGACTCAGAGATCGTATGTTTCGGATAATCACGTGCGTGAAGCCAGCGTCCATCCACCTTCGCACTAACTGTAGCGGTCAACACCGCCGAAGCTGGTCGGAGTATCGCGATCGTATAGTCGCCCGTCGCAGGATCAACCGTCAGTCGCAGACCCTGTGACTCTGAAGTCGTCTCCGCGGCCAGAAGAGCGCAGTTGAACGAACTCATTAGAAGTGCAAGAAAACCGATTGACGACACCGACGGACCGCGAGCGAATGAAAGATTCATCTGATCACCTCAACTTGCCCCCGCGAATTGTTACCCCAAGGAGCATGGGCAGTCTATCCTTTACCCTTGCACTGTGAAATGCGTTTGCAGGCCCCAAGGATGAGTAGAACGAATCAGCTGGGGTCAACAATAAGGACAGATGCGACTGCGGGCAAAACAAGGAGCGGTCTTACGCTTCCTCTAACAATGCAACTAGACGAAATTCTTTCGTGAAAAATATTCGCTACCGCGCATGGCCGGTAACTGGCCTTGCCGTGATCTTGGCGACGTTGGTGGCGTGTCTTGCGGCCAGCGTGCGGCTTCCGGTCCACACCAACTGCAACCCTGCAAAAATGGCAACCATGGCGACAGCTGTCTTCAGCTTGTTCGCAGGAACTCTCCGCGCCAGCAAGCATCCGAGCACCACTCCAGGAACGCCACCTAGAAGGAGCTGAACGAGTATCGGCATGCTGATCGAGCCAAAACTCCAGTGAAAAGCACTGCCTATGACCGCCAATACCAACCCAAACAGTAAATCTGTTCCCACAACCTGCGCAGGCGTCATCTCGGAATAGTTCAGCAGATTCGCCGCAAACGAAGGATTCTGCACTCGCCTGATAAAGGTCACGCTTGAAGACACTGCCAAAAGGATGCCCAGCAGCACTATTACATACGGGTTCCCGGCCTCCCGATTCACCACACGAAGCGCCCAAGTACCTACCAATAGACCCGGAACTGCTCCTAGCAGAAGGAGCCAAAGGTAACGCGCATGAATTTGTTTCCGGAGCAGGTAGAAAGGAGCGGCAATCAAGCGCAGTACACCGGCAAACAAGAAGGCCGTTCCGACGGCTTCCCCTGCTGTTAGTCCGGCGAGCAACACGAGGGCGGGAACCGTAAAACTCCCGCCACCGATCCCCGTCAAGCCCACTGCAATGGCAATGATGAATCCAACCAGGTAGTACATCACCGGCCCCTCTCTGAAAACGTGTGGATTCCGCATTCCAGCTTTGTTCCGCCCCAGCGGCCCGAGCGAGGGTTGTTCGGGTCGTCTGGAATTGCCGTGCAAGGCTCACAGCCGATGCTCAAGTAACCTTGATCGTACTGCGGCAAATAGCTGATTTGATTCTTGGCCGTGTACTCCCACACTTGTCCCCAGGTCCAGTCTGCGAGGAGGCTCACTTTCAAAAGTTTTCTTCCGCTCGGCAAGCGGTGTTCTTCAATCTTCTTGAGATTCTTCCGCGTGGGCGATTGTTCTCGACGCAATCCCGTGAACCAGACGTCAAACGCTTCAAGCGCGCGCACGAGCGGTTCGACTTTGCGCAATTGGCAGCACCGCGTGGCCTCGGTGCGGTACAAGATACCGAATGCTGATTCTTGCTCCGCGACCGTTTGCGCGGGGAGCACGTTGACCAGATTGAGCGACCACTCCCTCGTCATTCGGTCGCGATATTCATAGGTCTGCGGAAAGTGATATCCCGTATCGAGAAACAGCACCGGCACGTCCGGTACTCGCTTCCTGAGGAGGTGCGCCACTACCATGTCTTCCGCTTGAAAGCTGCTGGTCAGGCAAACGCGTGCGTTTTGGTTCGCCGCAAGCACCGTTTCAAGCGCTTGCTCGGGCCCAAGACGTTCTAATTCTTCAGCGATGCTATTCGCGTCCATTTAATCGGCCTCTTGCTGATTGTTTCGCGGCTTTGCGAACCGCAATGAATCCGCCACCGCCAAAGCGCGTCGAAAGACTTCTTCATCGGAAGAGTTTTCGGTTTTCCAGGACACGACAATCAACCGGGGGTTTATTTCCGCGGCGAGCCGATGTTTCGTTTCGGCATCGAGGGCATCTCCAGAGTAAATGGAAATGGCTCCAATCCTCTGCGTTGCGCGAATCGCCTCAAGGATTGCGTAGGGCGATGCTTCGTCGTCTAGATGCAGTACTTCGAAACCTTGCTCGAAGAGGGCTTGTTCCAGCCGCGAGGCAAGAGCAGGCCGGTTCTTAAGCAGGAATGTGGCTGGATAGTGCCCGTGGCGTTGGTACCGTTCCTGGGCAGTGACGCGTTTTTGCGTGATCTCAAGCGACGCGAGAGCTGGTCCCTTGAGCTCCTGTGGGTCAGGTAGATCTTCCTGAATCATCCCGGCGCCAACGGTGGCGTTGGAGATCGCATCGATCAGGATGAAACTGCCCGTTGCCCGGTTGCTAGCATAGGGGTCAAGGAAAAGCGGAACATGTGTTTCAAATTCGACTGAAGCAATATCATTCATGCTCAGTTGCGTTGCCTCTTCCTGTTCGAGCGTATTGACGTTCACGCGATGGTGAATTTGTAGCGCGCGAATCTTTGTCTGACGGGCCGTATGCTTCACGAGATAGGCCCGGCCCACTTCCAGCGGAGTCTCGTGAAGCCAAACCACCATGGCGCGGAATCTTTTCGACACTCGCGGGCCATTCTCGGGAGACACCAGCATGTCCCCGCGGCTGAGGTCGATCTCATCTTCCAGTTGCAGAGTCACCGACATCGGAGCGAACGCCTCCGGCAGATCGCCGTCGTAGCTTGCGATTGAGCGCACCCGGGTTCTCCGTCCGGACGGCAGCGCCAGCACATCGTCACCGTGACGAATCACTCCGCTCGCCATGCGGCCGGCAAATCCTCGGAAATTAGCATCGGGACGAATCACCATTTGCACCGGGAATCGCAGACCTTCGAGGGCATCGCCTGCGGCGAGAGGAGTAGTCTCCAAATGTTCGAGCAGCGTTGGTCCCTGATACCAAAACGTCCGCTTGCTTCGATCGACTACGTTATCGCCCTCAAGCGCGCTGATCGGCACGCACTGGGTGTTTGCAATCCCGAGTTGTCCTGCCAACTTCAGAAAATCCCGCTCAACCTGCAAAAACACATCTTCCCGGTAATCGACGAGGTCCATCTTGTTCACCGCCGCGAGAACGTTGCGTATTCCGAGCAGTGACGCGATGAACGTATGGCGCCGTGTTTGTGGAAGGATTCCCTTCGTGGCATCCACAAGAATCACCGCAAGGTCCGCCGTGGACGCACCGGTAGCCATATTGCGCGTGTATTGCTCGTGTCCCGGCGTGTCCGCGATAATGAATTTTCGCCGTGGCGTCGCGAAATAACGGTAAGCCACATCGATGGTGATGCCTTGCTCGCGTTCCGCGCGCAGGCCGTCCGTCAGCAGTGAAAAATCGAGCGGCCCGGTGGAACGGTTGATGCGGCTCTTTTTCACGGAGGCCAACTGGTCTTCGTACACTGCTTTGGAGTCGTGTAAGAGCCGCCCGATGAGCGTCGATTTACCATCGTCGACACTTCCTGCGGTCGTGAATCGAAGAAGCTCCATCTCCAGACTTCGGTCAAGGAACTCTCCGAAACCTCTGTGTGGACTCTCTTGTGTTGTGGAGATCATCAAAAATAACCTTCCCGTTTTTTGAGCTCCATCGATCCTTCTTCATCGTGGTCGATCGCACGGTTCTCGCGCTCTGAACGTCGGAACGAAACCATTTCCTCAACAATTTTCGCCACCGTGTCCGCTTCCGATCGGATTGCCCCCGTGCAAGGCACGCATCCGAGCGAGCGCATCCGGCACTTTAACTTGAGCGGCCTTTCACCTGGCAAAAGTTCCTGTGCGTTGTGGATTAATACGATCGAACCATTTCGCAGGACGACTTCGCGTTCTTTCGCGAAATAAAGAGGAACGATGGGAATATTTTCCGCCTGGATGTAGAGCCAGACGTCGGTCTCCGTCCAATTCGAGAGCGGGAAAACTCGAATGCTTTCCCCCTTATCAATCCGAGCGTTGAAAATATTCCAGAGCTCCGGTCTCTGGTTCTTCGGGTCCCATTGGCCCAACGGATCGCGGAACGAATAAATCCTCTCTTTGGCCCGCGATTTCTCTTCATCTCGCCGCGCTCCTCCAATCGCAGCGTCAAAACCCCCTTCCGCAAGGGCATCAAGCAGCGATTTTGTCTTCAACAAGCCGCAACATTTTTGTGTTCCTAAGGAAAAGGGGTTTGCCCCGGCGTCCAGAGCCGCCTGATTTTTGTGGACGATAAGTTCCGCGCCAATCTGCCGGGTGTAAGAGTCACGAAACTCGATCATCTCGGGGAATTTGTAGCTGGTGTCGATATGCAGCAGAGGAAATGGAATCTTGCCCGGGAAAAATGCCTTCTGGGCCAAACGTAGCATTACCGAGGAGTCTTTGCCGATCGAATAGAGCATCGCCGGGCGCGCAAATTCAGCTGCCGCTTCGCGCAGGATGTGGATGCTCTCCGCCTCCAATGCCCTCAGATGATTCAGTTTCCGCGGCACATGCGACGCCGTGCTTCCCGCGTGAGGCGAAGCCGCAGCCGGTTGGGAAAACATGACTTCTGATAATTGCGCCATGGGTCTCCGTTCAAAAACAAAAAACCCACCTGCCAGGGTTTCCGGCGGTGGGTTGGCTACAATCTCGTAGTAAAAGGCTCTTTACAAAGCTGGCTTTTCACCCATACAAGACACAGCGGCCCATGCCGTCTTTGGCAGACGACAACAGGCAGCGGTCATTGAAAAAGGGCTAATCACAAGACTCGATGATACCCAATACGTTTAGACGTTTCAAATCACCTTTTCGCTCTTGCACTATCATTATTTTCGATGCATGAAACGCTAGTTTCGTTACTACCCCAGGGTCGTCATTCGCCAAAAGTGCAGCTCCCCATCATTTGCCCCCAGCGATCTGCGGTGTTTGTTCCCCGATCTTCGCTGAGTAGAGGATATATTTAAACGGGTCTGTGTTCTGATACTTCTCCATCAGCTTGAGGTACACGAGCCGTTCGGCCTTGGCCACAGAGTCACTGTGCTCGAACCTGCTTCTCGTCGATTCGAGCAGCGAGGCCGCTAGTTCATATTTGCCGTCGGCGGCCAGGTGTTCCGCCGCCTTCGCGACCTGTTTCTCCGATAGACCGAGGTAGTCGACCAGGAGTTCTGCGCGGTCGGCGCGGCCGAGATGGTCAACACCTTGCAAGTCCGTCTGCCAATAACCGACATTCTGGTCATAGAGACGGTCAATAACGTGTTCGCGCATGATCAAATATGGCAGGTAAGCGTCAGGATCACCGCGGGGCAGATCGGGTGGAATCAGGTTGGCCTGTTGAATCACAGCTCGCTCATCGCCGCGACGGATCGCGCTCAACACCTGCTCGCGCAGCCAGCCAAGGTTCGTCTTGAGCTGCGCCAGCATGGACGGCGATGCAAAATTCCTTGTTAGCGGCTCGTGGCCATGCAGCAGATGCTGCGGGTGCTTTTGTACCACGATATCAATCGCGTCAAGCAACCCCTCGAGATCGCCTTCCTCCACAAACGGAGCCCCGAGGTAGGGCATGATGAAGTCTCCCACGAACAAGACACCCTGGTCCGGCAGATGGATGAACATAGCATCGTGGGTTTCGCCTCCTTGCACTGGGATGAGCTCGAAGCGCGTTCCCCCGATCTTCAACTCGGTGCGACGGTCGATCGTGACGTCCGGTTTGAAGCTGCGTATGTCTTCGAGGTTGAAACGCTCGCCGAAGAAGCTCTTAGCGAAGATCCCGGGAGCGTTGAGTTCGCGCTGAACTTCTTCGTTATAGTTGCTCCTGGCATAGACGCGCAGGCGCGGATTTAGAGAACGGAAAAAGGAGTGACCCCCAACGTGATCCCAGTGGGAGTGTGTAATGAAGACGGTCGTCAGTTCTGGCAGGCTGGGCGTGTGCGCTCGCAGTGCTTCGTAGGCGGCCTTGGCGGAGCCCGGCCGCGTGCCGGCGTCGATGCCAATCAACTCTCGCCCATCGCCGGAGACAACAAAATAGTATTCTGTGAATTCGAAACCGGAGAGCGCGTATACCCGGCCCGGCACGATCTCGGCGATGCGCCGCGGCGAAAAGGCATGCCCGGACAAAACGTCCTCCGAAAATGGAGTGCTAAGCGTAATTGGCCTGCTAAAGTCTGCGTAGCCGCTCCGCCGCAGATAGTCCTGTGCCTTGGCCTGTTCGCCGTCAGCGAGGGCCAGCTTTCCGAGGTGGTAGTAGACTTCCCGCAACCATCCTGCGTGCGGCGCTTTGTCAATGTTCTCCACGCACCAGCCTAGTTCCTCCTGCGCCGCCTTCCTCTGCCGGAACAAGCTGGGAAGCTCGGAGTGGACGATGCCCGCAATCCAGTTCACAACGAATATCTGGCCGCCGGAAAGCTCCTTAGCTTGTTCCAGCATGGCTATGGTGTCTTTCACGTAACCCACCCGGTGCAGCAACGAGACGGCCGATGCGTGCTGAGCTCGCAGCAACCCGATGGCGCTGAGATACAACGCCTTTTGAGGATCCGTCAGACGGGGACCGAATTCCTTCAGTCGCGCCGAGAAAAACTCCACGCCCTCAGCCTGCACGTTGGCATTCGCATACTCCGCCATCAGCAGAAACAGCAGCTGCGGGTCGCGCGGAGGCGCCACACTGTTTACGGTCTTCAAGTATTCGAGCTCCGGACGGTGGGAGCCGCACGGAGACTTATTTCCGCTGCCTTCGCTAACCGTTCCTCGCATAGTGGCAAGGAGAGTCCCAAGCAACAAAACCACTAACAAAAAGATAGAGATTCTCATCATGAGTTCCTTCTCCTGGTCCAGTCTAATTTAGATTAGTTAGATGTATATACATCTATCGTGGTCACAAACAATTTCATATCGCCATCGCGGCTTCCGTGATCCGCCTTACGGTCTCTTTCATGCTCTTCCAGCCCGCATCCCCAAGTTCTTGCTGCAACCTATGTTCTGCCTGCTCCTGACGCGAACCCACCCTTTCTTCCGGAGAAGGCCCAACGTCCGTGTCAGTGTCGTACTATCCATCGCGAGGCCGGCACTCAGCAGTTTTTGGTTAGCCTCTCCGGTCGCCGCCAGCGCCGTCAGCAGCCCGAACTGAGTGACCTCAATACCCGCCTTTCTCAGTTCCTGGTCATAAATCCGCGTTACGATTCGCGTAAGGCGCCGCAGGTTCTGGCACGCACAGGGCAGTGCAAAAAGTGCGTTTGTGGGCTGCTTTCCAAAAGCTTCGGCTCTCATCTTAGTTGTATATACATCTTTTCTTTCTGCTTGTCAAATGCCCCCGCTTGCGGAAGGGAGACAGCGCGAAAGGGGTTCGCCAGATGCCAGACCGCCCTGCGCTGAAAATCGAGTCGGGGGGCAGAAAATCGTTGGACTCTTAGTTGCGCAATGGTTGCACAAGTGATCTCAAACGCGACACTTCCGCGCCAAAATAGGGCATTCTCTTTACCATTCAAGCGTTACCGCGAGCGTCAGCCTTGTCCGCTCGATTCTCTTGGCGGAACATGGGTGAGTGGAGAGGAGACCTGCTCCTCACCCCGATATGACACCCCTTCTGCAAGTTCAGGATCTTCACGTCGCGTACACTTCACGCGCTGGGAAAAAGTCTCTTGCGCTCGCCGGGGTAAGTTTTGATGTTCCTCCCGGAGAAACTCTCGGTGTGCTCGGAGAGTCGGGTTCCGGAAAAAGCACGCTCGCGGCCTCGCTGTTGCGGCTCCTTCCTGGGAACGGGGAAATTCAAAGAGGCGTCGTTCAATTCGAAGGTCAGGACCTCCTGCGGGCAGAACCTCGCACGCTCCAACGAATTCGGGGCGCGCGAATTGCCCTCATTTGCCAAGAGCCGTCACTCGCATTGCATCCCATGCTTCGCGTTGGCAAACAGATCAGCGATGTATTGACCGCACACGAATCGTTGCGTCGCGGCGCCTTGCGCCAAAAAACGCTGCAACTCCTCGCGGAGGTTTTTCCGGAGGATCCGGCACGCATCGCGGAATCCTACCCGCACCAATTGAGCGGCGGTCAACAGCAGCGGGTATTGATCGCCCAAGCGATCGCGTGTGGTCCTTCCCTGATCGTCGCTGATGAACCGACCGCCTCTCTCGATCCCACAACGCAGCAGGACATCCTTGCTCTCTTTCGAACGCTCCGAAAAAAGTTCAATCTATCCCTGATTTTGATTACCCACAACCCCGCGCTGCTGGCAGGCCTGGCGGACCGTGTTCTCGTGTTGTATGCGGGAAAAGTCGCGGAAATCGGCCCGGCACAAAATGTTCTCGCATCGCCGCAACACCCATATACGCGAGCTTTACTGCGAAGCATGCCCGGGCGGCTGGATGAACCTGCGAAGGAACGCAGGTCCAGGCTGCCTGTAATCCCGGGAGAGGCAATGATTCTGGAAGTGTTCGCGGACGGTTGCAGATTCGAAACGAGATGCGCAGACCGGATGGAGCTCTGCACTAAGCGCGAACCGGCCGCCGTGGCAGTGGACGAAACGCATTTCGTTTCATGTTTCAAGTATGGCGGGTAGTTCTCTTTGAGGCACGAAAACATGGAACAACTCTTGATCGTGGAAAACCTCGAAAAGCATTACCAGGGCACCGGCGTGCTCGGAACTAAGAAAGAAGTGAGGGCGCTGCGCGGAGTTTCATTTTCAATTTCTGCAAAATCAACGTTAGCGCTGGTCGGTGAATCGGGTTCCGGGAAGAGCACGCTGGCATTCTGCATCGCATGCCTGGAGCGGCCGACATCGGGAAGGATTGTCCTCAGCGGAAAAGAAATCGCTGCCCGCCCTGAAGAAGAACAACGTGCCGTGCGCCCGAAGATTCAGCTCGTGTTTCAGGATCCTGCCCGATCGCTGAATCCGCGATTCTCTGCACTGGAGATTGTGAGCGAGCCGCTGCTCGTGCAAGGGCAGTGCAGCAAACAGGAGAGAGAAGACAAGGCGCGCGCCCTACTTGCGCAGGTGGGCATCCCGCAACAAAAAACTCTCCACAAAGCCGACGAGTTCAGCGGCGGGCAGAGGCAAAGGCTGGCGATCGCACGGGCGCTGGCGCTTGAGCCTAAACTGCTGATTCTGGACGAAGCGCTTTCCGCGCTCGATTGTTCCGTGCAAGCGCAGATCTCCAATCTGCTGCTTGAACTGCAGTCTTTGCTGGGTCTGACGTATCTCTTCATCACGCACGATTTTGCTATGGCGGGGCATCTGGCCGATGAAATCGCGGTGATGGAGCAAGGAAAGATCGTGGAACTGGGCCCAGCGGAGAAAGTGTTGCGCGCGCCGGAACAAAAGGTCACCCAGCGTCTAATAATGGCCACCCCGAGGCTGGCCGCAGCAGCAGATGTCCCGGGCGTGGCTTGATGCACTACCTCTTGCACCGGTTGATGCAGGCCGTGTTTCTCTTGATCGGCGCATCCCTCCTCACTTTTCTTTTTTCCACGCTGGCGCCAGGGAATTACTTCGACGAAATGCGGCTGAATCCGCAGATTTCTCCCGAAACGGTGACGGCCTTGCGAGCGCAGTATCAGCTTGACCGGCCGCTGCCCGTCCGTTACGCCCGATGGGTAAGGTCGCTCCTGCGCGGCGAAATGGGATTCTCTTTCTCTTACAATTCTCCCGTTGCGCCACTGCTTTGGGTGCGCGCCCGAAACACGCTCCTGCTCACGGTTTTCGCCACGTTATTTGCGTGGGCGCTCGCTCTTCCCCTCGGAATCTGGAGCGCCCAAACTCTTGGCCGCGCGCCAGATCGTGCGCTTTCGTGGGCCACGGCCGCACTCCTCGTCATTCCTGACCTTGTCCTTGCGCTAGGCCTGCTGATTCTGGCCGTGCGCAGTGGATGGTTTCCAACGGGAGGAATGGTATCGGTGGGTTTCGAGAGTTTTTCGCGACTCCAACAATTCTGTGACATCGCGTTGCATATGGAACTGCCGGTCATCGCGCTGGTCCTTTCCGCATTGCCGATTCTGATCCGGCACATCCGCGCCGCGGTCGCCGATGTGCTCGAAGCGCCCTTCCTGCGAGCAGCCGCGAGTCACGGCATTCGGCGCAGCACTCTGCTTTACCGCTATGCGCTGCGGGCAGCGGCAAATCCCCTTATTTCACTTTTTGGATTTAGCGTAGGAGCCCTCTTGAGCGGCTCGCTGCTCGTGGAAGTCGTGATGAGCTGGCCGGGGCTTGGACCGCTCCTGCTCGAAGCCATCCTCGCACGCGATTTGTATGTCGTGATTGGTGGCGTGCTTTTTTCGACCATGTTTCTCGTCCTCGGAAATTTCCTGGCGGATCTCCTGGTGTATTGGGCCGATCCCAGAATTCGCATGAGAAGGGCAGCCAAATGATTCAGCGCCGCAGATTGAAGCGGTGGCTACTCGCCCTTGCAGCTCTCCACGGAATCGTCGCGTGTGCAGGGTTTCTTGCGCCTTATGATCCCGCCGAACAGGACCGCGAGCGTCCTTATCTGCCGCCAATGAGAATTCATCTTGTGGATTCACAAGGAGTCCATCACCTCCGTCCTTTTTTCTACGCCGTGCACTTGCGTGACGGCTCGTTCGATCAATTTGAGGAAAGCACTGAACAGCCTGTCCCTTTACAGTTCTTTGTGACTGGAGCGCGCTACCGTTTACTCGGCCTTGTGCCGGCTCGCACGCATTTTTTCGGCGCGCAAGCCAGCCGAATCTATCTGCTGGGCAGTGATGCGTACGGGCGCGACCAGCTCTCGCGAATTCTTTACGGCGGGCAAATCTCCCTGCTCGCGGGTTTGCTGGGGGCGGGACTCACATTGTTTCTCGGGGTGTTGGTCGGAGCCTCGGCGGGTTACTACGGCGGGTGGAGAGACGGTTTGTTCATGCGCGTGGCGGAACTGTTTGCTGCGTTGCCTTGGCTGTACTTGCTCTTCGCGCTCCGGGCATTCTTGCCGCTGGCGGTCAGCCCAGTGCGTGCTTTTTTCTTGATTATCCTTGTCATAGGAGCGGTGGGTTGGGCGCGGCCCGCGCGGCTTGTGCGCGGAGTGGTATTGAGCGCCAGAGAGCGGGATTTCGTCCGAGCGGCGCGGGGGTTCGGCGCAACCGACAGCTATCTCCTTCGGCGTCACATCTTACCCGAAACTTCGAGCGTCATCCTGACACAAGCGGCGATCCTCGTGCCTCAATTCGTGCTTGCCGAGATGACTCTTTCCTTTCTGGGACTCGGGGTGCCCGAACCAGTGCCCACCTGGGGCAACCTCCTTGCCAGTCTTCAGCAATACAGTGTCCTGTTATCCTACTGGTGGATGTACGTGCCCGCTTTGGCAATCGTGCCGTTCTTTCTCGGATACCTGGGCCTGGCGAGTACGTTGCACCAGGACGCAGGCATAGGGAAGATAGAGAGGACAAGTAGCTGGAATAGTTGGTGAAAATGGCCAGACTCTCCACCATTAGCAGATGGTTCGGCCTCGGCCTGCTGCTGGCCGGTGCCATCCTATTTTCGCGCCCTGCCGGCGGAATTCCAACGCAGGAAAAAATTGCAGAAGAATCGCTTGCTCTGCCCGGGGAAATCGGGCAACGAGGAGGGCGGCTGGTGGTTTCGCTGCGCGCTGAGCCGAAGACTTTGAATCCGCTGACGGCCGTGGATGCGCCATCGCAGGAAGTGATTCTCGGCGCTATTCAAGCCGATTTGATTCATATCAATCGCGCGACCCAGCTCACCGAACCTGCGCTGGCGAAGTCCTGGAAAGTTTCGGCGGATGGCCTGCAGTACACGTTGATCCTGCGAAAGGGTTTGCAGTTTTCAGACGGCCAGCGGTTCGACGCCGACGATATTCTCTTCACGTTCCGTGTTTATCTTGATGAGAACGTGCACGCTACACAGCGCGATCGTCTGATTGTCGGCGGTAAACCAATCGTGGCGCGCAAAGTGGACGCGCAGACTGTCGTCTTCCAATTGGCGAAAACCTACGGTGCCGGAGAGAGACTGTTCGACGGTCTGGCGATT
>WNFD01004705.1_pt1 | contig 13679 bp, 15 predicted proteins | sample 5400491 | NCBI WGS metagenome assembly WNFD01 (sample SAMN13153343, study PRJNA577476) | soil metagenome | isolation source: 120 cm saprolite under Douglas fir tree site 2 hole 2 replicate 2 | place: USA:California | collected 2015-04-18 | reverse complement strand
TTTTCCGGTTGCGGGTGGCTCTGGCGCTCCCCACATTGGAATCGGGCGGGTGGGGCGATTGCCCGGGATGACCAGACGTGACCGGCCTCGGAGGGTGTGACGATGCGCGACCCCTATGACGTCCTGGGGGTATCGAAGACCGCGAGCGCGGCGGACATCAAGAGCGCGTTCCGGCGGCAGGCCAAGAAGCTGCATCCGGACGCCAACAAGCACGACCCGAAGGCGGCCTCGCGCTTTGCCGAGCTCAATGCCGCCTACGAGATCCTGGGCGAGGAGGACAAGCGCAAGGCCTTCGACCGCGGCGAGATCGACGCCGAGGGCAAGCCGCGCTTCCAGGGCTTCGAAGGCTTCGGTGCGGGTCCCGGTCGCGGCGGTTTCGGTCGCGACGGCGGCTTCGAGACGTTCACCTGGGGACCGGGCGGCTTCCAGCACGGCTCCCGCGGCGGCGGAAGCTTTCGCGGCTTCGAGGACGTCTTGAAGGAGGCGTTCGGCGGCATGGCAGGCGCGGCGCGCGGCGGGCGCGGCGGCTTCCAATTCGAGCAAGACGAATTCGCCGGCCAGGACATCGCGGTATCGCTGGCCATCACGCTGCCGGAGGCGGCCAAGGGCTGCAAGAAGCGGGTCACGCTCCCGAGCGGCAAGGAGGTCGAGGTCAAGGTCCCTTCCGGGTTGAACGACGGGCAGACGATCCGGCTCAAGGGGCAGGGGCTCGCCGGTCCCGGCGGCCGCAGCGGCGATGTTCTGATCACGGTCAAGATCGCGCCGCACCCGCTCTTCGCCCGCGACGGCGCCGATTTGCGGCTCGAGCTTCCGATCACCCTTTACGAGGCGGTGCTCGGCGGCAAGGTGCGCGTCGCCACCCTCGACGGCGCGGTCGAGCTCGCGATTCCCGCCGGCACCAATTCCGGCCGCACCTTCCGCCTCAAAGGCAAGGGTTTCCCGGCGAAGAGCGGCGCCGGCGATCTCCTCGCCAGCGTGCGCATCATGCTGCCCGAGGGCGGCGACGCCGAGCTCGAGGAGCTGATGCGCAAGTGGCGCGAACGCAAGCCCTACGATCCGCGCAAGGGCACGGGGTGACCTACGGCGCGGCCTTGTCGATCCGCTCGTAGGCCGCTTGCGCGACTTGCGTGAGCCGCTCGCGCTCGGCCGGCCCGCTGACCACATAGGCGAGCCCGCGCTCCACCCAATAAAAGGCGGCGAAGCGGTCGGCTTGCCGGTAGCGCATCGCGGTCTGCGGCGAATTCGTGCGCGCATAGTAGATGGTGAAGCGCTCGCCGGACGCGCCCTCGTACATGCAGAACGCGGCGGGACCGAACGGGCCCGGCAACAGGCGACCGCCGACGAGCTTCAGTCCGCTCGCCTCGAGGTCGGGCAGGCGCAGCTCGTAATCGAGGCGCTTCGACAGCCACTGCACCAGATGCGGGCGCTCGGCGCCGGCGACCTCGACCGGGTGGCGCACCTCGACCACGTAGACCTTGTGCGCATCGAGCGCCTGCTCGGTGAAAATATCGAACCGGCTCGGCGCCGCCGCCGATGCCCCGCGTGCCATCCAGCCGATGGCGCCGCCGGCGAGAAATGCCGCGATCACCGCCGCGGCCGCGAGCGCGCGCCAGGAGGCGGGCCCGCGGCCGAGCTTGTCGAGCTCGAAGCGAGCCGAAACGGGCTCCGATCCGATGCCGCCATAGCGCACGCGAATGGCGTCGGCTTGCGCCTGCCATGTGGCGACGCGCGCGGCATCTTCGGGATGGGAGGCAAGCCAGGCCTCGACGGCGCGGCGGCGGTCCGCCGCGATCTCGCCGTCGACATAGGCGTGCAGCTCGTCCTCGGTCACGGGTGAATCTCTAGTCATCATCGTCTTTCCTGACTTATTTGATGCGGCGAAGCGTCGGACGCTCGCCGTCGAGATAGGTCTTGATCTGCATGCGGGCGCGCGCGAGCCGCGACATCACGGTCCCGATCGGCACGCCCTGCACTTCAGCGACCTCGCGATAGCTCAGCCCTTCGAGCACGACCAGAAGCAGCGCGGCGCGCTGGTCCTCGACCAGGGAGGCGAGCGCCCGCTCGATGTCGCGGGCACCCGCTTCCGGCCCCGCCATGTCGGGGGCGTCGTTGTCGTCGATCGCCTGCACCGCGGGACGCCGTGCCAACGAGCGCAGCCGGTTGCGGTTGAGATTGGTCAAAATGGTGTAAAGCCAGCTGCGCATCTCGCCGCCGTGGAACAGATGCTCCGATCGCAGCGCCCGCACCAACGTGTCCTGGACCAAATCGTCGGCAAGCTCGGCGTTGCGGGTGAGCGCCCGCGCATAGCGCCGCAATGCCGGAACCGCGGCCTCGATGTCTTGCCGGAACCCACCCAAACGCGCTCTCCTCTTCCAGCAACCGCGCAGCATCGATCATTTCGGACGATCCGTCGAACTCGCTGACTGCGTTCGTATCCCTCCTTGTCGCTGAACCACGTCACCCGGACCAACACGTTTGCCCGAGCGATATTCCCTCAGGCGCCGCCAAATCCGCTGGCCTGCGTCTTTCCCGGCGGGGTCCCGCGGCGGCATTCCGCCACACCCGAGAATGCGAAAGTGCCGACAAATTGCGGCTGCTTGAAGGGTCTTATCCCCTGTGCCATAGGTGGGTCCGCGGCGCAGCGAGAAAGAACATGCCGGAAACCTCGGGTCTCATGCGCGGCAAACGCGGTCTCATCCTCGGGGTCGCCAACAACCGCTCGATCGCCTGGGGTATCGCAAAAGCTTGCCATGGGCATGGAGCCGAGCTCGCCTTCACCTATCAGGGCGATGCCTTGAAGAAGCGGGTCGAGCCGCTGGCGCAAGAGGTCGCTGGACTGGTGGTCGGCCACTGCGACGTGACCGAGCCCGCGACCATCGATGCCGCTCTGGCGGCGGTCGAGGCGAAATGGGGCGCACTCGATTTTCTCGTGCATGCCATCGCCTTCTCCGACAAGGATCAGCTCTGCGGGCGTTACGTCGATACGACGGCGGACAACTTCGCCAAGACGATGCTGGTGAGCTGCTACTCGTTCACCGCGGTTGCCCAGCGCGCGGAGAAGCTGATGCCGCGCGGCGGATCGCTGCTCACGCTCACCTATTACGGCGCCGAGAAGTGGATGCCCCATTACAACGTGATGGGGGTCGCCAAGGCCGCGCTCGAGGCGTCGGTGCGCTATCTCGCCGCCGACCTCGGCGAGAAGAGGATCCGGGTCAACGCGATTTCCTCCGGTCCGATAAAGACGCTGGCGGCGTCGGGGATCGGCGACTTTCGCTACATCCTCAAATGGAACGAGCACAATGCGCCGTTGCGGCGCACCGTGACGATCGAGGAGGTCGGCGACACCGCGGTATATTTCCTCTCGGATCTCGCGCGCGGCGTGACCGGCGAGATTCACCACGTCGACGGCGGCTATCACATCGTCGGGATGAAGCATCCCGACGCGCCCGACATCGTGCGCGGCAGGGACTGAGGCGAGGTCGATCATAGCGGCAGCCTTCATGCCTTCGCCCGTCATCTATTACGTTCGCCACGGCCTCACCGATTGGAACGTCCAGCAGCGGCTGCAGGGCCGCCGGGACGTGCCGCTCAATGCGAAAGGCCGTGCGCAGGCGGCGGTCTGCGGCGAAATCCTGCGCGATCTGCTCGCCCGCGACGGCCGCGCGCCGGACAGCCTGGGTTATGTGTCGAGCCCGCTCATGCGCGCGTCCCAGACCATGGAAATCATGCGGGCGACGCTCGGATTGCGCGAAGCTGGCTTTGCCGTCGATGCCAGGCTCGCGGAAATCGCGTTCGGCGAATGGGAAGGCCTGACCTATGCCGACGTGCTGGTGCGGGACAAGGACGTCGTCGGCAAACGCGAATCCGACAAATGGGATTTCCGGCCGCCCGGCGGCGAAAGCTACGCGCAGGTGACCGTGCGCATCCGCGAGTGGTACCGCACCGTCGATCGGGACATGGTGGTGGCCGCCCATGGCGGCACGGCGCGTGCGCTCATCGCCCACCTCGCGATCGTGCCGCCGGACGATGCCACGCACTATTCCATCGATCAGGGCGTGGTCTACGTGTTCATGGGAAACCAGCTGGCGCGCTACGGCTGACGCCGCCGAGCGATCGGCGCCGCTGACCGGAGCAGCGCGGCGCGATCTCCGATCGCCGAGGAGCGTGCGCCAAGTCCGTCGATTTGACCCCGGCGGGGGCGCGGGCTACCACACCGCGGCGGGTGGAACCCCATGTCCTTCAATACCTTCGGCCATCTGTTCCGCGTCACGACCTTCGGCGAAAGCCATGGGGCCGCGATCGGCTGCGTGGTCGACGGCTGTCCGCCGCGCATCCCGCTGACCGAGGCCGACATCCAACCTTATCTCGACAAGCGGCGGCCGGGCCAGTCGCGCTTCACCACCCAGCGGCGCGAGCCCGATACGGTGAAAATCCTTTCCGGCGTGCTCGCGGACGAGAAGACCGGCGCGCAGGTGACGACCGGAACGCCGATCGCGCTCGTGATCGACAACGTCGACCAGCGCTCCAAGGATTATTCCGACATCAAGGACAAGTATCGGCCGGGGCACGCCGACTATACCTACGATGCCAAATACGGCATCCGCGATTACCGCGGGGGCGGCCGCCAATCCGCGCGCGAGACTGCCATGCGAGTCGCGGCCGGCGCGATCGCGCGCAAGATCGTGCCGGGCATGACGGTGCGCGGCGCGCTCGTTCAAATGGGCGCGCACCGGATCGACCGTTCGCGCTGGAACTGGGACGAGGTCGACCGCAACCCGTTCTTTTGTCCGGATGCCGAGCAGGCGAAACTCTTCGAATCCTATCTCGACGACATCCGCAAGCGGGGGTCCTCCGTCGGCGCGGTGATCGAGGTCGTCGCCGACGGCGTCCCCGCCGGCCTCGGCGCGCCGGTCTACGGCAAGCTCGACGGCGATCTCGCCGGCGCGCTGATGGGCATCAACGCGGTCAAGGGCATCGAGATCGGCGCCGGTTTCGCGGCGGCGGCGCTGAGCGGCGAGGAGAACGCGGACGAGATGCGCATGGGTGACGACGGCAAGCCGATATTCCTGTCGAATCACGCCGGCGGCATCCTCGGCGGCATCTCGACCGGACAGCCGATCGTCTGCCGGTTTGCGGTGAAGCCGACCTCGTCGATCCTGACGCCGCGCCGCACCGTCGACCGCTACGGCGCCGAGACCGAGATCAGCACCAAGGGACGGCACGACCCCTGCGTCGGGATTCGGGCGGTGCCGATCGGCGAGGCGATGGTGGCGTGCGTGATCGCCGATCATTATCTGCGTCATCGTGGGCAGATGGGCGAGCCGCCGGCATGGCCGTTCCCGCGCCCCTGACGAAGGCCTCGAGGGAAAGTGGAGACGAGGAGAAGTGCACGATAACCATCAGCGCATCGAGGGCGCGCTCGCGGCCTTTGCCAAGGGCGAGATCGTCATCGTCACCGACGACGACGACCGCGAGAACGAGGGCGATTTGTTCGTCGCGGCTTCGCTCTGCACGCCCGAGAAGATGGCCTTCATCATCCGCCACACCTCGGGGATCGTCTGCGCGCCGCTGTCGGCCGAGGAGGCCAAGCGCCTGCACCTCGACCCGATGGTCGCGGCCAACGACGCGCCGCTCGGCACCGCGTTCACGGTCTCGGTCGACGTCCGGCACGGGCTGAGCACCGGCATCTCGGCCGAGGAACGCACCAACACGGTGCGCGCGCTCGCCAACGGCAACAGCGGCGCCGCCGATTTCGTGCGGCCGGGCCATGTCTTCCCGCTGGTCGCCAAGGACGGCGGGGTGCTGATGCGCTCGGGCCACACCGAGGCCTGCATCGATCTCTGCCGCTTGGCCGGGCTGCCCCCGGTCGGCGTGCTCGCCGAGCTCATGAACGACGACGGCACCGTGACGCGCGGGCCGGGAGTGACCGCCTTCGCCGAGCGGCACAAGCTCAGGCAGATTTCGATCGCCGATCTCATCGCCTACCGGCAGGCCCGCGACAAGCTGGTCAAGCGCATCGGCGAGTTCCCGGTGCAGAGCAAGATCGGCACGCTGCAAGGCTACGCCTATGTGACGCCGTTCGACGCGATCCAGCACATGGCCTTCGTCCACGGCCGCGTCGGCGACGGCCGCAACGTGCTGGCGCGGCTGCATCGCGCCGACATCATCCGCGACGTTTTCAGCGGGGCCAGCCCGGTCGACGCCTCGCTGCGGCGGTTCAAGGAGGAGGGCCGCGGCATCCTGATCTTCCTGCGCGACGGCGCGGCCGGCGTCCCGACCCATGCCATCCCGCAGCCGGGCCCGACCGGCTCGGAGGTCGCGCGCTCGCGGCAATGGCGCGAAGTGGGACTTGGTGCCCAAATCCTGAAGGACCTCGGCATTTCCTCGATCCGGCTGCTGACGTCGCGCAAGCTCACCTATGTCGGGCTTGCCGGCTTCGGTATCGAGATCGTGTCGACCGAACCGCTCGATGAACGAGGCGCCCGCGACTGATTCCGCCACGCCATCGCCGGCTTTCCTTGGCAGGGTGCCCGTGTCACCCTGGGGGCGAAGGTTCGATGACGGAGGCAGGGATGCGAGCCTCGCTGATCTCGATGCTGGCCGCGGGCACCGGCGCGATGCTGGCGGCCGCTTCCTTCGCCGCGCCGACATCGGCGCCTTTCCGCGCCGACAGGAGCCCGAATGCGATCGCCGTCGACGTCGAGCTGGTGATCGCCGTCGACGTGTCCTACTCGATGGACCCGGAAGAGCAGGCCCTGCAGCGCGAGGGCTATATCACCGGGTTCACCTCGCGCGAATTCACGCAGGCGCTGCGCGGCGGCATGCACGGCAAGGTGGCGGTGACCTATTTCGAGTGGGCGGGACCCTACGACCAGAAGATCGTGGTGCCGTGGCGGTTGATCGACGGACCGGAAGCCGCCGACGCGTTCGTCAACGAGATCGCGCGGGCGCCCTACCGCCGCGCCTCGCGCACCTCGATCTCGGGCGCGCTCAATTTCGCCAAGCCCCTGTTCGACGGCAGCGGCTACCACGGCATCCGGCGGGTCATCGACGTCTCCGGCGACGGCGCCAACAACAGCGGCCCGTTCGTCACGCTCACGCGCGACGACGTGCTCGCCGCCGGCATCACCATCAACGGCCTGCCGATCATGCTCAAGCGCCCGAATTCCTTCACCATGGATATCGAGGACCTCGACATCTATTACGAGGACTGCGTGATCGGCGGGCCCGGCGCCTTCGTCATCCCGATCCGCGAGCGCGAGCAGTTCAAGGAGGCGACCCGCACCAAGCTGGTGCTGGAGGTCGCCGGTCGCGTGCCGCAGCCGCGCGTGGTGCCGGCGCAGGGGCGCGCCCCGCGCGTGTCCTGCACCATCGGCGAGCAGATGTGGCGGGACCGGTGGGGAAACTAGCAGACAGATGACGGACGACAGACGACCGAGGACACATGACGATATCTATATCCGTCATCCGTCCTCTGTCGTCCGTCGTGCGTTATTTGAATTCAACCCCGATTTGCCCGTCGAAGCGCCGTACCACGCGACAGCGGCGGCGAAACACGAGGGTGAATTCATCGGGCACCTCGTGGCGCGGCCCGATCGTGAGCTTGGCGCCACTCGATGAAATGTCGCAAATGATGCAATTCATCGGTGGCGCTTCGTCGCTGAGATCGATATGCGCGAGATAATCCACATCGAACCGGGGGCTTTTGCGCAGCTCGCGGAAGCGATCGGATTGCCGAAAAATGCTCATGGCGTGCGTTGGTCTCCGACAATGGACCGATGCTTGTGACGGCGCTTACCTGCCTGCGCCGACGGACCGCCGACGCAGTCGCGGAGCGCAGGATCGCCGCGACAGATTAATCCGGGCCTCTTCGGCATCGCGCATTTTTCCGCCAATTCGAATCAACACCCGCTCATGGGCGTCGAAATGCCGCCACCAACTCGACATGCGCCGAATAGAGGAACTGGTCGACCGGCGTCACGCGCGTGAGCCGGTAGCCGCCGTCGACCAGGATGCGGGCGTCGCGCGCGAAGGTCGTGGGGTTGCAGGAGACCGCGACGATGATCGGCACGGAGGCGGCGGCGAGCATGCGCGCCTGCGCCTCGGCGCCCGGCCGCGGCGGATCGAACACCACGACGTCGAAGCCCTTGAGCTCGGCTGTCGTCAACGGGCGGCGGGAGAGGTCGCGCGCAAGCGCCTCGATCGGCTTGAGCCCAGGCGTTCCGGCCGCGGCCCGTTGCAAGGCGGAAATCGCCGCCGCGTCGTTGTCGGCAGCGGTGACGCGGCTCTTTTCCGCAAGGCGCAACGCGAAGGGCCCGACGCCGGCGAACAGGTCGGCCACCCGTGTCGCTTCCTCGCATTGCGTCGCTACCAGCTGTGCCAGGGCGGATTCGCCGGCGACCGTCGCCTGCAGGAAAGCGCCGGGGGGCAGAACGACCTCCGCGCGGCCCATCCGCACGGTCGGCGCGGCGCGCTGGGCCACGAGCTCGCCGTGGCGAGTGATCCGCGCGAGGCGCCGGCGCTCGGCGACCCGCGCGAGCCCGGCGATGCCGGCGGTCGTAAGCGGACCGGAGCCGCGCACATCGACGTCGAGACCGGCATCGGTCGCGGTCACCTGGATGTCGAGCGGCTTGCGCGTTGCCTCGAGCGCCTCGGCGATCGCCCAGGCCGCCTCGATTGCGTCGTCGAGGCCCGGCGCCAGGATCGGGCAACGGTCGATCGCCACTACGTGATGGGCCTTGAGCGCAGCAAATCCGACCTCGAGCACGTCGTGCGGGCCGCGCCGCGCGTGGAACACCGCGCGGCGGCGGCCCTCGCCGTGAGCGTCGATCGTGGCGTCGACCGGCGCATCGAGCCCAACCTGCGCCAAGGCCGCCGCAATCAACCCGCACTTCCAATCGCGGTAGCGCGCGGCCGCCCAATGCTGGAGCGCGCAGCCGCCGCAAACTGCGAAATGCGGACAGATCGGCGCGATCCGCTCGCCGCTGCCGACATCGACCTTGACGAGATGGCGGCGGTCGGGATGACCGGGCCATCGATCGACCTCGACGGTCTCGCCCGGCAGGGTATAGGGCGCGTAGATCGGGCCCGCCGCCGTGTCCGCGATGCCGTCGCCGCGCCGGCCGAGCCGGGCAATGACAAGCCGCTCAGTCACGTTGCGCGCCGATGAAGAATTCGCGATTGCCGTCGCCGCCGGGAATGGGGGAGGGGGCGATGCCGGCGACCTGCCAGCCGAGCGACGTGACGAACGACGCGGTCGCGTCGCAGACCTCCGTGTGAACGTGCGGGTCGCGGACGATCCCTTTTTTTGCAACACGTCGACCCGTTTCGAACTGCGGCTTGATCAGCGCCAGCAAGCGGGCCGGCCCACGCGTCAGCGCGAGCGCCGCCGGCAGGACGAGCCGCAGAGACACGAAGCTCACGTCGATGGTGACGAGCTCGGGCGGTTCCGCAACGCTCGCCGGATCGAGCGAGCGGATATCGGTCGCTTCGACCGACACGACGTTCGGCCGCCCGCGCAGGCTCGCATGCAGCTGGCCGCGACCGACGTCGACCGCGTAGACGCGCCGGGCTCCGCGGGCGAGCAGGACCTGCGTGAAGCCGCCGGTCGAGGCGCCGACGTCGAGACAGACGCGGCCCGAAGGATCGAACCCGAAATGCTCGAGCGCGGCCGCGAGCTTGACGCCGCCGCGCGAGACCCAGGGGTGCGCGGGCTCGGCGCGAATGCTCGCGTCGACGGAGACTTCGTCCGATGGCTTGGCGACGGCGACGTCGTCCACGGTCACGCGGCCGGCGGCGATGGCGGCCTGCGCCTTGGCGCGGCTTTCGAACAAGCCGCGCTCGACGAGAAGGCGATCGATGCGAGTCCGCATGTCGGCGAACCGAAGAATCCAGAGTTGCGCGCGACCCGACCGTTCGGTGGAGGGCTCGGCGCATTGGAACAAGTAACCGCGCTTTGCTGTTATTTCCAGTCGGCTCGAGATAGTCCGGGCCCGAGGTGCGGCTGCGGCTTTCCGTGGCGCACGTTCGATCGAACGAAGGATTGAACCATGGCACGACGCTATTCACGCAGCGCTTCAAAGGACGTCGAGCGCGCGATGCGCAAGCGCAAGCGCGGGACACTCAAGAGCGGCCGGAGCAAGCGAAAGGTCAAGAGCCGCAAGCAGGCGATCGCGATCGGCCTGTCGGAGGCGCGCCGGAAAGGAAAGAAGGTACCGCGGCGCAAGAGCCGATGATTGGGACGGCCGGTTCGTCCCGGTTGGTCGGACGACGACTGACGTGAACCGGCGCGAGCCGTCGATCGGCGTTAGGCTCGACCGAGCTTGACGGCTTCGCCCCGCACGTTCTGGCCGAGCGCCTCGAACGCCTTGCCGACGATGCCCTTGGCGTCGAGCCCGGCCTCGGCATACATCGCCGTCGGCGAGTCCTGATCGATGAAAATGTCGGGCAGCATCATGGCGCGCACCTTGAGCCCGCCGTCGAGCATGCCATGCTCGGCGAGCGCCTGCAGGACGTGGGCGCCGAAGCCGCCGATGGCTCCTTCCTCGATGGTGATCAAGACCTCGTGCTCGCGCGCGAGACGCAGCAGGAGCTCGGTGTCGAGCGGCTTGACAAAGCGCGCGTCGGCGACGGTGGTGGAAAGCCCGAGCGCGGCGAGCTCATCGGCCGCCTTGAAGCATTCGGCCAGTCGGGCGCCGAACGAGAACAAGGCCACTTTCGTGCCTTCGCGCATGACCCGTCCCTTGCCGATCTCGAGCGGCCGGCCTTCCGCCGGCATCGGCACGCCCATGCCTTCGCCGCGCGGATAGCGCAACGCCGATGGGCGATCGTCGATCGTGACTTGCGTGGCGACCATGTGGACGAGATCGGCCTCGTCGGCCGCCGCCATGACCACGAAGCCCGGCAGGCAGCCGAGATAGGCCACGTCGAACGCGCCGGCGTGGGTCGGACCGTCGGCACCGACGAGCCCGGCCCGATCCATGGCGAAGCGCACCGGCAATCGCTGGATGGCGACGTCGTGCACGACCTGGTCGTAGGCGCGCTGCAGGAAGGTCGAGTAGATGGTGGCGAACGGCTTCATGCCTTCGGTCGCAAGCCCGGCGGCGAAGGTGACCGCGTGCTGCTCGGCGATGCCGACGTCGAAGCAGCGCGCGGGAAACTGCTTGGCGAACAGATCGAGGCCGGTGCCCGAGGGCATCGCCGCGGTGATCGCGACGATCTTGTCGTCTTTTTTAGCCTCGTTGATCAGCGCCTCGGCGAACACCTTGGTATAGGCCGGCGCCGCCGCCTTCGATTTCGCCTGCGCGCCGGTCGCCACGTCGAATTTGACGACGCCGTGGTACTTGTCGGCGGATTTCTCGGCCGGCTCGTAGCCCTTGCCCTTCTGCGTCACGACGTGAACCAGGAACGGCCCGTTCTTGGCATCGCGCACGTTCTTGAGCACCGGCAGCAAGTGGTCGATGTTGTGGCCGTCGATCGGCCCGACATAAAAGAAGCCGAGCTCGTCGAACAGCGTTCCGCCGGTGACGAGGCCGCGCGCATATTCCTCCATCGCCACCGCGCGCTGCTCGAGGAACGGCGGCAAGAGCTTGGCGAGCTTCTTGACGGTATGGCGCACCGACCGGTAGGTGCGCCCGGAGACGAGGCGCGCCAGATAGCCCGACAGCGCGCCGACCGGCGGCGCGATCGACATGTCGTTGTCGTTGAGGATCACGATCAGTCGCGAATTCATGGCGCCGGCATTGTTCATGGCCTCGTAGGCCATGCCGGCCGACATCGCGCCGTCGCCGATCACGGCGACCACGTTGTTGGTCTTGCCCGCGAGATCGCGGGCGACCGCCATGCCGAGGCTGGCCGAGATCGAGGTCGAGGAATGGGCGGCGCCGAACGCGTCGTATTCGCTCTCGGCGCGCTTGGTGAAGCCGGAGAGCCCGCCGCCTTGCCGCAGCGTGCGGATGCGATCGCGGCGGGCGGTGAGGATCTTGTGCGGATAGGCCTGATGGCCGACGTCCCAGACCAGCCGGTCGGTCGGGGTGTCGAATACGTAATGCAGCGCGACCGTCAGCTCGATCACGCCGAGGCCGGCGCCGAGGTGGCCGCCGGTGACCGCGACCGCGTCGATGGTTTCCTGGCGCAGCTCGTCGGCCACCTGCCGCAACTGCTGCGCATCAAGGCGCCGCAAATCGGCCGGCGTCTTGATCTGGTCGAGGAGAGGGGTCTTCGAGGATTGCGACACGGGAAACTCCACCGACGAGCCAAGCCGTCACCCTAATGGCTTGGCGGGATTTTAACCAGACGCAAGTGCGGGGCAAACCAGGAACTGGGTCGAAGTGTCTAGCACGCTTCGCTTTTTCCGCAAACCAAGGACGGAACCCGCGGTTCGGGCGGGCGTTTTTTCCTTCACCAGCCGGCAAAAACGAGTGGCGTCATGGCACCGCGTGCGAACTGGAAGGGCTATTTGAAGCTGTCCCTGGTGTCCTGCGCCGTGGCGCTGTTCCCGGCGACGACGACCCGCGACCCTGTCCGCTTCAATATCATCAACCGTCAAACCGGCCATCGGGTGCGCTACGAGGTCGACAAGGACGACTATAAACTCGAACGGGCGAGCTGAGGTCTTTTGCCGTGGGCCTCCAGGTCTACCGGAAAAAGCGCAAGTTCGGCGTGACCTCGGAGCCGCGCGGGCGCGCCGCCCGCGGCAAGGGCAACCGCTTCGTCATCCAGAAGCATGCCGCCCGCCGGCTGCATTACGACCTGCGGCTCGAGCTCGACGGCGTGATGAAGAGCTGGGCGGTCACCCGCGGTCCGAGCCTCGTTCCCGGCGAGAAGCGGCTGGCGATCGAGGTAGAGGACCATCCCGTCGAATACAATCGTTTCGAGGGGACCATTCCGGAAGGCGAATATGGCGGCGGCACGGTGCTGATCTGGGATCGCGGCCATTGGCGTCCCGACGGAGACCCCCACGAGGGATTGAGGAAAGGTCGTCTCGACTTCACGCTCGAGGGTGAGAAGCTCGAGGGGCGCTGGCATCTCGTTCGCATGCGCGGCCGGGCCGGGGAAAAGAAGCACTCCTGGCTGTTGATCAAGACCAAGGACGAGCTGGCCCGCGATGCGAAGGCTCCGGACGTGCTCGAGGAGAAGCCGCTGTCGGTCGTGAGCGGCCGCTCGATCTCCGAGATCGCGGAGGGCAAGGGCCGCAAGCGGGTATGGCACTCCAACAAGAGTGCGAAGGAGAACGCTGCCCGCAGCGCCGGCGCACCGCGGGCCGCGGGCACGACCGCACGCAAGCGCACGCCCGGCTCGCGACGTTCGGCGGCGGCATCCAAGACGAGGACCACGAAGCACGGGAAGAAGCAAGCGAAGGCCCGGCCGCGCGGGGCTCCGTTGCCGGAATTCGTGCCGCCGTCGCTCGCCACGTTGCGGGCCGTGGCGCCCGCCGGCGAAGGCTGGCTGCACGAGATCAAGCTCGACGGCTATCGCATCCAGGCGCGCCTCGAGGACGCCAACGTACGCCTGCTCACCCGCAAGGGGCTCGATTGGACCGAAAAATTTCCCAACATCGCAGCCGCCATTGCCGAGCTCCCCGCCCGCGCGGCGCTGATCGACGGCGAGATCGTGGTCGAGGACGCGCACGGGATTTCGAGCTTCTCGGCGCTGCAGGCCGCACTCAAGGCCGGACAACG
>WNFD01004704.1_pt1 | contig 13679 bp, 12 predicted proteins | sample 5400491 | NCBI WGS metagenome assembly WNFD01 (sample SAMN13153343, study PRJNA577476) | soil metagenome | isolation source: 120 cm saprolite under Douglas fir tree site 2 hole 2 replicate 2 | place: USA:California | collected 2015-04-18 | reverse complement strand
ATTTTCTCGGCGATGTGGAACGAGCATTGCTCGTACAAGTCGTCGCGGCTGCATCTGCGCGGGCTGCCGACCAAAGCGCCCTGGGTGATCCAGGGCCCGGGCGAGAACGCCGGTGTCATCGACATCGGCGACGGCCAGGCGGTGGTGTTCAAGATGGAGAGCCACAACCATCCAAGCTACATCGAGCCGTATCAGGGCGCGACCACCGGCGTCGGCGGCATCCTGCGCGACGTCTTCACCATGGGCGCGCGGCCGATCGCGTGCCTCAATGCGCTGAGCTTCGGCGCGCCGGAGCATCCCAAGACCCGGCATCTGGTGTCTGGCGTCGTCGCCGGCGTCGGCGGCTACGGCAATTCGTTTGGCGTGCCGACCGTCGGCGGGCAGGTGCGTTTCCACACCCGCTATGACGGCAACATCCTGGTCAATGCGATGGCGGTCGGCCTTGCCGATACCGACAAGATCTTCTATGCGGCGGCGTCCGGCGTGAACATGCCGATCGTCTATCTCGGCTCGAAGACCGGCCGCGACGGCATTCACGGCGCCTCGATGGCGTCGGCGGAGTTCGACGACGATTCCGCCGAGAAGCGCCCGACCGTGCAGGTCGGCGATCCCTTCGCGGAAAAGCTGCTGCTCGAAGCCTGCCTCGAAATCATGGCGGCCGATTGCGTGATCGCGATCCAGGACATGGGCGCGGCGGGCCTGACCTGTTCGGCGGTCGAGATGGGCGCCAAGGGCGATCTCGGCGTCGAGCTCGATCTCGATCGCGTGCCGACCCGCGAGGCCGGGATGAGCGCCTATGAGATGATGCTCTCGGAAAGCCAGGAGCGCATGCTCATGGTGCTGAAGCCCGAGAAGGAAAAAGAGGCCGAGGCGATCTTCAAGAAATGGGGGCTCGACTTCGCCGTGGTCGGCTACACCACGCCGAGCAAGCGCTTCGTGGTGAAACATGGCGGCGGCGTCATGGTTGATCTGCCGATCAAGGAGCTTGGCGACGAGGCGCCGGTCTACGATCGGCCGCATGCGGCGTCCCCCGCATCGCCTGTCATCCATGCCCGCGACGTCGAGCCGCCGATCGGGATCATGCCGGCGCTGGAGAAGCTGATCGCCGGCCCCGAGCTTTGCTCGAAACGGTGGGTCTGGGAGCAGTACGACCACGTCATCCTCGGCAATACCGTGCAGCGGCCGGGCGGCGATGCCGCCGTCGTGCGGGTGCAGGAGGGGCCCAAGGGGCTCGCGCTGACGGTGGACGTGACGCCGCGCTATTGCGACGCCGATCCGTATCAAGGCGGCAAGCAGGCCGTTGCCGAGGCCTGGCGCAACATCACCGCCGTCGGCGGCCGGCCGCTTGCGATCACCGACAATCTCAATTTCGGCAATCCGGAACGGCCGGAGATCATGGGCCAGTTCGTCGACTGCCTGAAGGGCATTTCGGCGGCTTGCCGCGCGCTGGATTTCCCCGTCGTGTCCGGCAACGTCTCGCTCTACAACGAGACGAACGGCCGCGGCATCCTGCCGACACCTTCGATCGGCGGCGTCGGGGTGCTGGAGGATTTCGCCAAGTCGGCGACGCTGGCCTTCAAGGCCGAAAGCGAGGCGATCCTGGTGATCGGCGAGACCCATGGCTGGCTCGGGCAATCCGTCTATCTGCGCGACGTCTGTGGCCGCGAGGAGGGGGCGCCGCCGCCGGTCGAGCTGGCGGCCGAAAAGCGCAATGGCGACGTGGTGCGCGGCATGATCCATGCGGGCACCGCGACCGCCGTGCACGATGTCTCCGACGGCGGTCTGTTGATCGCGCTCACCGAGATGGCGATCGCAAGCGGGATCGGCGCGCAGTTGTTGCCGGCGCCCGCGGCCATCGTGCCGCACGCCTATTGGTTCGGTGAGGATCAGGCGCGCTACATCGTGACGGTGCCGGAGACGAAGGCGGGGCTGGTTATGGCGAAGATGAGGGGCTGCGGCGTGCCCTGCGTGCGCATCGGCACCACCGGCGGCGACGCGATCGCGCTCGCGGGCGAGGCGGCGGTGTCGGTGGCCTCGCTGAGGGACAGCTTTGAGCGCTGGTTCCCGGACTATATGAGCGGGAAGGCTTCTTAACTCATTCCGGGATGGTCGCATCGGGCCGGCCAAAAGGCCGGATCCGTTGGCATCGCCCCGAAATGACCGCTCACAGCACTCGCGTCGCGCCCGGGATTTTCCGGAGCGCGGCCGTCGCAGCCCAGCTCAATAGCACCGTCAGGACGAACGCGATCGCGGCCTTGACGATGGCCGGCCAATCGAAATCGAACAGCCAGTATTGCAGCCACAGCACGATCGGGTAGTGCACCAGAAACATGCCGTAGGCGTCGGCCTGCATGCGATCAAGCAGGGTTGGCCCGGGCGTTTTCGAGTGCAGGAAGAAGGCGAGGATCGCGAACAGGATGGCGGCGCTGAACAGCACGAAGAACAGGCCGTAGATCGCCAGGTACCACGCCGGCAGCGGGTAGGGATTACCCAATATCTCGCGCTTGATGTAGATCATCCCCCACATCAGGCAATAAGGGATCAGCGTCACGATCAGCCAGAGCCAACGGGTTTCGGGCAGCTGTCCATTGGCGCTGAGAACGCCGCGGTCGAAATTCGCGGCACCAATGCCCGCGCCGATGAAGAAATAGGCCGCATACAGCAGCACGCGGCTCGCCTGCACCGCGAATGGTCCGAAGAAGTCGAACCAATCGTTCTGTCCGTAATAGACCACCAGGGGAACGTAGACGATTGCGGTGGCCACAGCGAAAAACAGCCAGAAGGTGGCTGGCCGCTCAAACCCCTTCAGCGACAGGCGGTTGATCGGATCGAGCAGCGTGGATGACAGCCGGTAGAGCAGGCTCGCCGTCAGATCGAACGCCAGCAGCACCCAGAGGAACCAGAGGGGACCGCTCGGCCATGGCCCGACCGTGACGGTCTTCCACCAGAAGGCGGCGAAGCTGGTCTCGGGATGTTGGCGCAGTTCGATCGCGTAATAGGCGATCGGGATGATCGTGACTGCTGCAACCGCGAACGGCAGACCGAGCCGGATCAGGCGGTCGCGCACGAAAACATGCGGTGCCTTGTGTCCTAGTCCCGGCCACACGAACAAGCCGGAGAGGAAGAAGAACATCGCCATGAAGAAACTGTCGGTGGCGAGAACGACGCAATCAAATCCGATCCACGATTTGGGGTCGGTGTGGCCGAAATACGTGTAGGGAATGACCGAGTGGTGCAACAGGACCACCAGCGTCAGGAAGGTGCGGGCACGGTCGAGCGCGGCGTTGCGGGCCTTCGTCTTGGGCACCGCCCGAACGTCTGCGGCCGTCGCCGAATGGGAGATTGATGTCATGACACACCCGCCCAAGCTATTCGGTCCCGATGTTGCCGCCGGGGAGATGATTCAGCAAGGTCCAATTACCGGCGGGAGCGCAAAAAGGCGGGGAACCGGTCGCGTCATCGGAAGTTAGAGGAGGGAATTCGTCAGGCGCGGCGGCGCGCAAGCTGGTGGACTGCACCCCTGGAGTAAAAACTGTGACACTTCTGAAATGGGCGCTGCTCTTCTTCGTGATCTCGGTCGTCGCCGGCATCCTCGGCTTCACCGGCATATCGGCCGCATCCGCTGATGTCGCCCGCTTCCTGTTCTACGTCTTCGTCGTGATCTTCCTGGTGCTCTTGATCCTGGGGCTCACGATATTCAGGGTCTAGTGGGACTGAGCGTAGGGCGCAGCATTCATCAGCAGCACACCAAAAAGAAGGACCAGATAGAGCATCGAAAACACGAACAGGCGACGAGCAGGCCGCCTTTCCTTGTCATCGCTGCGATGGACTTGCCATGAGAGAAAAATCATGATCGCTCCAAGCGTCGCCGCAGCCGCGCCATAGACAGGCCCTGCAAATCCCAGTGCCCAGGGTATCAATGAGATCGGAACCAGAACAACGCTATAGAGAAGAATCTGGCGCGTTGTTTCGGCCCTGCCGGCTACGACGGGCAACATCGGCACACCGGCGCGAGCATAGTCGCCGGCAAGATTGAGCGACAGTGCCCAGAAGTGGGGTGGCGTCCAAAGGAAGATGATCAGGAACAGGATGAGCGGTTCGAGCCCGACATTGCCGGTGGCCGCAACCCAGCCGATCACCGGAGGGAGTGCGCCAGCCGCACCGCCAATGACGATATTTTGCGGCGTTCGGCGTTTGAGCCACATCGTGTAGACGACGACATAGAAGAAAATTGTGAAGGCAAGCAGCGCAGCCGCGGCCACGTTCAGCAGAGTGCCGAGAGCCAGAATGGCGCATATGCCGAGTATCAGTCCGAAAACCAACGCTTCCGAGCGCGATACACGACCGCTCGGAATTGGACGCGTGGCGGTACGCGCCATGACCGCATCGATGTCGGCGTCGTACCACATATTGAGCGCTCCTGCGGCGCCGGCTCCGGCGGCTATGCAAAGAAGAGCAACGACACCATTGAAGGGATCGATGCCGCCTGGTGCGACCATGAGACCGACGAGTGCGGTAAAGACGACCAGCGACATAACGCGCGGTTTCGTCAGCGCGACATAGTCGCCGATGTTGGCATAGCTCCCGCGAAGAATTGAACGATTGATCTGCCTGAGATTAATGCCTCGCCTTGCAAGCGACATTGCGACCTCTTTCACTCCAATACTCAAAAGCCATCGGTGTAGAACACTCTTGTCAGGCAGTCTCCGAAAGGCGACAGGCCCGGTTTCACCGACTGCGCCGCTACCGCACCAGCGCGAACTTTCTTCCGGCAGGGACAATCCCCGCCTTTTTCCCAGTAGAATCGAACTGTTTAAGATAGGCGACGATATCGTCAATTTGCTTCGGATCTTTCAAACCCGGAAAGGTCATTTTGGTACCGGGTATCTTGGCCTGCGGACCCTTGATGTATTCGCGGAAAGTGGCTTCATCCCAGGTGATTCCGGAATTCTTGTTCGCGGCAGAATAGCTGAATCCCTCAATTGTCCCCGCCTTTCGTCCGAAGAGCCCGTTGAGCACTGGGCCAACTGCGTTCTTTGCGTTCTCCCCGATTTGGTGACACGCCTTGCACTGGACGAAAATCTTCTCACCCGAAGCCGCGTCCTGGGCATACCCAGGGACGACCGCGAAGATTCCGGCTCCGAGCACGAGAACGAGACTGCGCATCCGACTGCCTCCGCGGCTGACAAGGAACATACTCATGCAAGCCGCAGTGACCATTTCGCCAATCGGCTGCGTAACGATTCAATCGCCCTGAAAGATCTTGTCGCAAACCCAGATTTGAAAAGTCCGTGGCTCTTCCTGGGCGCACCGTTGGCCGACTAGCCCAGCGAGTTGATGATTTCCCGATAGGCTGCTTCAGGAAAAGCTTTCAGCGTGCGCGTGCGGACGTTTCCCTGCATGCCCAACTGCAGGCTGAAACGTGCCGCCACAGCGTCGTCCGGAGCTTCGATGATCGCAACCATGTCATAGTCACCCATGGTCAGGTAGAAGGATTTGAACTCGCCGCTCATATCTTTGAGAGCTTTTTTCGCGGCGTCCAGGCGACGTGGCGAGTCTTTCGCCTTCAGGATGCCTTGCTCGGTCCAATTTGCAAGCATGACGTAAGTGGTCATAGCCGTCCTCCTTCGGTGCGAGGCAATGGTAGCTACGCCGTCGGGGCGAAAAATACGACCCGGAGCAGATGCGTGTAGTCGGATTCGAACACCATGATCGCCACGAATACCAACACCAGCACCGGCGGCAGCAGGATCGCATAGGCCAAGGCCAGCCGCTCCCAGGCCATGTGCATGAAGACAGCGACGATCAGACCGGCCTTCAACACCATGAACAAGAGGATCAGCGACCATCTGAGATGGCCATGGAGACCAAAGTAGTCGACGAGATAGGAGCAGGTGCTGAGAACGAACAACCATCCCCAGACCACGAGATAAAGCTTGATCGGATGCTGCTGGCCCTTTGTGTGCGTGGTTCCCGATGCGAGTGCGTCATGCGCGTGAGCCTGCAGCGAATGTTGCTGTCCTTCCAAATGTAACGCGACGTTTGTCATGCTGCGACCTCACCAGAGATAAAACAGGGCAAAGATGAACACCCACACAAGATCGACGAAGTGCCAGTACAGGCCGGTGATTTCGACGATCTCGTAATGCCCTTTCCGGCTCGTGAAAAAGCCGCGCCTTTCGACATCGAAATCTCCCCGCCAAACCTTTCGCGCGATGGCGATCAGGAAAATCACGCCGATCGTCACGTGGGTGCCGTGGAAGCCAGTGATCATGAAGAAGGATGAACCGAACTGCGCCGCGCCCCAAGGGTTGCCCCAGGGCCGGACGCCCTCCATGATCAGCTTGGTCCACTCGAAGGCCTGCATTCCGACGAACGTCGCGCCGAATGCCGCTGTAGCCAGCATCAAGGCTGCGGTTTTGGCGCGATCGCGGCGGTAACCGAAATTGACGGCCATCGCCATCGTCCCGCTGCTGCTGATCAAGATGAAGGTCATGATGGCGATCAGAATGAGCGGGATTTTCTTGTCTCCGATCGTGAGGGCGAAGACTTCGCTGGGGTTGGGCCACGGCACGGTCGTCGACATTCGCGCCGTCATGTACGACAGCAGAAAACAGCTGAAGATGAAGGTGTCGCTGAGGAGGAAGATCCACATCATGGCCTTCCCCCAGGAAACATTCTTGAAGGCGCGCTGATCCGAGGACCAATCGGCGGCGATACCTCGCCAGCCTGCAGGCCGCGTGGTGGATGCTCCGGTGTCTGTCAGCGCGGTCTCTGCCATGACGTCTCAACCCCCTAGGTGAGCAACTGGCGACAGATGTCGATGAAACCGTCTGTCCAGCCCGTCAGCAGACCGAGTAAGACAAGCCAGACCAACAGCAGGAAATGCCAATAGATAGCGCAGAGTTCCACGCTCAGGCGCACCTGGGTCATTTCAGCGCCGCGCCACACCTTGGCAGTGGTTCTGCCGAGGGCCACGAGACCGCCCATCAGATGCAGCCCGTGCATCGCGGTGATCAGGTAGAAGAACGAATTGGCTGGATTGGACGCTACGAAATAGCCCGCGACCTTCAGCTGTTGCCACGCCAGGAGCTGTCCGACCAGGAATATGACGGCGGACACTCCCCCTGCGAGCAGACCGATGATTACGCCGTCCATGTCGTTCCGGCGCGCGGCCATGTATGCCCATTGCAGCGCGATACTGCTCGTGACCAGAACGCCCGTGTTGAACCACAGCAGCTTAGGCACGGGCAGCGCCCGCCAATCCACCATGGTCATGCGCATCGAGTAAGCGCTGATGAAGAGTGCGAACAACGAGCCGACGACCGCGAGAAATACGCCCAATCCGATTTTCGCCGAGGGCAGCGACGAAGTGCCCTCCTCGCGAAGATCGACCATCACTCCTTCCTCCAGCCATGGCTTGGCTGCCAGCCGCTGTTGCGAGAGCCACCAACCCGCAATTGCCGCTATTGCTGCCATGAACAGGATGATGGCGCTCACGGGTGGGCCCCCTGCGCCAGCAATCCGGCTGGCGGCTCATTTTGCGGCACGAAATCCCTGGTGGCGCCGGGTACGCTGTAATCGTAGGCCCAGCGATAGACGAGCGGGAGCTCCTTGCCCCAGTTGCCATGGCCCGGCGGGGTCTGCGGAGTTTGCCATTCCAGCGACGCGGCTCCCCAGGGATTGCCGCCAGCCTCTTTTCCTTTGAACAGGCTCCAGATCAGATTGAACAGGAACACCAGCTGGGAGAAGCCGACGATCAAGGCCGCCACGCTCATGAACGCGTTGAGGTCATGGGCAGATGCCGGGATGAAGGCCGTTTCGCCGATGTCGTGATAGCGGCGGGGCATGCCCAGCAGGCCCAGATAGTGCATGGGGAAGAAAATCGCATAGGCTCCCAGGAACGAGACCCAGAAGTGGAATCGTCCAAGCGCCTCATTGAGCATTCGTCCGGTGATTTTCGGATACCAATGATAGATGCCGCCAAACACCGCCATAATCGGCGCAATGCCCATCACCATGTGAAAGTGCGCGACAACGAACATCGTGTCGGACAGCGGTACGTCCACAACCACGTTGCCGAGGAACAGGCCGGTCAGGCCGCCGTTCACGAACGTGATGATAAACGCGAGGGCGAACAGCATTGGGACAGTGAGATGAATATCACCGCGCCACAGGGTCAGCACCCAGTTGTAAACCTTGATGGCGGTCGGGATGGCGATGATGAGCGTCGTGGTGGCAAAGAAGAACCCGAAGTATGGGTTCATGCCGCTCACATACATGTGGTGCGCCCATACGACGAAGCTGAGGGCGCCGATTCCCACGATAGCCCAAACCATCATGCGATAGCCGAAGATGTTCTTTCGCGCGTGGACGCTGATCAGATCGGAAATGATGCCGAAGGCCGGCAGGGCTACGATGTAGACCTCGGGATGGCCAAAGAACCAGAAAAGGTGCTGGAACAGGATCGGGCTGCCACCTCCATACTTCGTCAGCTGGCCCATCTCGACGAGTGTGGGCATGAAAAAGCTGGTTCCCAAAAGGCGATCGAGCAGCAGCATCACCGATGCGACGAACAGTGCCGGGAAGGCCAGCAACGCCATGACGGTGGCCGTGAAAATGCCCCACACCGTCAAGGGCATGCGCATCAACGTCATGCCGCGTGTGCGCGCCTGCAGCACCGTCACCACGTAGTTCAGCCCGCCCATGGTGAAGCCGATGATGAACAGGATCAGGGAGGCCAGCATGAGAACGATGCCCCAATCCTGCCCTGGGGTGCCGGAGAGAATCGCTTGAGGTGGGTACAGCGTCCAGCCGGCGCCGGTGGGCCCGCCGGGCACGAAAAAGGTCGAGGCCAGCACCACGACTGCGAGCAGGTAGACCCAGTAGCTCAGCATGTTGACATAGGGGAAAACCATGTCCCGAGCGCCGACCATCAGCGGGATCAGGTAGTTTCCGAAACCTCCCAGAAACAACGCGGTGAGAAGATAGATCACCATGATCATGCCGTGCATGGTGATAAACTGGAGATATTCGTTCGGGTCGATAAACGAAAACGTGCCGGGGAATCCGAGTTGCAGCCGCATCAGCCACGACAGCACCAGCGCAACCATTCCGATGGCCATCGCCGTGATCGAGTATTGGATGGCGATAACCTTGGCGTCCTGCGAGAAGACGTACTTCGTCCACCAGCTTTTCGCATGATAGAGATCGACCTCACCCACCTCGGCCGGCGGGATGCCTGCGACTGTGTCAAACGGGATATCGACCATCGGAATACCCTCCTCGGTCTCCTCGTTGGCGAGAAGTTCGCCTTACGACAGGTGGCGTCTTCTCGTCGGTACTTTCATTCACTTCCTGTCTTATAAGCCGCCTTCGTGCTGCGCTGCCCCGATAGCTCGGCGAACGTCCGCTGCTTCTCCAGCCACGCGTGATACTCTTTCTCTTCCTCTACGATGACCTTGCTCCGCATCTGCGCATGCGCGGCACCGCAGAGTTCCGCACAGAGAACCTCGAATGTTCCGGTGCGGGTGGGCGTGAACCAGTAATACGTAACCGAGCCGGGTATCATATCCATCTTCGCCCGGAACTCGGGCACATAGAAATCATGCAAGACGTCGATTGAGCGGAGCAACACCTTCACCGGTTTCCCAATCGGCAGGTGCAAATCGTCGTTTTGAATGACGACGTCGTCTTTTCCGTATGGATCGTCAGGATTCAACCCCATAGGATTGTCGGAACTGATATTGCGGGCATCGGAGGTGCCGAGCCGGCCATCCTTTCCGGGCAGCCGATAGCTCCACATCCACTGCTGTCCCATGACCTCGACGTCGGTCGCATCGGCCGGAACCGTGACGAACTGGTGCCAGACAACCAGACCGGGCGCCAACATGGCTGCGACACCGATCGCAGTTCCGACGCTGAGCCACCATTCGAGCTTCTTGTTTTCGGGATTGTAGGCTGCCCGCCTTCCCTCCGTGTGACGAAAGCGGAAGACACAATAAGCCATGAACACGACGACCGCGGAGAACACCGCCCCGGTGATCCAAAACGTCAGGGTGATCGTGTCGTCGATGTAGCCCCAGTTTGAGGCGAGCGGCGTCCACCACCACGGGCTGTAGAGGTGAAACAGCACCGAGGCGACCGCAACCAAAAGCAGTATCAGCGCTACAGCCATTTCCTATGCATCCTTGCCACTAAAGGCTGCGGATACGAACTAAAGGGCGGAGCTCACGTCTGTCGCGATGGCCAACTTCATCTTCGCCATCGTCGTGCCTCTTGCCTCGCCCATTCAACCGGTCGCGACATCAAAACAGCACACGAAGTACACGTCACGTCCGCTCATCTCGTCGGAGCTGGGGGCGTCTAGAATCTTAAGATAGCAACAAGATGGTATCCGCCGCGTCTGCCGTCAATAGCACAATAAAGGACAGCATCACTCCCTGATCTGGCGCGTGCAGTGCGCAATCCGGCGAGCATCCGTCGGTGCATATCGGTTTGGTGATGCAACGCAACGAGCGATGTGCAGATGCACAATTTACCCAACCGTGAGCGCTATCTTGCTTCTTGCCTCCATCGCGCTAAGCTTACTGCACCGGTCGCGATAGGAGTCGCCCGGCAAAGCTCCTTCTCGTTGAACTTGGTTTGCCCGGGCTCAGTCGCGATTTTCGCGCGTGAGGCGGGTGTGCGCCGCTTGAGGGCACGCCCTTCCCCTTCTGCGACCACGAGCAAGGAGACCGGAGCCATGGCCACGCAGTATTTCGCAAGACCTAAACTACAATTGTTCGGCGTCTCCACCGCGTATGTCGTTCGCAAAATCGGCCTTTCCGACCTGAGCGACGCGTTGCGCCTGGGCTGGGAAGACTTCAAGGCCGTACCAACTCACGCCGTTGTCCTGTGCGTGATCTATCCCATTCTCGGTCTTGTTCTATTCAGACTGGTCGTTGGCTATTCCGTGCTGCCGCTGCTGTTTCCGCTGGCCGCGGGTTTTACGTTGATTGGTCCTTTCGCCGCGCTCGGCCTCTACGAGCTCAGCCGCCGCCGCGAGCGCGGCGAGGAAGCTGCCGCGTGGCACGCAATACGGGTGCTGCGCGCGCCGTCTTTCGGCGCCATTATCGAGCTGGGCATACTCCTGCTCGTTCTGTTCGGGACCTGGATCGCCACCGCGGACGCCATCTACATTGCAACTTTCGGCCACGCTCCCGCTGCAAGCATCCCTGATTTCGCAAGCCGCGTGTTGACAACGCCACAAGGTTGGTCGCTCATCATCGTCGGCTGCGGAGTCGGCTTCCTGTTCGCCGTCGTGGCCCTGTGCGTCAGTGTTGTGTCGTTTCCATTGATGCTCGACCGGCATGCGTCTGCGATAGACGCAATCCGGACGTCGCTGCGGGTCATGATGACGAATCCGTTCCCGATGGCCGCATGGGGGCTGATCGTTGCGGCGCTGCTGGTGATCGGTTCGCTACCGCTCTTCGTCGGTCTCGCTGTCGTTCTGCCGGTGCTCGGTCATGCCACCTGGCATCTTTATCGGAAGGTGGTGGAGCCCGACCCGAATCCCCCACAAGAAGAGCCCCGCTCACCGATAGGTCACCGCTATGCGGCAGATTTCCCGGCCTCTCTCTTCCCGTGGAGTCATGAGCGCTAGCCGTAGGAGTGAGAATGGGAAAGCCGGGATCGCGCCAGCAGCGCTGCTCGTGCCGATCCCGCCCGCACCACAAGCGCCAGGTCCGTGATTCCAGCCACCTCGACCGTCTCTCTGGTGTAAGGAATTTCGCGCTTTGGCGAGTTTGAGTCATGGCGACAACGAACGGCCGCACCGTCACTGTGTTCGGCGGAACCGGCTTTCTCGGCCGCCGCATCGTTCGGCATCTGCGGCATCGCGAATTTATCGTCCGGATCGCGTCACGGCATCCGGATCGGGGGCACAGGCTGTTTGGTCCTGATGATCCGCAACTTCAATCCGTAGAGGCCGACATTCACGACGAGCGGTCAGTCGCGGATGCGCTGGCCGGTGCTTACGGCGTTGTCAATGCGGTCAGCCTCTACCTCGAGCGCGGACAGGAGACTTTTCATTCCGTTCACGTCGAGTCGGCCCAACGGGTTGCAGCCAAAGCGCGCCTGGCCGGAGTCGAACGGCTTGTTCACGTTTCAGGAATCGGTGCTGACGCTGCCTCACCATCCCGCTACATCCGAAAGCGCGGCGAAGGCGAACTGGCGGTCCGGGCCGCATTCGCCGAGACGCTTTTCGTCCGCCCGGCTGTGATGTTCGGACCGGACGACGTGTTTCTCACCATCATCCTCAAGCTCCTTCGCCAGCTTCCAATCTATCCGATGTTCGGCCGCGGCCGGACCAGATTGCAACCGGCCTATGTGGAAGATGTTGCGGAAGCGGTTGCTCGAGTCATGCGGCGAGCCGAGACACACTCGACAATCTTCGAATTCGGCGGCCCACGCGTTTACTCTTACGAGCAATTTCTCAGGGCCGTTGCGCATCAAGCCGGCCTCGCGCCCTTGCTGATTCCAATCCCGTTTGGCGTTTGGCATGCACTGGCGTGGGCCTCCGAAATACTCCCGGGTCCGCCCCTCACGCGCAATCAGGTGGAACTGATGCAGATCGACACCGTGTCGTCACCGGAGACGCCTGGATTTGTCGAACTTGGGATCTCGCCGCACTCCGTCGAGGCGATACTTAAGAAGATGCTGTCGAATCGCGATTGACAGAGGCTCCCCAGTTCATCCGCTTCAACGGCTGACGGCACGCGCGCGACATCTGCCCTCGCCGGAACGTGCGAGCTAGATGTCGTAATAGAGATGAAACTCGTGCGGATGGGGACGCAGACGGATGGCGTCGACCTCCCTTGTTCGCTTGTAGTCGAGCCAGGTCTCGATCACGTCGCGGGTGAACACATCGCCGCGCAGCAGGAACGCGTGATCGCGTTCGAGCGCATCAAGCGCCTGATCCAGCGATCCGGGCGTCGATTTCACCTCCTTCGCCTCAGCGGGTGGCAGATCATAGAGATTCTTGTCGATCGGGCTGCCCGGGTCGATCCTTTTGTCGATGCCGTCAAAGCCGGCCATCAACATCGCGGCGAAGGCCAAATAGGGATTGCAGGAGGGATCGGGCGAACGAAACTCGACGCGCTTTGCCCGTGGGTTCGGCGAATACATCGGGATCCGGCAGCAGGCCGAGCGATTGCGCTGGGAATACACGAGGTTGATCGGAGCTTCGTAACCCGGCACCAGACGCCGATAGGAGTTCGTGGTCGGGGCGCAAAGCCCGCACAGCGCCCAGGCGTGGGTCAGCAGTCCACCGATGTAGTAGCGGCCAAGCTCGCTCAGCTCGGCGTAGTCCCCCTTATCGTAGAACAGGTTGGTCTCGCCCTTCCACAAACTCTGATGAACGTGCATTCCCGAGGCGTTGTCCTCGAACAGCGGTTTTGGCATGAACGTCGCGGTCATGCCGTGCTGGCGGGCGGTGTTCTTAACCACGTATTTATAGATCATCAGATTGTCGGCCATGCGGGTGAGCGTGGTGAAGCGCATGTCGATTTCGTTTTGGCCGCCGGTTGCGACTTCATGGTGATGGGCCTCGATCTGGATCCCCAACGATTCCATCGTCAGCACCATTTCAGTGCGGAGAGCCTGCATGCTGTCGGTCGGAGGAACCGGAAAATATCCTT
>WNFD01004699.1_pt1 | contig 13683 bp, 7 predicted proteins | sample 5400491 | NCBI WGS metagenome assembly WNFD01 (sample SAMN13153343, study PRJNA577476) | soil metagenome | isolation source: 120 cm saprolite under Douglas fir tree site 2 hole 2 replicate 2 | place: USA:California | collected 2015-04-18 | reverse complement strand
TGGATAATTGATGTGTCGTGGCTTGTAGCCTGGGTCATGCTTTCCACCATATCGATATTGCTGCTGCAAGCGCTGCCGTCTGCCTGGTAGGTGTATGCGCATCACGGTGCAGGTTGTTCCACGCAGCAGTAAGAACAGCCTGGCGTGGGAACAGGGTGTGCTCAAAGCCCGCCTGACGGCTCCTCCGGTGGATGGTGCGGCCAACGAGGCGTTGATTGCGCTGCTTGCCGAGCGCCTGGGCTTGCCTAGACGCGATATTCGTATTGTACATGGCGCGACCAGCAGGCGAAAGACGGTGGAGATCGAGGGGATTACGCCGGAGGAGCTGGAAGAGAGGATGGGTGGCGGGGGTGGTTAGAGGGCGGAGAAAAAACATGGATATGCCTTCATTCATTATTTCCCGTGCTCAGCAGTTCTAGCGATCTCGTCAAGAGGCCGTGTAGAGCGGTGTCGAGGGACCCCTCATTTCAAACTATGCGTGTCGTAGATCGATTACAGCCTGTTGAAAAAGTCTTTCTAAACTCATCAGTACAGAGGAAAGGGTTGCTTCAGCAGCATCGAGAAAGATGAACTGATCAGGAGAAGGAAAGACCCTTCCCCAACCCCGTATGAGTCGATTCCCAAAAAGCAGCCAAAAAGAGGCGCAGAAGGCCTCAGTTGGGAAGGGACGCCGTCCCCAACCTCGCTTTTTGAGCAAGCGTTTGAGATTTTGTCCAGCCGCAATCCGTAAGGCCTCACAGTTGACGCGCCAGAGCCTGCGTAAGCGGAAGCGCCGCATCCCATGCCAGTCTTTGGCTTCAGCAAAGAGGGGTTCCACCCACACCTGGCGCTTGCGCAAGGCCTTTTTGTAGGCTTCAGTCGACTGGTAGGCACGGACCCGATCCAAACAGGCCTCATCCACACTGCGACAGAGCGTTCGTCCCTGTTTGCTCGTCGTGCATTGTGCTTTGAGTGGACAGTGATTGCAGTCCTTGGCGCGTGCCCGATAGCGGCGTGAACGCTGGGTCGAATGCGGTCGATCAAAGCGCAGGTCTTTGCCTGCTGGACAGAGATAGACATCGCGTTGGGCCTGATAGCGGAACTGGTCGGCACTAAAGAACGCGGTGCGGTGGTCCATATCAGGAACGGGAATGTAGGCGCGAATACCCTGGTCTTCGATGGCGACCAGATTGTCTTCGGTCCCATATTTGCTGTCGCCGGTGGCTTGCCTGGGCCACAGCTTCCAACGGAAGCGCACCCGCCAGAGCAAGTCGCGCATGGGTTGGTTATCCATCACTTCGGAAGGGGTGACCAAGACGTGGAGAATGATACGTGCTTTGCCGCCATCCACAACGTAGTGGGTATGATAGCCCAGGTCCACGCCAGTCTTGGTCTGCATGAGGGTGGCATCGGGATCGGTGGTGCTTACTTGTAGGTCGGCCAGACGCTGATAGTTGTGGCTTTTCACCTGACGATCTTGTGCTCCCAGCGCCTCAATCCAGTCATGCCGCTGCGCATTCTGATGGGCGAGGTCCTCACGCATCTCCTCTGACAACGCGACGGGAAGCTGCATTGGGGCTTGCATCTCCTCTGACTGCACCGCATCATGGTGTGCGGATGCCTCCTGGCTGCTGGCCTGATCCGTTCCCTCCGCTCCTCCCTCGCCTGTTGTGGCGAACAGGTTCGCCAGATGCGCGTCGACATAAAAGCGAGGCTTGAGCGAGTCCTTCCCGGCATTGGCTGCCACCTTGGTGCCATCGAAGTACAACTCTTTGCCCCACACGAGTCCTGCCGCTTGACACTGCTCCACAATCTTTTCAAAGAAGCGGCGGAAGACATCGACGCCATAGCGCTCACGGATACGCGTCAGACTGGAATGGTCGGGAAGCGGCTCGCCGAAGTCATAGCCAAGGTACCACATCACGCTCAGTCGATCCGCCGCATGGCGCATCAACTGGCGTTCGGAGCGGATGCCCTCGAAGAACATTACGAGTTGCAGTTTGAAGAACACGACCGGGTCGATGGAGGGGCGACCGCTACCAGCATAGGTCTCTTGCACGAATTCCCGCACAATCGAGAGGTCAAGTGTCCGCTCAAGGTGACGGTAGAAATGATCTTGCGGTACCAGTTCTTCCAATGACACGTTTATAAGCGGAGCAAATCTTCGCTCTTTCTGGCCCATCATAGCAGTCACCTTTCCTGTTCATAGACGGGAAATACCGAGAAGCCAGGAACCCTTTCACTTCTTCATCTTCCTTCAGAGGCAACCGGAGGAGTGGCTCTCCAAGGGGTCCGCTGTTTTCCGTCGTGTTCAGGTGGACGCACCCACAACGAGACATGCGCTGGCTGCATCGTCTCCTGAACAACTACTACGAGCTGCTCGCGCAACTGGTCCAGGTCCACCTCCTGGCGCAGCGTGGCGCTGAAAGCCTCGATGATTTTGGCTGCGTCATATTTGCTGCGGTAGAAGCGCCGATCAATAAGCCGCTGGATGCCCTGGCGGAGCGGCTGGGAGAGGGCCCAGATGGCCAGCGTGGAGAGGACGATGGCCACGCCGTTGTCCTGGCTGATGACGCCGCGTAGGAGCGCGGAGAGGCCAATCACCAGCCCAACGTAGACCCCCGTCAGAATGACCGTGAGCGCCCCATAGACCAGCGTGCGATTGATGAGCACATCAATGTCCCACAGCCGAGAGCGCAGCATAGCGAATCCAAACGAGAGCGGGAAGAAGAGCAGCGTGAAGTCTTGGACGACTACGAAAGCCGGCAGATAGAGTGAACCAGGCGAAGCGAGCACTGGGAACATCAGATACGGCACAGCCACGAGAACCCAGACTGTGATCGGTACAGCGAAACCGAAGACCACCCATTTGGTCTGCTGGCGCTCTCGTGGACTGGACACCCGCCGGTAGCGGTACAATTGAACGACCACCAGGATCGCCAGCTCGCCGAGAGACACGAGAAAGCCTAGAAACCCATTTAGTGCTGGGAAGAAGGTGAAAGGGACACTCACTGCGAGAAACACGACGATGGGCCCGCGCATCCACCGGGGCACAAATTGCCCGGTGGGAAACAAGGAGAAGACAAGCAGGAACAACGCACCAAAGAGGAAGCTCAGGAATTCGTTCGGCACCTGCCAGGGGGAGGGACTCACCGATACGTTGAACATCACAGCCGAAGGCGCAAGAGTCACCAGAGAAAGCGCGACGATGAGCGCCATGCGGTCGTCAGACCTGCGCCAGATGATCACCGTACTTACCACCAAACACACCATCATCAGAGCAAGCGTGAGCGTGACCGCGTACGCGGTGTAAACAGCTGGAAAGAGGCCAATCCCTTTGAGCGCCCCTGCTTGTTCGGGAGTGAGTTGCTGGTAACCGCATGCTGTCCCAGCACAGGGAGTTTGCAGGAGTGCTATGTACACCGGCAGGCTGACGAAGAAGATCGCCAGGGTAAGAACGACCAGGGTAATCCAGGTGCCTCGGGCGAGTAGGAGCCAGCGCCCGTGCAAACGTGCGTAGTTGTGCTGTTCACGGCTCTCCGTCATGGCTGTGGGTGCATGCTCAACGTTCATTCGCGCACTCCCTGTTTGGCTGTCCTGGTCCTGGTGTGGATGGTTCTCCTGACGCTCATGAGATGCCAGGCACCTTCTTCGGTCTCTTGTTTGAAGCATGGCGTCTTCACCCGCTCCTCTGTTCCCAGAGACAGTCCCATATTACCACATGTGCGTCCTACCATCGTTACGACACGCGTTACGAACTGCGGGAGTTGAGCGACGTTTGGAAGGTAATCTGATCTTCTTTATACTTACCATTCAGAGTTTTTCAACAAGCTGGATTAGTTTTCCGATGTGCTCTCTGGCCTATTCCCATTGCTTTCTGCTCATTGCTGAGCACAGGAAATGTGGAAGAGAGCCAGATTATTTTACACGCTTACACTTTCAACTGTACCTGTGCAACCGGTATCTGAGTAGCCGCAACCATTACCCTGGCTATTCCTGAACTCTACGCTCACACTAACGAACTGACCGCTTTTAAAAGACTGGGCAGTGGAAAGCACCTTAGGATCAATTGCGAAATCATAGGAAAGGTTTGGACCAACATTGAAATGCAGCATATTGTCAGTGCTTACATCCTCAGTTGTTTGGCCCTGGTATGTCACGATACTTCCGTTGGGATCATTACTATCTGGGAGCGAGATCTGGGTGGCTTCGAGATTGTCATTGATGGCTCCGGGATTGTTCTTGCTGGCATCAGCAGCGCTGCTGATGGCTTCGGAGGTATCAGCGGGATGTACTTCTGCTGTAAGTTGGACGGTCATACCTGCTGACAATTGTTTAACTTGAACGAAATTAGCTGTTTTTGTGACAAATATTATCAATGTCTGTGGGTTACCGGAGTTGGCTAGTTCTGCAATGAAATAATCGCCTCTATCTAGACCATCCCCTGGTGCAACCAATGCCATAACCTCACCATTCTCACTCACTCCATGCGCTTTAATGATAGTAACAGTCGCCTTGATAGTAGGCGTAAACGTCGGAGTAGGCGTAGTGATAGTACTACGACATGCTATGATGAGCATCATTACTGCAAGACTTACCGTACACGTAACGATTCGCCGACCGTGGTAGGACCATTGCTGATTCATATTACATCTCCTTCTAGTAGATGCTATAGACCGCACAAGCATACGGACAACGGAAGAGTTCATCTGCTGGGTTGGAGTCTTATCCCTCTGGCGCGCTCCTCTAATATGTCCGCTTCAAGCCCTCGACCCAGTTTCCGCAGCAGAAGAGCATAAGATTCTAAACTGGTAGCTACTTCAGGATGGTTGGGGCTCAGATGCTCTTGTATCTTGAGAGCACGCTGATAAAGTGGTTCCGCGTCCCTATATCTGTCTTGATCAACGTAGAGGTTTGCTAGCCCTCTTAGGGTATATGCTAGCTGAGGAGCATTGGGTCCCAGTGTTTGCTCGCGCATAGTCAATGCTTGTTTGAAGAGGTCTTCGGCCTGGGGGTACTCCTTCTTGCCATGATAGCTAACGGCCAGGTTACTCAGGCACTCAGCTATTCCAGGATGTTCAGGACCGAACGCTTGCCTGCGCATAACCAGTGCTTGTGTGAGAAGAGGTTCCGCCTGCTTGTACTTTTCCTGCTTATTGTAGAGCACAGCCAGGTCGTTGAGGCTCTCCGCCACTTCGGGATGTTCTGCTCCCAGTTTCTGTTCACGAATGGTCAGTGCTCGTCTAAGAAGTGGTTCCGCCTGGTCATACTTCCTCTGATCGGTATAGAGTTGCGCCAAGCCGATAAGAGCCCGAGCAACGTCAGGGTGATCGGGCCCCAATGTTCGTTCGTAAGTATCCAGTGCTCGTCTAAGAAGTGGTTCCGCCTGGTCATACTTCCCCTGATCGTTGTAAAGAAATGCCAGGTTATTGAGAAACCTGGTTACCTCAGGATGATCAGGTCCCAACGTCCGTTCGCGAATTTCCACTGCTCGCCTGAGAAGAGGTTCCGCCTGGTCGTATTTCCCCTGGGCATTGTAGAGCATAGCCAGGTTATTGAGTGTTTCGCTTACCTCTACATGTTCTGGTCCTAAAATATGCTCGCGGAGAGTAAGTGCCTGGGTGAGAAGTGGTTCCGCCTGGTCGTACTTTCCCTGGGTGTAGTAGAATGCTCCTAAGTCATTCAAACTCTGGGCCGTTGCAGGATGTTCTGTCCCGAACGCCTGCTTACAGAGCGTAAGGGCTTCTTGATAGTGCTGTTCAGATTGAGGGTATCGACCCAGGTAGTAGTAAATTTCTCCTAGATAGCGCAGACATTGAACGATATCTAGGAGCTTGGGGGGTTCCTCCTGGTTCCTCATGACGAGTGCCCGTTGCAAGAGAGGCTCTGCCTCTGCATATCGTGCGCGTACCTCCAGATACCATCCTACCCTCTGCAGGAAGGCTGCGGTTTTGGGGAAGGTCATATTCTCCTGCTTAATAAAAGCTATACAGACCAGCGCGTGTGGCAAAAGCCGTTCACAATGAGTCCAGGTCTCAGGCTGCACTTCAGGAAACACCTCGCTCACCGCTTCCACGACCCGCTTCATCCATTGCCTGGCTGTCTTCTCATTCATATCTTCCCTGAGCACAGCCTGCACTAGTCGATGGATCGAGAGGGTCTTGTTGGTGGCATCGCGGTTGAGCAGCGAATAAGCCCGCAAGGCCGTGATCGCCTTGTTCAGGGCTAGAGGATCGCTTGCCGTCGCCTGCAGCTGGGGACCCAGATGCTGAGCTCCCTTGGCAATCATCTCTTCAGGGATCGCGTCGGGATGCAAGAAGGCGCACAGTCGCAGTAGATCGCTAGCTGCCGGGTTGCCCCGCTCCACCTTCTGGAAGGCCAACGACCAAGTGGTCGCCACCGATTCTGGGTAATCCGGCGCGACACCTCCACGTCCCTTGAGCAGTTCAGTTCGACGGGTCTGATAGAGCTGCTGGTAATCCTGAGGGCTGCATGGCACCTCTTCGATATAGGCTCCGGCTTGATCTAAGGCCAGTGGCAGTCCTCCCATCTCTTTGGAGAGTTCTTTGGCAACAATCACATCAGCAGGAGAGGTCTGTTCAAGGGGAGTATCTGGAGCAAGCAGACCGGCTCGACGCAGCAACAAAAGTGCCCCTGTCTCTGGCCTCATCGCTTCAACTTCGATCTTGCGAGCTAATCCTCCCATTACTTGTGCTCGTGTCGTCAAGAGAAGATGCCCCTGGAAAGCCAGAGGAATGAACTCCTTGACCATGGCCAGCTCATCGGCATTGTCGAGGATGAGCAACCATTTAGAACGCCCTGCCAGCCAGGCTTTGACAGCCTCGACTGTGATCATCTGGTCTTGTTCATCCTTCTGTGGTAAATCCAGCAGGTGGGCTATGGTCACAAAGGTGGAGATGAGTGCCTCGCGAGTGTCTGCACGACTCCACAAGACGGCATGATAGTCCTGACGATGCCGATAAGCATACTCGAGAGCCAGTTGCGTTTTGCCAATTCCCCCCAATCCAGCGATGGCTTGTGGTTGCGTCAGCGCTGTCTTCTGATCGCTGTGCAAGATGGTTGCCAGTCGGACCAGCAAGTCCTCTTGTCCAGTGAAAAACGAGTTGCGCTGCAAGGGCACATTCCAGAGAGGTGGCAAGGGACAGAGCTCGGGATAAGCGGGATTTCTCAGCAGGGGCAGATTCGGGTTGATGGTGACCGACCATCCCTGGATTTGGATAGGATGGTCCTTGGCGAACCAGTGAATCTCGTCACTGACGAAGCTCTGAATTTGCGAGACAGTAAGCCACCCGTCTTTGGTAGGTGGCTGCTCAAAGGCTCGAAGCAGGCAATGGGTAAAGATGCCATGCTGAAGCTGGCTGCTTTGCATGGCCACCTGATCTTGGCGAGCTGCTCCAATAATGAAGAGGTTCGTGTCAGGGCGCAGGTCAAAGCGCAGATGCTGAAAGATGGCTCCCGCTCCACCGCTGTGACAGACATCCAGGAGAAAAATGATGTTTTTCACCCTTGCTCCCGATAGCCGTTTGGCGAGGTCATAGATATCTATCACCGTATTCTTGTCCGGCTCTCCATCTGGGTCCATTCGCGTATCCGAGGGCTGCAGGTAAAAGTTGTTCTCGTCGCGATATACTCCTCCATGACAAGAGAAGTAGATGACCACCAGGTCCTCCGGCTTGCGATCATAGGCGTTGACCATGCGATTGAGATCCTTGCGGAGCTGATCTTCGGTCGTTTCGGTTGCTTCTGTGAGGAGGGTGACCTCAAATGATCCTCGTTGTGGGTCCTGAAGTCTCTCAGCAACAGCTTTTGCATCCTCAACCGCGTATCGCAGGTTACGATTGGTCAGTGTGGTGTACGTTCCAATACCCACGCACAGGACATAACGGCGACCTATGGTGGCATCATCTTCTGGCAATTGGGGCATAGCTCACCTCCCCTGCTCTCGGGTCTACGTTTTATTGCTCCTCTAACACCTTCTCAATCTCTTCAGTGGAGAGGTTATAGAGTTCAATCCGCTTCCCTTTTTTGATGATCACCACCTTATTTTTGCCTCGCTCACTGGATTTTTCTTTATCTGCTGGGTGCAAAAAGTCATAGAGAATCTTGGCAATATCATGTGTGGCCTTGATGCCTCCACCGATCGCCGCAAGCTGCCTCAAGTATGGAGAAGCAAAATGGAGTAAGAGCAAAGTTGGAGTAATGAAATCCTTCGGTTCCTGCAGTTCGGGGGTCACGCCTGCTACTTGCCTGAGCCTTTCTTCGGCATCCCAAACTTCCTGCTGCGCCACCTCTGAGGGAATCTCAAGAAGAAGGGTTGTTTGCTGATCTGACATCCTTGTCGACTCCTTTGCTCCTATGAACTGTGAATGTTCAGTTATTCTCAAGAAACCGAACGTATTTGAGATAACTCATAATCGCGCCTTATGTGCAGGCGCCCACCTGGAAGCAGCCGCGCAGCGATTCTTCATGGATACGGCCGAGGGCATCCACGAACAAAATGACGAAGGCTTTGTCGACGGGGTTGCCGTCGGGGCCGAAGGCGATACGCCCGCTGACACCCTGGAGGGCCTGCGCGCCTGTGATCTTTGCCAGTCCCTGCCGTAGTTCGTCCGGTGTGATACTCTTTTTATTTCCCCCACCCGTGCTCAGGGCCAGTTTGCTGCCGGTCAAAAGCGCCAGGGTGGCGTCGTAGGAAAGCATGACATCATTATCGGTACGAGTATAGCCATAGACGCCCCCGGGATGCTGGCCGGTGGGGTTGAAGGCGCTGGCGTAATCGGTGAAGAAGGCCGGCTTCTGCGCTATGAGGCCCGCGATCTCCCATTCATCCGGGTAGGCAAAGGCGGTGAAGTGCAGGCGGTTGAAGCCGACACGGGCGCTGCTGGGATAGCCTCCCAGCTCGTAGAGGGCATCTCCGCCCAGGATCTGCAGGTTGGCAAACGGGCCAGAGGTGGGCAGGTTCGCCAGCAGCACGCTGATGTCGGTGGCGTAGCCGGAGAAGTAGATCAGGTCCGGATTGTGACTGAGCGCGTCTTGCAGCAGGGCGGGAAGCTTACCACGCCCGTTCGCCCCCACGGTATAGTTTTCGGTGACCACGATGGTGTTGCCGTCGGCTTTGAACTGGCGGCTGAAGTCGGCGGCCAGGCTGCTGCTGTAGGCATCGGAAGGATCGACGAACAGGGCCACGTTCCTCGCGTGCAGCATCTGTTCGGCATATTTGGCACCGGCGATGGCCTGTCCATTATTGGACGGGGCCACGCGGAAGAAGTACGGGGATACTTGCGTCAGCAGGTCACTGGAGGCCGTTTGCGATACCATGGGAATGTGAGCAGCCGCAAGCACTTTGACGACATTGATGGCACGCGAACTGAAGGGCCAGCCCATCACGCCCACAATGGTATGATCCTGCTGCACCGCTTGCACGATCTGCTGCGCTACCGTGGTGGCATAGGTAGCATCGTTGCCAGAGTTAGCGACCAGGAGGATTACCTGCACGTTATTGGGCAGCTTGAAGCCGTCGTTGAACTCCTTCTGGGCGACATAGGCTCCCTGCAGGTCATCGCGGCCGACGCCGATGTTGTCGCCTGTAATCATGGTGCCGACGACGAGCGTGATATGCGGATTACCCGAGTTCAAGACACGCTGGTTCTCCAGGTAGATGAGCGCTTCGGCGTCGCTGGTATCCTGCTGCAAGCCCGACTGCCAGAGTGACTCGGCGCCGCTGATGTCGCCGGCCTTCAGCCTGTCGGCGGCCTGGCGCTTGAGGTTGCCGTCAGGGCGGTTGGTGTCGAAGGCGAAGGTGCCATCGCTAATGCCAATATACTCTCCGTCCGCGGCTTTCGTTACCCCGATACCATGAAGGACGACGGGTGTGGGCGTGGACGTGACGCCCGCGCCAGGTCTAAGAAAGCGGGTGAACGCGGCGTAGGCAACACCAACGATGAGAAGAATGGCGAGTAGAACGAGCAAGGTGTTGCGCCCGCGATGACTGCCGGATGGCTGCGGTTGAGGCTGGTATGGATAGGGCGGCAGCGCCGGTGGAGGAGACGCGGGCTGCGTCTGCGGCGGCTGTCCCCATGTAGGCTGGTTGACAATGGTTGGCGCGGCGCCAATCGCTGCCATCTGGCCGGATGTATTGAGGGTATAGCTACTGGCATTGCCCATCACACCATAGCGGTTCTGTAAGATGTTGTAGATGTCCTGCTTCATGGCGGCAGCGCTCTGGTAGCGCTGATTGATGTCGCTCACGAGGGCGCGGTTCAGCACGCGCTCCGTTTCAGGCGAAAGCTGCGGGTTGAGCGAACGCACCGGAGAATAGACGAACGGTGGATGATTGCGCGGGTCGCGGTTGGTCAACAGGTAATGCAGGGTGGCTCCCAGCGCGTACAGGTCCGAACGAGGGTCGGCATTGCCCTGGTACTGCTCGGGCGGCGCGTAACCAGGGGTGCCCAGCGCCGATGTTTGTTTGCGCTGCGCGTTACGGGCGGTATCGGCGCGGGCGATGCCGAAGTCAACCAGGTGCGCGCGCTTATCTTTAGCGCCGATGATGATGTTGGCGGGCTTGATGTCGCGATGCACAACGGGAGGGTTCTGCTGCGCCAGGTAGTCCAGGATATCCAGGACCTCCCAGGCGTAGCCCAGCGCATCGCGCTCCTTCATGGGCTGGTTGGTACGATCCATGCGCTCCTGGAGGTTCTCACCATCGACGAACTCCTGCACCATGAAGTAGCGGGGTCCCTCCTGGAAGTGATCCGTCACGTTTGGCACGAGGGGATGGTCGATGTGGGCCAGGGTTGCCACTTCGCGCTTGAAGTTGCGCACATCGTCCGGCACTTTGGCCGGGTCGGTATTGTCGGAGATCAATTCTTTGATGACGACGGGCTTGCTGTCCAGGCGCAGATCGGTCGCCAGCAGGGCCGCGCCCATGCCACCCTGGCCGAGCACCTTTTTGATGACGTAGCGGCCGCCCTGCAAACGCGAACCGGAGGTGAGCGAGCGGGAGCCGGGAACGGCCACTACCTGCGCACCTGCGGGCAGGGTGCTATCAGCCTGGTCAAGCTGCCTGCCACAATTGGCACAGTAGCGAACTCCATCGCGATTCTCAGTATTGCAATATGGACATTCCATTGTCTGCCTGCCTTCCTCAACCTGAGTTATTGGCTTTTATCTCTGAGATCCATCCAGGGGGTTTTTGTCAATTTCCATAATCACGCCTCTACGAAAGATGCAGATGGGTTTTCTAAGATCAAGAACCTACCAGGAGGCGGCCCAGCAAGCTTTCTTGATGAATACGACCCTGTGAATCCACAGCTAATATGACGAATGGCTTGTTGACCGGGTCGCCGTTTGTGCCAAATTCTATTGGCCCGCTGACGCCTTGCACGGCCTGCGCTCCTTTGATCTGTGTGAGGGCCTGCTGCAGGTCTGCGGGCGTGATGTTTTTATTTGCTCCCACACTGTTCAGAGCGTCGCTACTGCCTGCCAGGAGCGCCAGGGTGGCATCGTAGGAGAGCATGACATCGCTGCTGGTGCGGGTGTAGCCATAGGTGCTCGAGTGAGGCTGGCCGGTAGGGTTGTAGGCGTTAGCATAGTCGGTGAAAAAGGCTGGCTTCTGCGCCTTGAGGCCCGCGATCTCCCACTCATCGGGGTAGGCAAAGGAGGTAAAGTGCAGGCGGCTGAAGTTGGCGCGGCCACTGGTCGAATACCCGCTCAGTTCGTTGAGGGCGTCTCCGCCCAGGATCTGTATGTTGGCAGCCGGTCCCGAGGTGGGCAGGTTCGCCAGCAGCACGCTGATATCGCTGGCGTAGCCGGAGAAGTAGATCAGGTCCGGGTTGTGGCTGAGCGCGTCTTGCAGCAGGCCAGGCAGTTGTCCCTGCCCCTTTGATCCCACGGTATAGTTCTCGGTGACCGCGATGGTGTTGCCGTCGGCTTTGAATTGCTGGCTGAAGTCGGCAGCCAGGTTGCTGCTGTAGGAATCGGCGGGATCGACGAACAGGGCTATATTCTTCGCGTGCAATGCCTGCTCAGCATAGTGGGCACCGGCGATGCCCTGTCCCTTATTGGACGGAGCCACGCGGAAGAAGTAGGAGGAGATGCCCGTCAATTGATCGCTGGAGGCCGTTTGCGATACCATGGGAATGTGCGCGCTGGCCAGGACGCGAACGGCGTTGATAGCACGCGAACTGAAGGGCCAGCCCATCACGCCCACGATGGTGTGGTCATGCTGCGCTGCCTGCACAATCTGCTGCGCTACCGTGGTGGCATAGGTGGCAACATTGCCAGAGCTGGCGACCAGCAGGCGTACCTGCACATTGTTAGGCAACTTATGACCATCATTGTATTCTTTCTGGGCAACATAGGCTCCCTGCAAGTCGTCGCGACCGACGCCGACGTTATCGCCTGTGAGCATGGTGCCGACGACGATGGTAATGTAGGGATTGCCGGATGTTAAGACACGCTGGTCTTCCAGGTAGATGAGCGCTTCGGCGTCGCTGGTATCCTGCAGTAAGCCCGATTGCCACAGGGACTGAGCGCCACTGACATCATTGCCTTTGAGTTTGTCGGCGGCCTGCGTTTTGAAACGGCCATCGGGGCGATTGGTGTCAAAGGCGAAGGTGCCATCGCTGACGCCGATATACTCGCCATCCGGGGCTTTTGTCACTCCGATGCCGTTAGCCGCGGGCGGAGGTGCATTCGTAGTTGCACCAGGTGTAGAAGCAGGTCCCAGGCTGCTGGCCGGGCCGCGCACGAAGGCGAAGTAGGCGACGACAGTTATGAGAAAGATAGCCAGCACAAACAGGATGAAGTTGCGCACGACGTGGCTGGTGGTTTGCTGGCGCGGCGGCGCCTGCGGCGGGCGCACGTTGAATGGATAAGGAGCTGGCGGCGGCGCCACCGGACGAGGTGGCGGCGGATTTACCGGGCGCTGCACCGGGGCCTGCTGCTGCACTGGCCTGGCCTGGATGGGCCTGACCGGCTGCCGGGCAATGGTCGAGGCGGCGCCGGGCGTGGCGATGGGGCCGGAGAAGGTATAGCTGCCCGTGCTGGCCGATGTTGCATAGCGGTTCTGTAAGATCTCGTCGATATCCTGCTTCATGGCAGCAGCGCTCTGGTAGCGCTGATTGATATCAACCTTCAGGGCATGGTCAAGCACGCGCTCCGTTTCAAGCGAGAGGCGCGGGTTCAAGGCGCGGACCGGCGGATAGGCAAACGGGGGTTCATTGCGCGGGTCGCGGTTGGTCAGCAGGTGGTGCAGCGTGGCCGCCAGCGCGTACAGGTCCGAGCGCGGGTCGGCGTTGCCCTGGTATTGTTCGGGTGGAGCATAGCCAGGCGTGCCCAGCGCCGAGGTTTGCTTGCGTTTGACATTGCGCGCGGTATCGGCGCGGGCGATGCCGAAGTCTACCAGGTGTGCCCGCTTGTCCTTGGCGCCGATGATGATATTGGCGGGTTTGATATCGCGGTGCACGATGGGCGGGTTCCGCTGCTCCAGGTAATCAAGGATGTCCAGCACCTGCGAGGCATAGGTAAGCGCCTCCTGCTCCGGCAGGGGCTGGTTGGTGCGATCCAGGCGATCTTCCAGGTTCTCGCCATCGACGAACTCCTGCACCATGAAGTAGTGTGAGCCTTCCTGGAAGCGGTCGGTGACGGTAGGCACCAGAGGGTGATCGATGTAGGCGAGTGTCT
>WNFD01012771.1_pt1 | contig 13684 bp, 11 predicted proteins | sample 5400491 | NCBI WGS metagenome assembly WNFD01 (sample SAMN13153343, study PRJNA577476) | soil metagenome | isolation source: 120 cm saprolite under Douglas fir tree site 2 hole 2 replicate 2 | place: USA:California | collected 2015-04-18 | reverse complement strand
ATGTATTCCGACGGCTCCGGCGTCGGCGTAGCGAATGGACGGCAGCTCCAGGGGAAAGAGCTTTCTTACAACAATATTGTGGATTTGCAGGCGTCGTGGGATCTGGCTCAGGAATTCGAGGAGCCGGTTTGCGCCATTATCAAGCACACCAATCCTTGCGGAACCGCGACGGCCAAAACGCTGGTGGAGGCTTACAAAAAAGCGCTGGAGTGCGATCCGGTTTCTGCTTTCGGAGGAGTTATTGGTGTGAACCGAACCGTCGATGGCGAAGCGGCGGAAGAAATGGCCAAACTTTTCCTGGAAGGGATTGCCGCGCCTTCGTTCGACGATGCGGCTAAAGCTAAATTCGCCTCCAAGAAGAATCTGCGCCTGGTGGAGATAAACCATGCCCCGCAAAAATGGGTATTGAAGAATGTTTCCGGCGGGATTCTGGTCCAAGATACCGATCTGCGATCATTGCAGGAAGATGACTTGAAAGTCGTTACCAAACGCCCGCCGACGGCGGAAGAAAAGCGTGCTCTGCTGTTTGCATGGAAGGTTAGCAAGCACGTGAAGTCGAATGCCATTCTCTATGCCCGGGACGGGCAGACGGTTGGGGTTGGGGCGGGACAGATGAGCCGGGTGGATTCCTGCCGCATCGGCGCCATGAAAGCCGTGTTGCCATTGAAGGGCACCGTCGCCGCTTCCGACGCCTTTTTCCCCTTCCCTGATGGTGTGGAGGAGATCGCCAAGGTCGGGGCCACTGCCATCATCCAGCCCGGAGGTTCAGTCCGCGATAAGGAAGTGATTGAAGCGGCCGACCGGTTGGGAATGGCCATGATATTTACCGGAGTCAGGCACTTCAGGCACTGATTTGAGGGTCGATGGCGAGCTGAGAATCTCGATTTTCAGTTTGTCAATCGTAAATACCAGCAGCTCACCCCAGCAGTCCTTGTACCCTGGTCATTGCCTGTTCCGGTTCAACCGCCTCCCGTGCCATCCGCCATCGGCGGCTAAGGTTTACAATATTCAAGCACCCACCCGTGGCGGTTCAGCATCCAATCGCTTTGGTTTTGGGAACTCGGAAGGTCCTTGATGAAAAGCATTTATCGCCCTTTTTTCTTAATGTTGGTCGCCGCCACCGCTTTTGCCCAGCAAGCCGCACCGGTCTCCAATGCCAAATCGGCCACACAGACTCCCGCGCACAAGCCGGACAGGGCTGCCGCTTACTACCATTACGCCATGGCGCACATGTACGAAGAGCAAGTGGCGATGTATGGCCGCAGCGAACTGGCGAACAAAGCGATCGAGGAATATCGCCAAGCGATTGATGCTCAAGCGCGATCCCAACAATCTGGAAGCACATAAACTACTGGGGCGCATTTATTTGCGGTCCTTAGGCGATGTGCAAGCTGGCAGCGGATCGCAGAACATGCTCAAGCTGGCCATCGAGCAATACGAGCAGATGGTCAAGATCGAACCTGACAACGTAGATAACCACCTGCTTTTAGGCCGGCTTTACCGCCTCAACAATGACCTGCAAAAAGCGGAGAACGAGTTCAAGATCGCGGTCAAGATGCAGCCGGATTCCGAGGAAGCGGTCACCACGCTTGCGTATCTCTACAACGAGGAAGGAGACACCAACCGCGCTGCCCAAGTGCTGGCTTCCATCCCCGACGCGGCGCGTTCGGCCAAGTTGTATTCCGCGCTTGGATACACCTATGAGCAGCAAAAGCAGTACAAGAATGCGATCGATTCTTACAAGCGGGCGATTGAACTGGATCGCGACAATCTCGATGCCATCCGGGGCTTGGCCCAGAACTTGATGAATGATGGTCAAACCAACGCTGCGCTCGAGCAATACAAGATTATCGCCGATGCCAATCCTGAAGATGCGCAGACTTATCTGAAGATGGCGGAGATTTATCGCAAGACCGGGAAGTTCGATCTGGCGCTGGAAAATTTGAAAAAAGCCGAGTCCATGGTGCAGGACTCGATCGAGGTTCCGTACAACATCGCTGCGGTTTATCAGGCACAGGGGCGCTACGACGAGGCGATCCAAGTGCTGCAGAACCTGCTAAAGAAAACCGAGAAGGCGGATAACAGTTACACTCAGGGTGAGAAAAACAATCGAGCCGTGTTTTTGGAACGACTGGGAACGATTTATCGCGAAAACAACAACAACCAGCTCGCGATCGACACGTTCCGCAAGATGCTGGCACTAGGCGATGAGAATGCGGTACGCGGCTATCAGCAAATCATCGACACCTATCGTGAAGCCAAGCAGTGGCAACAGGCTACGGACGCGGCGAGAGAAGCTTCGCAGAAGCTGCCCAAAGACCGCGGCCTGAAGATGGTGTATGCCGCCCAACTGGCGGATATGGGAAAAGCGGACGAGGGCTTACAGCAGGTAAAGGCGCTGCTCACCGGCAAACCTGACGACCGCGAGGTATATATCACGCTGGCCCAGATGTATAGCCGGCTAAGACGTTGGCCGGAGGCCGAAGAAGCTGTGGACAAGGCAGAACAGCTTTCCACTAAGGCGGATGACAAGAAAGACGTGTACTTTCTGCGTGGGTCCATCTACGAGCGTCAGAAGAAATATGAGCAGGCGGAAGAAATGTTCCGTAAAGTTCTGGTCGGCGATCCCCAAAATGCAAACGTTCTGAACTATCTTGGTTACATGCTTGCGGACCGGGGGATGAGGCTGGACGAAGCGCTGAATATGATCAAGAAGGCCGTGGACCTGGATCCGGCGAATGGCGCCTACCTTGATTCACTGGGTTGGGCTTACTACAAGCTGGGAAAATATGACTTGGCGGAAGATACGCTGATGAAGGCTTCGCAGCGGATCGGCACTGATCCTACCGTCCAGGACCACCTCGGAGATCTCTATCAGAAGACCGGGCGCTTGAAGCTGGCGGCGGCACATTGGGAGCGGGCTCTGCTGGAGTGGAACAAGACCGTGGCTGCGGAAGTGGATCAAAATGATGTAGCACGGGTGCAGAAAAAGCTTGAGTCAGCCAAGATGAAGCTGGCCAGGGAAGATTCTCAGAACAAGTAAGGCCTTTGTATCGGCGCTACGGTTGCAATGCTAGACTCACTGCATGCTCGCCGAATATGCGGTGCGAGTGGAGCAATCCGGCGGACGCCGTTTTGCTGAACCAAGCCATCCTTATCGCAACGATTTTCAGCGCGACCGCGACCGCGTAATCCACTCCCGCGCTTTTCGCCGGCTGGAAGCCAAGACACAGGTTTTCACTCGCCGCTACTCCGATCATTTCCGTAATCGCCTTACCCACACCATCGAAGTAGCGCAGATCGCACGAACCATTGCCTTACAACTAGGCTTGAATGGGGATTTAGTGGAAGCTCTGGCGCTGGTGCACGATGTCGGGCATCCGCCTTTCGGTCACGCCGGGGAAAAAGCTCTCGACTCCGCCATGCGCGCCCACGGGTCGTTCTTTGACCACAACTTGCACGCGTTGCGGATTGTGGAAGATTTCGAAATGCGTTATGCCGCTTTTCGAGGATTGAATCTGACATTTGAGGTGCGCGAAGGCATCATTAAGCATTCGCACGACTATGATGCCAGCCAGTTTCCTGAACTGGCGGAGTATCTGCTCGATCAACGTCCGCCGCTGGAAGCTCAACTGATTGATCTGGCGGATGAGATTGCCTATTACACCGCCGACTTGGACGACGGTTACGAAGCTCATCTGCTTAGGCTCGAAGATATTTGCGAGGGCCTTCCCGTCTTTGCCCGTTTCTATCGCGAAGCCGAGCGGACGTATCCGAGTGTGATGGAAAAATTGAAGTTCAACGAGGCGCTCAAGCGTTTGCTCGACCACATGGTCGGAGACCTGATCCGCAACATCGAGAAACGAATTCGGAACGCCGGGATAAAGGGCCTGGAAGACGTGCGAGCCTGTCGCCACCGGCTTGCCGCGTTCAGCTCGGCAGTGGAAAAGGAACGAAGTGAGACCAAGAAGTTTCTCTACGCCAATCTGTATTTCAGCGCGGCTCTGGATCCGGAGAAGAACGACGCTGAACGTGTCATCAGCGAATTGTTCGACCTATGGATGGCGCATCCAGAAAACCTGCCGTCCAGTTATCAAGAAAAAGCCAAGCAGGAACCTTTGTCGCGGGTGGTGTGCGACTACATTGCGGGGATGACCGACAACTATATTTACGAGCAATATGAAAAATATTGCCCCAAATTTAACGTTGCGGCGGGGACCACAGAGAAAGGGTGAATGCCAGGATTAGAATCTTGTGATCTGCGTAGCCATTGTGGCATTACCGACCGGCCGATAGTCACTGTGGTAGATGTCCACGATGGTACGTCCGACCAGACGGGTGCTGGCTTCGGAGTGGATGTGCATCGGCAAGGTGAAGGAACCGATATCAGTGTAATCCTGCACGAATTCAATCTTCTTGATGAAGAAAGACGGCGATTTGACCGCGCTCCCCTCGGCCCGAACCAGGCTTCCGCTATAGACATCCAGGTAGAGGCGGCCTTTAAACAATCCGACGCGCTTCTTGCGCGGCTTCAGTTGATAGACGTGCACGATGCGTCCGTCCAATTGGCTCGTCCCCTTAAAAGAAAATTTGTAATTCGCGGGGTTCATCGCGGTTAATGAGGTGTCGTCCTTCTGAACGTGATCGACTTCGGATTGCAGCAAGCGGGTAATGATGTTGCTCTTGACGAAGCTATCTCCCGTAAAATTCACTGCCTTAAATTCCAGAGTGTGGGGCGCGGAGTAGTGCCGTTCGAGCTCGAACTCTCCATATTGTGAAGTGTCAGGAAGCTGAGCGCTAATCCGCGTGTTTGCGGAATAGGAAATCAGTGCCGCTGCCTGCAAAACGGATCTCCCTTGGTATGTTTGCAGGGCCAACTCGGGAGACATCCGGGGCAGCGAGGCCGGAGCCGCCAGCACGGCCGCAGTACGATCGGCTGCTGGACCGCTGGTGGCAAACATGCTTGAACCCTCGCCATATAGAAGAGCGATCGGGGACAGACCATCGACAGCGTTGCCCTTAGCAACCAGAACTGGGGCTTGCGCAGCCGCGCCAACCGGCAGACACAAAAACAGCGCCGTAATGAAAAAAAACTTCATGAGCTAAAGTGAATGCTTACTTTATAATTGATTCACCTACCCAAGGAAAAGTAACAAAAGTTAGTCCAGGTGCGCCCGACGGTACCCTTGCGCATTCGTACTTTGCGACGATTTCGAAACCCAAGAGGCTGCACTTAACGGCTGCGTATGTCGTTGATACGAGGCCATGCTGCGCTTTGGTCCGCAATCCCGTTCCGCAGGGCTGTTGTGTATCGGGGTGAGGGCAATTAAGATTCGTAGTCTCAATCAAACTGAGGTCACCATTCGGCATGCCTGAAGTCATCGTCACGCCCAGTTCTGCCAACAGCGACATCGAGACCGCGGATGCGCCAAGCCTAGAGGTTTTTGCTGTGTACGGCGTGGAGCCTGAGGTCCAGGCCTATGCCATGGCGAAGTATTCGCGTTCGGCGCTGTCCATGAAGGAGTCGCTGCAGGAGATCAACCAGCAGAAGGCGGAGAAGTTTCTCAATACCTTCTACTTCCAGTACGGACATCGTTCGATTGCGGATCTGGCGCATATTGCGCTCGCTATTGAGAAGCTTTCCATTCTCGCTGCCATTACAGTTGCCGACGAGCAACGTTGGGACGGGCAGGAACGCTCTACGCGCTATCAGGATTTCAAGAAGAGTGGCTACTTCACCCCTAGCTTTGGGGAAGACGAGCCGGCGTGCTCTTTGTACAAGAACACAGTCGATAACCTTTTTGCGGAGTACGAATCGCTCTCCGAGCAGATGTTTCGTTACCTGATGGGGATAACTCCGAAGCCGACGGAGATGAAGCAAGAGGGCTATGAACGTACGCTTCGGGCCAGGGCGTTCGACATCTCACGCTATCTGCTGCCGCTGGCGACGAACACGTCGCTGGGAGAGATCGTCAATGCGCGAACGTTGGAGGGTCAGGTTTCCCACCTGCTCGCGCATACCCATCAGGAAGTCCGGCGCCTCGGGGAATTATTGAAACACGCTGCCATTTCGCCGGCGTACAACGTGAATCGTGAATCGCTGGAGCGGTTGGTGGAAGACATTCGCGCGGTGTCGGCCGAACTGGGTACGCGTGCGGAGCAGGAACTTTTGCGGGAAGTCCGTGTAGCGCCGACACTGGTCAAATATGCCGACCCGAACAAGTATGAAATCGAGACTCGGCAAGAACTGCAAGAAGCAACGGCAGCCCTGATGGGGAACTCGCCTATCGATGTCATGAAACCCGTTGATCTTCAAGACGACGAACCGCTTGAAGTGGAACTCGCGAGCACACTTCTCTACGAGCACTGTCATTATCCCTATCGCCAGATTCGTCAAGAGGTGGAAGCTGCAGGCGAGAAGAAACGACGAGAAATTATTGACTTAGGTCTTCGCCATCGCGGCAGTCACGATGAAGTGTTGCGCACGTTCTGTGCCGGGCAACAGTTTCGCTTCGATATCTTGATGGATATTGGCGGCTTCCGCGATATGCATCGGCACCGGCGCTGTATCCAGGTCGGCCAGGGATTCACCATCAAACATGGCTACGACTCGCCTCCAGAGCTGGCAGCTGCGGGATTGCAGAAAAACTACGACGGCATCATGCGACGCACGGCCGACTCAGTGAAGGACCTGGAGAAACGTTCCGGGGCGGAGGCGAAGGAAGATTCGCAGTATGCAATTCCGTTGGGATTTCACAAACGGACGCTCTTTAAGATGGACTTCGCCGAGGTCGTGTACATCTCCGAACTCCGGAGCGGTCCCGCCGGACATATGTCGTATCGCAAGGTTGCCTATGCGATGTATGAAGCCGTGGTGAGGAAATATCCGGCGCTAGCGAAGTATTTTCGGGTACATGACGTGCGAGAACCAGTGGATTTGCTGAGACGCTGATGAAATCAGCACTCAGCATTTGGCACTTAGCATTTAGCCATTCGAGAACAGTGCAAGATGTCCAATAAATCCGCACAAAAATGCCAAGCGGTCAGTTGCGGGGCCTTGCCAGCCATGTACTGGCTAAATGCTAAATGCTAAGCGCCCAAGTTGCTCACGTATACAGCACCTTGCGATCGCCCTTCACGATGCGTCCCACCGTGTAGCCTTTTTCGCCGGCGCGTTCCAGAACAGTCTGTGCCTTTTTAAACTTCTTCGATGGCACCACCAGCAGCATTCCCAACCCCATGTTGAAGGTGCGGAGCATCTCCTCTTGAGGAACGTTTCCCAGGTTCTGCAGGTGCTCGAAGATCGGCAGCACAGGCCAGGAACCCAGGTCGATGACGGCGGCTACGCCACGCGGAAGAACGCGCGGCAGATTTTCGGTAATGCCTCCTCCAGTAATGTGGGCCATGGCGGAGACGCATTCTGCATCCACCAATCTTTTTATTGCCGGCCAATAACTCTTGTGTGAGCGCATGAGTTCATTGCCGACCTTGCCTTTGAGTTCGTTGACGTAGGTTTCGGGAGTGTAGTGAGCGACTTCAAAGAGCAGCTTGCGGGCCAGCGAATAGCCGTTGGTGTGCAGTCCATTGGATAGAAGTCCTAGAATGACGTCCCCGACTTCCACGGTCTTGCCTATCACCATTCGTTCGCGTTCGACGACGCCAACGATGAAGCCGGCGAGATCGTACTCGCCCTCTTCATAGAAACCGGGCATCTCCGCCGTCTCGCCGCCGATCAGCGCGCATCCGTTGTGCTTGCACGCCTCGGCTAAGCCTTCGATGATTTTCTCGGTCACTTCGGGCTCGAGCTTTCCGGTGGCCAGGTAGTCCATGAAGAACAGGGGGGCGGCGCCTTGCACCGCAATATCGTTTACGCAGTGGTTGACCAGGTCGGCGCCCACGGTGTGGTGAACGTTCATCTCGAAAGCGACTTTTAGCTTGGTGCCCACGCCATCGACGCTTGAGACCAGCACTGGATTGAGATATTTCTTGGTGTCGATGGAAAACAAGCCGCTAAAGCCGCCAACCTGACTAAGCACACCACGAGTGAAGGTCTTATGGGCAAGATACTTGATTCGCTTCTTGGTACGGTTGGCGCGGTCGATGTCTACGCCAGCGTCGGCATAGGTGATAGTGCTATTCGAGGGGTCGTGGGCCACGGCAACCAATCCGTCTTTATGAGACGTGGGGAATGCGCTGGGTGTCCGTCAAACGGGAGAAACGTTCAAGCGCGGCTCATTGTAGCACGTTCGAGTCAGCACCCGATTCGCACAGAAGCCTTAGCCATTGCTTCATGGCAGCAGACCAATGCCGCAGCTATCGAGTGATGAAGTCGGAAAAGTAATACGCCAGAATGCCAAACAGCGCCAGAGCGCAAGCTCCGTAGGCGGTCAGGACCCAGACATTGCGGTCCTCCTGCCTCGATTGGCTAGATTGACGACTTGCCACGTTAGTCGACGAGCTTTCAAAGTTCCGATCGTCCATGAATTCCCTCCAGACGCAGCGTCGTTTTGCCACGAGCCAGCGTCCTACATTGCCGGATGGCGAATCGACGAGAAATTTTACTCCCGATGCAGAGCTGGAAGTGCGGAAATTCGAGCTCAGGATGGCGCGGGCAGACTCACCCCTCAAAATAGAGCCTGGGGTTTTCAATTTGGGAACGTTTTCCTCACTTTTCTGAACTGTATCTTCATAATTCGCCTTTTCTTCGCTCTCGTCTCGTTATATAATCCGGCCATAAATCATTCTGCATTCGTAAAAGGAGACCCATGGCCGACGAACGGACCAAAGCGATTGACCTGGCATTTGCTCAGATTGAGAAGCAGTTTGGCAAAGGATCCATTATGCGGCTGGGGTCCAAGGAAGCGATCGTCCCCATCTCAGTGATCCCTACGGGCGCGATTTCTTTCGACGCGGCATTGGGCGTTGGAGGATTCCCGCGGGGACGGGTGGTGGAGATCTTCGGACCGGAGTCGTCAGGTAAGACGACGATTGCATTGCAAGTGATTGCCGAGGCGCAGAAAACCGGCGGCATGGCTGCGTTTGTGGACGCGGAGCATGCGCTTGACCCGGCCTATGCCAAAAAACTGGGTGTGGACGTAGACAATTTGCTGGTCTCTCAGCCGGACTATGGCGAACAGGCTCTGGAAATAGCCGAGGCGTTAGTTCGCTCGGGAGCAATCGACGTGCTGGTCGTGGATTCAGTCGCGGCATTGGTGCCCAAGGCCGAACTTGACGGAGAAATGGGCGACAGCCACATGGGGCTTCAGGCGCGTTTGATGTCGCAAGCTCTACGCAAGCTGACCGGCATTGTTTCCAAATCGCGCACCTGCCTGATTTTCATCAACCAAATCCGGGAAAAAATTGGCGTGATGTTCGGCAATCCCGAGACTACGACTGGCGGTCGCGCGCTTAAGTTTTACGCGTCCGTCCGAAAGTTGCTGCGCCATTCCGCGAAGCTGAGTTCGACATTATGTACGGCGAAGGAATCTCGCGCGAGGGGGACCTCATTGACCTGGCGGCGAACAACGGCATAGTGGAGAAGTCGGGGGCTTGGTACAGCTATAAGGGCGAGCGCATCGGCCAGGGGCGAGAGAACGCCCGTCAGTTCCTCAAAGACAACAAAGACACGATGGCAAAGTTGGAAGCTGAAGTTCGAAAACACCTGGGCCTGACGCTACCTGCGGCTCAGGCGGCAGCACCTTCCGCGCAGAGTCCGGCCCAGGCTAGCCGGGTGACAACCATGCCGAGCGCTGCCCCGGAGATGGCGAGCAAGGTTCCGGCGGCGAGGCGCTAGATTTGTAACTCGGGCAAACTGGCGTCATTTGGATTCCACTGTTCATACGGGACGACTTATCGGAAAACGGGTCGTCCCCTCTTCTCCAACTCTGCGATTGCTAGCCGAACGCAGCATCGATTTATTCAGCCTTCACCTACAATGATTCGTGACAGTCGGGTAGAAGTCCCTTGTCAGGCTGATCTGCGTCCGAATGCAGGTTCAGGAGCCGGTTCATGGAACGACGGTCTTTTCTAAAACGCACGGGCGCGATTTCTATCCTCCTGGCTGGAGGAATCGTGTGGCGTGCCTGTGACCAGGGCGTTTTCAGTACCGGCAAGGGACAAGCTTATGAGCCGTGGCAAGGGTGGCGCAGCAACCCAGGGGCCGGACCGATTGCCTTGGTGCGTGCCGCCATTCTGGCCGCCAGTCCGCACAACACGCAACCATGGTTGTTCCGGATAACCGATGGCAGTGTGGAACTCTATGCGGATAGTAGGCGCAACCTGGGGATGTTCGATCCTTACCTTCGTGAAATGTACGTTGGGTTGGGCTGCGCCGTCGAAAACATGATGCTCACCGCGGCCGCGCAAGGCTACAAGGTGGAACTAAATCTCACGTCCGGAGTCTTAAGTCACATCCCTGAAAAGCCTGAGCCGGTGCTGGCGGCACAGCTAGGTCTCACTTTTGGGGGCGCGCAGAGGAGCAGTTTGCAGCAGGCCATTCCGCGACGACACACCAATCGGGCGGGCTACGACATGAGCAGACCTTTACCCCCAGAGACACTCCGAAGCCTCGCCAATCTTGCGAAAGACGAAACTGACTTGAAACTGTTCGTGTACGACAGCGACGCCGACCGGAAGAGAGTGGGCGAAGTCCTGGTGGAAGCTACCAAGACAATAATTTCCGATCAACAAATGGAGGCGGACAGCCAGCGCTGGATCAGAAATCGTTGGCCCGATGTGCAGAAATATCGCGATGGATTGACCTTGGATTGTCTGGGATTACCACGCCTCGCGGTAGCCGCTGCCAAGATCATGCCCGCGCTGCCTGCAAAAACCGCAGGTAAATACTGGCTGGATCAGACCCGTGAGGTGCACGCGGTGAGGTCGCCATTATTTGGCATCATCGCGGTGCGGGACCGTTATGACCGCGCGCAGAGCATGCGGACTGGACGCGTGTGGCAACGGGTACACCTATGGGCAACAACTCAAGGCTTGGCCGCGCAACCCGTTAATCAGCCGGCCGAGGTAGTGGATCGGCAGGCCACATTTATTTTTCGCATGGGCTATCCCACAACCGAAGCACCGCCTAGCCCGAGGCGTCCGGTTGAAGATGTGATCGTGTGATATCGGAAATCAGCCTGCGGCAAACAACAATTGCTATCCTTTTTCATAAGAATGTGCGGGTGGACGTGTTTGATGGATTAACCGTGGACTATGCGGCCAGAGTGAAGGCCAGCGCGGTATTGCGCGGTATCCGGGCGCTCAGCGACTACGAATATGAACTGCAGATGGCATTGATGAATCGCAAATTACAGCCCGAACTGGAAACCGTGTTTATGATGCCGGCAGAACAGTATTCTTATCTCAGTTCACGTCTGGTGCGCGAAGTTGCACAACTCGGGGGATCGATCGAAGATCTGGTTCCGGAAATGGTAGAACGCAGATTGAAAGAAAAGTTGGATCCGGCTCTCAAACTACAGAACGCGAGAAAATCCAGAACAGGAAAGCGAGCATGACACCAGTAACGGAAGCACCTTTGGCAGTGAAACTTACTGAGCGAATCAACCGCATCGAACCCTCGGCTACCATGGCAGTCGTCGCCGAAGCTGACAAGCTCCGCCAGCAAGGCATTGACGTGGTGGACTTCGGCGCGGGCGAGCCCCATTTTTCGACGCCGCAGCACATCAAGGATGCCGCCATCGCCGCTATCCAGGCGAATTTCAGCAAATACACGGCGGTGGGAGGCACGGCGGAACTTCGAGATGCAATCGTGCGTCGTCACGCGGCCGATTTTGGTTCGGACTATCGGCGCGAGGAGTCGATTGCCTCAGTGGGCGGCAAGCATGCGCTGTTCAATGCTATTCAGGTGCTGGTGGATCATGGAGACGAAGTTATTCTGCCGGTGCCGTACTGGGTTTCGTTCAAGGACATCGTGCGATACGCGGGTGGCAACTGCGTGTTGCTGGAAACGGACGAGCAAGACGGCTTTCGCGTAACAGCGGAGATGATTGAGCGGCTAGTAACTCCACGCACCAAGCTCATCATTCTGAATTCGCCGTCGAATCCGTCGGGCGCTGTGATGTCGCCGGAAGATCTCGCAAATGTGGTGCGGCTCGCGGCGCAGCGAGGGATCTGGGTGATCTCCGACGAGTGCTACGTTTACCTGAACTACGCAGGAAAGAATTTCTCGGTGGGATCGTTGCGTGAGTACCGCGACCGGATGGTGGTTGTAGGTTCCCTGTCCAAAACGTACGCCATGACCGGCTGGCGGTTAGGCTATGCGCTGGCGCCGGTGCAGATTGTGGCCGCTATGCAGAAATTGCAAAGTCAGTCTACTTCTAACCCCACGTCGATCATCCAGAAAGCGGCCGTTGCCGCCCTGAATGGGCCGCAGCAGTGTGTCGAAGGCATGCGCCTGGAATACATCCAGCTGCGCGATCATGTGGTCAAAGGGCTGCGCTCGATTCCTGGCGTGAAGTGCACGCTTCCCGAAGGAGCGTTCTACGCTTATCCGAACATTTCGGCATTCCTGGGGCGCGGCGGGATAAAAACTGCGTCCGATCTAGCAGGAAATTTGTTGCGCCAGGGGCACGTCGCGACGGTCCCAGGGGAAGGCTTTGGAACGAAGGGGCACATACGGGTTTCCTATGCCACGTCTGTCGCAGAACTCGATCGCGGACTAGAGCGGATGCGTAACTTTCTTTCGGCGCTATAAGCTATTTTTGCAGGCAGCCTCTCTGCCCTAGTAGGCCTCTAAGGGGAGTGACTGAACCGGTCTACTCCCCTACGGCCGGGTTTCCCTCACATCTCGTCTCGCATGAGCGAACTATATCCATTGTTGATGACGCCTGCCTTCGACGCTCGCCCTTGGGGAACGCTGGATCTGTCTCCCATCTACACCAATCAGCGTTTTGAGGAAAAAATCGGGGAAGCATGGTTAACCGGAGACGCCTGCAAGGTCGCGAACGGACCGTTGCGTGGAAAATCGCTAGCCGAAGTAAGTACGGAATTTGGACGGGAACTGGTCGGGGAAGCTGCCAGAGATCCGAAACGTTTTCCCCTGTTGCTGAAATTTTTGTTTCCGCACGAGAAACTTTCTGTACAAGTCCATCCCGATGACGAAGCAGCGCGCCGGGTGGGCGAGCCATGGGGGAAAACAGAATGTTGGTATGTGGCACATGCCAAGCCGGGAGCGCAAATCGCGCTAGGATTAAAGCCCGGAGTCACGCGCCAACAATTCGAAAAAGCGATCCGGGAGAATCGCGCCGAAGACCTTCTAAACTGGATCAATGTTTTTCCTGGGGAAATGATTTACGTGGCCGGAGGCACGGTTCATACTCTGGGACCGAATTCGATCATCGTCGAAACTCAGCAACAGTCAGACACGACTTATCGGCTGTACGACTACGGCCGTCCGCGCGAGTTGCATCTCAAGGAAGGATTGGCGGCAGTGAAGGAGAACGTAAAGTCGGGCAAAGTGGTTCGTCCTGCGCCTACGCAGGTGAACGGAAATCGACGGGGTTCATTGATTGCCGCGCCCTATTTTTCAGTTGATATGTTCGAACTTAAAGAGCCATACAAGTTTGAAGCAGAATCGGGCAAGAGCTCAGTACAGATTTTAGTGGCGGTGGAGGGTTGTGGGGTGGTCGAGGCAGACGGGACGGAACCGGTTACGCTGGCAAAAGGC
>WNFD01006896.1_pt1 | contig 13684 bp, 8 predicted proteins | sample 5400491 | NCBI WGS metagenome assembly WNFD01 (sample SAMN13153343, study PRJNA577476) | soil metagenome | isolation source: 120 cm saprolite under Douglas fir tree site 2 hole 2 replicate 2 | place: USA:California | collected 2015-04-18 | reverse complement strand
GAGGTGTTCAACATCCTCTTCCGCATGCATCCGGCGAGGATGATCCAGGAAGGGTTTGAGTATGGGGAAGCGGGCGTGCGAGCGTTCACGGAAACCTACGGGCTGCTCGAAAAGATCACGGTAATTGAGCCGGCGGATAACGCTTGCTCGGAGGCACGGGTAACGAAACGTGTTCGTCGGCGTCCAGGGGCGTCGCCGCTGCTCTTTGGCCGTTTTCTGATGAGCCTGGGAGCGTTCATTTCGCTCGAAGACATTTCGGAAGCGCTGCCGCCCTACCGGGAGGAGGTCGTCAGCGTGGAGATGGACCCTCCATTGAAGGATGCCTACAAGAAACTTGAAGAGGACGTGAAAACCGCGCTGAAGGAACATCGCGGGAATCAGTCAGTAATGAGTGTGGCGCTGAACGCGTTGCTACTTTATCCGGACCGGCCGTTTCACCTAGGGAATTTGTTCGGTTGGGAATTCGACCCGCAGACACAGCGACGTGAAAGATTCCTCATTGCAGAGACGCCAGATCTGAACGAGGAGCATGTCTACGCCAAGGAGCGCCGCTTAGTGGAAGAAGTGAAAGCAGAGCTGGCGTGTGGTCGTCGGTGCCAGATCTACGCTGTGTATACGCAAAAGCGAGATGTGACTCGAAGACTGGAGCACATCCTCACGAATGAGGGGATCCGCGTTGGGTGCTGACCGCGGATGTGCCTCCCGAGACGCGAGAGGGCTGGTATGACCGCCAACTCCGCGGTGGAGTACAGGCTGTGATCTGCCACCCAAAATTGGTGCAAACGGGCCTCGACCTGATCGACTTTCCCACGATCCTGTTTTACGAGACGGGATACTCCATTTACGTCCTTAGGCAGGCGAGCAGGAGAAGCTGGCGAATCGGGCAGCGCCTTCCGGTGAAAGTAAAGTTCCTCCATTACTCCGAGACAATGCAGGAGAGCTGCCTTCGGCTGATGGGGAAGAAGCTGCTGGTGTCGCTGGCCATGGAAGGCAAGTTCTCTTCGGAAGGATTGCAAGCGATTAACGACGAAGATGACATATTGATGGCCATGGCCCGCGAACTCGTAACAGAGAAGGGAATCGGCGAGCGAGCCGATGCCGTGTGGGCGACGCTTCAGAAGAAGCAGGAAGCCATACTTGGCACACCAGCTAAAGAAGATTCGGAGGCCGTGGCCGAGCAAACTGTCGCTGCAATTCCGTTGATCGAGACCATCTCGCCTCAAGTCGAGCAGTGGGCGGCACTCGGCCCGGCAATGGAATCATCCCGCCGGAGGAGTTCCAGACGGTCGACCACCGCGACACCAGACGAACAGCTCACGTTGTTCTGAATAGATTGTAATTTCGGTGAGAGCTGAAAGCCGTAAGTCATACTGACACAGACACGTTTCAACCACGCAAGAAAAGGAGGGCGCAATGGGCATTCTCGGACTAACACACGACGAGAACGGCGCGGCCCTCGAGAAACTCCCGGTGACGATCAAAGTTGCCATCGGGGAAGGGCCGACGCCAGGCGACGAGACCAGCAGTCCACAGGCGCTTTTTCATTTCGTTTTTAAGCGGCGAACCATGCGGGGACAAATGGTGTATTGGGAACCAGCGCCAGATATCGCCGAAGTCTTTGGAGACAAACCGACAGAATTGGCAGTGATCTTCCTTCATGATGACCCCAGAGAGGTATGCCCGTCGGAATACGCCCTGTGGACGCGAAAGGGCCGCCTATGTCACGGAGAGCTTGTGCAGATCGCCAACGGCAATGCGCCGCGTTACGAAATGCAGGCAATTCGAAGGACAACGGAGCACCCAGAGGGGGAGTCTTGGCCGGGTAATCACAAGTATGCCGATGGACCGAAGGAAGGCCAGCCAATCGAAGGTTGTGGCGAAGGCTGCCCCGAATTGGAAAGTGGCAAATGCGGGCCCTCGGCAGATCTTTATTTCATCCTAGAAAAGTTCCCTAGCTTGGGCGCCATCTGTCGGTTGCATACGGGGAGCAAGACGTCCGTCCCCAATTTGTCAAACGCCGTGGCGCAACTCCACAGTTGGAATGGGGGCCGATTGAAATGGGTCAAAGCCATTTTGAAGGTCACCCCGGAGCTTCGCTGGCATCCCGGGCAATACGGAGAGTGGGAAAGTTCAGTTGTTCCCATTCTGAGCCTGGAGATCGGAGGGACAACACTGAACAGTCTCGTTAGCAAGATGAACGAGCCGGCAAAGCTCTGTCTCGAAGCGCAGTCTGCTTCTGCCGGTGAACAACTAGCGCCATTTGTCGTGCGGGAAAGCGAAGTGGAACGTGCCCCAGAAATTGCGGATGAATTCTATCCACAGAACAAGAACCTTCTGGAGGAGCAGACCGGTGCGATCATTCAATCCCGGGCAGTGGCGGCTAGATCTTGTGGGACTCGAGAGGAAGCTGCAAAACGAACTCGATGAGGGGCCGCAAATTCCTTCTCCCGATAGCAGCAGGCACTTGCGGCGCCATAATGGCGTGAAGGGTCAATAATTCAACAAGAATGCCGGCGGTGCAACGACGTCTGCATCTTCGCGCGAGAGGTGATAGGCCGGTTTAACGGTCATGCTTGTTGGCAGCACATTGGACCGAGCCATCGTGACTGCAACCTGTAAGGGGCACCGCCTTCGATCGTGCCGCAAAGGGCGAAGTTCCTGAGCCTCGTCGAAGGACTCAAGCCCGAAGAAGGTATAGCGTCTACAGCAGCGTGCCGTCAGTGGGGTACCCCAGTTAGGTTCGACGAGGGGCGCCACAGTGAACGTGCAGCAGCGACCACTTCGCGGATAGCCCTGGTGACCAGTTCGGGGTGATCAAGATGGATCCAGTGTCCGCTGGTGCTCGCCACCAGATGTCGCCCGAGCAAAGAGAGCTGCGCTAGGTCGCGTTGCCAGTCGGTGTACGGTGTCGCATGGTAGTCTTCCGAAATCACGACCACAGGCAAATCCCCAACCGAGGCGGAGCTTGTGAGGACGGTTCGAACGATGCAAGACCAAGAGCTGATGTCGGAGAGCAAGAATCTCTTCTTGCAGAACAGCGCGGGGTCGGAAACATTCTCGCAAAGAGAAAAGTAGAGTCAGCATGGCCTGGGAAGGCAACCGGTCGCGACTCTGTAAATGCAACGATTTCAATGTGTACGGACTTTTTGGCAGGCACAGGTATTCGTCAGCTGCCCTCGGGCGCGGGAAGAGCTCGGCGAGGTGTCCTGTGCCATCGACTCGCACGTTGACCGGACGTTTCTCATTGAAGTATTCTTGATTTCCGTTGCCCAGAAGTTTCTACGAGCGGTACATCATGAACAACTTTCGCCGAAATTCAACTCGAATGCTCGCCTCACGCAAGGAGTGTTATGCCCAGAAAAGTCGATCCGCTCAATAAAAAGCTCTACGGTTCGGTAACAGCAATGTTAACGGTGACCGACGTGAAAGCGGCAGCCGCCTTTTATCAAAAGGCATTCGGCTTTGCCAAACGGGGGATCATGAATGGTCCAGACGGCAAGGTGATCCATGCCGAGCTGACACTCCGCGGCACGACAGTAATGTTGGGGCCGGAAATGCCGCAGATGGGTTCCCGCGGCGCGAAAACAATCGGCGCCTCGCCGACGAGTTTGTATCTGCTGACGGAGAACGCAGACAAGGCGGTTGCCAAGGCCGTAAAGCTCGGCGCCGCGCCCAAGGGACCCGTGATGGATATGTTTTGGGGCGACCGCTGTGGAACCGTTGTCGATCCCGAGGGTTACACTTGGATGGTCGCTACCCACATTGCACAACCCACACCTAAGGAAATGCAACAGAAAATGAAGGAACAAATGGCCAGCCAACAGGCAGCCCGCGCTGCGAGTGGCTCCTGAGTACCCTCTTTCAAGCTCCGCTATCTTTCTTATTGCAAACCTGTTCCAGTTAGGCTGGCGGGGGCGATCGGGCATAGGTGCAATAGACATTTCAGCTTGGCCCAATCCAAAGCCCGGCATCGTACAGCGATAGCAACCCTCGTCGCGCCTCCTCTCCTGAGTGCTATGCGGAAGTGATCCCAGGAGGCCTCCCAGCGCCATTACTTCCGGCTTGCCGACCATTCGGGAGTTATCTCATGGTAGCTCGAATCAAAACGCGGAGTAGAGCCACTTCTACGCGGTTAAGTGATACTTCACGGACACCTGCAGAAAACAGGCGTCGAGTTAAGTAAGAAGAAGGTTGAGAACACGGATCCGCGAGCTACGCTTCCAGAGACTATTTGCTTTCGAACCAGCTGAGGTCATAATGAAGGCCAATCGGAGGTTGAGCGACCCACCCATGGAATGTCCAGTCTGCGCGGCTAGGAACCCAGACGCGGCCTCGCACTGTGGAGAATGCCACACGCCTCTTCCCCTTGCATCATCACAGGAAACCCTCAATGAGGGCGGAGTACCGGAAGCCTGGTCTGTGGCAGTTACTCCACAGCCGACCGGCAGTTCAGCGCCAAGCGGTGATCTAGAAAAAGGAACGGTTTTAGCCGGCCGCTATGAGATTCTCCAGTTGCTCGGGCGTGGCGGCATGGGCGCGGTTTACAAGGCGCGTGACACCGAACTCGATCGCATCGTTGCCCTCAAACTCATCCGCCCGGAACTCGCGAGAAATCCTGAGATCCTGCAGCGTTTTAAGCAGGAATTGATTCTTGCCCGGCAGGTCACGCACAAGAATGTCATTCGCATATTCGACCTGGGACAATCCGACGGGATCAAGTTCATTACCATGGATTTCGTCGAGGGACAGGACCTCCGAGCATTGTTGCTCGAAAAAGGCAAATTTCCTCCCGAGCAAGCGGCTCGCGTCATGTTACAGATTTGCCGGGCCCTTGAAGCGGCCCACGCCGAAGGCGTGATTCACCGCGACCTGAAGCCGCAAAACATCATGCTGACTCCGGATGGGCGCATATACGTAATGGACTTCGGCATTGCGCGGTCCGCGTATCTGCCTGGAATGACGCAGACGGGGGCGCTCATCGGTACTCCGGAATATATGTCTCCGGAGCAAGCGCGTGGCGAGAAACTTACCGAGCGTTCCGATCTTTTCTCCCTGGGAGTCATTTTTTACGAGCTGCTTACCGGCAAGTCGCCCTACCCCGGTGAAGCGCCTTTAGCAACGTTGTGGAAGCGCTTGCAAGAAAAAGCAAAACCTCCTGCAGAAATCGATGCGACGGTACCGAAGCCCCTAAGCGACATTGTCATGAGCGCGCTGGAGATCGAACCGGAGAAACGATTGTCGAGCGCGCGGGAAATGGCCCAGCAGTTGGAAATCTGGTTGGGGCCCGCGGCGGGGAACTCAACGATTTTTCTGCCCGCGCCGCGAACTCCGGCTTATTGGAAGTGGGCTTCAGCAGCTCTCGGCGTGTTGCTGGTGGTGGCCGTGGTTGTAATCCGGGTGATAAGTCCATCCAAGCCTGCACCTACACATGGTCCGGTTTCAGTTCTGGTGGCAGACTTCACCAATTCCACTGGAGACTCCGTCTTCGATGAAACTCTCGAACCGCCTCTCAGTGTTGCTCTTGAAGGCGCATCCTTTATCAGTTCCTACAATCGCAATCAAGCCAGGAAAATTGCGGCCCAATTGCAACCGGGCGCAACTGGGCTTGATGAGACGGCCGTGCGGCTGCTGGGGGTTCGCGAAGGAATCACTTACATCATTGCTGGCGCCATCGAGAAAAGTGGCAGCGGTTTCGAAGTCCGAGCCCGAACTCTGGAAACGGCGACTGGAAAGATCGTTCTGGAAGCAAAAGAGCAAGCTAAAGACAAGAAGGGCGTACTTGGCGTCGTGGACAAGATTGCGGCCCGGACGCGCCGCGCGCTCGGCGATACGACTCCTGAATCAGTGCAAATCGCGGCGGCGGAGACCTACACTACACAATCGCTAGAAGCCGCCCATAACTATGCGCTAGCCCAGAACCTGCAATGGCAAGGAAAGTGGGACGATGCCATTCAACATTATCTGCAGGCAGTGCAGTTCGATTCAAATTTCGGACGAGCTTATGCCGGCCTTGCCGCCGTCAATGCCAATATTGGGCAACAACGGGAAGCGCAGAAGTATTATCAAGAGGCGATGGCCCACCTGGACCAAATGAGTGATCGCGAAAAGTACCGCACGCGCGGCGGTTATTACCTGCTTACGCGTGAACCTCACAAAGCAGCCGTGGAGTACAGCGCCTTGGTGAAGCAATTCCCGGCGGATTCGGCGGGTGTAGCCAACTTGGCGCTCGCTTACGAACTCAGCCACGACCTGCCGCATGCGGTCGAAGAAGCACGTCAAGCAGTGGAGATCTCGCCGCACAACGTGCCCCAGCGGAACAACCTGGGACTGTTCGCCACTTACAATAGTGATTTTGAATCAGGAATCCGTGAACAGCAGGCCGTACTCCAGATGAATCCGTCCTTCGTGCTCGCCTACGCGGGGCTGGCTATGTCGCAATTGGGAAAGGGGCAAGTGGAGGAGGCGAAGAAAACGTATGAGAAGCTGGGAAAGATCGACCTCCGTGGCGCTTCGATGGCCGCCGATGGGCTCGCTGACCTGGCATTGTACGAGGGACGCGCTGGGGAAGCCGCGGCAATTCTGGAAAAAGCGGTTGCTGCAGACCTGAGTGCAAAGAGCACAGACGCTGCGGCGATAAAACTTGCAATGCTTGCGCAAGCACAACTCTCTTCTGGACACTTGCCTGCCGCGCGAGCAGCGGCGGACAAGGCCGTCAGTATGAGTCAGGACATCGGCGTCCTCTATTGGGCGTCGCGAGTTTATATAGCCTTGGGCGAGGACTCCAAGGCTCTCTTACTTGCCAAGCAACTCGCCAGCCAATTCCAACCGGATCCCCAAGCGTACTCAAAATTAATCGAAGGTGAAGTTCTCTTGAAGCGAGGCAAAGTGCACGAGGCGATCCGCTTGTTCCAGCAGGCCCAGAAGCTGGCGGACACCTGGCTGGGCCACTATGACTCGGGGCTAGCTTACGTGGAGGGTGGGGCGTTCACCGAGGCGGATTCGGAGCTAGAGATGTGCCTGAAGAGGCGGGGTGAGGCGGCTTCGGCCTTCTTGGACGAAGAGCCCACCTATCGTGTCTTCCCGCCACTGTACTACTACTTCGGACGAGTTCAGGAAGGTTTGAAGAGCCCCGCAGCTGCCGATTCGTACAAGACATTTGTGGCCATCCGCGGACATGGCGACGCAGACCCGCTCGTGGCAGATGCCCGCCGCCGGCTAGCCATTCAATGAGCCGAGACAGCGCCCTTCAAGCCCGCCGCTCGTTTGGCGGCGAACCAAACCGACCTAGATTGTAGCTAAGCCTGCTGGAGCTCTACTTCAGCAAGATCGTCGTCGCCTTCACAGGTGAGCCGTCATTGAGCTGCAGCACGAGGGTGTAGCAACCGCTCGTCACTCCGGTTGACGTGTCCCAGTTGAAGACGAATTGGTTGGTGCTAAATCGGAAAGTGCTTCCGCCTTTGGCGCCGGTCGTCGGAGAATAAAGCACGATCGGCTGCCCTGAAGGCGCCCCGGAACAGGCCGGATTGGGAATCGCCTCTAAAATGGACGTCGTGTTCAGGTTTGAAATGTAGTTGCCTGACCCATCTTGCAAGGACCACTTCACCGGCACGGCGTTGCCAAGCTTCGCGGAACCCGAGTTAGTTGGATTGGAGAGAGTGCCAGCAGCCGACAGCGGTGAGAAGAATCCGGTGAACACATAGGTGACCACTTCTTGCTGAGTCGAAGTCCCCGAGCTTCCAGTGAAATTGGCATCCCCGGAGTACGCCGCCGTCAGTGTCTTCGTACCGACTGTTGCAGAAGTTAGCGAGCAGCTCGTCGCCGGCAGCGTGGCGGCGCAACCGGCTCCAGCGCCGTCACTGACTGTCACTGCGCCGGTAGGTGCGCCGTTGCCAGGTGCATTCACGGTGAGGCTGAAAGTTACTTTCACTGGCTGTCCCACAATCACCGGATTTGGCGAGATCGAAGTAATCGTGGTCGTTGTGTTTGCCTTGCTTACGATCTGCGTCAGTGCTCCAGAAGCACCGCCCAGGAAGCTGCCGCTGCCTGCGTAGATTGCCGCGATCGAATGGTTGCCGACCGTGAGTACGCCAATTGTGATGCCGGCTGCGCCATTGTTCAGGCTAGCCGTGCCCAGAGTTGTCAAACCATCCATGAATGTGACACTCCCGGTTGGGATTCCTACTCCCGGTGCGACGGTGCCAACGACTGCCGTTAGAGTGACCGGCTGGCCGAAGTCTGACGGATTCACCGAGGTTGAGAGAGCCATCGTGGTGGAAGCCTTGTTAACGGTCTGTGTTTGAGACGTCGATGTTCCGACGAGGAAGTTGATATCCCCTGCGTAGCTCGCCGCAATCGAGTGGCTGCCAAAAGCGAGCGCCGAAGTCGTGAAACTTACGGTGCCGTTGTTCAGGTTTGCTGTTCCCAAAGTTGTCAAGTCATCCGTTAGTGTTACCACTCCACTCGGTGTTCCCACCCCGGGCGCGACGGCGGCAATAGTTACGGTGAACGTTAAAGATTGGCCGAAGACAGACGGGTTCTGCGTTGAAAGAACTGCCGTGCTCGTCCTTGCCTTGTTAACCGTCTCGAGAAAACCGGCGGACGGGCCGCTCGCCAGGAAATTAACATCGCCTCCGTAGCTCGCGGTGAACGAGTGATTTCCGATCGTCAGCGAGGATATGCCAAGGCTGGCGCTGCCATTGCTCAGGGTCGAAGTGCCCAGGCGATTCGAACCGTCTAGAAAAGTCACAACGCCGGTCGGGGTTCCCGCGCCAGGCGCAACGGCTGTGACGGCAGCAGTGAGTGTCAGCGGCTGGCCAAAAACCGCAGGGCTCGCCGATGAAGAGACAACTGTGAGTGAACTGGCTTGGTTTACAGTTTGAGTGAGAGTCGAGGATGCGCTGCCGACAAAATTGCCGTCGCCTCCATAAGTAGCCGTGATGGAATGGCTCCCCAAAGCCAGCGCCGAAGTCACAAGAGTGGCGACCCCATTGTTCGCCGTCGCAGCGCCCAACGCTGATGCACCGTCCATGAAAGTCACCGTCCCCGTGGGAAAGACCGGGCCGGTTCCTACGGTAGCGGTGATGGTCACCTGCTGGCCAAAGACCGATGGATTTGCCGATGAAGCCAAGGTCGTGGCAGTGGTTGCCTGTTGCACCGCCAAGGTCACGACTCTCTTCGTTGTAACCGCCGGTGAACTCGAATCAGAGACCGCAAGCGTGAATGTAAGAGTGCCTGCGGTTGTGGGCGTGCCTGTGATGGCCCCCGTCGTTGCATTAAACGCCAGCCCCGCCGGAAGTGCAGGAATCGTCCACGTATAGGGTGGAACAGCTCCGATGGCCTGCAACGTCGCATTGTAGGGGACATTTACGGTCCCGGCGGGAAGCGTTGGCGAAGGGATGAACAGGGCTATCACAAATTTCCGGGTGTCCGAATTGGTGTTGGCCTCATGGGCAATGACCACCGGCGCGAGAAGGGTCGGAACGTTTTGCATGGCTACCGGGTCGAGGTTGCCCCTTATGGTAACCAGGGCGGATTCGCCGGGCGCCAATGTAACCGTGGCGTTGGGGATCGTGGGATCGGTGATAGCCGGGTCGGCCAAACTGGCCGTGGAGAAACCCTGCACGATTGGGCTGTTCACGTTGACCACCGGAACGATTTGGGTCTGTAGCGCGAGCTGGCAGTTCAAATTGGTAGGCGTCTGGTAAGCCTTGCTCAGGATCAATTGAAGATTGGCGTTACTCGGCGCGTTCCCGGCCAGTTTCACGGCGTAAGAACCTGTCGTATTGCCGGTGTTAGTTACCGTGTAGGTGGCGTCGGTAACAGGAGCATTGGAAATGTTGGCGTTTGAGATGTTCGCGTTAGAGATATTCGCATTGGAGATTGTCGAGTTTGAAATATTGGCGTTGGAAATGTTTGCACTAGCGATATCGGGATTGGAGATGTTGGCATTGGAGATGTTCGCGGTGATGCTGGGATTGGAGATGTTCGCGTTGGAGATATTGGCGTTCGAAATGTTCGCATTGACGTTGGGATTGGAGATGTTCGCGTTGGAGATATTGGCATTCGAGATGTTCGCATTGACGTTCGGATTGGAGATATTAGCATCATAGATTTCGGCAGTCGAGATACTGCCGGCTGTGTTTCCATCGGGGTTGACCAGCGCGGGTGCAGTGGGATCAGGGTTCAGAAGCGCGTAACTGCTGAGCCCCCCTGTTTTCCCCGTGCCGCCGAGGGCGGTGATCTCCACCACGTTCAAAGTGATGCTCGCCGTGGGATTGCTGGACAAAACAAAGATAGGGCGAACGGCACCAGAATGCGCGGCAATGGTTACGTCGAGCGTGGTCGTTGGCGGAGGCAACGGATTCGGAAGCGGATTATTAGGCACAGGGAGGAAAGAAGCCATTCCCCCAGCGGGCTGGTTAGCGATCGTCAGCCGGAAAAACTTGTCCAAATTTGTAAAGTTCTGCACCAATGCGATGAAAGTGCGCTGCAGCGTTGTGCTGAGCGGCTTCGAGTTCTGCGGAACGCTCACCACCAGCCCCTGTGTGATGCGGCTGCTGTAGATATTCTGATTTCGCATACCTTCTTGCCCGACGGCGCATGCCGGTGTGGTTGTGCCCGGACTGAAAATACTGTTGCCTCCTCCGCCCACGGGAGTGTAGTTCTGCCAGTTTCCATCCTTGGGGGGTCGCACGTCCTGGTTGCTCGTCCATGTCGCGTAGACCACCGGCGTATTCGCCGCCGACGTGTTGAAGGTCCAGGATCCCCCTGGAATGCTGGGAGGCAGGAAGGTCTGCCCAGCGATGTCGATGTAATCTCCCATGAAGGGATCGTTGCCCTGTTTGAACAATGGCAAGTTCGGGGGATCAACCTGCAATTGCTGAAGGAATCCAGGGAGGTCGCTGGCGTCGTTTCGCAGGCCAAAATTGTAACGGGAGACGCGGGCGGTGGTGAAAGCGAACGGGGTGAGACTGGTATCGGCTTGCGCCACAACCAGGTCAATCGTGTGCCTTCTTTGCGATAACCCGGAATCCGTCAAGAAAGGAGTAAAGACTTGCCCCGGACTGTTTGGCATCTCTCCCTCGAGGAGCCGGTCCTCACTATAGAAATTGCCGTTGGCATCGGAGAGGAACGGGTTATGCGGCAGGAAACGGCCGATGGTGTGATCCTCGCGGAAATCGTAGTAAAGGACGAACAGTTTTCCAGCGATAATCGTGATTTGTGGCATGACCTGGTGCCCGCGGATGAGCGTGGCGCCCTGACTGTCCAGGACCGGTTGGTTTATTTCGCTCAGCGCCCCACTATCCACAGCGAGCGGCGCAGACCAATTCAGGCCATCGGGCGAAGTCGACATTGCAATTCGCGCGTCCCCGCCCGTTGCGAGCCCGCGCTGTGACCACGCCAAATAGACCGTCCCTCTCGGATCCACGCCTAAAGTCGGAAAAGCGCTCGTCCGGAACGAACTTGGCGTCGTGCCCTGGTCGAAGAAGGAAGGGGAATTGGGGGTGCTGGAATTGAAAACCGGCAGATCCAGAACGTCGAGCGATTTGGTAAACGTTTTTCCGAAGTCGGTAGACTTGGCAGTGACGATGGCGTCGGGCTGACTGCTGGTCACGAATCGGCGCCATGCAACGTAGATCGCGCCCGTGTTGGGATCGATTGCCAGCGTAGTTCCCTGGTTGATTGAATTGCTTTCGCTCAATTTTACAGGATTGCTCCAAGATGCGCCGCAGTCTTGCGAGACCGAGAACATGATCTTCGTGCTGGTGCTACCCGTGAACCGGCTCCAAACGATGTAGACATTCCCGGCGGGAACCGTTTGCGTGACTGTTGTGCCGCCCTGCGGAACTTGGATGGTGCATGTGGCGGTTCCGCGTGGAGCGTCCACCGCGATCCACGGCTTGTCGAGAAATTGCCCCGACGTACCGGTGTCCACGACGACCGTGTTGACGTATTGAATAGGATCCAGGCTCTGGCTGGCGTCGCCGTTTTCCTTATTGTTGAGGTCCATGAACCTCGCGACGAAAATGTCGCCTAGATTTGAGGAGCGATTGAAGGCAATTCCGCCGTAATAAAAAAGACCATTGGTACCCGCGCGCACCAGCGGATCGGCGGCCGTCGAAAAGCCATGAAGTGGAGAGGCTAGGCCAGCCAGAGACTGATCTTGAGGATAGCCGGGGAGAAGCGTGCTCCCCCAAGTCGCGCCACCATCCAATGATTTAAACACGCCCAACCAGGCATCCCCCCTCTCGTCGGTTGCGTTAGGGTTGGGAATATCCACGGAGCGATAGTCGTTTGCGCCTGCCAGGAGGTGCCTTGGATTGCGCGTGGAAACGGCCAGCGCGGGTTCATTTTGGCGCTGCAGAAACGGGTCACCCCCGGGCCACTTCGTTCCGGACACCATGTTGACGTTGTCTCCGGGCGTCTGTCCCATCGCCGGGAGCGCAAAAAGCAGGGCAGCTGTTCCGAGGCACTGGAAAAAGAATAAGCGAAGTGAGCACACGATTGTCTCCTGGACAAGCGCTTGCACGCACCCGCAACTGCGGCTCATAGCGAAGGAGTTCTTGGGGGACTCAATACCGTAAAGCGAAAGGAAATGTTCCTATCGTTCGTGAACAAAACAAATCCTGAAGCTTTTCATGAGCTGGGCTAGCAAGTCCAACTTGGGTACACGGACACTACCTCGAACGCCCCCAGAGGTCAAGCGGAGGACTATTAGAACCTTTGGATGGTACTTGCTCGACCAGTGGCTTCTGGCCTCTTCCATCTGGAATCTCGCTAGATGCCTCTCTGCATAGGAGAGTGAGGCGCTCTGAGCTTCTGTCCGGTATCGTCCACATTTAAGAAGGACAATGGCCGGGACGCCTAAACTTCGTGATCGCGCCCGTTGCGGCATCACTCCAGTATCCTCCCCGGCCCTCACCTTGGTCCAAGAACGAGGGTGGGGTTTCCTCCACCGCTGTTGCAAATTCCTCTAACGGCGACTGGCTGGGCAGATGCTCGATCTTTGCAGCTGACCACAAATCCTGCGCCAGATGAGTCATCCTTTTCTGCGAGATTTCGTCGGCTCGCTATTCGTGCATCCCGAATTGCGCCGATATCTCCGGATGCAACTACCCGGTGCCCGTTCTGCGGAGAGCAAATGTTTGCGGTCGCACAAAAGTGCAAACACTGCGGAGAACATCTCGATGAGAATGACTGTTCGCTGAAGAGCGCGAAGGCGGGTAACAGCACCTCTCGGGATTGCGTCCGGATCACGGGCCACTCTCGACGTGAGCAATGGAAGGTCGTAACTGTCGCGGTAGGGACGACCATCGCTGATCGCCCCCCGCGCAGATCCGTACGGGCGCGTTTACGCATACGGCTCTTACTGTGGATGAATGGCGGCGAAACGTGCTGCTTGCCGCACATCGTGCAATCCCTGGGACATGCGCTTCCCGCTCTGTGTCGGACGCATGTGGGATGGAACGATGTTCTCCTCAGTCTGTGCCCTTCCCTCCGGCCTCCGCCGAAGGCTGCTGCCCTTCGTTGTTCGGCTGGTTCACTGGTACTACGGCACAGTCCGACTTCTCCTGTACGTTCATGTCCGCCGTGCGGTTTATGGCCTTCGCGGACCGGTCTTGGTCGGTTGACCAAGACGTGCAGGAGATCTCCCGGTTCTCGTGCATGTTGTTTCTCAGCGTGC
>WNFD01012552.1_pt1 | contig 13686 bp, 7 predicted proteins | sample 5400491 | NCBI WGS metagenome assembly WNFD01 (sample SAMN13153343, study PRJNA577476) | soil metagenome | isolation source: 120 cm saprolite under Douglas fir tree site 2 hole 2 replicate 2 | place: USA:California | collected 2015-04-18 | reverse complement strand
ACGGGATATTGGCCTATTTCGGCTATCCCCGCGCGCACGAAGACGATGCCGAGCGAACCGTGCGGGCGGGGCTCGAAATCATTGCCGCGGTTGCGGAGCTGGAGACGCACGCCGCGGAGCCGCTCGCGGTGCGCATCGGCATCGCGAGCGGCGTGGTGGTGATCGGCGACCTCAGCCGCGAGGGTGCGTTGCGCAAGCACGCCGTGGTTGGAGACACGCCGAACCTTGCAGCGCGCCTTCAGGCCTTGGCCGAACCGGGAACGATCGTCGTTGCCGCCTCCACGCGCCGCTTGCTCGGCGATCTATTCCGTCTGCGCGACCTCGGCCGGCACGAGGTCAAGGGTATCGCCGCGCCGGTTGCGGCCTGGGCAGTCGAGGGCGTGTCGGTTTCCGAGAGCCGCTTCGAGGCGGTCCGCACGGCGGGTCTGACCCGTCTCATCGGCCGCGAGGACGAGCTCGATTTCCTACTGGAGCGCCAACGCCTCGCCTGGAAGGGCGAAGGGCAGATCGTGCTGATCTCGGGCGAGCCCGGCATCGGCAAGTCCCGACTCGGGGCCGCGCTCGCCGAGCGCATCGCCGGCGAACCGCACACCCACTTGCGTTATCAATGCTCGCCCTATCATACCAACAGTGCGCTTCGTCCGTTCATCGCCCAGTTGGGGCGAGCGGCGGGGTTTAAGGCGGACGATGGGCCCGAGGAAAAGCTCGACAAACTCGAAGCGATCCTCGCCATGGATGCATCGCGGGTTCAAGCTGCGGCGACGCTTTTTGCGGCGCTGCTCTCGATCCCGTTCGGCGCACGATATGCGCCGCTGACGCTCAGCCCCACGCAGCAACGCCGCCGAACGCTGGCGGCACTGCTCGATCAATTCGAGGGTTTGGCCCGCCGGCAACCGATCCTGCTCTCGTTCGAGGACGCGCACTGGGCGGATGCCACCTCCCTCGAGCTGCTCGATCTGACGGTCGAGCGGGTGCGCCGACTGCCAGTCCTTGCGCTGTTCACCTTTCGACCGGAGTTTGAGCCGCCCTGGGTTGGTCTTCCCAACGTCGGCACGTTGACGCTCGGTCGACTCAACCGCGACGACGTTGAAAACATGGTCGCGCGGATGGTGGGAGGGCGCGTGCTGCCCGCCGAAGTCCTGAAACAAATCGTTGCCAAGACCGATGGGAACCCGCTGTTCGTCGAGGAGCTCACCAAGACGGTGCTGGAAGCGGGCATCCTGGTCGAGGACGCCGAGGGCTATCGTCTTGAAGGGCCCCTGCCGCCGTTCGCCATTCCGGAGACGCTTCAAGACTCTTTGATGGCGCGGCTCGACCGCCTGGCGCCGGTGAAGGAGATCGGCCAAATCGGCGCCGCCATCGGACGCGACTTCTCCTATTCCTTGCTGCGCGCGTTGGTCGGCCGCGACGAGACCGCATTGAAGTATGGACTGGCCCAACTCGAGCAGGCCGGGCTCGTGTTTCGCCGTGTCGAGCCGCCGGAAGCCGTTTACAGCTTCAAGCACGCGCTGGTGCAGGATGCGGCCTACGAGAACCTGCTCAAGAGCCGCCGGCAGGTGCTGCACCAGCGCATTGCTCAAGCGTTGGAAAGGGAATTTCCGGAAACTGCAAAGACCGAACCAGAGCTGCTGGCCCTGCACTATGCTGCAGCAGGGCTCGCTGATCCGGCCATCAGCTACTGGCAGACTGCCGCGGAGCGCGCGCTTCAGCGTTCCGCTAATGTGGAAGCAGCCAACCATTTCCGGCAAGCGCTGGCCCTCCTTGCTACCTTGCCAGAAAGCGGGCAGCGAGACGAGCGAGAACTGGACCTGCAAACTCGCCTCGGAGCGACGCTAACAACCGTCAAGGGCTTTGCCGCTCCTGAAGTTGCGGCTGCATACGACCGCGCCAGAATTTTATGTCGCGAATCACAGGCTCCCGCGCAGAAATTTTCGGTTTTGCGCGGTCTGTGGGTTTACGATCTGGTACGCGCAGAATGGCACGCGGCGGCTGATCTTGCCGAAGAGATGCTCGCTCTGGCGGACGACCAACAGAACATTGGGTACGAGCTCGAATCACATCGGGCGCTTGGCATGACCTTGCTCTGGCGCGGTATGATTGTTCGCGCGAGGGAGCACTTGGAGGAAGGTCGGCGCCTCTACGATCCGGGGCAGCATCGCATCCACGCATTCCGGTACGGAAACGATCCCGGGATTGCCTGTTTGGTCCATGAAGCTTTTGCGCTTTGGGTGCTGGGCTACGCGGACCAGGCGCTGGCCACAAGCCGTCGAGCAGTCACGCTTGCTCGCCAATTGGGCCACCCCTTCAGTCTTGCCCAGGCGCTCATTTATTCTCTTTTCATCCACCAGTGCCGAGGGGAACCGCAAGTCATAAAAAAATTGGCCGATGAGGTGAGGACATTGGCGCTCGAGCATGGTTTTCCTTTTTGGCAGGCGGAAGCAGGCATTATGGCGGGCTGGGCCACGGCTGCGCAGGGTAGATCCAGGGAGGGAATTGTTCAGTTGCGCAACGGTGTCACAGATTTTTTGGCAACCGGAGCAAGGATGGACAAGCCACGTTGGCTCTCGCTTCTGGCCGAAGCTTATGGGATCAACAATCAGCCGGATGAAGGCCTTGAGGCGGTAAAAGAAGCGTTGAGGGTCGTGGATGAGACGAAAGAATGCTTTTTTCAAGCTCGGCTTTGTCAGCTCAATGGCGACTTGCTTCTGAGAAAGGGGCTCCCTGACGCGGAGGCGGCCGCCCAGACCCAATTTCGCGAGGCGCTGGCAATTGCCCGGCGCCAGGAGGCAAAATCCTGGGAGCTGCGTGCGGCGACCAGCTTGGCGCGTCTGTGGCGCGCGCAATCTAGGCGCCGAGAGGCCTACGATCTATTAGCTCCCGTCTATGGCTGGTTTACGGAGGGGTTCGACACAGCCGCTCTTAAGGACGCCAAGGTACTGTTGGATGAGCTGGCGTGAAGTCCGTCTGTTTGAACCTCATTCATAGGCGCTTCACGTCGGCGACGATCAGCGCTTCACCTCCCTGCCGCTTGCTCGAACGATTTGGTGACAACATGACGAGGCAACATGGTTAGAAGATCTCGCGTCAGGCGCGCCTCTTCCGGCAAGCGAGTTGCGCCTGGCAAGACCTACCGTCTCCTTGTCGAGGTGGGCCCACATGAAACTCCGCGCAATTTGCACCATTTCCGCCTCGACCATTGTTGCATGCCGCAACGGCCCGCCGACGAGAACGGTGTGCGGCGCCTGCATGCCTTTGCCTCCGGTTCGACTGTCAAGGCGCTGCGCAAAGCGGGCCGCAAGGTGAAGGTACTTGCGGACGCTGACAAAGAAGGCAAGCGCCTGCAGCGGCACATCGGCAAAGGGGATCGCTTCAGGGGCGGCCGCCGCGGGCCCGTCGGCGTCGGTAAACTTGTCTGACATCCGCAAGAGCTGGAGAAACAGTGGCCCTTATCTTAAACACGACGGAAATCGCGTCGGCACTCATCAACTTCGAAGCGACCTATCCGGAGCTCTGCCGGCGGCTCCAATTGCCGAAAAAAACCTACGAAGGTCGTGTCTGCCACGCATTGCAGATCGCAAAAGGTCATGCCCAGCACAAGCCTGTCGTTCTCATCATCGCAGGTGTGCACGCGCGCGAATGGGGTGGACCAGACATCGTTGTCAATTTTGCCGGCGACCTACTGCGCGCCTACTCCAAAGGCAAAGGGCTCCAATATCTGAAAAAAACCTTTTTGGCGCGCGACATTCGCACAATCGTCGAAGAGAGCACACTAGTGGTTTTTCCCTGCGTCAATCCGGACGGCGTCGAGTTCAGTCACACCAAGCGCTATCTCTGGCGGAAGAATCGAAATCCTGCCCATTCCAAGGGGGACGCCAAGAAAATCGGAGTCGACATCAACCGAAATTACGATTTCATGTGGGATTTTAAGAAGCTCTTTCACCCGGCTGCGTGGACCGACAGCCTTGCCTCCGATAATCCTGCGATCGAAACCTTCCACGGTCCGGAACCATTTTCTGAACCGGAGACGCAAAACGTCCGCTGGCTCATGGATCGTTTCAATCCCGTGCTGTTCCTTGATTTACATTCTTATGACGGCGACGTTCTGTTCAGTTGGGGGAGCGACGAGAACCAAATTACAGACCCCAGCCAGAATTTTATCAATCCTGCCTACAATGGGAAACGCGGTCGCATTGGCGACACGTACCGCGAATACCTAAGCATGCGGGACTACGAGACGGCGACCGGAATCGCGACCGCGGTCAGCGATGCGATGCGGGATGTCCGCAATCGGCCTTACAAGCCGCTTCAGGCTGTCGGTCTCTATCCAACGTGTGGTACCAGCGACGACTATGCCTTCAGCCGTCATTTGGTCCATCCGGGCTCAACCAAGACGTTTTCCTTCACTCTCGAATTCAACTTCGAGGGGGACACCAAAGATCCGTTTCTAGTGACCTCGAGTCCGAAGACACTCGACAAGACGATGCGCGACGTCATACCGGGGCTTATCGCTTTTTGTCTCACACGGCCAACCTAGGACGGGCGGCGTTTGCTGCTCGTCATCTCGTCTCGGCAGGGTCATCCGCACGGGAACTCAAATTCGGCTGTATTGATGGAGTGATTGAAACCGCCGCTGCTGTCTGTCCTGGCCAGTAAACGCATATGTCGGAGATATCTGGCATTACCAATAAGTCCGAATGTGAATTTCGACGCGAACAACCGGGAAGGCTTACTAGCTTCATGTCACCGCACATAGAGGCTTCGGAGGGAGCCGTCGGCGTTGCCAGAACGACGCCTGCGTCCACCGTTTCTCTGCCGCGTAGTAGAGCTGTCGCATCACCAGGTATTCGGCGAATGCCGTATTGATATCTTCTCGGTACAATTGTGCCACTGACCAATCGCCTCGGCACAGCGCCGCAGCGGCGGCGGCGACTTTTTTCCCCCCTTCCAGGCCTTTCGATATTCCTTCCGACGACAGGGGGTCGAAGCTCATCGCGGCATCGCCGACCGCGAGCCACCCCTCGCCGGTCGGTTGATCGAGTCGCTGGGTGCGCGCGGTCCGCACATGCAAGTCGCCGGGTCGGTCATGGTCGGCGATGCGCGCGGCGGTCATGGGCGCGGCCTTGAGCTGCTCGTGCCATGTGCGAATTCGCCCTGCCTTCGAGGTGTCGAGCAGCTTAGGGTCGGTCAGAAACGTCGCAACGACGCTGCCATCGGCGAGGCCCGCGGAATACCACCATCCCTGCTTGAGGGCCTCGATCATGACGAGATTGTTACGCGGCATCGCGCCCGGAACCCGTCCGAAGATACCAACGAGTTCGTCGTAGACGATCGGTCTGGCGCCTAACCGCTTGGCGATCGAAGCGGCACGTCCGGTGGCATCGATCACTACGTTGGCGCGCGTCTCCAATACGCGTGCTGCGTGCCCAATGCGGAGCTGCCACAAGCCGGTGGCGCGCGACAGGCTGCGTAATGATTACCGCGCCGAGTTGCTCGGCGAGCGCTGCGAGGCTCAGATCGAAGTCCGGGCGAGACAGATTGAGACCCTCGCCGTGCGGATGAAACAAGTAGTCCCGATCCGCCGCTTCATCGCTGCCCCACACCGATCGGATGCCCGGGCAGGAGGCATGGGTTCCGGACGCGAGCACATCCGCGAGACCAAGCGAGGCAAGCTCGGGTTTGGTCGATGGGGGGATGTGCTCCCCAACGCGCAACGAACGATAGTCCGTCCGCTCGATGACAACGACAGCAAGGCCCTCGCGTCGAAGCGCAATGGCGGTTGCAAGGCCGGCGGGTCCACCGCCGACCACGCAGACATCGAATTGGCAGGACCTCGTTGCGAAATTCCTCAATGCACCGTGCCAAATCCCATCACGACGCCGGTGGGATGGGCCTCTTGCTCGCTAAGCGAAGCCTCCAACCTCAGTGGCTTGACCTGGCCGACCGGCACCTTTGGCAGCGGACAGCCAGCATCCAGCCATGCATTCAACGTGCTGCGGGCGGTTCGGCCATCATTGCCGGGAACGGCATTGTCAAACGCGTAGGCCAACGGTCTGCGAGCCGCGAACTGCGCCTTCAGCAAGCCCGGTTGTGTGCGCAGCGCATTGCCAAGCGAGTGGAGCATTGCGCATGCGGGCGGAGCGGAATTGGGCGCAGCGCGGATACGATCGAACCAGGTTGAGACAGCAAGCTCCTGTTTGGTTTCGGGATCGAACAACTCGAATTCGAGGGCTTCGACGGCGCCCCAACGTTGCGCGGCGATATAGGTCACCGCACGAATCATGCCCCACCCCAACCAATTCCTAAATCGGTCGTTGATGGACTTGACCACGCCGCGGACCTGCTGCTGACTTGCGCCGGCCCTCGCTCCGCGCGTTTGCGACGACGCACCCTTATTGGCGGCCTCGAGGCTCGCGATCTCCAACCAGAGGCCGATGCGGTTGTCGGCTGCTGCCGCCTGCCAGGTGCGAAGCTGGGCGTCCGATATCGATGCAACGACGTCCGAGTTGAGCGTTGCTAGGCGATCCCGCAAGGCGTTCACGCTGTGACCCCGCCGCTTCTTGTCTTCTTCGCCCAGCTCCCAGGTCCAATCGCGCCAGAGCTTGATCTCGTCTTCGGTGAATACGTGGTACATCGGTCCACCGCGAAATTCCAACAGCTTGAAGAACTCGCTCTCGTTGGGCTTGCCGGGAATGATGTATCCGTTGTCCTGCAGCGCCTGCAGCAGCGCCGGCGGGTCCACAAACAGCGAATTGATGCGGCTGTTTCCGAGCATCAGATCGCCGTGATTGAATTGACCGAATGGCGCTTTCCTTTCAATCAACCATTCGAGCTGTTGCTGCAGCGATGGCGGTTCTTTAATGATGCGCCTCACCTGCTGGATCACGATGACGAACGTGTATGCGAAGGCGACGTAGCCGTCCCATATCCGTTTCCAGTGCTGTTGAACCGCTTCCTCGCCACCTTCGACCCCAACCTGCCGCAGATAGAGCTTCACCGCCCGCATGATTTCGGCGCCATGACCGCTCGCTGCGTTGTCGATCGCGATGTGCATCCGATAGAAATGCGAGCTCAGACCGACCATCTCGGCGATGGAAGCGATCCGATGCAGCTCCATCACCGTCCATTCCAGCCACAAGCTCATCCCGATGATTTCCGGATAGTAGCTCCTACTGAACTCTGAAATGCCGAGTTGGAAGGCCGGGCTGTCGAATGCGCAATCGAGGAACGCTGGATCGTAGGCGAAAGCAGTGCTCTGGATCGGCGGCGGATAGAAGCCGAATGAATGACAAAGGTCGCGATAGATGTTGGCGTGATTCTGCGAAGGCACGCCGTCACCAAGCTCTTCCTTGAGAATTGTGAACAGGATTGAATTGACCTCGTCGACCGGGCCAACGCGATGAATATTCCGCAGCCAAGAGCCGTCCAGGAAATTGAAGGGCGTCAGTTGGCGAATGCGCTCGGTGACGGCTTCGCGCGTACGGAAAACCGGATTTTGGTCGGGATCCGCAGGATTGTACGGCGCGCGCACCCCGTTCACCTTTTCGGTGAAGGCGAAATCGGCGCAGTCGTCGTAGATATCCTGCATCCGCGCGTCGAAGGCGCTTTCGTCGTACTTGAAGGGCCGGATGTTCTCCATGAAGGCGAACGCACCCGCAGTCTCCTGTAATCGTTGTGCGGCTGCGAGCACGGCGTGGACGAACTCGCGCACCTTCGGCAGGCAGGATCGCTTCTCCTCCAGGTTCAGCAGGCAATGGAACAGCTCTCGCACGTCCATGCCTGCATGCGGCCGCCGTTCCATCTCGACCTGGACGATCTCCCGCTCGGATGAGCCCGCTTCCCACCAGGCGGTCTTGCGCGGCAGCACGAAGCCCAATTCGTGCCAATAGCGAACCATATCGTCGCAGCCGCGCCGCTCCGAATCGCGAGGATCATCGCGCGCTTCCGCCGGGTTGTGCCAGGGACGACGGAATAGCGTTGTCACCCCCAAACCGCGATCCCATTTGACCGGGCCTTCAAGGGCCTCGCTGATCCGAGGCTGGCCAGGGTGCCAGGCCTTGTTTACCTCTTCGAACACGTCTTGCGAAATGACGTCGTCCGGCCGCGCTGCCGGCCACCAGTTGTTCTTGCAGTCGTAAAAATCGGCCTGCCAGGGTACGCACATGTATTTGGTGATGTGACCGGGGCCGTGGGTTTTTGAATTGATGCGGAAGGCGTGGACGTAAAGATCTTTGTCGCCGACAATCCACGGCGCTTCAATGCCTGGATAGAATGCACCGCCAACGCACGGCTCCAGTGCGGCGCGCTGCAGGGCTTCGACCTGCTCGTCCGGATCCATCCGCTCCAGGGGCGGGAATTTAGGCTTGCGGCCGGGTGAGAATTTCCCATCCCTCCACAGCTTGAGCTTGCGATATTGCGAAGGCAGCACGGACAGCCAGGTGCGGGGCTCGCCTTCGGTTCTGTCTCCATCATCACCCGACAAGAGCGGCATGAAGCCGGTGTTGGCCTGGTCGGCGGCGTCCGCCTCGTTCAGCAGCGGATTTCGGATACGCCGAAAAATCCGGTCACGATTGCCGCTGTTGTCCGGTGTTGCCAAGACGTGCGAAGCCAGCAGCGCGGCATTGACCTTTGTCCTTCCGTCGCTAGAGGGGCCGCTATGCGGCTTCTCGTTCCTCTTTTCCTCCGTGGGCTGTGCACCGTCCTTGGCGGTGCGGAAATCCCCGCGCTTGTCGAAGCCGTGCCCACGCCGCGCTTCCCCATTGACCCAGGAAGTCTCGGCAGCGCGCCAGAGGATCGGATAAATGTCGCGGAAATAGGAGACGTCGGCGGCATCCTTGATCCATCCCTGATCGACGGCGACGTCGCGTATAACGTCGTAAAGGGTGACGATCGAATGGATTCCGGGCGCATATTTCGGCGGCGCGACGATCACCCAAGCGGCATCCTGCGGCCGGTCGATGACGATACTTCTGCCGCTCGGCAGCGTTACTCTTGCGGTAACCGGCCCGTCCGAAACGTCGTCGTACCAGTAGTCGTTGTTTGCCCAGAAATCCAGTTTGGCGGGATCGGAGCCGATCGGGTTGTCCGGTTGGGTTGAGTCTGATTTGCCAAACCCTCCGAGCACCAGCAGCCGGCCCTTGTCAACCTTGAGTTCGCCGAGGGGGACCGGCGTCCCGAGGAACATGCCGGTGTCGAACGTCGAGCTTTTGGGCATCCCAGCCTGCTCGACGGGATCGCCTTCGCCATCGATGCAGCGCGCGCCCGGATCGATTACGAGGGCCAGGCGCGAATCCGGCAACTTTCCCTTACCGACCGGAATGTCGGCGTTGCGGATTTCGTCGGGCGGCTCGAAACGGCTGACGAGTTTGTACCAGGCGCCCTTCTTGTTCTTGAGATGAACCTTCCATTCCACCTGCGCCGCGCGTCGGGCCTTGCGGTCCTTCGCGCTACCAAGCGGCAGCTCGCCGAGATTATTTCCCTTCCTGTCGTAGGCGTAGATGCGAAAGCGCGCGGCCTGGCGTTTGATGCGGCCGTCGGCGTCCTTGAAACTCCCGTTGGGAGCGGTCACGTCGTGCGGATCGCACGGCGCCTCGGGGCCGATGAAATATTCTCCCAGGCTGTTGCCGACGCGGGCGATCCCAATGCCGGGATGAATTTTGCACCTATGTACCTTGGAAAAGCGAAACGCATTCGGGCGTGCTGCCCGGGTCGTCGCCACGTCAGCCATGTCAGCCCCTCATCCCAGCGCGCTTGCCGAGGCAGAAGTTGACCTGCCTATTACCCGGCCCGGCCGTCAGCATACGGACTGTTTGCAGTGCAATTGTGTGAACTAGCTCACAGTGTGCCCGCGGCCAATGGAAGCATAATATGCGAGGCTTTCCAACGCCGGGTACCAGGAGGTCTATATCGGCCCGGCATCCCCAAACGCGTCTGTGTTGACAGCAGTGCCAAGCTAGGGCTGGCAAAATGGCGAAGCAAATGCAGTACGCAATATGCCGCCCGGCTGCGAATTCCTTACACCGAGCAGCTGACACGCTTGAACAACATGGCCTGCATTGGCTCAAGTTTGGCAACGAATACTTTTGCCATAGCGCCGATCCTGCGATGGCAGTCGACTGGAGCAAGATTGAAGCGGTCCACGCCGGTTTGAATCCGCGGACACGGCGATCGGGCCCGTCCGACACCGGTTCCCTGTATCTGGTGACCCAGGAAGGCCGGTTGTTCCAACGCGCCTACCCGGATGTGCCGGTTCTGTTCGACAAGGGCCGCTATCTCGTCGTGTCGCTGGATCCGCGCGGTGTCAGTAAGATCGTTAAGCACGAGGGGCGTTTTTCAATACGTCCCGCGAAAAAAAATGAAATCGTCTTTGAGACATTGGCGCGCCCGACAGCAGCAGCACGTGTCGATGAACGGATCAAGCGTATCGTGGACGCCATTAGCCGAGACAGTTTTGCGGCGACGTTGGCTAAGCTGGCGTCGCATCCGACACGCCACTCGCTGACCAGCCACTTTCAGGATGCCGTGAGAGAAATGCGGGATCGGTTGCAATCGATGGGATATCAGGTCAGTTTTCAGGACGTGAGGATGGCAGGCGGCAACACTTCGAATATCATTGCCGATAAACGAGGGCTGGCTGGTGGCACGCGTTCGGTCACGCTGGTCACTGCGCATCTCGATTCCGTCAATCATCCTGCTCATGGGCCTGACGACCCAGCGGCACCGGCGCCGGGAGCGGACGACAATGGCAGCGGCAGCGTCGGAGTGGTCGAGATTGCGCGGGTGCTGAAGGACCAGTCGAGTACGCAGGACCTGCGGCTCATTTTATTCGGCGGCGAGGAGCAGGGGCTGTTTGGAAGCAAACACTATGTAAGGCAACTTCCGGCCGCGGAGCGGGCTCTAATAAAATCGGTCGTCAACATGGACATGATCGCGGTCCTCAATACCAACAGCCCGACGGTGCTGTTGGAAGGCGGGGATCCGGTCTCTAAAAACGTGATTGCCGGGCTGTCGTCGGTGGCTCATACGTACACCAAGCTGACAGTCAATACTTCATTGGAGCCCCACGACAGCGATCATGTTCCCTTTATCGGCGCGGCGGTGCCGGCGGTGCTTACTATTGAGGGCAACGATGACGCTAACCACAATATTCACAGCGCCAATGATACGCTCAATCACATCAACCACGATCTTGCGCTGGAAATTCTGCGCATGAATACGGCCTACGTCGCTGGCGAAATCGGAGTGCAGATATCCCTCATGGGGTGATACGGGTCAGCGCCGCTATCCACGGAGGTTGGGGGAGGGAATGATGGTCACACAAGGCGATTACGCCAATCCGACGCGCCGCCAAGTAATCACGACCGCAAGCGCCACCGGCGCCATCGCCGGGATCGAGGCCCTAATCGGAGCAAGCCAGGCGGAACCCGGCAAGACACCGCACGTGGTTATCGTCGGCGCTGGCCTTGCCGGCCTCTGCGCGGCTTATCTGCTGCAACAACGGAATTGGACCTATACGATCCTGGAGGCCGAACGGCATCACGTCGGCGGACGCATTCGAACGAGGCCGATGGGTGACGGCTTGTATTGGGAAGCCGGCGCCATGCGCATTCCGAAAGAACACCGTATCACGCGCAAGTATATCGATATGTTCAGTGAGCTCGAGCTGCGGCCGTTCGTGATGTACAGCTCGAGGACGTTCAAGTTTGCCCGCGGATCAAGATCAACTGACGAAGCAGAAATCAAAAAGAAGTTCAGAATGAAGGCGGATGAAGCAAAGCTTACATCTGACCAACTCTGGCAACTCACCGTGAAGGATATCGCCCAGGGCAAGTCGCAGAACGGGCTTTCTCCGGACGAACTCGAGCAGCTCAGGACCGCAAATACTTTCGCCTCCGAGAAGCTGATCAAATTGGATCGTCAGTCGCTCCGGCAGCTCATTCAAAAGGCGAAGCCGAAACAACTGGGTGGCGTCCCGCTCTCGGATGAGACCATCGAATTTTTTCTGTTTGCCTACGGTAACTTGTGCATTCAGCACGGCGCCTCGACTGAGTTTCTGCGCGAGGAAAATATCGGCGTGTGGGATCCGGGATTCTCGGAGATCAAGGGCGGTACTTCTCGCTTTCCAGACGCCTTTCTGAGCCGTCTGACCAGCAAACCGAAGATGGGCTGCGAGGTCCTCCGCCTCGAACAGGACAAAGCGCATGGACGAGTGCGAGCGATTTATCGGGTCGGCGGTCGCGATTATCAGGAAGAAGGAGATTTCCTGCTTTGCACCATACCGTTCCCCGTTCTCGCCCGGATCGAAACCGATCCGCCGTTCTCATATGAGAAGCAGCGCGCGATCATCGAGCTCGGTTATGATTCCGGCACAAAGGTTGCGCTTTGGACGAAGAACAGGTTCTGGGAAAAGAATAACGGCATTTACGGCGGCTCCAGCACTACCGATTTGATCAGCGGGGCGATCATCTACCCCTCCGACAATGCGCTCGATGCGGATGGAACCAAGCCGCGTGATCCGGCGGTTTCCGACCAGCCAGGCGTCTTCCTCGCCTGCTACACCTGGGGGCAGGACGCCCGCCGACTCGGCGCTATGCCGGCCACGGAGCGGGAGGATTTGGTGATCCAGCAAGTATCGCAGATTCATCCCGAGCTCCAGCATCGCGATATGATCCTCGGGCGGGCTAGTTGGGCTTGGGATACGTATCGTTGGTGTGGCGGTGCTTTTGCTTTCTACCAGCCTGGCCAGTTCACGCGCATCCACCAGCATGTCATTGCGCCCGAGGGCCGAATCTATTTTGCCGGCGAACATTGCTCACACAGCCACAGCTGGATGCAGGGCGCGCTGGAATCAGCGGAAAATGCCGTCGCTGCTCTCCTTGCCAGGGCAGGATAGAGAAGGACTATTGAGTACTCAATGACATATTGAAGAGACCGAACAACGTCCGGTCTGTTGTGAAGGTGTAATCAAGTTCCCGACCGCGATCTTGCCGCCTCCATGGCCGTACCATGGACCCCCCACTCGATATGCCCGAATGCGCGCACCAACTCGACCATTTGTGGGCCGAACGCGGGCGTGTAGGATGGTCTTGTCTTTACCATCATGGACTTGACCGCAATGTTCCGCTGTCCACGAAACCGGGTCGACGAATATACTGGACACGCTTTGTCACCATGATGAGCCGGGAATGGATTAGGGCGCTGCTATGGACGTTGGCGGCTGGCTGCGAGACCTCGGCCTCGGGCGTTATGAGCCGGTATTCATCGAGAATGCGATCGACAGCGATGTGCTGCCGGAGCTGACGGAGGATGATCTCAAGAAGCTCGGGATACCGCTGGGCGACAGGAAGCGCCTCATTAAGGCTATCAAAGCGATAACCGCCGGCTCTCCCAGTGCGTTCGTCACGAGCGCGGTTGGGGGGGATGAGCCAAGCGGGCAACCCGGCGTGGCCGCTGCCGAGCGCCGGCACCTCACCGTGATGATCTGCGATCTGGTGGGCTCCACTGCCCTGTCGGCCCGCCTCGATCCCGAGGATATGCGCGCTGTGATGGACGCCTATCACGCCGCCTGCGCCCGCATCGTGCAAGCCTATGACGGCTTCCTCGGCGATTTCCGGGGCGACGGGATATTGGCCTATTTCGGCTATCCCCGCGCGCACGAAGACGATGCCGAGCGAACCGTGCGGGCGGGGC
>WNFD01005503.1_pt1 | contig 13687 bp, 9 predicted proteins | sample 5400491 | NCBI WGS metagenome assembly WNFD01 (sample SAMN13153343, study PRJNA577476) | soil metagenome | isolation source: 120 cm saprolite under Douglas fir tree site 2 hole 2 replicate 2 | place: USA:California | collected 2015-04-18 | reverse complement strand
TTGTCGGTGACCTACGGAATCATCCAGGAACATGCGGGCAAGATCCGGGTGGAAAGCCGCCCGGGCGAAGGCACGACGTTTTACCTGGAATTCCCCCTGATCAGGAAGGCAGTCAATGTCTGAAGCAGCGGTACTGGCCCGACGGCCCGCGACAGCGCCGGCCACAGGTTCGATTTTGATTATCGACGATGAAATGGCGATTCGCGAATCGCTGGAAACTTTGCTGGAATTCGAAGGCTACCGCGTGGTGTCGGCGCCCACGGGCGAGCAGGGACTCGCGCGCCTCGGCGAGCAGCCGTTCGACCTGGTGCTGCTCGATTTCGCCCTGCCCGACCGCAATGGTCTTGAGATACTCGCGGACATCCGCGACCGCGACCCGCAGCTGGCGATCATCATGATCACCGCCTACGGCACCGTGGACAACGCGGTGCGCGCCATGCAGGGCGGCGCCAACAACTTTATCCAGAAACCCTGGGACAACGAAAAGCTGCTGGCCGACGTGCGCGCCGCCGTGGCCCGCCGGCGCGCCGAAGAGGAAAACGAGCAGCTGCGCCGCGCTCTCAAGCAGCGCTACAACTTTGAAAACATAATCGGCAAGAGCGACTCGATGCTCAAAATTTTCGACCTGGTCGCCCAGGTCGCGCCCAGCCGCTCCACCGTCCTGATCCAGGGCGAAAGCGGAACCGGCAAGGAGCTGATCGCCAAAGCCATCCATGCAAGCTCGCAGCGCAAAGACCGCCCGTTCGTGCCCGTCAATACCGGCTCCATGCCCGCGGACCTGCTGGAATCCACGCTCTTCGGACACGTCAAGGGCGCATTCACCAGCGCCATCGCGGCCAAAAAAGGCCTGTTTGAAGTCGCCGACGGAGGCACGCTCTTTCTCGACGAAATCGGCACCATGAGCATGGAAACCCAGGCCAAGATCCTGCGCGTGCTTCAGGACCGGAAATTCATGCATCTGGGCGGAATCCAGGAAATCTCCGCCGACGTGCGCGTGATTGCCGCCACCAACATCGATCTNNNNCTGAAGACCCTGGTGCGCGAAGGGCGCTTTCGCGAAGACCTGTTCTACCGCCTCAACGTCATCACCATCGATCTGCCGCCGCTGCGCAGCCGCCAGGAAGACGTCCCGCTGCTGGTCAGTCACTTCCTGCTCAAGTTCGCCGCCGAAAACAACAAGCCCCTGCGCCAGATGTCGCCCGAGGCCCTGCGTCCCATCATGGATTACGGCTGGCCCGGCAACGTCCGCGAGCTGGAGAATGTCATCGAGCGCGCCGTGGTGCTCTCCAACAACCCGGTCATCGGCCTCGACCTGCTGCCCGATCAGATTGTCGGACGCGGCTCGACGGGCAAGATCTTCGAGCACCGCCCCGGCGCGTCGCTGTTCGAGATCATCGAAGACTGCGAACGCCGCATCATCCTCGACATGCTCGAAAAATGCGCATGGAACCAGACCGACGCCGCGGAACGCTTCCACATTCCGCTGTCAACGCTCAACCAGAAAATCAAACGTCTGAACATCGAGATCAGGAAGCGGGCGAAAGACCATCAAAGTCAGATTTGAAATTTAAAATTTTAAATTTGAAACCCCCGGCCCTGCTCAGCCTGGGCGAGACGCGCATGCATGCCCGTATGGCCCCAGGTTTTTAAATTTCAAATTTTAAAATTTCAACTTTAAAATCTTGTTTTGCCTGTTTCCCCTGATTCGCAGCCAGCCTCGCCTTTCTGTTATTCTTTTCCTTCCGATGGAGATCATCTCGCCTGCCCAAATCGTGAAGAAGAATTTGCTGGTGGTGCAGGACTATTCTCACCTTGCCGGCCGCTCCATCGCGAACCTTTTTCGCCGGCCGCTCTACCTCGCCGACATGCTGCAACAGGCCGATCTGATCGGCGTCGGCTCGCTTCCCGTGGTGATCCTGACCGGCACCTTTACCGGCGTGGTGCTGGCCTTAAACACCTCAGAATCCCTCGGGCGCTTTGGCGCTCTTTCGCTGACCGGACAGCTCGTCTCCGTATCCATGGTCCGCGAACTGGGTCCGGTGCTCACCAGCCTCATGGTCGCCGGGCGCAACGCCTCCGGCATGGCCAGCGAACTGGGCTCCATGAAGGTCACCGAACAGATTGACGCCATGCGCGCCCTGGGCACCGATCCTTTCAAGAAACTGGTGACGCCCCGGGTCGCATCCACGGTCTTCATGATGTTCTTTCTCACTATCATTTCCGACCTCGTCGGCCTGGTCGGCGGATACCTGATTTCATTCTTTATGCTCCGCCTCGATACGAATCAATACTGGAACAGCGCCTACCAGGCGCTGACCTATAACGACGTGGTGACCGGCCTGTTGAAACCCCTGTTCTTCGGATTCATCATTTCGACCATCGGATGCTTCTACGGCATGAACACCCGGGGCGGGACCCAGGGGGTGGGCCGTTCCACCACCCAGGCGGTGGTCGCGTCCTCCGTACTCATCCTGGCCACCGACACCGTGCTGACCAAGTTCCTGCTTTCATTCAAATGAATTTTTTTCACCGCAAAAGACGCGAAGGACGCAGGGGAAAATCAAAAGGGGAAGACTGTAAAAAGCGGGCACTGCTTTCATTTTCTTTTTTGTTCGGATTTTTAAAGATGCGGGCCGATCGCGCCTTTGTCTTCATTCCCTGGTTTTTCCTTTGCGCCCTTCGCGTCCTTTGCGGTGAATATTTCTTTCGTCCCTTGCGGTGATCGGTGAATCAATGTCCTCACCTTCCCTGAGCATGGAAAACCCGCAGCCCGATACGGTCCATAAAGCGATCATCTTCGATAACGTCTGCATCGAGTTCGACGGCCCCCCTTTGCTCGACGGCGTATCGTTCGAATTGAAACGGGGCGAGACCAAGACGCTGATGGGCGTGGCGGGCTCCGGAAAGAGCACCATTTTGAAACTCTGCCTGGGGCTGCTCAAGCCCGACAGCGGACACATTTACGTCCTCGGGCACGATGTCACCGCCATGACCGAGCGCGATCTGTTTGAACTGCGGAATAAGGTGGGCATCGTATTTCAGGAAAGCGCCCTGTTCGATTCGCTGACCGTCCGCGATAATGTCGCGTTCCGTCTGATGGAGGAAAAGCTGCCGGAAAAGGAAATCGAAGCCCGCGTCCGCGAGGCCCTCAGCTTCGTGGAACTGGAGCACACTATGGACATGCTTCCCTCCGAGCTTTCCGGAGGCATGCGGCGCCGGGTCGGCATCGCTCGCGCCATTATCACTCAGCCCGAGGTCCTGCTCTACGACTCCCCCACCGGCGGACTCGATCCCATTACCTCAACCACCATCGTCGAACTGATCATGAAGCAGCGCGATGTTTACAAGACCAGCGCTCTGCTGGTGAGCCACCGCCTGCAGGACGGCTTCATGCTCGCCGGCCACCACTACGATCCCGACGCCCGGCACATGAAACCGATTGAAGGCACCGCCCTGCGCGACGTCAGGACCACCTTCCTGATTCTCAAAGACGGCAAAGTAATCTTCGATGGCACGGCCCATGAACTCGGCCACACCGACAATCAGTACATAAGGGAATATATTTCGTAGCCGGGCGGGACCCGGTACAGGCTTCAGCGCGCGGGTGAGGAACCGGCGTCTTGTGGCTATGAACGAACCTTAATGCACACAAGGCCGGCACCTTTAGAAACCTCCTGGATTGATTTGTCTCCGGACACAATCCAGCTCTGTTAAAAGCGGGCTTCAAAAGCTGCGGCCCGAAGCGATGTAAGATGCCTGGCGGTTTTAGCAGCCATAATCTGTCCTTAGGTTCATTTTCACTAAACGAACGTTTAGTGTCGGCATGGACGATACTATGTCAAAATAATTTCAGCGCCCCGATCCATGTTGTGTCGGTAAGTTGTTAGTGATTTATATAAGGCCTGCAATTGCAGCCTTGACTCGTTTTTCCCAGGCATGTATGTTGGATATGGTTTGAGTAAGAAGCTTGTCAACCTTTCACGATAGATTGCATGGGAAGATCGCAGTCCTCTCTACACGGTCTCGTCTGACCTGGCGTATACTGTTGTTAACCATAGAAGACTTCTGTCCAGGGTTAATTTGCGGTGGCACTTTGCATTCCTTCGGTTCAGTTCCGGAATGGTCCGGTAACGTCCGGGGAATCGGCAGCGGAGATCGTCCATGATCGCCGACAACAACATCGTCATGTCCGCATCTTACGATCACCTTGAGGCGGCGCTTTCCGTGCTCATTGCGGTATCGGCGTCCCTGGCGGCCCTCGATCTTGCGGGACGCGTGACCGCCGCAAACGGCTGGAATCGCCTGGCGTGGCTGACGGGAGGAGCCATCGCCATGGGAAGCGGCATCTGGTCGATGCACTTCACCGCCATGCTCGCCTTCCGTCTGCCTGTACCGGTGAGCTATGACTGGCCGACCGTTCTGCTGTCGCTCCTGGCCGGAATTCTGACCTCCGCCGTCGCGCTTTATGTGACGAGCCGCAGGACCATGGGGCCGATGCAGGCGGCGACCGGCAGCCTGACCATGGGGGCCGGCATCGCAGCCATGCATTACATTGGCATGGCGGCCATGCGTCTGCCCGCCGCCATGCGGTTCAGCCCGCTGCTGGTGGCCCTTTCGGTTGCGCTGGCAATCGCCTTTTCACTGGCCGCGCTGCTGCTGGCATTCGATCTTCGCGAGGAAACCAGAGGGACGCCTTCGCGGAAGATTGTAAGTTCTCTGGCGATGGGCGCCGGTATTTCGACGATGCACTTCACCGGCATGACCTCCGCCCGTTTCACGCCCTCAGACACGCCGACGGATTTGTCCCACGCCGTCAATATCTCCTCGCTGGAAACCAGCGGAATCATCATGGTCACCCTGGTCATCACCGGCCTGACGATATTGACGTCCGCGGTGGACCGCCGATTTCTGGCTCAAAGCCTGGAGCTGGCCGTGGCGAAATCCAGTATGGCGCTGAGCGAAGCCGCCCGGGTGGCGGCCATGAGCGAGATGTCCGCCGCCATCGCCCATGAAATCAACCAGCCGCTGGGGGCGACGGTCACAGAAGCCAGCGCTTCCTTGCGCTGGCTGGCCCTGGAGCCCCCCGCTCTGAGCGAGGCGCGGGAGTCGCTGGCCCGGGTCATTCGGAACGCCAACCGCGCCAGCGACGTGGTCGGAAGAATCGGCGCCCTGCTGCGCAAGACGCCGCCGCCCATGAGGCGCCTGGAGGTGGGGGAAGTCATTCTCGAAGCGCTTTTTCTTGCCCGCAGCCCGCTGCAGGAGCGCGGCATCGCCGTGAAAACCGATCTGGCGCCCGAGGCTCCCGGGGCGGTCGGCGACCGCATTCAGTTGCAACAGCTCCTGCTGAATCTGGTCATGAATGCCGTCGATGCCATGAGCACGGTGACCGACCGGTCGCGGGAGCTCGTCATCCGCTTGTCGTCGACTCCGCATGAAGTGCTCGTCCAGGTCCAGGATTCCGGAAGAGGTCTGGATCCCGAGCACGCGCCTCACATCTTCGATCCTTTCTTCAGCACCAAGCCCCATGGTATCGGGATGGGGTTATCGTTGTGTCGTTCTATCGTCCAAATGCACGGCGGCCGTTTGTGGTTTACTCCGAATTCTCCCAATGGCGCGATTTTTCAATTTACTCTGCGAAAGGCGGAAAAACAGCATGGCTGAACCATCCGTTGTTTATATTCTCGATGACGACGCGTCCATGCGCGATGCGCTGAAAAGCCTGATTCGTTCGGTGGGTCTGCGCGTCGAGCTGTTCGGCTCGGCCCAGGAATTTCTGCAATGGCCAAGGCCGACGGTGCCCAGTTGTCTCGTCCTCGACGTCCGGCTGCCCGGCACCAGCGGGCTCGATCTGCAGCACCAGCTGGAAAGCGCCAATATCCGCATTCCCGTCATCTTCATTACCGGCCACGGCGACATCCCCATGTCGGTCAGCGCGATGAAGGCGGGGGCCGTCGAGTTCCTGACCAAGCCGTTCCGCGATCAGGATCTGCTCGACGCGATTCAACTCGCTCTGGACCGTGACCGGGCGCGGCGCGCGCATGAAGCCGAAATCTCGATCTTGAAAAAGAGGTTCGATTCACTGACGGCCCGCGAACGTGAAGTCATCCTCATGGTCGTTACCGGGATGCTCAACAAGCAGGTCGCCGCCAAAATCGGGATCACCGAGAACACCGTGAAGGTCCACCGCAGCCGCGCCATGGAGAAAATGCAGGCCCCTTCTCTCGCCGATCTGGTCAAAATGATCGAGAAGCTGGGGCTGAAAAGCTGAAACGGCCATCGATAAACCAACGCGGCATGGTGCCAGGCTTTCGCTTAGGTACGACCAGCCAATGTCCAATAGCGTACACAGGATGTGCCATGCTAGAAAGGGATCGTCGCATTGATTGATTGATATATGCAATTTACCTGCGGCAACTCTCTGCAAGGCGTCCCTCAGGTTGTGAGCTATGAATATCACCCGCGCGCCCTGTTCAGCCGACGTCGGCCCTGTCTATCGGGAGCAGACGAACGACGGAATACCAGATTGCTGTCTTCCTGTATGGCATGCCGATCAATGAACAGATGGAACTTCGAAGAAGCCATACGGGCATCCGGAGCGTATATCGAATGGCAGCCGGAACAACATACCGATAGCTGAAAGGCGCTGCCCGGCACCCACAAAGATTCGGTGTAAACAATCGGCCTCCCGCGGACGGACGAGTTCAGGTCCGCGACGAGGTTATTTTTCCCAACGTTGGCGGCCGCCCAGGGCCTGACGTCGCACCACGATAGGCTTGCCGTGAAACCAAAAATCCTTCGCCCTTTCCGCGATCTGATCGACTCCGCGCCCGATGCCATGGTGATCGCCAATCAGGCGGGCGAGATCGTCCTCATCAACGCCCAGGCCGAACGGCTTTTCGGATACGCCCGCGAAGAGCTGCTGGGCGAGCCGGTCGAACTTCTTCTGCCTTCAGGGGTCCGCGGGCAGCACGCCGCCCACCGCGCCGCCTATTTCACCGATCCCCGCGCGCGCCCCATGGGAGCGGGCCTCGAACTCTATGCGGTGGACAAGGCGGGCCGGGAGTTCCCGGTGGAGATCAGCCTGAGCCCTTTGGAGACCGAGGATGGACTCCATGTGACAGCGGCCATCCGCGATATCAGTCAGAGAAAACAGGCAGAAAAGAAGTTCCAGGGATTGCTGGAATCGGCTCCGGACGCCATGGTGATCGTCGACCGGGAAGGCCTGATCGTCCTGGTCAACTCGCAGGCGGAAAAGCTGTTCGGATTTCCCCGGAGCGAACTGCTGGGGCAGCCCATCGAGGCGCTGATTCCGGAGAGATATCGCGGCGGGCATAGCCGGCACCGCGAGGGCTTTGTCGCGAATCCGCGGGTGCGCCCCATGAGCGCCGCACTGAATCTGTATGGCCTGCGCCGCGATGGAGTCGAGTTTCCCATTGAGATCAGCCTCAGTCCCCTGGAGACGGAAGACGGCGTCTGGGTCACGGCGGCGATCCGCGATATCAGCGATCGAAAGCGGGCGGAAGAGCAGATTCACCGGCTGAATCTGGAGCTGCAGGCCGGAATTGCCGAACTGGCTGCAACCAATCAGGAGCTGGAGGCCTTCGGTTACTCCGTTTCGCACGATCTGCGCGCGCCCCTGCGCCAGATCGACGGATTCTCGAAGATCATCCTCGCAGAGGCCGATTCCCTGCGGCCCGATCTGCGCGAGTGCCTGCAACAGATACGGCAGGGGACGCGCCAGATGGGAAACATGGTCGATGCGCTGCTGAACTTTTCCCGCCTCGGCCGCCAGGAACTGGCTCTGGAATGCATCGATCTGGACTCCCTGGCCCGTGAAGTGATTTCCGGGCTGCAGAAGGATGTTGGCAGCCGGGATATCGCCTGGCGACTGGCTTCTCTGGAATCCGCTTATTCCGACCGGTCACTCCTGCGGCAGGCCCTTTGGAACCTGCTGTCGAACGCGGTCAAATTCACGCGCACCTGCGCGCACGCTGTAATCGAACTCGGGAAAACCGAGATGAATGGCCAGCCGGTATTTTTCGTCCGCGATAACGGCGTGGGCTTCAACATGAAATACGCGGACAAATTATTCGGAGTGTTCCAGCGGCTGCATCTGCAGGAGGACTTTGAAGGCACGGGCGTCGGTCTGGCCATTGTGCAAAGAATCGTCCTGAAACACGGGGGTCGGATCTGGGCGGAGTCCGTGCCGAGGTCGGCGACCACGTTTTTTTTCACGCTTGCTCCCGCGAAGAAGGCGGCGCCCGCCCTGGCCGAAGAGAGGAATCGGGAAATGGCGATGTGAGCCGCGAGCAGAGCAAAGGCTTCACCACGGAGACGCGGAGGCTCGGAGAAAAACAAAAAATAGGACGATTTTTTCGCGGAAAACAGGCGATTGTGGTTGATTTGTGCCGATAAGACGGAGGGGGACTGAAAAGTGGAGACGGGAATTTCTTCAACGACGGCGGTGCGCGAGAGAACGCTGAGCGTAACGGTATCGGCTTCACCTGCGCCGATTCGAATCCTGCTGCTCGAAGACAACCCGGTGGACGCCGATCTGTGCGTTCGAAAGCTGAAAAGCGCGGGGCTGCCCGTCCACGTGGATGTGGCCCGCAGCGCCGGCGAGTTCATGGAACGAGTTCCCCGGCACAGCTACGACCTGATTCTGACGGACTATCGTCTTCCCGACTGGAACGGACTGGATGCGTTCACCTGGCTGCGGTCTTCGGGCCATTCAACCCCTTTCATCCTGGTCACCGGGACCCTGGGCGATGAACTGGCCATCGAATGCATCAAGGCGGGCATCAACGACTATGTGCTCAAGGAGAACCTGGAGCGCCTTCCGATCGCGGTGACACGGGCACTGGAAGAGCAAAAAATGCGTGTCTCCCGCGACGAGGCGTGGCGGAACCTGCGACAGTCGGAAAAGCAGTACCGGCTGCTGTTTGACGCCAACCCTCACCCCATGTGGGTTTACGATCCGGAGAGCCTTCGCTTTCTGACCGTCAACAACTCCGCGGTAGTGCACTACGGCTACTCCGCGGATGAATTCCTTTCCATGACTGTGCCGGATATACGCCCCGAAGAAGACCGGGACCGTCTTATCGCCAACATCGATGAGAATCGGAACAAAAGCGAGTTCCATCGGGAAAGCTGGAGACATCGGAAAAAAAACGGCGCCATCATCGAGGTTGAAATCAGCTCGCAGCCCATCGTCTTCGGCGGCGTCAGCGCCCGGATGATTCTCGCGCATGACATTACCGCCAGGCGGCGCGCCGAAACCGACCTTCGCCGTTCCGAAGCCGCGTATCGCTCAATCATCGATCACGCTCCTTACGGCATTTACCGGGTAGACCGAAACGGCCGCATCGTCATGGCGAATCCGGCGTTCGTCGAAATGCTCGATTACTCCACGTCGGCGGAGGTGATGGGCCTGGACATCGCCCAGGACGTTTACCTCGATCCCGGCGACCGGGAACGCCTCACTTCCCTGGCCGACTCCAGTCCTGTTGCGGTCGACGGTGAAGTCAAATGGAAACGCAGGGACGGTACGCCGATCTCGGTGCGAGTCGCCGGGCGCCGCCTCGAGGATGACAGCGAGGTCCCGGGCGGGTACGAGGTTTTTGTCGAGGACATCACCGAAACCCGCTCTCTTCAGAAACAGTTCGAGCACGCCCAGAAAATGGAAGCCGTGGGCCGCCTCGCGGGCGGCGTCGCCCATGACTTCAACAATCTGCTCATGGTCATCAGCGGATACGCTCAGCTTTTGGAGAAAGCATCCAACAATCCCGAGAAAGTCATCAGCCATGCCGCGCAGATTCGCGACGCGAGCGCCAAGGCCGCCGTCATCACCCGCCAGCTCCTGGCCTTCAGCCGTAAACAGGTCCTTGAGCCGACCGTTCTCGATCTCAATCGCATTATCAGTGAACTGGGAAAAATGCTGCCGCGCCTGCTTGGCGAAGACGTGGAAATCGCCATGAACCTCGACCCCGGACTCGGCGCGGTGCGCGCCGACCGCGGTCAGTTGGAGCAGGTCATCATGAACCTCGCCGTCAACGCCCGCGACGCAATGCCCCAGGGCGGAAGGCTGACCCTTGAGACCGACAACATGCTGCTGGACGCATCTTACAATTACGGCGGCAGAAAGGAAGTCCCTGTCGGACCTTATGTCGTGCTTTCGGTCATGGATACCGGCAGCGGCATGGACGCAGCCACCCAGGCCCACATCTTCGAACCCTTCTTTACCACCAAAGACCCCGGCAAAGGCACGGGGCTGGGGCTGGCCACGGCCTACGGAATTGTGAAACAGAGTCAGGGCTTTATCTGGGTCTACAGTGAAGTCGGCCAGGGCACGGTCTTCAGAATCTATCTGCCCAGGGTCGATCAGGTCGTGGATATCGAGCAGCTCTCACAAAACGCGGAAACCGCGCCCGGAGGCACAGAGACCGTTTTTCTGGTGGAAGACGAAGCCGCCGTCCGCAATGTAACCAGAATCTATATGGAGTCGAAAGGCTATAAAGTCCTGGAAGCGGCCAATGCCGGCGAGGCCCTGCAGACTTTTCAGAGCTACGACGAGCCGATTCATCTCATGATCACCGATATGGTGATGCCGGGCATGGGTGGGCTGGACCTTGCCCGGAGCGTCCTGGGAATGCGCCCGTCCCTGGGCGTCATCATTGTCTCCGGATACACGGACCGCGCCCTCGACCTGGAGTCCTCCGACATTGGCGCACATTTCCTCCGCAAGCCCTTCAGCCTCGACACCCTCGCCCGGCTGGTCAGGTCGATGATGGATAAGAAGCCGATGTAGCTTTGAGCACTCAGCAATCAGCACTCAGCATTCAGCATTCAGCCATGAAACATTTACGCGGAATCTGAAAAGCGTTGATCGATAGATTCCACCCAAATTTTGCATAGCTGAGTGCTGATTGCTGAGTGCTGATTGCTGAGTGCTGAGTGCTGAGTGCTGAGTGCTGAGTGCTGATTGCTGAGTGCTGAGTGCTGACTGCCCGAGCACTACTGTGGTGAAGCTGCTATACTCCATCTCCATGAACCGGCTGAATCCGGAGGAGTCGCACGTACCTAAAGAATTTGAAGAGCTGAAGGCGCAGTTCGTCGACCTGGAAGCGCGCATCCGCAAGCCCATGGACGAGATGCTGGCGCACACGGCGGTGACCGACGCCTCGGGCAACAACTTCCGCTCGCGGCCGTTCAGCCACTACCTCACTCTGAGCATGAGCTCGGTCATCGTGGCCTTCATGGCGCTCGACGACAAGCCCACGCTGACCAACTACCGCATGTTCTGCGAGACCCACGACCTGTTTCTCAGCGATGAAGACTGCCAGTATGCCGGGGCCTCCGATCCGCAGCTTCAGGCCGAGTCTGAAAACTTCCGCAAGAGCGTCACATCGATCCCGAGGGTGGAAGGCGAGACCCTGCCCGCCATCCGCCTGCTCGAGCAGTATGACGAGCAATACCAGACCCATGAGAGCCAGCCGGCCAAAGAGGCATTCTCGCGGCTGGCAGGCCTGGTCGTGGCCAGCCTCACACCCAATGCCCGCGCTCCGCAGACCTATCTCAAACTGTTCCGGCAGACGCTGGGTCTGGCCGCCGACGGCACCCAGGCGAAACCGGAACCCGCGCCCGACCTGAACGCCCTGCTGGCGCAGCTCGACGCGCTGACCGGCCTGAAGAGGGTGAAGGAGGAAGTCCGGCAGCTGACCAACTATCTCAAGGTCGAGCAGCTGCGAAAGAACATGAGCCTGAAGACCTCCGAGATCTCGCTGCATATGGTGTTCTACGGGAATCCGGGGACGGGCAAGACCACGGTGGCCCGCCTGGTGGCCAAGATCTACCGCGCCCTCGGAGTGCTGAGCAAGGGCCAGCTGGTGGAAGTGGACCGCGCCGGTCTGGTCGCCGGCTACGTCGGGCAGACCGCCATCAAGGTGCGGAGCGTGGTGGAAAAAGCCACGGGCGGAATGCTCTTCATCGACGAAGCTTATTCTCTGAAGACCGACGGCGAAAACGACTTCGGGCAGGAAGCCATCGAGACCCTGCTTAAGATGATGGAAGACCGCCGCGACGATTTTGTGGTGGTGGCCGCCGGTTACCCGGTGGAGATGAAAAAGTTTCTCTCGGCCAATCCCGGCCTGCAATCGCGTTTCGCGAAATATCTGCAATTCGACGATTACTCCCCCGAAGAGCTGATGACCATCTTCGAGAGCCTGTGCAAGTCCAATGACTACCAGATGATGCCCGAGGCGCAGAAGACGGTCCAGGACATCTTTCAAAAAGCCTGGGACAGCCGCGACCGCACCTTCGGCAACGCCCGCTTCGCCCGCAACCTGTTCGAAAAAATCCTTGAAAACCAGGCAAACCGGCTCGTGACCCTGGAAAAGCCGGAGAAAACGGCGCTCATGACGATCGATGCCGCGGATGTGCCCGGACAGATCAACGCGAGCGAGAATCCGGACGCGAAACCAGACCCGAAACCCTGAGATTTTAAATTTCAAATTTAGAATTTTAAATTTAAAATCTTTTCGTCTGTACCGATGACTTCCAAATCGAAATCTCGTAAATCCGCGCCAACGAAGAAGGCCGCCGGCCGGCAGCCAACATCCGGATGGGTCCCCACCCATTTCTTTCAGGAACAGCTGAAGGGTGAGCAGGCCCTTACTTATGACACCGCCGCGTGGCTGTACAGCCTGGCGTATCAATTGATAACGGCGCAGCCATGGATGCTGTTGCAGGATGGCGATCTGATTCTGCTGAAAGACCGCCGTACGGGCGAGATGAATTACTGTTCCGTCATGGGCGCGGGGGGTGAAGTATTTTCCTTCCAGATTTACCGGGGCGATGAGACCTATCGGATGTTCCGGAAAGTCGCCGCGGGCGCAAAACTCGAAATCGCGGACTTTATCGCAGTTCAAAACTGCATTTCGGTCGAGTTTGTCGGCGCCAAAGAGGTGACCCGTCCCGACCGCGACTGGCTGAACGCCTTCGGTCACCCGAAGGGCAAAGGGATCATGTCGCCCATTCTCCGCACGATCCGCCCTGGGTACCAGCCGTGGTATGTCACCGAAACGGAGGGCCTCATTCTCGCGGAGTGCCTGGATGCGGGTCTGACATTCTTCGAAGAACTTCTGCGAACCAAAAATAGAAACTGGTGGCAGGAAAAGGATGTCTATCCGTTCCTGGTTCCGAAGAGCGATGAACCCGATCCCGACTATGAGATTCAGACCATCCGCGCGCCCGAACCACCCATGGCTTTGCCTCAGCCACCCACACCGGACGAAACCCGAATGCGCAATTTCACCGAACGAGACCTCGCTGTCGCCGGCCCCATCGAGATTGATCTTCGTAATTCCATGGTAAGAGTTGGAAGAAAGAACGAGCGCCCCGGCTTCATCCGCTTAGCCCTGGCGGCCGACGGCGAAAGCGGCTTTCTCTATGCTCCGCACATGCCGACGCCGGAACAATCCGTCGGCGATGCCCTCGCAACGACGCTGCTGGACGCAATCGAAAATATCGGCGCTGTGCCGAAGGAAGTGCGGGTCAAACGCAGTGAATTCAAGGCGCTGCTCGATCCGATGGCCCGGCGACTGGGAAGCACCGTCGTGGTAAAGAAATCGCTGCCCGCCCTCGATCCGCCGATGGAACAGATGCTCAGGATGGTCGAAGGGCAGTGAAG
>WNFD01012099.1_pt1 | contig 13692 bp, 11 predicted proteins | sample 5400491 | NCBI WGS metagenome assembly WNFD01 (sample SAMN13153343, study PRJNA577476) | soil metagenome | isolation source: 120 cm saprolite under Douglas fir tree site 2 hole 2 replicate 2 | place: USA:California | collected 2015-04-18 | reverse complement strand
CACCCGGTTGGCCAGCGACGCCTCCCCGCCCTGGAAGCGGGCGACAAGCGCCGCGACGGCCTCAGGTCGCACCATGCCGGCCGCCCTCACGCGGTCCGGGTGAAGCACCCTTCCAGTGACGCCGCCGGAATCGCTCATGAGCCACTGGTTGACCGGCATCACGAAGCCTTCCTTCGGCCGGCTGATGAGCTCCGCGGGCAGGTAGGGCATGGCGGCGCGCTTCAGGATGTGCTTGTTCTCCCCGTCGCGGATCTTGAGCCGGCCGGGCAGCGAGGCCGCCAGCTCGACGAACTCGCGGTCGAGGTACGCGGTACGCGTCTCGAGGGAGTGCGCCATGGAGAGGCGATCCACGAAGGCCAGCACCTGATCGGGAAAGATACCTCGGAACTCGGCCTCGAGGATGCGGTTGAGCGGATCGATCGCGGAAGCCTTCGCGAAATAGCCGGCCATGTGAGCGTCCGACGAAACTGCGCCGACGGCCGCGGCGAAATCGCCCGTGTACAGATCGCGCTTCTCGGCCTCGGAGAATACGGCGAGCCGCGCGCGCCACTTTGCCGGGTCCCGGTCCGCGATGGTCTCGACGAGCTTTCGGTCGTCACGGAACGACGGACGGTCGAGGACGGAGGCGCCGCGCTCGACGTACTCGGCAATGACGGGGGCCAGCCGGTGGGAGAGGTAGCTGCCGAACAGCTCGTCGGCGCCGTCGCCCGACAGCGCGACGCGGACGTGGCGCCCGATGAGGCGCGAGAGGAAGTAGGGCGAGACCACGCCGGAAAACGGCTGGTCGAAGTGGCGAAGGACCCTGGGGAACTCCTCGGCGAAGCTGCCCGCCGAGAGCCTCTCCTCGTGATGCTCGGTGCCGTACTGCTCGGCCACCGCGCGCGCCCAGCGCTGGTCTTCGTCCTTGCCGGGCGTCGTGCTGTCCGAGTCGTAGGTCAGGGTGAAGGTCTTGATGCGGCCGGGCGACAAGGTCGCCGCGAGCGCCGTCGAGAAGCTCGAGTCCACGCCGCCCGAGAGGTAGAAGCCGATGGGCACGTCGCTCAGGAGCCGGCGGCGCACGCCTTCCTTGAGCGAGGCCGCCACTCGAAGGGCGATCTCCTGCTCGTCCATCCGGTCCCAGGCGGGGTCCGGCGACCAGCTCAGCGACCAATACGTCGACACCTTGACCCCCTCCCGCGCCGACCAGGTCAGCGTCTGCGCCGGACCCAGGCTCTTGATGCCCTCGAAGGCCGTGTCCGGATCGGGCACGTGCTTGTAGGAGAGGAAGTGGTGGACCGCCACCGGGTTCAGCCGCCGCTCGTAGTCGCGGGCCGCCAGCAGGCACTTGATCTCGGAGGCGAAATACAGCGCGCGGGGCCGCTCCAGGTAGTACAGCGGTTTCTTGCCGGTGTGGTCGCGGGCGAGCAGGCCGCACTCGCGCGCGTCGTCCCACACCGCGATAGCGAACATGCCGAGGAGCCGCGACGGGAACTCGGCGCCCCAGTCCTCGTAGAGGTGCGGGATGATCTCGGTGTCCGCTCGGGTGCGGAACCGGTGCCCCTTGGCCTCGAGCGCGGGGCGAAGCTCGGGGAAGTTGTAGAGCTCGCCGTTCTGCGCCGCCCAGACCGTTCCGGTCTCGTTCGATAGAGGTTGCCGTCCGCCCTCCACGTCGATGATGCTGAGGCGGCGCGCCCCCAGCGTGAAGCGGGGGCCGGAGACGAGGAACTCGTCGTCCGGGCCGCGATAGGCGATGCGGTGGAGCATCACCTCGACGGTCGAGGGATCGGCCTTGCCGAAGACGCCGGCGATGCCGCACATGTCTAGGGCCCCGCGGGATCGCGCAGCAAGCCCAATCGGATGACGTCCACGCGGCCGCCGTCCTGCGCACGATCGCCCGCAAGCAGGCCCTCCCGCGTGAAGCCGGCGCGCTCGAAGGCCCGGGCCGCGCGCGGATTGGTGGCCAGCACGTCGGCCCAGAGCCTTTCGAGCTTGAGCGTGCCGAAGGCGATGCGGCTAAGGACACGCAGCGCGTCCGTGCCGTATCCCCCGCCCCACGCGCTCTTGTCGCCGATCACGATGCGCACCTCGGCCCGCCGGTGACGCGGGTGGATGCCGTAGAGCCAGACGATGCCGATGAAGGCGCCGTCGGTCAGGCGATCCACGGCGAACACGGCGGCGGAGGGCGAGGCCATGAGCGCCCGGTACCAGGCCTCGTGCTCGGCCTTGCCGACCGGACCGGCCCGGTCGATGAGCCGCGCGGTCTCGGCGTCGTTGACCCATGCGCGGTAGCGCTCGGCGTCCTCGGGCTCGAAGGCCCTGAGTCTCACGAGGATGCCCTGGTGCGCGGCGGCATCCCGATCCGGGAGGACCGGTTTCATGCTTTGGGCTGGTAGATCTCCACCTCGACGCCCAGGTCGCGCTTCATCACTTCCTTGAGGTGGTCGCCGGAGGTCTTGAGCACCTTGAGCCAGCCGTGCTCCCAGTCGCGCACGCCGGCCAGCCACGCCGAGCAGCCGCGGCAGGGCCACGCCTCGGCGCCGCGGCCCTCGAGATGGAGGCGCCGGTACTCGGTGAACGCTTCGCCGAGCCAGATGTCTCGGAGGCTCGCGTCCCAGGCATTGGGGAAGAACTTCGAGGTGCGGAACGAGATGTCCTGGCCGCAGAGAGCGATGCGGCCGAGCGTGTCCACGTTGAGGCGCTCGAAGGGCCAGACGCAGGGCTGCTTGCGCTCCGTCGGCAGATCTTTGTAGAGGTGCTTGTCGAGCGCCTTGCCGAGCGGGATCGTGGTGTTGTCGTCCCAGGAGAGGAACTTGCGCGTGATGACCTCGTCCACGCCGATCTCCTTCAACCAGAAATCGATGGCGGGTTGGAGCTTCCCCTCGGTCGCCTCCTGCCGGATGATCGAGACCACGACCCGCGTGAAGACCTTGTACTCCTTGCGGAGCTCGAGGGCCGCGCGGACGTTGCCGACGTTGCCGGTCCACCACGCCTGCGGGTCGCGCGGTGCGCCTCCCCGAGGCGGACGCAGGCGGGCGTAGGTCTCGGCGTCTCCGGCGTCCATCGAGAACTCGATGAGGTCCGCCCCCGCTGCGATGACCCGCTCGAGTTTCTGACGATGCTTGGGCAGCGGCCCGAACATGCTGCCGTTGGTGTTGAGCCAGATCCGCGCGCCGCAGGCCTTGGAATACTCGATCATCTCCACCATGTGGGGATGGAGCATCGGCTCGCCGCCGCCCGTGATGCGCATCCACGACTCGTACGGCCCGCACTCGTCGGCCATCTTCTCCCAGAGCTTCACCGGGATCAGATCGCCGTCATTCTTCTTGTAGAACTGCCGGATCTCGGAGTTGCCGTCCGTGTACGGGCACAGCGGACAGCCGAAGTTGCAGGGATAGATGACGGCGATCACGACCATGAGCGGAAACTCCTCCGCCCCCGGTCTCAGGCCGTATTCTTTACCAGTCGGTGCCGTCATGCGTTAAGCACCCTCCAGTGCAGTCGCGTAATAGTAACGCGACTTTAGCCGCGGGGCTCAGCTATTTGTCGCGGGCGCGTAGCTGCCCGGCTTGGCGCCCGCGTGAACGGGGGAAACGGGACTCGCTGACCGGGCCGAGACGGACGGATCGATCACGCGCTCCGCCACGATGCCGGCCTCGAGATCCACCGTGTACTCCGCGATCGGAGCGAACTCGAACCGCCCGCGGTCCTTGCGCATGCTCATGTACTCGAAGACGACGTCCGAGCCGCGCGGGCAGCCGAGCGTCCGGCAATAGCGCAGCATGCGCTCCACGAAGAGAGCGGAGTCGCTCGGGTAGTATTTGAGCGTCGTGAAGAGGCTGACCAGGCAGATGAACTCTCCGACGTGGGCGTAGCGAAAGCGGCGGCGGGGCTCGAGGGCCCCGAAGCGCGCCGCCTCGGCGCGGGCGCCGCTGGCGCGATCCTGGAACCACATACGGGCCCAGAAGTTCGTGTGGTCCACGCTGAAGACCCGCCAGATGATGATGCCGAAGAAGTTGGTGTAGCGATCGAGCGCCGCCTGGACCGGCCGCGGCAGAGCGCGGCGGGCGAGGAAGTTGTAGTACTGGCCGGCCTTCGCCAGGGGGAGCAGCACGGCGTAGGCGTAGAGCGCGATCGTGAGCGCCGCATTGAGCCAGCCCGGCGCGGCGGCCATGGCTGCGGCGGGCCCCGCCGGGGCGATCGCGGTCACGAGCCGGTCGGCCAGGCCTCCCTCGGGGATGAAGAGCGCGCAGCAGAGCATGACCATCTCGCACAGGAAGCCGAGCCGGATATGGAGCGCGATGAAGGCGAAGCTGCCGAAGATGAGGACGGCGCCCGCGAGCTGGGTCGCCGGCACCAGCATGAGGAGTCCCGCCACGATCTCGGTCAGGTACGCGAGATGGTTGAGCGTCCGGAAGATCCAGTGTGACGGCCGCAGGCGCCCGTAGAAGCGCCCCCAGTACCCCCACCACGGGTTGATCATGCCGAGCTCCATCCCGTCGTTCTGGGCGTAGCCGGCGAGCGACTTGTACGTGCCCGCGCAGAGCATGATCACCGCGAAGTCGAGCCTGAAGGCCAAGATGGCGGCCGTGCGTACCGATCCAGTCGGATCGTACGCCGAGCCGTACTCGAGGAAGAAGACGCAGGCCGCGATCCAGTACGTCATGAAGCCGGGCGCGCCCATGCCGCGGAGCACGCCCTTCCAGCGCATGGCGATGAAGAAGTAGCGACAGAGGACGAGGTTGACGAGGCTCGCCATCACGGTCCAGTGGCCGACGATCAGGAGGGCAGCGCAGCTGACCCAGACTCCCATGATCAGCGGGAGCAGATAGCGGTTCTGGACGAGGTCCACACGCCGCTCCGACCGGGCGTAGCCGCCCCACCGCTCGCTCACGAAGAAGCGCCGCGCCTGGGGCACGGCCTGGACGAGGGTCAGAAGGAGGAGGACTCCGTACCCGCAGCGGAAGAGGGACTGCGCAGCCGGGGAAAGCGTCTGGTGGAGGAAGGCGTCCACTCAGCTGCCGGGAGGGCGCCGCGGCGCCGCCACCTCGCACGCTGCGGCACAGCCGAGGCCGCGCCGGCGGCGCGCGATCCACGCGTAGATCCGTGGGCCGAGGAGCGAGGCGCCCGGCACGTAGAAGAGCGCAAGGAGCGGTACCAGCCACGGGCTCGCCCACAGCATCCGCCGGAAGGCAAAGAAGCCGCGAAAGACCTCGCCGCGCTCGGTGACGGCGAACATGGCCAGACTAGTGTCCGCGCCGGCCAACATCGGGAACTGGGCCCGGACGCCCTCGCCGTCGTTGGCGTCGTGCAGCCGGAACACGTCACGCCGGGCCATCTGGCCGTCGTACACGATGTCGATCACGCCCATCGTCTCTAACACGATGCTAACGCGCCCCTGCGGCGCCGGTCAAGGACGCGCGGGCGCGGAGCCGGAGCCAGAGGAGCCCGCCGACTACGCTCAGGATGAGCAGTTGGGAGAAGATAATCACGGAAATGCCGATGGCCAGCTCCTTGGACACGCCGAGACTGCCAAAGAGAAGGTAATGAAGTTGCTCGCGGAGGCCGATCCCGTTAACCGAAATCGGGATGTTCGAGAGGACCGAGATCGCCAGCAACACGAGCAGAATCGCCTGGTAAGGAACAACGACCGCGTCAGCCACCCGGAAGTAGGTCTGGTAGACCCAGCCGAACGGCAGGAAATACACGAACGCGATCGCGAGGACTGCCAGGATGACCCCCGGACGTCGCCGCAGCGAGCGGCCGCGCTTCCTGACGAGTTCGAGCGTCTCCGCCACGCGCCCCAGCAGGGACACGCGGCGAAGGAGGGCGACGATCGGCGCGAGCCTGAAGGTCAGCGCGGCGGCCAGGCCGGCGACCAAGACCACGCAGAGAACCGTCAGTACCTCGCGCGCTATGATGAACGCGGGCGTCGTGATGTTGAGCCACCAGACGAGAGCGCTCCCCCACGCGGCCGCCGAAAGGAAACCCAGGCCCCTGTCCACGAAGATCGAGGTGGCGACGGTCGCGTACCCTTCCTGACGACCCAGGTAATAGACGCGCGCGGCGTCTCCGCCGATCATGGTGGGCAGGAAGTTGTTGAAAAAGATCCCGAGCAGGTACTGTTCGGCGAGCTTCCAGAAAGACACCCGCAGCCCCATCGCCCCCAGCAGCAGCCCCCACTTGAAAACGTACAGCGCCTGGCCGGCAACGAGCACGCCGAAGGAGGCCGGGTAGAACCACGGTGGGATGCGCGAGAAGGCCGACCGGAACAATGTCCAATCGAATTTCCGGAACAACAGCGCCAAGAGCGCCACGGTGACAATAAATTGGACCCCAAAGGCCAGTCGCTTAAGGCTCATCGAAGGAGATGACGCGGCCTCTGCCTTTGTCCGGGCGCCGGCCGAGGACTATCCAGCGGAACCACCAACCAAAGATGTCGACGATGGACCGAAGGATGACTCGGGGCCGCGAACCCTTGGCCACGCCCCGCCGGCGCTTGAGGAAGGATACCGGGAACTCTCTGATCGTGACCCCTTTCCACCAGACTTTGAGGAGACTTTCGGGGTTAGTGAAGGCACTCTCCGACTCGAGCGTGACCGACTGGATGAGCCGGGTGGGATACACCGTCACGTTTTGATAGTCCTGGACAGGCAGGCGAAACAGGGCACGCACGAGCAGGTAGTTTGTGATGGACACCAACGCCTTATAGGTCGTGTCCGAGCGCTGCCCGACGAGGCCCGCGAGCGACACCGTATCTCGGCGCACGCCCTGCAGCACGTCACAATCCTTGCCCAGGTAGGGCAGGTATTCTCCCAGCCGTGAGAGGTCATACGACCAGTCGACCATCTGCCAGAAGAGGTGGTCCTTTCGGGCGAGCGAGATGGCGATCTTGTGGTTGTACCCGGACCCTCGATTCTGCGGGTTCCGGTGGAACCTGAGCCACGGGCGGCCGCGCTGGTGCTCCTCGATAATGACCGCCGTGCGGTCAGTGCTGCCGTCATCAACCAAGACAAGCTCGAAGTCGGTCGTCAGCGAGGCGAGGAACTTCTCCGCGCGCTCGATGAACTCGGCGATATTCTCCTCCTCATTGAACGCCCAGCCCAGCATGGACAGACCGATCGGCCCCTCTCCGGAGGCCCTGCTGGATGCAGTCATGACGGCCCATTCTAGCCTGTCCGGGCCGCGGCGGCGTTGCCCCTTGATCCCTACCTGGATGGCGGGCATGCCCATCGGCTCTAGCGTCACGAGCGTTCAAATATTGACGCCTCCGGTCTTTTGGAGTACAAGTCTCGTGGTCGCTTTAGAACCCGTGGGTCTTTCGGATCGGATTCTCGGGGGGTGGCCTATCCCGGCGATGGCCCTTCTTGCGCGAGGAGGATTGAATGGCTTTTGAGGAGGATTGAATGGCTTTTCTTGAAAGAGCGAGTACCGAGCAAGAGCGGCGCTTGAGCTTCTCAATGCTTGGTTGGGCGCTCAATGAGGAGGAGAACGTCGCCGAGTACATCTACCGCGCGGAGGCCTTCCTGCGATCCATGAGCGACGATTTCGAGCTGATTCTGATCGACGATGCCAGCACCGACCGTACCCGCGACCTCATCGTCGAGCATCAGAAGACCCGCCCCTGGCTCCGACTCGTCGTGAACGAGCACAACCGCGGCGCGGGTTACAACGCCAAACGAGCCATCTCCCTGGCTACGAAGGAGTACCTATTCTGGCAGCCCGTGGACTGGTCGTATGATATCAGCAAGCTCCCGGAATCCTTGCCGTTACTTCGCCAGTACGACATTCTCCAGGGCTTTCGAGAGAAGCCGACTTCGCTGGGAGACCTCCTCAAGCGGCGCTCGGACACTCCATACAAAGGCTTCGTATCGATCGCGAACTATCTCATGGTGCGGGTGCTCTTCAACCTCCCGCTGCATGATTGCCAGAACGTCACTCTGTATCCGCGGGCGCTGATTCAATCCGTTCGGCTTGAATGCGAGAGTGCCTTCATTAATCCCGAGTGCCTACTGAAGACGTGGTGGAAGGGCGCCTCCTTCAAGGAGTTCCCCGCGCCGTTCTTGAGGCGCGAGCGAGGGAAAAGCAGGGGAACGAAGCCCTTGCAGATCGTGATCGCCGTTCGCGACATCCTGCTCTACTGGTTCCGCTGGATTGTGATGAATGGGCGCCAGGACAGAAAGCGTGGAACAGTATCCTACTGGGACGAGACTGCGATCGAGCAAGCGTCGGCATTCAAGCTTGCATCCCGCACCAGCGCTGAATGACGTTCGCGTAAAGCAGCACAATCCGCCCCAGATCCGCCAGCTTGTAGTACTCGTTCAGGCGGTGAGGATTGCCCCCATCGCCGGGGCCATAGAGTAAGCAGGGAATACCCGATGCGGCAAAATGACGCAGGTCGGATGTACCAGTGGACGGTCCGACCGTGATGGGACCCATGCCGAGGCTGGCGGCGCTCTCCTGCAATACGGCTACCAGAGAACCCGCGTCGACCGAGACCGGTTCGGCCGCGAAGCCATCCCAGCTGAACTGGATCGGCCCCTCCAGCGTGTTCGCTGCGCTGAACTCCTCCGCAGCCTCCATCAGGAACCCTCGCATGCTCGCAAGGGTGAAAGGCGGAACAAACGTCATGTAAAAACGTGCACGCGCTACATCGGGTACCATGAGATGGTAGCCCGAGCTTTCAATGTGCTGTAGCGAGATTTGGAAGGGACTCGGGAACTGGGTCCACGGAGCAGTGCGTGCGCCGTTGAGCGCGAACACAGCGTCGCGCAGGTGCAGTGCCAAGCGCGCCATCATCTCTGCCGCGTTGATACCCACGTGAGACACTCCGACCGACGCCGGGCGCCCCTTCACCACCACTCCGAACTCGAGATTTCCAGCGTGCTCTCTGATCGCCCGCCCGAGCCGCGTCCCGTCAATAATGAATGCTCCGTCCGCGCGCAGGCCTTGCCTTAGACACAAGAGCGTTCCATTCCCGGTCGTTTCATCCTCCAGTACGAATTCACAGATTACATCACCTTTGAGCCGAAGCGGGAGCTGCTGGATGACCTCCAGAACCGCAAGCGCCGCTACGACACCTGCTTTGTCGTCCGTCGCACCCCGGCCGTAGATCACTCCGGCGGCTTCGTCGATATGGCCCGAAAACGGGGGATACGTCCAAAGTGCGGCGTCACCTTCCGCGACGATATCCATATGGGTATTGAGAATGAGGGAGCGACCACCGCCCGCCCCAGAGATGCGCGCCGCCAGGCTGTGACGATCAAGGCCAGCGCTGAAAGGGGGCTGCGCGGCTCGCTCGTTCCTTAAGTGATCCAAGTGGTGTATCACGCGCTGAATTGGAACGCCTACGCCTTGAATGTGCGCTTCCACGCGGGCGACCATCTCATGTTCGTGCTCGAACAGGCTGGGGATGCGAATGAGCTCCTGCAACAGCTTCGACCAACTCGGCTCCCTCGCGGCAATGAAGTCATGCAGCCTGTGAGTCGACCCGATACGCTTCACTTCTTTGGCCTCACGACGATCTCCGCTAGGCTTTTCACCATTACATGCTCCCCGAAGCTTGCGCGGATCTTCCTGACGATCACCGGCGCGTGAGGCAGCGACATGACGATCATGTGTGTGACGGGCCGGGCTTGCAAGTCTTGGAAGTTCTCGACGGAAACGTCGAAACCATCGAAGTATTTGCCATGGACGCCGGGGTCATCATCGAAAAAGCGAATGCCTTCGAAGACCTTCATGGTGGACAGGTATGGCAACGCACGGAGCGGCACGTAGAAGCCCAGATCCACCGCCGGATCGTCGAGCAACGGCTTCACGCACCCGCGAAACAAGTCGAGGCTCCGCTCCAGACGCTCCGAGAACCTCGCAAACTTGTCCAACGCGGCTTGATCATCCGCTGTATTCACCAATCCGGGCGATGCGTCCGACGGCTTCGCAAAGCAGTACAGGGATTGGCCGTACCCCGCTTTTTCGATCGCCAGCACGTCGAAGCCAGCTTCCGAAACGACGTGGCGCAGGGAGTCTTCATCAAAATAACTGATGTGCTCATGGAGGATCATCGAAGGGTCACCCAGCTCGATGCTCGGCGCAGAATCGGGGGTGGAGATGATAATACGGCCTTCAGGCCCCAGATCCTCGTGGTGTCGGCGTAGGAACGTGACGGGATCCGGCACGTGCTCCAGCACGCCGGAGGACAGCACCACATCCATCTTGCCGAAGTCATGGGCGACCGGATAGAAACCCGCGGCGACCGGAATGCCAATCTCGCGCCCCCACCGCGCGGCCACGGGGCTGGGATCGATGCCGAAGACCCTGTAGCCCTCGCCCTTCAGCGCGTTGAGGATGTAACACCCGCCGCAACCCACATCCATCACCGAGACGACTGGACGCCCGCGTTCGGCGAGCACCCGCTTGATGAACCCGATGAAGTCCTGGCCGTATTTGTCAGCCAGCGCGTGCCCCTCCTGGAGGTAGCCGATATTGTGGTCTTCAAGATAGGTGCGGCGCAAGGCCTCGAGCACCCGGGGATTCGGCTCCTGCGTGATCAACCGGGTCCGCGCCTCGAAGCCGAAGGCGAATGGAAGCAGCGTCGGCACCGGCGCGCTTGCGCCGTGCCCGTCTGCCATGCGCCAGTAGAAGGGCAGCTTGCCAAGATCGAACGTCCTACGCATGCAGCCTCGCCTTCACCTTCCGGAAGACATCGGCCACCACGTCAGTCTGAAAGAACAAGCCGCGCTCGGACAAGATGCTCAACGGGGTGAGGTTGCGGATCTCAAGCGCACGGATGTCTTCGCGGATCACGTCCAGGGACTTCATATTCGTGAGGCTCGGCAATGGAAACCCTCGCTCCAGGACCTTCACCGATGTATACAGAGCCCTGGTTCCCTGCGCGAGCACCCCAAAGCTCTCCAGCTCGGACCGGGCGAGCGCCTCGCACGACGTCGCATCCCCAGACGCGCCAGCCTGGAGCAGCAGCTCGACACACAGCGGAAAGCCGCCAGCCCGCGGAGCGCCAGGACAATAGGCGCTGAAGTTCGTCACGCGATATGTCGAATGCGGAGCGTCGAAACAGTAGAAATAGTACAGGTCGGCCACCTCCGCGGGTTGATCGAAGAGGAAGTTGACGATGGCGGTCGTCAACGGGGCATCGAAAGCCAGCGAGTCCCGGTACGCGCCCAGATGCCTCGCCAGCGGCGGCAGTCCCACGCACCAGTATAGATGGCCGAGGTCCGAGATCTCGTGCGTGCCGGCGCCAGCGCCGAGCTCGATGGAATCAATGCGGCCCGCGGCGCGTGATAACGAGAGGACGCTGGTTTCTTTGAGCACGGTGACGCCCGAGCGCAGCACTCGTTCTTCCATCGCGTCGATGACGCGGTGGATACCGAAGTTCCTGGGGTAGTAGCTTCCCCGCCCCGAGGAATACTCCAGATCGAGGTTACGCTGCTCGGGGTAAGCGATCCGGGCGCGGAGGAGCGGCGAGGCCATCAGGTCCCTGAAGGTCGCCTCGTCGAAGAGTCCGACGCGATCCAAGGGAAGCAGCTTTGCCGCCAGCATGTCCGTGCGGTCCGCGGGTACGCGGTAGGTTTTGCGCACGATCGGATCTACGATCTCGTCAGCGATCAAGCGACCGAACCGCGCCTGCGCATAGTCGCGGATGTTGTTCCCGTCTACAATGGGTGACCGTTGCAAGTTGGTGAAAAAGTCCGCCAGGCATCTCGAGTAGAGGTCCTTAGGAAGCGACCGCGCGTCGGGATAGTGCATATGGGTCTGCAGCACCCCCCGATAGAATGCGCCGGAGACATCGCGCAGCTTTCCGCTGAAGACGTGCCACTCGTCTTCCGGCAGGAGCTCCCAAAACAGTTCGTCCAGTTCCGGGATTCCGGTCTCGCTCATTGTGTGCATGCCAAGATCGAAGCGGCCAAAGGGACCTCCCTCGATCTTGCCCAAGAGCCCACCCAGCTCGGCACTCTGTTCCACGATAACGACGGGGCTCTTCGTGTCCGTCTGGCGGATCAGGCTGGCCGCCAGAAGCGCTGAGATGCCCCCGCCGACAATGACGATCGGTTTCGCCATCTCTATCGTTTCGCGCACACCGCGTAGAGGAACCAGCAGTAATCCTCGATCTCATCACCGACGTCGAGGAAAGCCCGCAGCAGCGCATCGTCCCATCCTTCCATCTGGGCGCTCGAAAGAGGCTTGAGGAAGCAGCCATGCAACCCCCGTACAGCCAGACCGCTCTGTTGCAGTAACGCCCGGAGCTCGTAGCGGTCGTACCCACGCCGGTTGCCCACTTCGCGGTCTCGCTCGTTCGGCCCCCATGGCGAAGGCTCCAAGCCCATGAGAGACCCGATGCGACGATGCAAGGAGCGGCTATTGGGCAGGGTCGCGATCAGGACCCCGTCGTCCTTCAGCCACATGGAGGCTCTCCGCAGGAAGGCCGCGGGCTCCGGCAGGTAGCGCAGCATGTCGCCGGCCACGATACAGTCGTACACGCAGTCCGGTTCGAATTCCTGGAAGAGAGCGTGGAAGATGCGGACGGCGTGCCCGCTGCCGAAGCGAGCGCGTGCGTGCTCGACGTGGGCCGCGGCCCCCTCCACGATATCCACCTGGAAGCCGCGGGCCAGCAGGACATCTGTCCATTCACCATCGACGTACCCGAGCTCGAGGACCCTCGGCCCCTTGAGATACGGCTCGCACCGCTCGATTACGAAGCGCTTCGTTCGGTTGTCGATACCCCGCTGCTGCGGTGAATGGTAGTAGTGCTTGGCTGCCCGCTCCACTTCGGCGCGGAGCGCGTCAAGGTTCGAGTCGCCGGCCATGCCCTCTCCTTGGGGAAATCCACTGATCACACAATACTCACCTTCGAACCGCAGTATCGAGCCGATACTATTGCACTCGCGTAGCAAACACCAACCAAAGAAGCAGTGTCAAGGCTCTGGCCGGCCTGCGAAATCCCCGCCGACCCGAGAGCGCGTCGAGTACACTCGGGCCGATGCTGCGTCCGCGGCTGCTCCTTGCCCTCCTCTTCGCGGTCCTGTGTGCCGTCAGCACGATCTGGGTGCTCATCGATCGGAGACCGCCCGAGTGGGACCACGCCAACCACCTCGAGCGCGCCGTGGACTGCTACCGCAGTCTCCGCATCGCCTCCGACTCGGGCGCGCGCGAGATCCTCGAGGCATCCTCTTTCTACCCGCCGCTCGTCACCTGCGCCGCGGGCGCGCTCTACTTCGTCTTCCCGATCGCTCCCCTCACCGGGCAGACGGTGATGATGGGCTTCCTCGGCCTGGCCATGGCCTGCGTCTACGCGCTCGGGCGCCGCCTGTCCGGCGCGGAGACCGGACTGTGGGCGGCGTTCTTCCTGGGAACGGCTCCTTTCGTCGTCTTTTCGCTCACCAATTTCCAGCTCGACCTGCCGCTGGCCGCCATGGTGGCGCTGGCGCTCTACGCGCTCGTGAGGGCGGAGGCGTTCACCGACTTCCGCTGGTCGCTGGCGCTCGGCGTGGCCCTCGGCCTCGGCATGCTGACCAAGCCGCCCTTCGCGATCTACATGCTGCCCCCCTTCCTGTGGAGCCTCTGGCGAGCGATGCGATCGCCCGAGCGCTCCCGTCGCCTCGGGTGGGCGGCGGCTGCCCTCGCCATCGCCGCCGCGCTGGCATTGCCGTGGTATGGCCCGCGGCTCTTCGGCCTGCCGATGCAGATCCTCAGCCGCTCCTT
>WNFD01004690.1_pt1 | contig 13697 bp, 11 predicted proteins | sample 5400491 | NCBI WGS metagenome assembly WNFD01 (sample SAMN13153343, study PRJNA577476) | soil metagenome | isolation source: 120 cm saprolite under Douglas fir tree site 2 hole 2 replicate 2 | place: USA:California | collected 2015-04-18 | reverse complement strand
CCGCTTCCAGCGCGTAGCCGGCCACATGCTGATCCTGCGCGAGAACGCCCGCGGATGCATCGAGTACGAGGAGGACCGCGTCCGCCCTCTCCATCGCGTGGATGCCGCGCAGCAGGCTGTACTGCTCCAGCCGGTCGCGAGCCGTCGACTTCCGGCGAATGCCCGCGGTGTCGACCAGGACCACCGGCAAGCCGTCGTAGACGAGCTCGGTGTCGACCGGGTCTCGCGTGGTCCCGGGCAGCGGGCTCACGAGGGCACGCTCGTCACCTAGGAGTGCGTTCAACAGCGATGACTTGCCGACGTTCGGTCGGCCCATGATAGCCAGCCGGTCGGTCTTCGTATCGACCGCCGGCTCTTCGGCCGGCGCCGGCAGCTCTGCGACGACCCGATCCAGGAATTCGCCTATGCCGAGGCCGTGCTGGGCGGAGACGAGGCTCGGCTCGTCGAATCCGAGCTCGGAGATCTCGTGCGCGAAATGCCGGTTGTTGGGCGAGTCGGCCTTGTTCGCGGCCACCAGGACACGACGACCGGACCGGCGGAGCAGGCCCACGATCTCGCGATCGAGAGGAGTCAGTCCTTCGCGGACGTCAAGCAGCAGCACGATGACGTCGGCCTGTTCGATCGCCACCTGCGTCTGGGCCTCGATCGCGGCGCGCGATTCGTTCTTGCCCCCGTCGAGGTCCAGGCCCGCGGTGTCGACGATCGAGAACTCACGGCCCCGCCACTCGGCGATCCCGTACAGCCGGTCGCGAGTCAGGCCCGACTGCGGGTCGACGATCGCCTTGCGCCAGCCGAGGACGCGGTTGAAAAGGGTCGACTTGCCGACGTTGGGGCGGCCCACGATGGCGACGATCGGCCTGGACACGTGTTCAATTAGGCCAGCTTTGGCCTGGTGGCGTCGCCGCCGGTTCTGGAGTAGGGTTCAATCCGTGGTCTTGAACCAGCTCTGGCGTCGATTGATCGGCCCCGTATTCGGGCCCCGCCCCTGCGCCATCTGTGGCTATGGGCACGCGCAGGCCGGCTGGGCGGTCGACCCTATGGGGGGGACGCACGGTCGCTGCCCGCACTGCCTCGAGGCCACGACCGCCGGCGTTTCGATGCCGAGACCGAGACCAGGGACCTCGCAACCGTCCTAACCGACTCAGCTGACTTCGAGCGGCTCGGAGCGAAACGGACCGCCGTCCTCCTCGGCGACGAACGCGTTGGCGTCGACCGGCTTGCCTTCCGCGATCGAAACGATGACGTACACGTAACCCGACCACGCCCGCTCGGTGTCGAAGCGGGAAGCCTGGGCAGGGTGGTCGGGATGGCTGTGGTAGTAACCGACGATGTCGAGGCCATTCGAGTCCGCCTCGCGCTGGATGCGGATGTGGTCGAGCGGATCGATCTCGTAGCGGTCGCGCGAGCGCTCGACGATTATGTTGCGCGCCCGACGCACTTGCGTGACGGTGTGCTCGGCCAGCGTTCCGAGCATGATCCCGCAGATCTCGTCGGGATAGCCCTCGGCGCCGTGCGCCTCGATCGCCTCCATCACGCTACGGCGGATCTTCACCTGTTGCCGTAAAGACCGGTCGAGAGGTAGCGGTCGCCCGAGTCCGGGAAGACGGTCACCACCACGCCCTCGCGGACGGTCTCGGCCAGCCGCCGCACAGCCCACAGGACTGCGCCGCTCGAATGTCCAACCAGGAGTCCCTCGGTGCGGGCCAGGGTGCGCGCGAGGTCGTAAGCGGTCTCGGTCGGGCTGCCCCAGACCTCGTCGGCAACGCTCGGGTCCCAGATCTTCGGCACGATGGACGTGGGCAGGTGCTTCAGGCCCTCCAGGCCGTGGAACGAATCCTCCGGCTGGACCGCGATGGTGCGAATCGAGGCGTCGTGCTCTTTCAAACGTCGCGATGTGCCTACGAACGTGCCGGTGGTGCCGAGCCCGGCGATGAAGTGGGTGATGCGTCCAGAGGTCTGCGCGATGATCTCGACGGCGGTGCCCTCGTAATGCGCCCGCACGTTGGCCGGATTCGAGTACTGGTCGGGATAGAAATAGAGGTGCGGCTCGCTCGCCACCAGGTCGCGAACCATCCTGATGGCGCCATCCGATCCTTCCAGCGCGTCGCTGTATACGATCTCGGCGCCGTAGGCGGTGACCAGCGCCTTGCGCTCCGCGCTCACGTTGCCAGGCATCACCAGCTTGACCCGATAGCCCTTGGCCGCGCCGACCATCGCGTACGCGATCCCGGTGTTACCCGAGGTGGAGTCGATGATCGTCTTGCGATGCGTGAGCTCGCCCTGCTGCTCGCCGTCCAGGATCATCCCGAGCGCCGCGCGATCTTTGACAGACCCGCCCGGGTTGAACCACTCGGCCTTGGCGTAGACCTCGAGCTCGGGGAAGTCGCGCTCGAACAGACGGACTCGCAGCAACGGCGTGTTGCCGATCAGCCCGACGATTCCCGCGTTCACGGTTCGCTGTGCCATCTCGTCACAGGATAGGAACCACCGCCCGTTGGTCGCAGATTCCGCTCTACGTAAGGAAGTGGGCGGCCGCCACGCCGATGACAACGAAGATCCCACCCAGCGTGTAACCGATCACGGAGCGTCTGTAGACCGTCCCGCCCTCGGGCGCGAGGATGTTGAGGACGGCCTTGCCGATCAAGAAGCCGCCGCCCAGGATCGCAATGCTCGGCGATCGGGCGAGGACGCCGAACATGAGTACGGCGCTGAAGGCAAGGACCTCGACGAGCTGCAAGAGCGTGTAGGCCGACAACTAATTGGCGAGGCCGTGGGCGAAGTCGGCGAGTATGTCGTCGGCCGCCTCGATGCCGACCGAGACCCTAACCGTCCCCGACCCGACGCCGAGCTCGGCACGCTCGGCCGCGCTGAGGGCGCGATGCGAGGTTATCTCCGGGTAGGAAACGGTCGTCTCGACACCGCCGAGGCTCGCGGCGAACCTGACCATCTGGAAGCGCGACAGCATTCGCTGCACGGCCGCGCGGCCGCCTTCGAGGTCGAAGGCGAGCATCCCGCCGGCTCCGTCCGGCATGAGCCGCCGCGCCAGCGCAAAAGACGGCGAGCCCTCGAGCGACGGGTAATGGACGCGCGCGACGCCGGGCATCGTCTGCAGGGCGCGGGCGAGCGCGATGCCGTTGTCGCTGTGCCGGCGCATGCGCACATCGAGGGTCCGCAAGCCGCGCAGCGCAAGCCACGCATCGAATGGCGACAGATTGCTTCCGGTGCGTATCGACCTTGCGCGCGCGCCTGACATCACGTCAGCGCTTCCGACAACGATGCCCGCGACAAGGTCGGAATGGCCGCCGATGTACTTCGTCGCGCTGTGCATGACGGCGGTCGCACCAACCTCGAGCGGCCGGAAGAGGATTGGGGTCGCGAACGTGTTGTCGACCAGCAGCGGCACGCCTCGATCGCGCGCCAGCGATGCGATCGCTTCGACGTCAGGCAGCCTGCACAGGGGGTTGGTGATCGTCTCCACCAGCGCGAGGCCGGCGCCGTCGAGCGCGCTCCCGACCGCCTCGAGGTCTGTCATGTCGACGAAGTTGGTCTCGTAGCCGGCGGGCTCGAAGTCCTGGCGCAGGAGCGCCAGAGTTCCGCCATACAGCTCGCGCGTGGCCACGATCGTCATCGGTTTCGGCGCCAGCGCGAGGATCGCCACGTGCAGCGCCGCCATACCACTCGCTGTGGCCACGCCGGCCTCCGCGCCCTCGAGCTCGGCGACCGCCTGTTCCAGCATCGACCGGTTGCTGTTGGAGTTCCGGCCGTAGTAATGCCCCGGCCGGTCTCCTCGCGCAACCGCCTCGTAGTCGTCGAGGTCGGTGTATACGTGGACCGCCGCGGGACTGAGGTCGGGCGCGAGCGGGCTCCGGGCAACGAGTTCGCGGCCGGCGTGAACCGCCCGCGATGCCGCTTTCACGGAAAGCTCGAGCCCTGTGCGTAGTACGCGCCCGAGCCGAGCTCACGCTCGATGGCAAGCAGCCGGTTGTACTTGGCCACGCGCTCCCCGCGGGCGCACGCACCCGTCTTGATCATGCCCACACCGGTCGCGACGGCCAGGTCCGCGATCGTCGTGTCCTCGGTCTCGCCGGAGCGATGCGAGATGACTGCCGAGTAACCCGCCGTCCGCGCAGTGTCGATGGCGTGCAGGGCTTCAGTGAGGGTGCCGATCTGGTTGACCTTGATGAGGATGGAGTTGGCGATCCCCTTCTCGATCCCCTGCTGGAGCCGGTCGACGTTGGTGACGAAGAGGTCGTCGCCCACGAGCTGGATCTTGCCTCCGAGCCGCTCTGTGAGCAGCTTCCAGCCGTCCCAGTCGTCCTCGGCCATGCCGTCTTCGATGCTAACGATCGGGTACAGGTCAACCCACTTTTCGTACAGGTTGACCAGCTGCAGCGCTGTCAGGGCCAGGCCTTCGCCTGCGAACTTGTAGCTCCCGTCAGCGAACAGCTCGCTGGCAGCCGGGTCGAGCGCGAGTGCGACCTCGTCTCCGGGCTTGTAGCGAGCCTGACCAATCGCCTCGACGATGAGCTTGATGGCATCCTCGTTCGAAGGCAGGTCCGGGGCGAAGCCGCCCTCGTCCCCCACCGCGGTCGAGAGGCCCTGGCTCTTGAGCAGTAGCTTGAGCTCGTGATACACCTCCGAGACCGCGCGTAGCCCTTCGGCAAACGACGGCGCGCCGACCGGGCACACCATGAACTCTTGCACGTCCACGGACGTGTCCGCATGCACACCGCCATTGAGGATGTTCGCCATCGGCAGGGGCAGCAGGTGTGCCTGCGCGCCGCCGAGGTACCGGTAAAGAGCCGTCGTCGATGCCTGGGCGGCTGCGCGTGCGGCCGCCAGCGACACACCCAGAATCGCGTTCGCGCCCAGGCGTGATTTGTCGATCGTTCCGTCGAGCCCGATCAATGCCGCGTCGAAGGCCGCCTGGTCGGAGATGTCCATTCCGACCACGTGGGCGGCGATTGTCCGCTCGACGTTGCTGACCGCCTTGAGGACCCCCTTGCCCCCGTAGCGGTTGGGGTCGCCGTCGCGCAGCTCGAGAGCCTCATGCTTGCCGGTCGACGCACCTGAGGGGACGATCGCGGTGGCACTGCCCTGCTCCGTGGTCGCGGTGACCGAGACGGTGGGATTTCCGCGCGAGTCGAGCACCTCCTGCGCGCTCAGTCCCACAAGCCGGATCACGTCCGGGAAGTCTAGCGCTCGCTGCCGCTAAGAAAGGAGGGGCAGGTGCGACTGCGTACTGAAGCCGTAGTTGAGCAGCACCGCGGCATCGTCGGCCGAGTGGTGCGTGGCGTTGAGCACGACCGCGATCAGGTGGCGGCCGTTCCGCGTCGCGGTCGCGACAATGCAACCCCCCGCGTTGTCCGTCAGGCCTGTCTTGAGGCCCGTCGCTCCCGGATACGTGAAGATCAGCTGGTTCAAGTTGTGCGGGTAGAAGGCCTTGTGCTGCCCTGAGGCGGGGATGCGGACGTCCCGGGTGGCCGCGATGCCGGCCAGAGCCGGGTAGTACTGGTCCAGGTACGCCGCCGCGTGGGCGAGATCGCGGGCCGACATTCCATGCCCGGGCGCGTCCAAACCGCTCGGGTTCACGAAGTGGCTCGCCGTCAGGCCGATGCTTTTCGCCTTCTGGTTCATCTGCCGCATGAAGCGATCCCGGGGCACGATGCCGCGCGCCAACGCCTCGGCGGCATCGTTCCCCGAGTCGAGGAAGAGGCCGTCGAGGAGCTCGCGCACCGTCAGGCTCTCGCCGGGGGACAGTCCCATGACGCTCGGTACGACCTGCACCGCCTCCTTGGCAACGACGACTGTCCGGTCCAGCGAGCCCGCATCGTCGACCGCCACCATGGCCGTGATCAGCTTGGTCAGGCTCGCGGGTGCGCGCGAGGTTTCGGGATCGCGGGCCCACATCACCTGGCGTGTGTCGAGGTCCACGAGGTACGCGGCCTGGCCGTGGATTGGCAGCGACGGCTGGCGATTGAACGCGAGCCACAGGCTCGAGAAATCGAAGTGATCGAAATTCGCAGGCGGAGCCGGCACTGCATGTCTGCTGGTGTCGATACCCGTGTGTTGGGCCGTGAGGATGACGGCGGCGGTTCGATTGGCGAGGACAAATCCGCTACTGACGCCACCGGCGATCAGCAGCGTGATCGTCGCTCCGACGACAAATCTGTCGCGACCGCGCCTTCGGCGCCCGCGCATTCTTTGGAGCTCGCTTGCTTTGACGTTGGCTGAGACGGTGGAACCCCCTGGGATTGAGTTGTCCGAAATTCTAGGTCAAGGCGCCTTGAGCGGTGCATATGCCGGCGGCGGCGGCAGCGCGGGCACGGGCTTCGTCGTGGGTTCGCCCAGGCGCGCGGCGAGCTCATCGCTGGCCGCTTCCATGGTCGTCAGCGCGGTGCTGTTGTCGTTCGCATTCATGAACACCGGCTGCCCGTAGTCGTAGATGCGGACCGCCTTCCAGGAGGCAGCGACCAATCGCGTCCCATAGAACGTATAGGTGCCGACGACTCCCTCGCGCGTCTCCTCTGACCACATCTGGTCGAAGATGAAATTTCCATGGGCGTAGGTGATGAGCTTGCCGTGGTACACCTCGATGCCCTGGTACCAGTGCGGATGGTTGCCGATGACGATGTCCGCACCCCAGTCGATCGCTTCGTGGCCGATGGCCACAGGATCGTCCGGCGTCGGCACGCCGCGGTCGGCCATCGGCTGGCGCTCGTATTCCTTCCCCCAGTGGAATTGCACGACCACGATGTCCGCCAGCTGGCGCGCGCGAGCGATGCCGTCCTTGAGCGCGGCCTGGTCGATCGCGCGGCCGACGCCGTTGAAGCCGATGAACCCGAACTTGATGCCCCGAACATCGATCACGGCTACGGGGCCAAGCCCACTATTGAGGATTCCGTTTTGATCGAGTAGCTGGACCGTAGAGCTGACCCCGGCCGAGCCGTAGTTGGTGAGGTGATTGTTCGCGAGGTTGACGACCTTTGCCCCCATCAACGTGAGGCCGTTGACAAAGCGCGCGTCACCACAAAAGGTGAAGCTCGAGTTGGGGTTCACCGGGCAGCCCGCAAACAGCGGCGCCTCCAGGTTGACGTAGGTCACGTCGGCGTTCCGCGTGTAGTCGGCGGTTGGCCGAAAGGGCCACAGGTAGTCGTGATGCACGTCGATAGCCGACCAGGCGACTCCGCGGGCCGGGATGACGTCGCCGGTCACCAGTAGTGTGCGCACCAACGATGGGTCGGCCGGCACGTTGTAGCGCGGATGGAATAGCTCCTGCAGGCTCAATGCCGGCGGCCGGCCGGTTCGAAATGCGAACGAAGGCTGGTCCAGGCCGTCCATCGCCGGGCCGATCACGCGCGCGGTGCTCGCGTGGGTAGCGCTCATCAGCGGGGGCGAGCCATTGGAGCAGGCTGCGGCGAGCAGGCCGGCAGCAAGGACCGCGGCGGCGCGTCTCATTTGCTGGTCCCAGAGGCGCCGCGACCGCCTGACCTCTTCCCCGTCGCTACGCACCCGCTCTGAGCTGCGCCACGACCGCGTCGGCGACCTGGCTCGTACCCACCGCCGTGGGGTCGTCGCGTCTCTCCTTCAGGTCGTAGGTCACGGCCTTGCCCACCGCTATCACGCTCGCTATGGCGCCCTCGAGCGCGTCGGCCGCGGTGACCTCTTTCAAGTGCCGCAGCATCAACACGCCGGACAGCATCACCGCCATCGGGTTCACCTTGTTGAGCCCGGCGTACTTGGGGGCGCTGCCGTGGGTGGCCTCGAACACGGCGCCGTTGGTCCCGATGTTCGCGCCCGGCGCGAGCCCGAGCCCGCCGATCATGCCGGCCCCGAGGTCCGAGATGATGTCGCCGTAGAGGTTGGGGCAGCAGAGGACGTCGTACTCGCTCGGCCGCAACACCAGCTGCATGCACATGTTGTCGACGATGCGATCCTCGAACTCGATGTCCGAGTTGCGCTCGGCGACCTTTCGCGCCACCGCGAGGAACAGCCCGTCCGTGTGTTTCATGATGTTGGCCTTGTGCACGGCGGTGACCTTGCGCCGCCTGTTCTTCCGCGCGTAGTCGAACGCAAACTCCACGATCCGTTCTGATCCACTGATCGAGATCGGCTTGATGGAAAGCCCGCTGTCGGGGCGGATCTTCTTCTTCGCCAGAGAGGAGATCTCATCGATGAGGTGCTTGGCGTCGGCCGAGCCTTGCTCGAACTCGATCCCGGCGTAGATGTCCTCAGTGTTCTCGCGCACGATCACGAAGTCGAGGTCGTCGCGCAGGTTGCGGGCGCCTTTGTACGCTTTGACCGGACGCACGAGCGCATATAGGTCGAGCTCCTGGCGCAGGGCGACGTTGACGCTTCTGAAGCCGGAGCCGACGGGGGTTGTGATCGGACCCTTCAGCGCGACCTTGTTCTTGCGGATCGAGGCCAGCAACGGCTCGGGCAGCGGCGTCCCGAATTCCTTGATCGCCGCCTCACCGGCCTGGTGTACGTCCCAGTCGAACTGGACTCCGGTGGCCTCGAGCACACGCACGGTGGCGGAGCAGATCTCGGGCCCGACCCCGTCTCCAGGGACGAGGGTGATTGCGTGCCTCGCCACTCTCAGGACAGTACTAGGTGGTTATTTCTTGAAATAGTCGGCGTTGATCTTGATGTATTCGCGCTCCTTCTCGGGCACCTCGTCCTCGGGGAAGATCGCGTCTACAGGGCAGGGATCGACGCAGGCGCCGCAGTCGATGCACTCATCCGGGTCGATGAAATACATATTCGCCGCGTCGTCGCTGTGGATGCAGTCCACGGGGCAAACCTCGACGCATGAGGCGTCTTTGACCGTCACGCAAGGCGAAACGATGACATACGCCATGGGCAGCAAGGGTACCATGCACCCGATATGCCCGAGAGCGAGCCGAAACCGAAGCTGATCGAACTCGTGGCCCCCGGCGCGGGCCAGGGCTGGAAGGCCACGCTCAAGAACGGGAAGGCGGTGGTGATCCACGAGATCCCCGCACCTGCCGCTGAGGCGGCCGCGGCCGTGCCGCGCATTCAGCGGCTGGCCGAGCACCCGCATCCGGCGCTGGCTCCAGTGCTGGCCTGGGGCACCGACCCCAACGGCGTCTGGGTCGCCGCGGAGCCGAACGAAGGCGTGCCGCTGGGCACGATCCTGTCCCGCGGCCCGCTGACGCCCCCGGCCGCGGCGGCCCTGGGCGCGGCGGTCCTGTCGGGCGTGGCCGCCCTGCACGAAGCCGGAATCGCGATGGGCGGCTTCGGGGCCGCCGCGATCCGCGTCACCAGCAATGGAGAGGTTCGACTCAGCGGGCATCCAGCCGCCGCCGTCCGCGGAGCGCCATCGCAGAGCGACCTGCGCGCCGACGTGCGGTCGTGCGGCATGGCCATCTGCGCGGCATTCGGCGTCGACCCGGCCGGTGCGCCCGCGCCCCCGAACATCCCGCCGGGACTTGTGGTGACCATGCGCTCGATGGCCAGCGGTGCGATGGGCCCCGCCGCGGACCGCGCCCAAGGGGCGCTGCGCGAAATGGCCTCCGCATTGCTCGCGCCCGATCGCGCGACCGCATCGCAAGCCGAGCTCGCGTTGAGGGCGGGCGGACGCGAGATGCCGGCGATCACGCCCTTCCTGCCCAAGGACACCATCCCGCCCGGGACGGCTCCGGCGCAGCAACTGCCGCCAGGCGTTGCGCCCTGGGGCGCACCTGCCTCGGCTTCGCCGTCGCCACCGGCCCCGGCTACGTTCGGCCCGCCGCAACGCGACCAGACGCCAGTCCGGTCGCCGGCTTCGTACGATGCCCCGCCCCGGCCGATGGAGACGTATCCGCCCGCGCCGGCGCCAGTCCCGCCCCCATACGTGCCACCCCAGCGCCGTGACGAGCCGGCACCCGCGGGGGCGTCCTACGAGCCGCCTCCACGCTCGCCGAGCACGTTTCCGATCATTGCGCCCCCTGCGGGGGCATCCTCGGTCCCGACCTGGCAGGAGGAGAAGCCCGCCACCCCCACCTCTGGGGCCCCCGCACCCGAGGTGCGGGAGTCCCCCTGGCAGGAGAAGGTCCCCTCGTCGCCTCAAGAAACGTGGGGAGGCGTGCCGATCGCTCCGCCACCGGAGGCTGAGGCCCCCGCGCCGCCACCGCCTGCCCCTGAACCGCCGCCCCCCACCTCGACCTGGGATCCTGGACCGCCACCGACCTCAGCACCGGCCCCCACGCCGGAGCCGCCGGCGGCGGAGACCAGGCCCACGTGGACGTCGATTCCGACGCCGTCGTCGACCCCGGCTGCAGAGGTCGTCTCGACCCCGGCCGCCCCGCCCGCGCCCACCCCGGCTTACGTCGCGCCTGCTCCGGCGACATACACAAGCACTCCAGCTCCAACCCCAGCGCCAGACCTGGCCCCGGCCCGCAAGCCCCCTGCTCCGCGCCGCCCCGTTCGCGACCAGGCCACCGAGCGCCCGCCGTGGCTGGTGCCCGCGGCCGCGGCCATCGTGATCCTGCTTCTGATTGGCGTCGCCTTCGGCGTCTTCTCCGCCATTCGAGGCGGATCGAACAACAATGTTGGGGTCACCTCGCCCGGGACTTCGCCCAGGACCTCACCCAAAACCTCGCCCAAGACTTCACCCAAGACCACGCCGTCGCCCGTCGGCGGCGCCCTCCAGACCGTGCCGACCTACGCGCCTCAAGCCAGCGATCCGATCACCAAGGTTCAGTTCTGCTTGACGGCGGCGCCCTGCCAGGGAGCCACCTCGGCCGACACCAACTGCACCTTGAACTCGAGTTGCCACGTCGACATCGGGATCTACTACAGCGCCGCCGTGGGTCAGCTGACTTACTCGGTGAACTTCTTCGACCGGTGCACCGGCGTGACCACAACCGTGTTCAAGCGCACGGACACCCCTAACCCGACTTTCCGGATCTTCCTTCCCGCGCCCAATGGCGGCTTTCCAGTCACGATTCCGACTGCCAAGGCAGCTGCTATCGTGGTGGTGGCGCAGGCCGGCAGCGTCATGGCCGCTTCGACGCCCTACGATCTCCCCGGCAGCGCGAGCTCCTGCGCCTGACCAGCGACACCGCTTTGAGTCAGGTCATAACCACCCGGAACAACCTCACCCGTGACGAGGCGCGCTCGCGCGCGGCGCTCGTGTCGGAGCCGCGCTACGACGTGCAGCTCGACCTGACCGGCGGCGACGAGAGGTTCACATCCGACACGACGGTCGCGTTCAGATGCCTGCAGCCCGGCGCCGGCACGTTCATCGAGTTCATCGGTCCGGCGGTCGAGCATATCGATCTGAACGGGAAAACGCTACCCGCCGAAGCCTTCGACGGCGGACGCATCGAGCTCAGCGATCTCCAGGAACAGAACGTGCTCACGGTGTCATCGATCGCTAGCTACATGCACGACGGCACCGGCCTGTCTCGCTTCCAGGACCCGCTTGACGGGCGCGACTATCTGCACACCAGCTTCGAAAGCAACGACGCGCATCGCGTATTCGCGTGCTTCGACCAGCCCGACATCAAAGGCACATTCACTTTCCAGGTCACGGCGCCGGAGGACTGGACGGTGGTCTCCAACCTGCAGGGCGAGAAGAACGATCGAAGCGTCTGGCGTTTCCCCACCACCAGCGTCATCTCCACCTACCTCGCCGCCGTGGTCGCCGGTCACTATCACTCAGTCCACACCCGACATCGGGACATTCCGCTGGGCATGTACTGTCGGCAGTCGCTCGCGCCTTACCTGGACACAAATGAAGTGGCGGAGATCGCCGAGCTCACCGGCCAGGGCCTCGACTATTTCGAGTCGCGTTACGGCATTCCCTACATGTTCGGCAAGTACGACCAGCTGTTCGTGCCCGAGTTTTCCGCCGGCGCCATGGAGAACCCCGGGTGCGTGACCTTCAGCGAGAGGTACATATTCCGCTCGAGGGTCACGCAAGCCGCGCGCCAGAAGCGAGCCGAGACGATCCTCCACGAGATGGCGCACATGTGGTTCGGCGACCTGGTCACGATGAAATGGTTCGACGACCTCTGGCTCAACGAGAGCTTCGCGACGTACATGGGCAGCCTCGCGAGCGCCGAGGCGACGCGGTTCAAGAACGCTTGGACCTGGTTCGCAGCGGAGACCAAGGTCGCCGCCAGGATTCAGGATGAGATGCCAACGACTCACCCGATCGTGGCCGACATCCCCGACGTCGACTCCGTCCATCTCAACTTCGACAGGATCACGTACAACAAAGGCGGGGCGGCTCTCAAGCAGCTGGCTGCATGGTTGGGCGAGGAGACCTTCTTCGACGGCGTTCACATTTATCTCGAACGTCATTCCTATGCCAATGCCACGCTCGCCGACTTTCTCGCTGCGCTGGAAGACGCATCCGGGCGCGACTTGAAGGCGTGGGCTCATGCATGGCTCGAGGAGGCTGGGCTGAACAAGCTTGCCCTGGACCTGGAGGTCGAGGACCACAGGATCAAGTCCGCGGCTGTGGTGCAAACGGCGCCCGAGTCCCACCCTGTCCTGCGCCCCCACCACCTGCGGATTGGTTTATTCGACGTCGGCGGCGGCCCTGATCGGGTCTTTGAGCGGCGACGCACGGTCGAGCTCGACGTGGACGGTGCCCGCACGCCGGTGCCTCAGCTCGCGGGCGAAATGGCCGACTTCGCGCTCGTCAACGACGGGGATCTCACTTACGCGAGAGTCGCACTCGATGTCGGCTCCCTCGCTGTGCTCCTGGATGGTCGGTTGCAGCTCGACGACGACCTGGCACGCGCAGTCGTGTGGGGCGCCCTGTGGGACATGGTGCGCAACGCCGAGCTCCGCGCCGGCGAGTACGTCGACATCTCAATTCGCTGTATCGACATCGAGACGGACGATGCGGTATTTCAGTCGCTGATCTTCCGAACATTTGCGGCGTTTGAGGAGTACGCGAATCAACCGCGCCGCGGCGAGCTCCGCGAGGACGTCGCGCGCGCGGCTTTCGACCGGTTGCAACGAGCTCCATCTGGCAGCGACCTCCAGCTGCACTGGACCTTCACCTTCATCGATGCGGCTCGCCGGCCTGCTGACCTCGGCTGGGTGGCCGGGCTGCTCGATGGCACGACGCGGCTCGATGGTCTGGTCGTGGATTTCGCCGTTCGCTGGGCAGCTGTGACGGCGCTCGCCACAGTAGGTGCGGCAGGGCCCGAGGTCGTCGCCGATGAGCTGGAGCGCGACCCCACCGACATTGGGCGCCGCGCCGCCGCCGCGGCCCGGGCGGCGCGTCCAGTGCCGGAAGCCAAGGCAGAGGCGTGGGAGGCGGTCGCCATCGGGCGCGCATCTCTCGCGACCAAAAGGGCGGTCGCCGGCGGTTTCCGTCGGCCCGACCAGGAGTCCCTGCTGGCGGAATATGTCCGGCCCTACTTCGACACGCTGCTGCCGTTCTGGGAATCGCACGATATCGATGAGGCCTTGATGTTCGTGAGGTCGATGTACCCGATGACGATCGTCACACCCGAGGTCGTCACTCTCACCAACGAGTGGCTCGAGCGCAACCTGCCTGGTCCGATGCGGCGCTCCCTGCTCGAGTCACAGGACGAGACCAAACGTGCGTTGCGTGCGCGAGCGTTCGATTCAGCTCAGCGCGGAAGTCCGTAGCGAAGGAACAGGAAGTCGCCGTGGCGCCGGACGCTCAGCAAGCGGCTCCAAACCGGGATCTTTGGCTGGAGCTCAGC
>WNFD01004689.1_pt1 | contig 13697 bp, 10 predicted proteins | sample 5400491 | NCBI WGS metagenome assembly WNFD01 (sample SAMN13153343, study PRJNA577476) | soil metagenome | isolation source: 120 cm saprolite under Douglas fir tree site 2 hole 2 replicate 2 | place: USA:California | collected 2015-04-18 | reverse complement strand
CCTTGGAGGAACCCTCCGCCACCGGCTTCACGATCAGCGGAAATTTGGTGAAATCCTTGAGCAGGCGCTCCTTGCCCGTGGTCATCAATTGAAAGTTTGGCGTCTGGATCCCGTGCTGCCGGACGATCTTCTTCGCCAGGCCTTTGTCCAGCGCAATGGAGAGCGTGGCCGGATCGGAACCCGTATACGGGATGTCGAGCAGCTCCAGCAGCGCGGGAACCTGGCTTTCCCGATTGCGACCCTTGAGACCCTCCGCGATGTTGAAAACAAGGTCCAGCGGCGTGGAGGCAAGCAACGAGGGCAGCTCCGGGGTTGCTTCGAGATCCACGACCTCGTGGCCCCAGGACGCAATTGCTTCCCGGATGGCCTGCAGCGTCGTCGGCGAGTCGTACTCCGCCTCCGAGTCCTCCATCGCATCCGGCGTGGGGACGATCCGCTTCACGTTGTAGGCAAAACCCACCCTCAATGGGCCGTTCCGGCGCGTGGGTTTGCCCTGCCGCCGAGCGGTGTCCCGGATGCCGTAGCGTTTCGCGGCGCTGGTCAAAATGGAGTCGATCACCCCGTCGAAGTGCAGACCCTCCAGCGCGGCGGCGGCGTAAATGCTCGCCCCGGTTTCCAGAGATGGGAGGGCATTCACTTCCAGAAAATGGGCCTTGCCGTCCTCACTCAAACGAAAATCGATCCTGCCCAGATCGCGGCAGTCCACGACGTGGAAGATCCTCTGCGCCTCCCGTCGAACCTCCTCGGCAACCTCCTTCGAGATTCCGGCCGGAGCGCGCACCGAGACTGCCCCTTCATGCCGCGTCTTCAAATCATAGTCGTAGATCTCGTATTTGAGCCCCGCCCGCAACTTCGGATCGAAGACGTATTCGACCGGGGCGAGGACGCCGTCGAAGTCGTTCGGAAGGCATTCCAGAAAGGGCACCGTGATGTCCTTGCCGGTAACGAAGTGCTCCACCAGGACGCCGGCCGGGTACTTGGACAGCGCCTGGGCGGCTTTGTCCCAGAGATCCTCGGCGCCCTCCGCAATGGACTCCTGGGTGATTCCCTTGGACGAGCCCTCGAAGTTCGGTTTGACAATCACCGGGAACTGGAACTGACCGGGCCTCAGTTGCTCGAGCTTCTCGATGAATTGCCAGGTGGGAGTCCGCACTCCGTGCTGTTTGAGAATGAGCTTGGTGAGCTGCTTGTCCAGGGTCACCGCGAGCGCGTACGCGTCCGAACCGGTATAGGGGAACCCAAGCTCCTCGAAGAGCGCCGGATAGAACGCCTCCCGGAATCGCCCTCTCCTGCCTTCCGCGGTGTTGAAGATCAGGTCTGGCGTGTAGGCCTCGAGCCGGGAGACGGTCCTCGATGCGGGCCCGGAGACTTCAAACCGCTCCAACCGGTGGCCGATCCGCTCGATGGCGTTGGCCAGCGCGTTGACCGTCTCCTCGGTGTCGAACTCCGCCTCGTCCTCCGAGTCCGAAAGCCGGAGGTTGAACGTCAGGGCGATGCGCAACGATTCCCCCTCCCGGAGAGCTCTCCATGGTTCGGCAGCTCGCGCAATTGCCCGGGCCGGAGGGCCTGGCCAGCCTGAGACAACTCGGCGGCCCCTGCCACCACTTTGCCGTCGGTCACCTGGGTGAACGCCCAGGAGTCGCCGAGCCGCAGTCCCAGGGGATCGCGCAGCACCTTCCAGGCCTCGATCCCTCCGATCACCGCCACGCCCCCGGCGAAAGCCACGGTTCCCAGCGGCTGCGGAATCATTCCGAGGAGAACGCAGAGCCCGAAGGGAGCATTGCGGAGCATGCTCTCCCGGTAACGGGCGGGTGCGCGCGTGGGCAAATGAACAACCTTGATCCCGAAGATTCGCTTTCCCGGGCTTTGTCCCTGGATAAGCCCATCGGCAAGAAGCAGGTAGAGCAGGGCCGCCACCATTCCCGCGCCGTTGGCGAGCTTCCAGATTCCCAACGCGATGGCAACGTCCGTGAGGCGGGCCATGCCGCGAAGGAGCAAGGAGCACTTGGGGTAGGGAGAGCCCTCATCCTCTCCCGAGACAACTCGAAGTCCTGGCACGCTTGCGCTCATTCGCCTTCGTCATTCGTGGGCTCGCCGGCGAGTTGCCGCAGGCGCCGCCAGGGGTCGGCGGACACGTGCTCCGGTTCGGGCAGAGGCCGCAGGGGCGACCGCATGGGAGGAGACTCCAGCTCAAAGCTCTTTTCCGCCGGTTGCGTAAAGAGGAGGAAGGCCATCGCCGGTCGCTTCGAAGACTCCCTCATCGCGAAGTGCATCCCGTCCAATCGCCACCCTTGGCGGACCCAGTCGTTGAGGGTGTTCTCCAATGAGGTTTCATCCACCGTGGAAAGCTCGACCACTTTGTAGCGTGCCGCGCCGCGCGATTGGACCGGGGCAGCGGCGAGGGCCGGGTGGGCCGTCCGTCCAGTGCGCCGAGAACCCGGAGGCTCCGCAGCCTTCGATTGCGAGACCTTCTTCTTCATCGGTCGAACATTGGCGACGCCCAGACTCAGATGCCGAAACCAACTATGGACGAATTGAATTCGCGGTCAAGAAGTACCATCGTCACGTCACAGCAACTTCGCCGCGTCGAGCGCATGGTAGGTGAGAATCAGGTCAGCGCCGGCGCGCTTGATCCCAATCAGAATCTCCATCATCACCCGGTCGTAGTCGATCCACCCGTTCTGCGCCGCCGCCTTGACCATCGAGTACTCGCCGGACACGTTGTAGGCGGCCACCGGTACGTTCACCTGCTCTTTCACCCGTCGGATCACGTCGAGGTAGGCCATCGCCGGCTTCACCATCACCATGTCCGCCCCTTCCTCGAGATCCTGAGCGACTTCTTTTAAAGCTTCGCGAACATTCGCCGGATCCATCTGATAGCCGCGTCGATCTCCAAATTGCGGCGTGCTTTGCGCCGCTTCGCGGAAAGGGCCGTAGAACCCGGAGGCGTATTTGGCGGCGTAGCTCATGATCGGAAGGGATTCGAACCGCGCCTCGTCCAGCGCCTTGCGGATCGCTCCGATCCGACCATCCATCATGTCCGAAGGGGCGATCACGTCCGCCCCCGCGCGGGCGTAGGCGACCGCTGCCTGAGCCAGGAGGGGGAGCGTCGCGTCGTTTTGAACCTCCTGCGCCTGGATCACTCCACAGTGACCGTGGTCGGTGTACTCGCAAAGGCAGACGTCGGCGACGATCTGGAGGTCCGGCTGCACCTCCTTGATCGCCCGGATGGCCCGGGGGACCACGCCCGCGTTGTCGTAGGCGCCCGAGCCCCGGGCGTCCTTCGCTCCGGGGATTCCGAAAAGAATGATTGCGGGAATTCCCGCATTCTTAGCCAGGCGAGCTTCCTCGACGGCCTGGTCGACCGAGAGGTTGAAGATGCCGGGCATCGACGGGATCGGGTGCCGGACCGCGCGCCCTTCGACGACGAAGATGGGATAGATGAAGTCGGTCGGCGAAAGCTCGGTCTCGCGGACCATCCGACGAAGGGGATCCGAACGTCGCAGTCGTCGACTTCTGTGCAATGGGAAAGCCATGGGAGAGAGAATAGCGCTTTCTGTTCGAGGTGGGTACGCGATCCGGTTCAGCCGCGAAGCTCGACGAGATCCGCGAAGATGATCTCCTCGGACCGGCCGCGGATGCGGGCAAGGACTTCGTCCGAAGGCCTCGAATCGAGCTGAATCTTGCAGCAGGCCGCGTCGGCGCCGTCGAAGACCGTGTTCTCCATTTTCTGGGCGTTGATTCCGGCCTCGCGGACCGCATCGAGAACGTTGGCCAACACGCCGACCCGATCGTGGTGACGAACGATCAATTGAAACCGGGCAGGCGTTTTCCGCGCGATGTTCACGCAATTGGGGACAACCCCGGCGTTCAGGAAACTGTCCACGATGCTCACCGTCTCCTCGGCGATCGCGTCCTGCGCCTGGTCGGTGGAAGCCCCGATGTGATGCGTGCCATAGACGTTCGGAAGCTGGGCCAGCTCGCTTCGAAAATCGGCCTCGCCGGTCTTTGGCTCCTTGTCGAAGACATCGGTGGCAACCCAGATACGGCCAGCCGCGGCCTCGCTGAGAAGCGCGGCCTGATCCACCACGTCGGGGCGCGAGGTGTTGACGAAGAGGGCGCCGGTCGGCAGTGCGGCGAGGACCTGCGCCGAGATGATCCCTTTGGTCTCCGGGCCGGCGGGCAGATGAACCGACAAGACGTCGGACGCCCGTGCCAGGGCGAGCGGACTTTCGGCCCATTCGAAGCCCAGCCCACGTGCCTTCTGCGGGGTCAGCGACCGCGAGTAGGCGTGGGCGTGCATCCCGAAGGCGAGGGCGCGCTGCCCGACCGCCCTGCCGATGTTTCCCGCTCCCACGATGCCGATCGCGCGGCCGTGGAGACCGCGCGCCTGGGAGAACTTCTTCTTTTTCCATTTGCCCTCTCGCAGGGCGGCCACGTTGTCCGGAATGCGCCGGTCCACCGAGAGAATCAGTCCCAAAGTCAGCTCGGCGACGGCGATCGCATTCTGGCCCGGGCAGTTGGCCACGTAGACCCCTCGAGCGCTCGCCGCTTTGACGTCGATCGTGTTCACCCCCGCCCCGGCGCGGACGACGAGGGAGAGGGAGGACGCTTGCGCGAATACGCGCTCGTTCACCTCGGTGCCGCGGACGACGAGGATCGACGCCTGGCGCGCCGCTTCGGGCAGATCAGGGCCCTTGAGCTCGGGCCGGTACTCGACGGTGAGCCCAAGGCCGCGGAGCAGTTCGAGGTGTTTTCCGGGAAACTCATCGGCAACCAGGATTCGCATCACTTCCTCCAAACCTAAGCGATCAGCGCGAAGGCAGCATAGGATGCCGCGCGTGCCGATTGAACCTTTTGAGAAAAACACCCCGCGCGTTCACCCGCTGGCATTCGTACACCCGGGCGCCTACTTGATCGGGGACGTCGAGGTAGGCGAGGAAGCATCCATCTGGCCCACCGCGGTGCTGCGCGGCGATCACGGATTGATTGCGATCGGGGCCCGAACGAGTGTCCAGGACGGCTGCGTTGCCCATGCCACCGAAGGCCGGAGCACCACCCGCATCGGAATGGAGTGCACCGTCGGACACCGGGTGGTTCTCCACGGGTGCGTGGTGGGCGATCACTGTCTTTTGGGAATGGGCTCGGTGATCCTGGACAACGTCGAGCTCGGCGAGTGGTGCTTCGTCGGGGCGGCCACCCTTCTCACTCCAAACAAGAAGTTTCCTCCGCGGTCGTTCATCCTCGGCTCGCCCGGCCGCCGGGTCCGCGAAGTCACGGCGGAGGAGATCGAGTGGATCGGCCACTCGGCAAGCTCATACGTCGAGCTCGTTCGGCGACGACGAAAAGGCTGATTTTCAGTCCAGGTAGCCTTGCGCCTGGAGCCGAAACAGGTGCGCATAACGACCGTTGCGGTCGATCAGCTCCCGGTGGCTGCCCAGCTCTTCGATCTCGCCGTTGTGCAGTACCGCGATGCGATCGGCCATCCGGACGGTCGAGAACCGGTGGGAGATGACGATCGCGGTGCGATCCGCGGCGAGAGCTTTGAACCGTTGGAACAGCTCATGCTCTGCTTCCGCGTCGATGCTCGCCGTCGGCTCGTCCAGGATCAAGACCTCCGCTTCCCGCATGAATCCCCGGCTCACCGCGATCTTCTGCCACTGCCCCGCCGAGAGCTCCTGCCCGGATTCAAACCATCCGCCGAGCATCGTCTCGTACCGCTGGGGTAATTCCGCAACCACCGTGTCCGCGCCTCCGCGCTCTGCCGCCTGCTCCACGCGAAGCTGATCGGCGAGGTGCTCGACATCGCCCAGGCCGATGTTTTCACCCGCGCTGAACTGGTACCGCACGAAATCCTGGTAGACGGCGCCGATGCGCTTGCGCAGATCCAGGGGATCCAGGTCGCGGATGTCGACTCCTCCGTAGAGGATCTCGCCTTCGGTCGGCTCGTACAGCCGAAGGAGCAACTTCACCAGGGTGCTCTTCCCGGCGCCGTTTTCGCCGACGAGCCCGAGCTTCTCGCCCGGGGCGAGGGTCAAATTGATGTTCCGGAGGGCCCAGGCCTCCCGTCCCGGGTAGCGGAAGGAGACATTCTTCAGCTCGAAAGCGCGGGCCTTGCCTGGGGGGAGAGACCTGGCGGGAAGGTGTCGGGCCCTCTCCGCCCCGGTTGGGATGTCGAAGTAGAGGAAGAGGTTGGACATGAAAAGCGAGTCCTCGTACATCGACCCGATCGACGAGAGAATCCCCTGGAAGCTCGACTGGCCCTGCCGAAATACCGCCAGGTACAGCACCATGTCTCCCAGGCTGATCTCTGCCCTCGCCGCCCGCCCGGCCACCAACAGATAACACCCGTAGAATGCCGCCAGAGAGACAAGGCCGAGCAGAAATCCCCAGGCCATCCGGCGGATCGCCAGCCGTCGATCCTCGTCGAAGAACTTTTCGAAGAGCAGCCGGTAGCGATTTAGAATTAGGGGCGCGAGTCCGAACAACTTCACTTCCTTCACATGGCTGTCCCGGGTGAGTATCCATTCGAGGTAGTTGAGCTTGCGCGCCTCGGGTGCGCGCCAGGAGTTGAGCCGGAAGGCTTCGCCGGACAGCCTCGCTTCCGCGACGAAGGCTGGAATCGAAGCAACCGCGAGAACCAGCACGCTCCATGGAGAGAGCTGGATGAGTATCGCCGCATAGACGGCGAGGGTAATTGCGTTCTGGGCGATCGAGAAAACCTCGAGCACCAGCGACAGGGGGCGCGAGGACGCCTCCCGCCGGGCATTCTGCATCTTGTCGTAGACGTCGGAGTCCTCGAAGTGACGCAGCTCGAGGGAGACCGCCTTTTCGAGAATCCTCAGATTCACCACGTTCCCGAGCCTGGCTCGAAGAAGCTCGCGCAGAAGACCGAGCACGCGATTGACGACGTTGGTGGCGATCATCAATCCGAATTCAAGGCCGACCAGCGCGAGCACCCGCGAGCGTTCGCCCGCAAGTCCCGATCGCGCCGCGGACACCACCGCGTCGATGATCAACTTGCCTACGTAGGCGATCGAGGCGGGCAAAACGGCGGCGCACAGGGTCAGCGCGGCAATCGCCACCGCGCTTTTGGCATCGGCTTCCCAGAGCAGCTTGAAGGTGCCGGGGATCTGCCGGAAGATCGACGCGGCTTCACCTAACCGGCTCCGGAGGATTCCGGCCAGGCTGGTGTTCTTCTCGGTCGACGTCGGGGGAATGCTTCGCACAGCGGGGTTCAACAATAACCGGCTCGAACGGTGTCAGCAGCGATCGGGACTAGTGGGCGGGACAGGGGCCAGCACCAAGAACCAATGGGCCGCAAGAAGCGCACCGGCGTAGAGACCCACAATTGGGTGGGTTCGCTTGGAAACGTGCGCCGCGGCGGGTACTGAAAAACACAGACGTGATGCGAAGGTATCCGAAGCGTGCATCTTCTGGCTAAGCTACCCCTTCGTGGACCGGCTCAACAAAGAAGGTATTCTTAAGGCTCTCACCGAACTCGCTGCGGAACTTGAGGCCGCGAATCAGATCTGCGAACTGTTCGTCGTGGGTGGGGCAGCTCTAGTCCTCCTCTACGGGGCCCGAGAATCGACCAAAGATGTAGACGCCTTCGCCTCTGTCCCCACCATGAACCCAATGCTTCGGGAAGCTGCGGCGCGCGTCGCGGCGACTCAGGGCCTTCCGCACGACTGGCTGAACGACGCCGCCAAGGGCTTTGTCCATGGCCTCTCGCCCGGGCCTTTGCTACTGGACTTGCCGTACCTCCAAGTTCGTGCACTTGCGCCTCATCACCTTCTCGCCATGAAATTATCAGCTTGGCGCGACGACGTGGACATTGAAGATGCTCGGATGCTTATGAACCATCTGGTGGGTACCAAGCAGGAGATATGGGAGAAGGTCGAGCCCCATATTGTTCCCGGACGCGAGATGAAGGCGCAGTACGCCTTTGATGACCTTTGGGAGGCACAGCATGGAGCTTCTTGAGTTGGTTCGCGCGCTGAGAAACCATGACACCCTTGCTGCTCGTCAGTGGGTTGTGGATGCGTCGCGCGCTGGGTTGCACCTACGTGATTTTCCGGAACCCAAGGGGCTAGACGCCGTGGGCCTCGCCATCGCAGCAGGAGTGGTAGAGCTCTTGGCGAGCCGCTGGAGTCAGCCCTCACCGGACTGGACTTGCAACGTTCCAGCCGCTCCGACCCCGTTCTTCCTCGTGCAAGCCGCCGCTCATCTACCTAGGCTTCGTAGAACCTGCGAAACCGAAGGCCCAGAGCCTTTCCGGCGGCGCCGCTTGCTTGCACCACCTGATTTCCTCACAGCAGCGTGACTGCTTAAGACTCGGTCGTCCCATTTTCACAAGGGCCTGGGTACGTCTAGCCCGCCGCTGCTTCCCGTCGCGGACGCGCTGGATCTCTAGGTCTCGTGGCCATTCCGCTCCAGAGCGCTGAGCGCGTATCGCGCCACGCGTCCGATGGTCTCCGCAGAATTGGGTAGATCCGGGTAGTGCCCGGCCAACTCCCGCTGGGGGGACCGGAGCTGGACGATTGCATTGCGATAGGAACGCCTCGCCGCTTCCCGGTCGCCCAGTCGCTCCTGGACCTGCCCGAGCAGGTAGTGCCCGACCGCCAGACCAGGCTCGAGGAACAACGCCTTGCGCAGCTGGGAGTGAGCGTCGTTGATCTTTCCGGCCTGCACCGCGGCGACGCCGCCAAAAAGCCAGGCCTCGACGCACAGCGGCTCGCGCGCCAGGGCCTTGGCGAAGGCGCGTTGCGATTCGCCGGTGCGACCCATCAAGGAAAAGATGTTTCCCAGCGTGAGAAGAGCCGCCAGATCGTCTGGATTCTTGGCGGTGAGCTCGCTGATCGCGCGCAGGGCCTCGTCGAAATGCCCTTTCTCGATCAGGCGCACCCCCTCGTCCAGACGCTTGAGGGGCGAGGCGCGACCTGCCGGGGCAGCCCGCTCGATCGCCGAAACCCCAGCGCTCGAACCAGAGGTAGAGCCCGACCTGGGCGAGACAGAAGTCCTGGGGCGCGCTTCCCGATGCGACGCGGATCGACTTTTTCCTGGCCGATCGTCGCCCGACCCATGCTGCTCGCCCTTGCGCGGTTCGCCCGGGCGCCGATAGACGAACGTTCCCTCGAGGTCGACCATCTCGAACTGGTCGTAGATGCGAAACAGGCTCTCGGAATAACCCAGCAGCAGATAGCCGTTCGGGCGAATTGCTTTCAGAAAGCGGCCCAACAATGCCCGAATCGTCGGCAGGTCGAAATAGATGATCACATTGCGGCAGAGGATGAGATCGATCGACTCGGGCCGCAGGCGCGGAAAGGGCGGCGCCGCCAGATTCTGAGCCTCGAAGCGAATGAAGGCGTGAAGAGAGCCATCGACCTCGTAGTGGTCGCCCCGTGGATGGAAAAAACGGCGAGTCCGCCGCTCGGACACCCCCTGCATCCGCCGCTTCGGGAAACGCCCCGCCTTTGCCGCCTGGATCGCGGCAGAGTTGAGGTCGGTGGCCCATACCTGGGCCTCTTCCGGGCGCGCGCCGGATTCAGCGAGAACGATGGCCAGGCTGTACGGCTCCTCTCCGGTGGCGCACCCAGCGGACCAGATCGACAGCGGATATCCGGCCTGACGCGCCCTGGCGAGCAGATCGGGGATGATCCTCTTCGAAAGCGCGCGAAACTGGCCCGCGTCGCGGAAGAAGTCGGTCTTGCCTACGGTCACCAGGGGCAGGAGCGCGCGAAGCTCCCGCGCTCCGGCGAGACTGCCGAGGCGGTGGACATATTCTTCCGCATCGGCAAGGCCGAGCGCGGGCATGCGCTGGCTCAAGGCGAGCTTCAGCCCATGGTACCCGTCGGGAGGGATCTTCAGCCCGGCGCGTTCGTTCAGCAGCGCGGCGAGCTGACCCAGTGCTTTGGTTCCGATGTTCAGCAAGTTTCTGCCAACTGAATCAATGCGGGCGCGATCTGGTGAAGGGGCAGCACCTGCTCGGCGGCGCCGATTTCCACCGCTTCCCTGGGCATCCCAAAAACGATGCAGGAGGCCTCGTCCTGGACGATCGTCCGACCGCCCAGAGCGCGTATCTCCTTGAGCCCCAGCGCCCCATCTTTGCCCATCCCGGTGAGCACCACTCCAATCGCGCGCCGGCCGAAAGCCTCGGCGGCCGAAATCAGGAGCAGATCGCAGGATGGCTTGAACCCCATCCGGGGCGGACCGTCGTCGAGCCGAATCCGCCCGGAGCGACTCACCAGAAGATGGGCGCCGGAGGGCGCAATGAAGACGGTTCCCGGCGACAGCGCCTCGTCATCGATGGCCTCGGTCACCCGAAGCGCCGTCTCGGAAGCCAGCCATTGCGCCAGGCCGTTGGTGAAGCCATCGCTGATATGCTGACAGACGCAGATCGGGGCTGGGTACGCCTTGGGAATCATCCGAAGAATCGCCGACAGCGCTTTGGGACCACCGAGCGATGCCGCGATGGCGACCAGCGGGAAGGTCGGGGCGGTCTCGGCTGGGCCGCCCCGTCGCTTGAACCGATTTCCGCGGACGTGGCGAACGACCTGGATCTGCGCGAGCAGGGCAAGCTTGTGCGACAACTGCCGCCAGAAAGCAGGGGAATCGTCCGCCGGGCGCTCCGCCACGTCCAGGGCGCCCAGGGCGAGCGCCCGGAATGGGTTGAGCGCCGGTGCGCTGTGGGCGTTCAAGACAAGGATCGGCGTCGGATTGGCGGCCATGACCGCTTCGATCGCGGCAAATGGGCTCTCGCTTTGCCCGGTCAGCTCCACCAGGATCAGGTCCGGTGAATAGCGACGCACCGCTTCGACCATCGCGCTGTAGGTGCACCCATCGCTCACCAGCTTCACCGCCGCCGGGTCAAAATGGCGCCGGGCAATCGCCGTCAATTGTAAGAATTGGTCGACGATCAAAACGCGGAGCGGTTGATCCCTGGTCGTCATCTATCGTTCAGGTCAGGCGGTCGAGGACCTCGGCCAACGACTCCAGACCGAGATCGCCCTTGATCAGGTAAGCGTCCGCGCCGGCATCCGCGCCGCGGCGCTTGTCCTCGGCGGAGGCCAGGGAGGACATGATGATGACTGGTAACCCCGCGGTGGCGGCGTTGGATTTGAGGCGGCGCGTCAGCTCGAACCCGTCCAGCCTGGGCATCTGGACGTCGGTGAGCACCGCATCGAAGGATTGACCGCTTAGTTTCTTCAGGGCTTCTTCTCCGTCCTGCGCTTCGTCAATCGCGTGGCCAAGCGCGTTTGCCAGCGCCGAGGCGGTGGCCCGCGCGATCGGGGAGTCGTCGACGATGAGAAGCCGCAGCTTCCTCGTCGCCTGGACCGGGGCGCCTGAACGGCCGTGGCGGCGCACTTCGGCCATGATGTCCCGCAGCTGGAGCAGCACCCCTACCCGGCCGTCCTCCATCGCCGCGGTGCCGGCAATGAACGGGGCTCCCTTGAGAAACTCGCCGCCGCAGGGCTTCACCGCGACCTCGCGTTCATCGAGAACGCCGTCGACCACCAGCGCGGCTCGATCCTGTCCTTGCCTCACCACCACCGCGACGGGGGAGTCGTGCCGCGGACCTCCGTTCAAACCCAGCAACGGCCCGAGGGCGATCAACGCAATCGGCTGGCCGCGGTACTCAAGAGCAACCGTTCCAAAAACGTCGATCCGGTCGCCGGACTTTATCCGCAGCACCGCCTCGACGTCCGCCGCGGGAATTCCATAGACGTCGTCGCTCAGCCGCACCAGGAGCACCCGAAGCAGTGCAAGCGATTGGGGCACCCGCAACAGAACGGTCGTCCCCCGCCCCGCTCGCCCCTCGATGGTGACCGAACCACCGAGCGACTCGACCTTCTGCTTGACGATGTTCATTCCCATGCCGCGCCCGGAAATCTCGCTCACCTGCTCGCGGGTAGAGAACCCCGAGCGGAAGATCAGATCCACGACGTCCCGCTCGGACATCGCCGCGGCCTCCGCCGGAGTGAGGATTCCCTTCGCCACCGCCGCCTGCCGCAGCTTGTCCGGATCGATTCCACGACCATCGTCGGCCACTTCGATGTGGAGCATGTCCCCGTCCGCTCGCGCGCGAATGGCGATCTGTCCCGCGGCGGGCTTGCCGAGCTGCGCCCGGACCTCCGAAGTCTCGATCCCGTGATCGACGGCATTGCGCAACAGATGGATCAGCGCGTCGGCCAGGCCGCTCACCATCGAGCGGTCAATGCCCAGATCGACGTTCTCCACGGAGAGATCCACGCCCTTGCCCTGCTGGCTGGCGATGTCGCGCACCGCTCGCGGGAATGCTTCGAACACCGTGGACAATGGAACCAGCCTCGCTTCCGCGATCTGATCGGCGAGCTGACCGAGGTTTCCGTGAAGGAGGTTCTGCCCATCCGCGTTTCGTCGGACGAAGCGAAACGCGTCGTCCCGCAGCAAATGCAGATCGTTCTCGAGCTGCTCGAGCAAGTGGCGATCGCCGGAGACGGAAGCCAACGCTTCACCGTGGCGCAAGAGGCGATCCCCGACCCTGGAAAACCGGTGCAGGATCCCGTTGAGCTCCACCGCTCTGAGCTTCGCTCGCGCGCTCTCAACCAGCAGATCACCGGTGACCAACCCGAGGGTATCGAGCATTTCGACGTTGACCCGGATGGTCCGGTCCTGGTCGCGCGGTTTTGGAGTTTCACCCGGCGACCGAACGGGCGGCCGATCGGCGCGGGCAACGGATTTTGCGACGTTGAGCGCGGGCACCTCGCACCCGGACGCGTCGGCAAGAGTGCGGCACATCATCGCCACCGCTTCATTCCCCTGGTGGGCGGACTCGAGATCCTCCACCAGATCGGAAACCAGATCGCAGACCCTCAACAGCAGATCGGCCGCGGTCCGGCTGGGCGCCTTTTTCTCACGGGCAGCTTTGAGCAGATCCTCCGCGGCGTGCGAGAGCTGGCCGATCGCGGCAAGCCCCAGCATTCGGGCCTCGCCCTTCATCGTGTGAAGCTCGTGCGCGACATTGTCGGCGGCGATGTCGTTTTCCGATTTTTCCAGCTGAATCACCGCGAGCTGAATCTTCTGAAGCCGATCCGCGGTGACTTCAGAGAATTTCTTCAACAGAGACTGTTTGATCGCCTGGGTGTCCATCCGAAGGGATGCGGGCGCGGGTCTTCAGTCCGCCTTGAATCGCTTGATCAGCTCAGCCAGGCGGCTCGCCAGCTGGGTCAGCTCCGCGGCGGCGCCGGTGGCCTGCCTCGACGCGAACGTCGTCTGTCGCGTTACGTCTTCGATTTCGCCCATCGACCCCACCACCTGCTCCGTCGCGGTCCGTTGCTGCTGGGTGGCGAGGTTGATCACCCGGGCGGCATCCGAAGTCTCCTGCACCCCGGAAAGGATTCCCTCGACCGCCTGGGCGGCGACCGCGCCGAGCTTCTCCCCCGACTGGGTCGCGATCTTCGATGCTTCCGCCGCGCCCGCCGCAGCCAGGGTGGCTTCGCGAATCTCGGTGATCAGGTTCTTGATCTCCTTGGTCGAGTCCAGAACGTTCTCGGCCAGGCGGCGCATCTCGGCGGCAACTATGGAGAAGCCCTTGCCAGCTTCGCCAGCCCGCGACCCCTCCAGCGCCGCGTTGAGCGCCAGGAGATCCGAGCGGTCGGCAATCTCATCGATCACCTCCACCACCGTCCCGATCCGCTCCACCCGCTTCGACAACT
>WNFD01006718.1_pt1 | contig 13698 bp, 10 predicted proteins | sample 5400491 | NCBI WGS metagenome assembly WNFD01 (sample SAMN13153343, study PRJNA577476) | soil metagenome | isolation source: 120 cm saprolite under Douglas fir tree site 2 hole 2 replicate 2 | place: USA:California | collected 2015-04-18 | reverse complement strand
GTCGGGATAGCTCTTGTTCTTTTTTTGCCCGGCGGCTTCGACGTCTTTCGCGGAAATCACGGTTACGAATTCTCCGTAATTCCGATACGTCAAACCGGCCCGCGCAGCGGCATCCCAAAGGTACAAAGTTTTCGGTTCCGCGAGATCCGTGAACCCCTGGCGGTAGGGAAGATGCTTTTCGAGCAGGTCGGTTAAGGCTGCCAGCACATCGCCGTCGAACTTGTCGAGTTGCAGGTCGCCTGGTGGCTCGTAATCCGGCAAGCGGTTATATCCTTCCCAATCATACGTGCGTCCGCGGTCCGAATATTCCCAGCGGAATCCCTTGTCGACGTAGTCCGTCGAGAAAGCGGCCGTGGCCCAATTGTGCCCGTCGGGGCTTGCTTCTGAATTCACGAAGAAGCGGTCAAACAAACCGAAACGCTGCGCTAGCGCATGATGATTAGGCGTCACGGATTGCCGCGCGCCGTCAGGCCGCTGCGCCGCGGCGCCACTCCCGAAAATTGCAAAATCGGGTTGTCCATCCGCGGCGTGTCCGTCGCCCGATGTTTTCACGTCACCAAAAACCTGGTCGTAGGTGCGATTTTCCTTGATGATGTAGACCACGTGCTTGATCGGGCTCTTCCCCGCAAAAAGCTTTTGTGGCGCAAAATCCATCAGGCCGTCATTCTGCAGAGTTTGCTGCGTGTATCGCGACAATGCCGGCATGTCGGGGAGGGAAACCAAGCTGATGTTTCCCGAAACAATCGAGCCGCTGTATTGCCCACCCTGCCTGTTTTCTTCTTCATTCGGAGGAAACGCGGCGTTGGGGGGATTCGGCGTGCGTCCGCTGTTGTTCACACGCATTGACGAAGGTTCGAACCCCGTTCCTTTTCCATTCCCGACGAAGAGTTTGCCGTCCGCCACGGAGACTGCGGAAGGATACTGACCCGTCGGAATGAAACCCATGATTTTGGATTTCGCGGCTTCTGACATTTGTTCCGCTGTATTTCCGCCGCGTGCTCTCCCGGAAAGGGCAACCACCGCGACCGCGTTGCTGTGAGCATTCGCCACGTACAAAGTTTTCTCGTCTTCGCTGAGGGCCACGGCCTCCGGACTCGCGCCGGTCAAGGCGTCCTCCGCCAGCCGAACGTCAATGCGCTCGATCTCTTGATCGGCCGTTGTGTCAATCACCGAGACGCTGTCCGCATCGGAGTTTGCTACAAAAAGCCGTGTCCCCCCGGCATTTGGGGTCATTGCCGTCGGATGCCGGTCCACGGTGATGTACTTTCGAATGGCGCTCTTGCCGCTCAGCGAAATCACCGCCACCGACGAATCATTCCAGCACGAGACGTACGCCCGCGCATTCTTCCCGATTCCCAGGACCACCACACCATACGGGTAAATGTTCTCGCTCGGCTTTCCGGGATGGTGCAGATCCACTCTGTCCATCCGTCGCGTACCTCGGAGGCCGCGCACGATCGTCGCGCTGTCTCCCAGATTGTTCGCGGTCACCAGTGTGGCGCCGTCCGTTGTTACCGCCAGCCCCGTCGGGTAGAGTGCCGCCTTTCCCGCGTTGTAGTCCGCTCGCGAAACTTCGCCCGCCTTGCTGATTTCGAAAGAGGGCGCTTCTACTTTTGTATCCGGCCCCGGCGATTCCGGCTGGATCGGTGCCGCCGCTTTCGGATCAAATCGAAAGACCCAAACTTTGTTCTCGAATCCGCCGGAAACGTACATTTCAAAGTTTCCATCGGGGCCCGCGGCGGGCGAAAACGCCAGGCCGACGTTCGCGCTTTGCGGCGAAGGAAAGTAGACATTTTGAATCACCTGCGGCTCGGGAGTCGCATTCAGGTCGATCACCGCAATCGATTGCTGGGCTCTATTGGTCTCCTCGCTGAACTGCACACCGAACCCGCTGTTGACCACCAGGAGATACCGGCCCTTGCCACCGTGACCGAGAGCGTCAGGGCTGCGAAGCATGGCCATGGGCATGGCTCCGACCGCAGGCAGATGCGTCTTCGCATCGATCACCAGCGTACCGGCCGGCGTGATGGGCCGCCCCTCTCCGGCAGGCTCTTGCTGACACCATGCGTTCCCGCAAAAACACAAGCAAATCACAAGAAGACCACTGGTTATGGCTCGCGATTTCATATTCCTGCTTTCCCTATCCCGGTAGATTGTTCTTTTCTTCATCCTTCGGTGCCGCACTTAATCTACATTCAACAGAGTCTAAGGAAAAATTGTTTCGCTAACTTTACAACACATACACACTTGATGCGCCGCCCCGTCTGGCAACGCATTTGACCCAATACGCTTCTACTTCTAGGATGAATCTGGCGCCGCCCTCAGTCTTTGGCAAGCCGCCAGCGAGTCACCAATGAAGACCAGAGTCCTCCGCATCACCTTACTCTTGTTCGTGCCACTGGCCGCAACTGCGCAGACGGCCGAGGAAATCGTCAAGAAAGCGCTCGACGCTCGAGGGGGAGTCGACAAGCTCAAAGCCGTCCAATCCGAGCGCCTCACCGGCCGTATCTCCTTTTCCCGGGGCGTGGAAGGAGCCTTCGTGGTGGAGCTCAAGCGTCCCCTGAAGATGCACGTCGAGATCACCATCGAAGGACAAAAAGTCATCCGCGTTTATGATGGCAAGTCTTCCGGCTGGACCATCAATCCTTTCGCGGAAACCAAAGACGTTCAGCCGCTGTCATCCGAGGAGCTCAAGAATATTTCCGATGAAGCCGACTTTGACGGCCCGCTCATGGACTACAAGACCAAGGGCAACCAGATCGAACTTACCGGCAAAGAAAAGCTGGACGACAAGCCCGTCTATCGCCTGAAACTCACGAACAAGAATGGGGAGGTCCGCTTTTATTTCTTTGACGCTTCTTCCTATTTGCTTTTGAAGTGGGAAGGCAGCCGGAAGAGTGGAGACCAGGACCTTCCCTGGGAATCCTTCTTCTCCGACTTCCACGATGTCCAGGGCCTGAAATATCCATTCCGGATCGACCAGGGCAGCCCGGGCACCGAAATCAAGCAGACCCTCACCACCGAAAAGATGGAAATCGATCCGCAGATCGATGATTCTCACTTCACCAAGCCACAGAGTCCCGTGTCCCCCGCGAATCCGCCCCCATCTTCATCCACACCTCCACCATCCACTTCCATTTCGCACTAGCGGCTCGTTTTGCTGGTGCCAAGGCGTAATTGATCCTGCAATTCGGATGGAATGCTATTGCACGTGGGGGTCGAGTCGCATACGATACTTTAGAGATCATGGAGCTGGCGCTAAATCTCGTTTGGGTGTGCGTGGCAATCGTAGGAATCGGATTGCTATGCAGAAGCTTGTCCCGCGCCGCGGACCGGCCGGCTAGCAATTGGCGGAAGATCGTGGCGATGTGCTGCGCCTTGATCATCCTGTTTTTTGTCATCTCCATGACCGATGATTTGCACGACCAGGAAATCGTGGTCGAGGAGAACAAGTCCTCGCGGATCGTTCCGGTGCCGGGGATTTCCGCGCTTTCCGCCGCTGGCCACGCGATTTCCGCAGTATTCCTAGTGCTTTCCGTTCTCACCAGCTTTGCTCCCGCCTTGCCGTCCGCGCGACGGCCACTGGACCAGCCGAAAGTCATTTCCACGGCCATGATCCTTTGCGATCGCCTCTACGGGCGCGCGCCGCCTGCCTCGCTCGCCTGAACCAGCGCGCCTACCCATAAACAGACGTTGTTCTTGGAGAAGGTCAATGAAGTTGGCACCTTTGTCTCCGATTTTTTCATTATTGGCGGCAGCGCCCGCGAGCGGGCCTCACCTTATTGCGGAGTCTGAGCAATCATGAACAAGCTTCTCTGGAAGTACGTTGCAGTGCTTGCGATGTTCCCGTACTGCGTGCTGGCCCAAACGCCAGCGCCGGCCCAAACGCCTTTGACCTGGGAGCAAGTGCGGCAACGGTTCGAGCAGAGCAATCCGACGTTGCAAGCGGGGCAAATTGGGATCGACGAGTCGAAGGCGCAGGAGATCACGGCGTTTCTTCGTCCGAATCCGAATTTCACTGTAGCGCTGGATGGGACTCAAATCGCGCCCAGCGAGGGAGTCTGGCAACCGCTGCGAGGTACCCAGTTTTCGCCCTTCTTTAGCTATCTGCACGAACGTCAGCATAAGCGGGAGGTACGCCTGGAGAGCGCCCAGGGCGCGACCAAAATCGCCGTTTCTGGACAGGCTGAACTGGAGAGAACACTCATTTTTACCTTGCGGACGGCCTTCGTTCAAACGCTTGAGGAAAAGGCCATTCTCGATCTGGCAAAGGAAAATCTCTCGTATTACGACCATCTTCTTCATGTAAACCGCGAACGCTATAAAGCCGGCGCGATCGCGCAAGTGGATTTGGACCGTCTGGAGCTTCAGCGTGTTACCTACGAATCCGATTTGCAAACGGCGGAAGTGAATCTGCGAACGGCGAAGATTCAGCTTCTTGCGCTGTTGAACGACCGCACGCCGGTGGAGCAATTCGACGTGACGGGTCCGTTCGATTTTTCAAATCAAATCGCACCTCTCGACGAGGTTCGCGAGACCGCTGTGGACAATCGGCCGGATTTGCGGGCCGCGCTGCAATCCATAGACAAGGCCAAGACGGATCACCGGCTAGCGGTCGCGAACGGGTCAACTGATCCGACCTTGAGCGTGTGGTATACGCGCAACCCCTCGTTCAACAACCCGTTTGCCTTCCACACGTTCGGCGCCAATGTCAGCATTCCCCTCCGCATCTTCGACCGCAACCAGGGGGAGAAGCTGCGCACGCAACTCGATATCACGCGCAATGAGAGATTGCGCGACGCTGCCGAGGCACGAGTGTTCAGCGACGTGGATTCCGCCTATGCGACGGTCAATAGCACGGTGATTCTCCTCCAGCCGTACAAGGACCGGTATCTACAACAGGCATCGAGAGTACGCGACACGATTGCGTTTTCCTACGAACACGGCGCGGCATCGCTTCTGGATTTTCTGAACGCGCAAGCGGAGTACAGGAGCGTTCAAGTCAATTATTTGAACCTGGTTGCTTCGTATTTGAACGCAGCAAGCCAATTGAATCTGGCGGTAGGACGTGAGGTCATCCAATGAAGTTTACGAAATTCGAAGTGTGGACCATGTCGCTTGCGGTGAGCCTATTTCTCATGAGCTGCGGCGATAGCAAGGGTGATCCAAAGGCGGAAGCACCTCCTCCGGTGAAGGTCGAAAGCGAGCAAGATCTCAATGTGTTTCAGGTGGATCATCCCGAACAGTTTCCCCTGGCCACGGCGGTCGCGCATGATTCCACGTCACAGTTGACTGTAACCGGGACAGTCAATCCGGATATCTCCCGAAGCGTCCCGGTCATTTCGATTGCCACCGGGCGCGTGGTGGAAATTCACGCGCGTCTCGGCGATACGGTGAAAAAAGGCCAGCTCTTGCTGCGGGTGCAAAGCGCGGACATGTCCGCGGCATTTTCGGACTATCGAAAGGCCGTGGCTGACGAAAAACTCGCGCGAATACAATTCGAACGGGCCAAGCTGCTCTACGACAAAGGCGCTATCTCCCTGAACGATTTCCAAACCGCGGAAGATGTCGAGAACAAGGCCCAGGTGGACGTGGAGAACACCACCGAGCGGCTTCGCGTCCTCGGGGGCAACGTCGATCATCCGGCCGCAATTGTGGATGTTCGCGCTCCGGCCTCGGGGGTGATCACCGATCAGCAGGTCACGAATGCTTCGGGTGTGGCGGGTCTGGGTTCACCCAATCCCTTCACCGTCTCCGACCTAAGCCATGTGTGGATTCTCTGCGACGTTTATGAGAACGACCTTGCCGATGTGCATGTCGGCGAAACAGCCGAAATTCGCCTGAACGCGTACCCAAACCAAGCATTTACCGGCCGCATCAGCAACGTCCTTCCCGTGCTCGACCCAACGCTGCGCACGGCCAAGGTGCGCATCGAGGTGCGCAATCCGGGGCTCATGCGCGTGGGCATGTTTGTCACCGCTACATTTCACGGGCAGAAAAAAGAAACGCACGCCCTGGTTCCCGCATCCGCCATCTTGCACTTGCACGACCGCAACTGGGTCTACGTCCCGGCGAGCGACAAAAAGTTCAGGCGCGTGGAAGTGGCTGGCGGGAAGATGCTCCCGGGAAACATGCAAGAAGTGATCTCCGGCATCAAACCCGGCGTACAAGTCGTTCAGAATGCGCTGGTGTTCCAGAACACGGTGGAGCAGTAAATGATTCGCAAACTTGTCGATTTTTCGATGGAGAACCGCTTTCTTGTCCTCGCGGCGGCAGTTTTGCTGCTTTGCTGGGGCGCGATTTCATTCCATCAACTTCCCGTGGAAGCGTATCCCGATGTTGCCAACAACTACGTCGAGATCATCACGCAGTGGCCGGGGATTTCCGCGGAACAAATCGAGCAGCAGGTCACGGTTCCACTGGAAGTGGTGATGAATGGCGTCCCCCATGTGATGCATTTGCGTTCGTTCTCCCTGTTCGGGCTTTCGGATCTAAAGCTGATATTCGATGACGAAGAGGAGAACGCCTGGAACCGGGAGAGGGTTCTCGAACGGCTTTCGCAAGTGACATTGCCGCCGGGCGTGGTGCCACAGATGGGTACGGACTGGAGTCCCGTCGGCCAAATCTACTTCTTCACGCTGAAAAGCACGAATCCGAACTACGACGTGATGGAGCTGAAGTCCATCGAAGATTGGGTGGTCGAGAAGAATTTCAAGGCCGTCCCTAATGTCGTCGATGTCGCCAGCTTCGGCGGTCCGACGCGCGAATATCAGGTTCGCGTTGATCCCAACAAACTGATCTCCTACGGTCTCAGCCTGGCCCAGGTCGAGCAGCAGCTCACAAACAACAACGCCAATGCAGGCGGCAGCTTCATTGAGGCCGGTCTGCAGCAAATCAATATTCGCGAAGTGGGCCTGGTCAAGAACGTGCGCGATATCGAAAACACGGTCATTATGACCAAGACGGGCACCCCGCTGCGCGTAAAAGATATTGCCGTCGTCGCGCAAGGGCCGAAGATCCGGCTCGGCCAGTTCGCCCGGGCCATTCACCGCGAAGACGGCAAGATCATCGATAACGGCGATGTGGTTTCGGGCATCGTGCTCTTGCGCAAAGGGGCAAATGCGGACGAGACGCTCGCGGGAATCCACGCGAAGGTGAAAGAGCTGAATGATCGCATTTTGCCTCCCGGCGTGAAAGTCGTTCCGTTCATCGACCGCAGTGATCTGGTGCGCTACACAACGCACACGGTGCTGCACAACCTCACGGAAGGCATCATCCTGGTCGTGATTGTTCTCTTTCTGTTTCTCGGGAATGTTCGCGGAGCCATCATCGTCGCGCTGACGATCCCATTTGCGTTGTTGTTCGCTGCGACTTGTCTCAAGTTGAAGGGCATTCCTGCAAACCTGCTGTCTCTTGGCGCGCTGGATTTTGGAATGGTTGTGGATGGCGCGGTGGTCATGGTGGAGAACATTGTCCGCCACATGAGCCATGGCGGGAACAACTACAAGACGCCGCTGGAGCGTATCCGTGAAGCGGCGCACGAAGTCCAGCGTCCCGTCTTCTTCGCGATCGCGATCATCATTACCGCGTACTTGCCAATCTTCACGCTGCAGCGTGTCGAGGGTCGCTTGTTCCATCCGATGGCTTGGACCGTGGCCTTTGCGCTTCTCGGTGCGCTGCTGTTTTCCATGCTGGTCGCGCCAGTTGTCTCCAGCGTGTTGTTCAGCAAGGGGGTAAGAGAATGGCGCAACCCGGTAATGGAATTTTTGAAAACGAGGTATCGCGGCGCGGTGCGATGGGCGATTGAGCATCGGTTTGTGACGGTGGGCGGGGCGGTTTTTGGCTTGGTCGTCACCATTTATCTCATGCTGGGAGGCGTTATCGGCTCTGAGTTTCTGCCGCACTTGGATGAGGGCGCACTTTGGGTCCGCGGAACTCTCGCGCCCAGCACCGGACCAAGTGAAGGTACCCGGCTCGCGAACCAAGCGCGCGTCGTGCTTTGCTCTTTTCCCGAGGCACTTCAATGCACGAGTCAGGTGGGACGCCCGGATGACGGCACGGATACCACGGGGTTTTTCAACACGGAATACTTCGTCGATTTGAAGCCAAAAGAACAGTGGCGGCCTGTGTTCCACGAGGATAAAGAAAGACTGATCGCCGCAATGCAGCGCGAACTGGACAAGATTCCCGGCGTTCTTTGGAATTTCTCGCAGCCTATTTCGGACAATATGGAGGAAGCAGTCAGCGGGGTAAAGGGCGAACTCGCGGTGAAGATTTATGGGGACGATCTCAAGCTTCTCGAGGGGAAGGCCGACCAGATCGCCGGAATCATACGCAACATCCGGGGAATCGAGGATCTCGGAGTGCTTCGGGTGTTAGGACAACCTAACATCGAGTTGCAGGTGGACCGTGTGCAAGCCGCGCGCCATCAAATCAACGTTGCGGATGTGCAAGATGCGGTCCAGACTGCCGTCGGCGGGACCGCTTTCACCCAGGTGCTGCAAGGTGAACAGCGTTACGACTTGGTGATGCGCTACCTCCCGCAGTACCGCGACACGAAAGAAGCCATTGAGAACATTCGTTTATCGTCTCCGTCCGGCGAACGCGTCTCGCTCGCACAGCTCTGCAAAATCGAAGAACGGGACGGCGGTTCCGAGATCTACCGGGAAGGAAACCAGCGGTATGTCGCGATTAAATACAGCGTGCGGGGGCGCGACCTTGGCGGCGCCGTCGAGGAGGCGATTCAAAAGGTAAACGCACAACTCCAACTGCCGCGAGGCTACCACATCGACTGGGCCGGGGAATATGAAAGCGAGAAGCGAGCCGAAGCGCGGCTGCTGGTCATCGTGCCCTTAACCATCCTTCTCATCTTCGGCATACTCTACACGATGTTCCGGTCGCTCAAATGGGCGGCGCTAATTCTCGCAAACGTTGCCATGGCGCCAATCGGAGGACTGCTTGCGCTGTTGTTCACCGGCACGCACTTCAGCGTCTCCTCGGGTGTGGGCTTCTTGGCGCTATTCGGTGTTTCGGTGCAAACCGGCGTCATCATGCTGGAATACATCAATCAGCTACGCGTGCGGGGTCACACGATTGAGGACGCGGCCGTCGACGGAGCGGTCCTGCGGCTTCGGCCCATCATGATGACCATGCTCGTTGCTACTCTCGGCTTGCTGCCCGCGGCACTTTCCCGCGGTATTGGATCGGACTCACAGCGGCCCTTCGCCATCGTCATCGTCGGAGGGCTGATTGGAGCCTTGCTGCTGAGCATCTTCTTGCTGCCGACGTTGTACGTGTGGTTCGCGGGAAATCGCGATAAACTCCCCGAACCCGAGCCGAGCTTTGAGGAGAATCCATAATCGGGTTTGGCTTCCGTGAACTAGAGAAAGCGCGTGGCTTTCGCGAAATGTCCCGGACCGATGGGCGAGCTTGGGCGGCGTTAAATGGGATCCCGGTCAGGCGAGGTGCAGGAATCGCCCGCTGACCGGCGGAAGGACTCGGTTTCGATGAAGAAGGAAGAAGTGCGAGCTCGCATCGAGGAAGTCGGCATCGTCCCTGCCGTTCGCTTGTCCTCGGAGGAGGACGCCCGGTTTGCCACCGAGGCGGTTTCTCACGGCGGAATTCCGATCGTGGAAATCACCATGACGGTGCCCGGCGCGATTGAAGTGATTTCCGATCTCGCACGGAACAGTCCGGAGTTGATCGTCGGTGCGGGCACGCTTTTCGATGTCGAAACAGCCCGGCGTTGTCTGGATGCGGGAGCTACATTCCTGACCAGCCCCGGACTCGATCTCGGGATCGTCGAATTCGCGCTCAAAGAAAACATCGTGGTTTTGGCGGGAGCTTTGACGCCGACTGAAGTGACCACTGCGTGGAAGGCCGGCGCGGACTTCGTCAAGATTTTTCCCTGCTCGCAAGTCGGCGGCGACAGTTACATCCGAGCTCTGAAGGGGCCGTTCCCACAGGTGCGCTTGATCGCCGCAGGAGGAGTGAATCAACAGACAGCCGCCAATTTCATTCTCGCGGGAGCGTCCGCGATCGGCGTAGGGGGAGAGTTGATCCCCAAAGATGCCATCCAACTGCGTCAAGCGGAACGGATCCATGAATTGGCGCGCAGGTTTGTGAGTTTTGTGAACAACGCTCGCACCCGAATGGCAGCCGTGAAGGAAACTCGTTAGGCGAACTCCAGTTTGGTCCCGTTTGGCGCTTGAGGGACAATTCTTTCTACGTCGATGACCCCGGCCAAAATTTCCGACCGCGAAAATGTCCACGCCGGCCTCTGCTCCGATTGCCTCCACGCTCGCCTCCTCGAATCCGCGCGCGGCTCCGTCTTCATCCTCTGCAATCTCTCTTTCACCGATCCCCGTTTCCCCAAATATCCCCGCCTCCCAGTTCTCTCCTGTGACGGTTACAAAAAGAAGCCCCGACGCCAATCCGGAGATAAGTGATAGGTCTCTTAATGAAGTTAGTTCCCTTTGTGGTAAGCTAAAAACGGTTTCATCCTCCCGGCGAGGTCCTCGTATGGCTTCCCGCTCGGAACTGACTCTCTGTGCTGCCTTGTTTCTACTCGCCTGCCCAGCGCCGATCTTTGCCGACAAACTCCAAATCACCAGCAACCCTTCCGGCGCCATCGTTGAACTCGATGGCGTCGTCGTTGGCACCACTCCGTTCGAAAAGGATTTCCCGGGCGGCTACTTCCACAAAACAAGGACGTCCATGGGCTCACGCCTCGAGCATCCCATCGTTGCGCGCATCAGCCTCACCGGCTACGCCACGAGGGAACTCAAGCTCACGGAAGGCCCCATGAATTGGATTTCTCTCAATGGCCGCAACCGCGGCGAATACTGGCTCCTCAAGTCCGATCATTTTCACGTCGACCTGCAGCCAATCTCTGAAACCTTTACGGGCGGCATCACCGCCAAAGTTTCCGACGCTGCCGTTGGTCTTCAACCGGAACTCTCGCTCGAAGAGCTCGTCCGCCAAGCCAAGCCCGCCGTCGTCTATTTGAAAGGAGTCGAGAACTCCGGCTCAGGATTCTTCGTCACCGGTACCGGCATCATCGTCACGAACGCCCATCTCGCCCGCGGCGAAGAAACTCTGCTCGCACTTCTTTCCAATGGCCAGCAACTCGAGGCCAAAGTCGTCCACGTTGACCCGGAACTCGACATCGCCCTCGCCAAAGTCGAACGCCCTTCCGGAAAAAATGAGTTTTCTCACCTCACCCTCACCGACGCCACCAGCGTCCATCAGGGCGAAAACGTCTTGGCCATCGGCAATCAACATTTCCCAACGCCGGTCCCGGCACCTGGATTCAGACCGACACTCCCATCAATCCCGGCAACAGCGGCGGCCCGCTCCTCAACTCCCGCGGCGAAGTCATCGGCATCAACACGCAAAAACTCATCAAGAAAAATGTCGCTGGCATCGGCTTTGCCCTCAGCGCCACCGATCTTCTCGAAGTTCTTCACCGCTTTTATCCCAACGCCGCGCCGCTCGCCGAAAAACTCTCCGTCCCCGCGAGTCAACCGACCGCTCGGATCGCAAGCCAGTCCGCCGCGAACGAGAACACCGAATCCTCCGAGTCCTCGAAGATCTCTTTATCGTCCGTTCCCGATGGAGTTGGCACAGTCACTATTTCCTCGGATCCCGACGGCGCCGAAATCTTCGTCGACGACAAATTCCTCGGCAACGCCCCCGCCACTCTGAAGCTTCCCCCCGGCAGCCACTCGGTCGTTTTAAAATTCCCCCGCCACGCCGACTGGCGCCGTACGCTCGAAGTCCTCAAGTCCAGCAAAGTCTCCCTCAAGGCCACGCTCGAACCAGGCTCCTGAATTCCTTTTTTCCCGCGAGACCTTGCCGTCACACAGACAAAGCCATGGTCTCCTCGCAAATCAGTCGCGTGCTTGTCGCGTGAAACGAAATGTCATCTCGTAATAAAGCACTCTTCGCCCTGATGTAGCCCAAAAAAAAGACGGCAGGGCGCTGCGATCGACGCCCTGCCGGATGCGCTGCTAGCTTTTTCTATTATTCCGGTTGTTTGGGATTCTGTGGATTCTGGTCCGGCGGCTGCGGGTGTGCCGCTACCGGTGTGACGGTCGCTGCACTTGTGCTGTTCACGGCCAATTCCGAAGGCTTGTACTTCGGCGCGCTGACATATCCGTGCACGAGGTCCTTCTCCACACGGTTCACCACCACCTGCACCGGCTGGGAATCATTTTCCGTGTGAATCCAGATCGGCTCGTACAAGTTCACTTTCTTTTTGGTCAGCTTGTTGTCATCCACGATCATTTCCAGGTCGTAGCTTTTGTGTTTGGTGTCCGCCTTCCGCAGTGACAACGTCAGTGGTCCCACCCGCTGGAACTGCTTGGATTTTGTCAGGTCGAACTCAAAAAAGCTCCGCTCTCCGCGCTTCGCCAGGGCCACCAATTCCTCGTGGGTCTTGGCGATGGAACCGTTCAGCTCATCCCGTGTTGAATTCAGATTTCCTTCCAGGTCCGCACGGTTCTTGGCTACCTGGTCCTGCGTGTCTTTCAACTGTTTCTGCTGGTCGTCGATTCGCGCCTGGAGCGCTTTCAGCCGGCTGTTTTCCGTTGTGCTTCTCTTGCCGGCCGCGGCCTTCGCCCCGTTCGCATTCGCGTGCACTGCCGACGTCTTCGTCTGCGCAGCAGCCGCCGCCGCAGCTTGCTGTGCGGCCGACATCTCATTCAGCTTTGCCGTCAACGTGTTCATCTGCCCTTGCATTTCGTTGATCGTCCCGTTCGCCACGGCCGCCTGTGCCGCCAAATGACCGGCCATGACTTGCTCCCGGTAGCCGTAGCCAAACGCCAGCCCCGCCGCGGCAACCATCGCCACGACAGCCACCACGAGCCAGCGATTCACACCGGAGCTTGCCGGTCCTCTCTCTCGTCCATTCTCATTTTCTTCCACGTGTTCTTCCATTGTCCTTCTCCTCGATCTCGTGCTTTTTCGGTTCGAATCGTCGCAGAATGATCACCGCTGCTTCAGTCAGACCGCATCAATCCCGCGCCTCGCCTTCTGCTCGTCGGCTGGCGCAATCCACCGCTCTCTTCGTATGCAAGGGAAGCGCCAAGCATCGAAGATCCAGTTCTTCGCTAAGTTCTCTGTTGTCAGGAGACAAGAGCAAGGTTTCGAAATTCTTGTAAAGAATTGCGGGTACTAGTCCCGGTATTTTTTCCCTGTCATCGGAGAGACTTTCTCTAACCCCAAGGCCCTCCTGCCCTACCTGAATTCTCTCTGCATCGCGTTGCTCCATTCCTTTCCCTGTGCTAGCATCCGCCTCGTCAGGAGAGCGGACCAGGGATTGTTCGTTAGACCTTCGCCCCCGTCCCGCGGGGACCCAGGTGCAGCGGCCACGTTCTCCTCCCTCAGTTCCAACTTGCCAGGCGCCGGCCCGCGCCCCATTTCTTCCGCACGGACCTCGCCTTCTGGAGGTTTGCATGAAGACCTATCTCACCAGGGACATTCGCAACGTTGGCATTGTCGGCCACGGCGGCACCGGCAAGACGCAACTGGTGTCGTCGTTGCTCTTCACCGCGGTCATGACTCCGCGTTGGGGAAAAGTTGCGGAAGGCAGCGCCACTACCGACTGGGACGAAGAAGAAATCGCCAGAAAAATCTCCATTCAAACGGGTCTCGCCCACGCCGAATGGCCCGCCACCCCCACTGGACCCTCCGGCT
>WNFD01011338.1_pt1 | contig 13700 bp, 11 predicted proteins | sample 5400491 | NCBI WGS metagenome assembly WNFD01 (sample SAMN13153343, study PRJNA577476) | soil metagenome | isolation source: 120 cm saprolite under Douglas fir tree site 2 hole 2 replicate 2 | place: USA:California | collected 2015-04-18 | reverse complement strand
AATGCTCGACGGTTTCCATGCGGAAGAACGCGGTGAGCAGATCTGCACCGCAGGTCACAACACCATGATTGGCCAGCAGGATCGCGTCGTAATTCTGCACCAGCGGCTCGAGGGCATCGGAAAGCTCCGGTGTGCCGGGCGTGCCGTACTGCGCCACGGGAATGCAGCCGAGCGAGAGAACAATTTCGCTCAGCAGCGCTTTATTCAGCGGAAGCCCGGCTGCGGCGTGGGCGGTGGCAATCGGCGGGTGTGCGTGGCAAACGGCGTTGACGTCCGGCCGGCGAACGTAAATCAGCAGATGCATCGCCAGCTCCGTCGAGGGCTCACGGCGGCCAGCGAGTTTCCGCCCCCGAAGATCGGTGATGACCAAATCGTCCGGAGACATCAAGCCTTTGCTGACGCCGGTAGGAGAGGTCAGGATGCGGCGCGAATCGAGGCGAACAGAAATGTTTCCGTCTGTCGAGGCAACGAAGCCGCGGCCGTGAATCCAGCGGCCCGCCGTGCAGATTTCGCGGCAGTGCTCGTCCTCCGTTTTCACCGCGCCAGGAGAGATGGAATCCGCAAGCATTCGTCAGCGCCGCTCCATCATTCCGGGAGTCAGTCCGCCCCTGCAGAAAGCGGCGCGGCTCTCCAGGAACATTCGCGTAGGTTGCAGACTCCTTCTCCTGTCAGGCATAAAATCCGCGCTCTTTGAGAGCGAACGCTACGCGGTCGATCGCAAGCATGTATGCGGCGACTCGATTATTGACCCCGTGACTCTCCGCGTAACGCACCACTTCCTCGAAGCTGCGTTCGATGACATCCTTCAGCCTCTCGTTGACTTCCCGTTCGCTCCAGAAATATCCCTGGCGGTCCTGAACCCACTCGAAATAGCTCACTGTCACGCCACCGGCATTGGCAAGGATGTCCGGAATTACGAAAATTCCTTTGCGGTCCACAATCTCGTCAGCCATCGCCGTGCAAGGGCCATTTGCGCCTTCGCATAGGATGCGGGTCTGCAAGCGATGCGCATTTTCGGAAGTAATTTGGTTTTCCACAGCGGCGGGGATAACAATCTCCGCCGGTTGGAAAAGGACTTCGCTCGAGGTCATTTTCGCCCCGCCGCCGGGAAACTCTGGTAGCGGTTTGTGCTCGCCGTAGACCCAGTCCAGTAACTTCGGGACGTCGAAGCCATTTTCGTTGTAGAGCGCGCCATGGACATCGGCGACGCCGACAATTTTATAGCCCGCCTGGTGCATGAGCTTCGCGGTCATCGAACCCACATTGCCAAATCCCTGAATAATGACGCGCGTGTTCAAGTGCTGCATGCGGAACTTGGCGAGCGCGCGATCGCAGTTAATCAAGAGGCCGCGCCCAGTGGCTTCCTGGCGGCCGCGGGAACCGCCCAGGTCGATCGGCTTGCCCGTAACCACGGCGGTCGTGGTGTGCCGCACGTGCATCGAATAGGTGTCCATGATCCAGGCCATGGTCTGCTCGTTGGTGCCGAGATCAGGAGCAGGAACATCGCGCTCGGGACCAAACCATTCGATCAACTCGGCCGTGTAACGCCGCGTAATGCGCTCCAACTCTCCGTTCGAAAGCTTCGCGGGGTCGCAAATCACTCCACCCTTCGCCCCCCCGAACGGTATGTTTACCACCGCGCATTTCCACGTCATCCAGCTCGCCAGCGCGCGGACCTCATCGAGCGTCACGTTCGGCGCGAAGCGAATTCCTCCCTTGCCCGGCCCGCGCACGATCGAGTGATGGACGCGGTAACCGATAAACACCTCAAGGTGGCCGCTATCGAGCATCACCGGAATGTACACGGTGATTTCCTTGTTCGGGTACTTCAGAAAGCGGTAGAGACCCTGTTCGAGGTTCAGCTTCCGCGCGGCTGCTTCAAACCGGGCGTCGGCGGATTCGTAAATGTTCAATTCATTTCGCGAAACCAGCGTGGCCATGGCCAACTCTCCTCGGACACCTTGGCGGTGCTTCATGCAACCAGCCAGGCGAACCCACGCGTTCGAACCGGCTTCACGCCCCGAAAATTCGGCGGGAGAACCGGAGACGGCCAGTATACGAACCAACACTACATGGCGCAAGGAAAGGAATGGAATGGGGTGTGTAGTCGAAGAGCGGGATCGCGCCTGCTCAGTTGCGCGCTGGTTTGCGCTCGACGAATTCTTCGATGAGAAGCTGTGACAGACGCGCGGAGTCGTGCCGGACGACGCCGTGCTCCTCGAGCAAATTATCCAACAAACAGCGCACCCCGATCGCCTGCAATTCTCCCATGTCTACGCGCACCGGCGCGGCTCCGCGGGCGCTATACCGGCGCACGACTCCCGGCGAGACAATCTGATTGCTCGCCACGACCCAGTCGAGCAGCTTGCGGCGGGTGTGTTCGAAAATGACGCGCACGTGATCCGAAAGAGAAAACCCTTCGGTTTCGCCGGGCTGCGTCATCAAGTTCGCGACGTAGACTCTTGTGGCCGGGGACGACTCAATCGCCTCTGCAACGCCCGAGACAAGCAGATTCGGCAGAATGCTCGTATAGAGCGAGCCGGGGCCGATCAAAATCAGATTGGCTTGCGCGATCGCCTGAAGCACTTCGGGAAGTGGACGGACATGGCGCGGCTGCAAACGCAACCGTCGAATTTTCTTCCCGCTTTTCGGAATGCGTGTTTCGCCGGAAACGATCTTGCCGTCCGTCATCACGGCTTCGAGAGTAACGTTTTCGAGAGTGGCGGGAAAAATGCGTCCGCGAATCGCGAGCACTTCACCACTGACTTTCACGGCTTCGGCAAAATCACCCGTCACATGGCTCAGCGCGGTGAGAAAGAGGTTTCCGAAACTGTGCCCCCGCAAACCGCTGCCTGAATGAAAACGGTATTGGAACAGACGTCCGAGCAGCGCCTCGTCCTGCGACAACGCGACCATGCAATTGCGAATGTCGCCGGGTGGAAGAACACTGTATTCGCGCCGCAGACGCCCCGAGCTTCCGCCGTCATCCGAAACTGTGACGATTGCTGCCAGGTCACCGATCGGATGACGCTCTGATTCCTGACGCCGCCGCGCGACGTAGTGCTTCAAGCCGCGCAGCAACATCGATAGCCCCGTACCGCCGCCGATAGCGACCACGCGCGCGCCCGGAGCGCGTTGTTGCCTGCCGTTCTTCATCGGGCTCGCATCGGTGTGTTGAGAAACCAGAGGGCGCGTGCTGGATTAACCGCCTGATGCTTCGCGCTCGGGATAGAGCAGTTCGGTGAAGCGGGGATCTTCCTGCAAAAACGCAAAATCCTCATCATTGCGCGCGTGGTATCGATTTTCAGGACGCAGGGTGATGGCTGTCTTGAGATTCTCCATCGCTGACTCTGCTTCACCCGTCAGGCAATCGAGCGCCGCCATCGCATAAAAAACGAAATCGGCCTTGGGAGCCAGTTTGCGCGCGCGCAGCAAATGGTCGCGTGCCTCGTCCCAGCGTCCCAGGTTCATCATGGCCACTCCGGCCTGGTAGTGTTCCTCAACCGTTTTCAGCGACGGCGAGGCCTGTTTGGCCATGCGCTGCTCGGTAATCCGCAGATGGACTTGGGCGCGGTCGGCAAGCTCTTTGCTCGGGCCTGTCATCGCCTTTTCGAGCAATTCCTTCGCTTTCAAATATTTTTGCTGATGGAAGTGCTGGACAGCCTGCTCGTAAAGTTTAAGTTGCTGCTCAAACTGCGGGTCCACCATCTGCCGGACGGCTTCGGCATGCGCCGCAGTTGCACTAACAGTCTTATTTTTCAATGACTTATGCTTACGAGGGGGGCTGCTCGATTTCCGTGCACTAGCCCGTTTTGTCGACTTCCCAGTGCGTGCCATTTCCGGCAGTCTAGCAGAGCTTAGAGGACTCGTCAATTGTTACAGCAGCGGAGGCATCAATCAGGCCCGCATTTCAGGCTTCGTAATGGGGGAAGACGAAATTGCCGCATCTCCCGAGCACACGGGCAGGGCTCACCTTGTTTACCTTGAATCCAGAGGGGGAGCCCGCAAAGTGATTGATTATTCAGGCTATTTTTGTTTTGACGGAGGAGTCTTGACCGGTGCGGGCGCGGGAGTTAGCGTTGTCGCGGGCGGTGGTGGCGCAGGTGTCAGCTCTTTCTTCACAGAATCGGGGAGTTCGTTGGCATGAGCGACCAGGAGGGCCGCTTGCCAAAGCTGCGTATCGGTCAGCGCGCCCTTGAAACTTGGCATCCCTGTTAGGCGGATTCCATTGGCCGCCTTCCAATAACTCACCGACGGCGGATCATCGGTCACACCCTTGTCCTTAAACATCAACGTTGCATGGGGATACATGTTGTCTGCTACCGCCGGAGGAGGCTGATTGGGCAGACCATGGCACACGGCGCACTGCTCCTTATAGACCTTCGCGCCGGCAAGCAAATTATCCTCGTTGGTTTGTAACGGCGAAGGCGGAACATTCGCCTTCTCAATGTGCGCATCCAGGGATCTGCTCGCCATCCTTCTCTCGTAAGGCAACGGCGGGTCACCAGCAGCCGCCGGCGCCATTCCCGAAGTAAAGTAGTAATAAACTCCACCGCCCAGAAGCAGCACGCCAACCAAGAGCCCGAACACAAAAGCTTTCACGCGTTACCTCCCAATCGAAAGGTTCGGCCCGAAGTATAAAACAGACGGACGCTATTGTGGCAAGGCTTAAATTCTAAATGTGTAGAAGATCGGTCGGTGACTCCGAGGATTGACCTCGCGAGTGGCTTCTACATGGAACCCACCGGAATCATGGATCAGTTGGTCGTTCTACTCGAAGGGGAAGGGTGGATTAATTCGCATCGACCCTGTCAACCGAGTTGGGGACAAGCGGAGCAAAAAACGAAATCTGTGACCCGTCGAAAATCCGCGACGGATCGGGCACTCGCAAGTTCAACCCCAAAGGCTGCGCCACCCGCCAGTCAACTGCTCTTATAGAACCCGCCCACCCGAAAAATCTACGGCGAAAGCCTGGGCCCCGCCCGATGTGTTACAATCCTGGACCTACCCAGAAGACCATTAAAGCCCGCCTCACAGCTACACTCGTTGCAATCTTTTTAATGTTTTCGCTGATTGGGCTTTGGGGGAATGACAAGCCCGAATTCCGCGCGGGGAGGGTTGTCAAATTCGAGAGCTCCAGCGGCATCGGCGATGCGCCCAGCGTATGGTCCCGCAATATAGTGACCGTTCAGGATGGCTCAGAGCAGTACAGCGCCGGTTATGTTGTGCACGTGCTTGTTCATCATCCAAAAGACCTGGTGGTGGGTCAAGATATTGGCTATCGGATCTCTGGTAACCACCTACTCCTAAAGACGGCGGACGGAAAACAGATCAAGGCCGAGATGTGCAAGGTTCGAATGGTGGCGGGCCGTCAGGCGACCGTGTGCGCCGGAGAAACTTCTTTTCCCAACTGAAAAGGGCGGGTGGCCAACCTTTTCGCGTTTTTTCTGTTGACGACCCCTCACAATTGGATCATACCACTCCAGTAAGTCAACGCCGAGTGACTGGTTTGGCTTTTCAGGGTGCCCGACCCTTCGCGTTTTGAACCTGTGAAAATACCCAATCTACTGTTTTGCCGGTGAAGCAAAATGTATCTTGGGGCCTCATAAATCGCGTGTAGAGTTTCTAATTGAGAGATTTTCGAAAGCCAAAGTAGCCGATATCTATGAAGAGGGTTTTTTCACAGCTTCGTTTTTCGAAGGGTCGGGGTTTTGACTTCTTTTCCGTCCGATGACCAAAAAACTGATTCGGCAGTACGGGTGCGGTCGCCTCCATTTCATCATCTTAATTTGTCATCAACGCATGCCTTTATTGCGCTTCGTTCGAGCCGGGAATTTTTTATCATGATTCTGGAAAGGCGCGCCTGGCATTGATCCGCGGGCACTCCTATTCCTGGCCACTGAACAAATCAAATAAACATTTTGATAAGCTACGTCGCTGCAGAAATGGCCGAGGGGGCTGCCGCTCTGTGAGCGGGAGGTGTTGCCCCAACCGCAGCGCCGCCGCCCCGCCTACTGCATGGCGCGCAACAATCTGGGGTTTGACGATTGGACGGATTTCGGGCCTATGCTATAAAGAAGGGCCGGTCAGTCCGGATACCTGTGCCCTTTATCAACTTTCCCGCTCGCGAAATTAATTGTAAGTTGGTGTACTACGGTCCAGGTCTGGGCGGAAAAACCGCCAACCTGCAGTGGATTTACGACCACACAGGCACTGCTCAGAAGGGCAAGATGATCTCTTTGGCGACGGAGACCGACCGCACATTATTCTTTGATTTTCTTCCCATCGATCTCGGCACCGTGCGCGGATTCAAGACGCGAATTCATCTTTATACCGTACCGGGACAAGTCTTTTATGAAGCCAGCCGCAAGCTGATCTTGAAAGGCGCTGACGGCGTCGTATTCGTGGCGGATTCCCAGGAAGAGCGGCTGGACGCGAACCTGGAAACACTGGACAACCTGCGCGAGCACCTGAAGGAACACAAGCTCGACTTCAAAACCATCCCCTACGTGCTGCAGCTCAACAAGCGCGACCTCCCAGGAGTTCTTCCCATGGCAGAGCTTGCAAAACAGCTGCAGGTCAAAGGCGAACCGGTCACGGAAGCCGTCGCCGTAACCGGCCAGGGCGTCTTCGAAACGCTGCGCGAAGTCGCCAAGTTGGTCCTCGCCGAGTTGAAAAAAGGCGCTTAGCTGTTCGACCTTCAGTATCCCCGGCGGGCCAAATTCCAGAAGCGAAACCGCGTGTGCGAAAGAACGGTTCAACCCTGTCCTGAAGCGCAGTGTCATACTCCGCTACGCCGAAATACTTTTTCCGATTGCAGCGCCGCGCCAGACTTATAATTGCTTGACGGGCCACCAAACTGACCCGCCATTCAGAACCAGCCATGAGTTCATCACCTCCGGCTACATTCGCGCCACCGTTGGATCCATCGGCGGAAAAACGTCTTGCCGAGGTAAAGGAACAACTTCGAAAGCTGGAACGGCGCGACTGGTGGCTGTGGAGCACGGCGATCATCGTGATGTTGTTGCTCACATTCGCCGTTTTCTCGATGAGCTTTCCGGGGCTGGCCAAAGTTGACGACCCGTTCTTCCAATTCAGCCTGAATCAGTCCGTACGGGGGCTGATTGGACTGGTCTTGCTGTTCAATACGTACACCATCTACCAGCAAGTCGCGGTCAAGCGATTGCGGCGGCAGTTCTCCGAACAACTGGATGAAATGCGGGTCCTGCAGATCCGCGCGGAGGAATTCCACCGCATGGCGCTCGTCGATCCTCTCACCGGGCTGTACAACCGCCGTGTCGCCGAAGAGCGGCTGGCATCGGAGGCCTCCCGGTCGCAACGCTACGGCCACCCACTGGCGGTGGTATCTTTCGACCTCGACAAATTCAAGGAGATCAACGATACGTACGGCCACCTCGCCGGGGATCAAGTCCTGAAGGAATTCGCCGGGCGCCTCGGTCAAGCAATTCGTATGTCGGACTTCGCCGCGCGCATGGGTGGCGACGAATTTCTGGTGCTACTCCCCGAATGTTCAACGAATCAAGTGGAGGCTTTCCTGGCGAGGTTGCGGCACATAGAGGCCGATTGCGGCGGGCAGAAGATACCTATCCGCTTCTCCGCCGGATGGGTTGGATACGAACGGGGCGAAACCACGGAACAATTTCTCGATCGCGCGGACCGTACCCTCTATGCGGACAAACGCGCGAGGAAAGGACGTGTCAAAGAGCCCTTACCTGTGGTCTGAACGCCCTCGGAAACTTTCCTCGCAATATGTGGATCCCTAGACAACCAATTCAGGAACTTCCATCTGGCCGGTGCCGAACGCAATAGAAAAGGCTCGAACAACAGCGGGGTCGAATTCGGTGCCCGTACCTTTGAGAATGATTTCCTTGGCTTCGAAAGGCGTGATGGCTTTGCGGTACGGGCGATCGCTCGTCAATGCGTCGTAGACGTCAGCGACAGTAATGATGCGCGACCCTAGCGGAATTTCTTCCCCTCGAGCCGGGTTATAGCCCGAACCATCGAACTTGTCGTGATGCGCCAGGATGATGGGAATAATCCGGCTGAGCGCGCCCCCAACAGGCTGCAGGATCTCCCCTCCCTTCGCAACGTGCTTCCGCATCTCTTCGGTTTCATCTCCGGTGAGTCGCGACGCTTTGTACAGAAGGTCCCGGCTGATATCGAGCTTGCCGATGTCGTGAAGAAGGGACGCGGCGCGAACATCCTCGATGCGCTCCTGATCCAGACCCATTTCCACGGCAATCTTCGAAGCATAAATGGAGACGCGATAGGAATGGTTCTGCGTGTATTGATCCTTGGAGATGAATTGGCGCAGGATAACCAGCAGGCCGTTGTAGGTTTCACGCAACTCGCGGACCTTCGCTTGCATGTTGTCGTATAGAGTGCCCATCGCGTAGGCCATCACCAACAACGTTCCGCCCCAGACGGCAATGTCAAACCACTTGCTGTCCGCCAGCGTGACCCCTGTGCGCGCAGCGAACATGTCGGGATTGAAATACGTCACTAACACGACGAGGCAACAGCTTGCCAACGCCGTGAGCGTGGCGTGCCGCCGGCCATAAAAGTAGGCAGAAAAGATCGTAGGAAGAACATAGAAGCCAAGAACCACGCGGTGCATGCTCACCATGTAATTGAGCAACATCGCTATGAGGAACAAAGAAAGAAGCAGCCACAGCTCCCCATTGACTTCCTTTATGCGGCGCAACCAACTTGAATGCATATTGGCTTCTCCTGTCAGTAAATCTTTTAGATCAGTGGTGATGGCCTTGTGCCCTCAAGTGCGATAGCAAAAGAAAACAAAAGAGATAGTGAATACCTGGACTAGAGGAAGCGCTACGCATGTCAGGAAGCCAGCGGCCAAGAAATCACCGCGACATAATGATCCAACAGAGGAGGGCTTCGACGCAATCATTCCCGAAATGGAACGTGCCCAGCTGTAACACAGTACTTTGGGAGCACAAATAAAAAGGGAGGTGAAAACCTGATGGTCGTCACCTCCCGGGGTGGGGTGGGGTGTTGCTGGGTAAAGCCGTCAATAAGACTGAATGATTAAGATCTCTACCTCTTTGGGGCGGCTGCAGTGTTTCGCATCATGGAAGCCACCGCCTGGAACAACCTCATATGCACCAAATAACACAAGCCTCAAGCCCGTGTCAACAACCAAATTCGCCCCTTCAAAAGGGCCCTACTTTGCGTAAAAACGGGCCCCTTCACCGGCTGCAAATCCAATTCGCGAACCGGCGAGCCGCTTCGTGCGCTGAAATCGATAGGTTGCGATTTCAGGTGAGTGGGGAGGCACGCGCCGTGGCGCGGTCGAGCGCTTCCCGGACTCGGCGGCAGAGCACTCCCGGGCTGTAGGGCTTTCGCAGGACAGCGATGCCGCGCTCGACCATCTCGGTCAATGCAGCCGTTTCATTGCTGTAGCCGGTGGCAAAGACCACGGGAACACCAGGCTTCATGGCTTTGATGATTTCATAGGTTTCCGGTCCGTTACGACGCGGCATGATTACGTCCAACAGGACCAGCGCAATGGAGTCGCGGTGAGTTGCAAACATTCCAACGGCCTCTTCGCCGTCATGAGCGACAAGTATTTCGTAGCCCAACGATTCCAGCGTGGCGCGCGCCATCTCACGGATGCCCTCATGATCCTCGGCAATCAGGATGGTTTCCGTACCACCGCGGACCGGCTGATCCATAAGGACAGGCGGCGCGGGGCTGGCAGGCGTCGCATTTTCGCTCACGGGAAGAAAGATGTGAAACGTGCTTCCCCGGTCTGGCTCGCTTTCCACCTGAATGAAACCGCTATGCTGTTTCACGATGCCATAAACAGTAGCTAATCCCAGCCCTGTGCCCTTCCCTGTTCCCTTGGTCGTGAAAAAGGGTTCAAAAATCCGTTCGCGAACGCCCGCGTCCATGCCGGTCCCCGTGTCGCTGACGGAAAGCTTGGCAAAACGTCCGGGCTGGAGTACTGCGTCACGGCGGCATTCCTCTTTGGAGAATTCGGCGTTGTGCGTCGTGATGGAAAGGCGTCCGCCCTTGGGCATGGCATCGCGGGCATTGATGCAAAGATTCATCAAGACTTGCTCGATCTGTGTGGGATCCACGCGTACGACGGCCAAGTCGTTCTCCAGGACGGTGTGGATTTCAACATCTTTGCCGATCACTCCGCCGAGCAAGGTCAGGACGTCCCGCACCGATTGGTTGAGGCTGAGATTCCGGGGCTCCAGAATCTGCCGCCGGGAGAAGGCGAGCAACTGGCGGATCAACGCCGTGACGCGGTCGCACTGCACGTGGATCTTCTTGAAGTAGGCGGCATATGGCGCATCGCTTGAGGCAGCCTGCTCCTCTCCGAGTTCCGCCCAACCCAGGATGGCGCCGATCACATTATTAAAGTCATGCGCGATGCCCCCGGCGAGCTGACCGATGGCCTCGAATTTCTGCGCATGCCGGAGCTGTTGCTCGAGAGAACGGCGCTCGGTAATGTCCCGTGAAACGGTGGCAACGAACCGCGGTTCGCCCGTTTGAGGGTCCTTCACCAGGAAGCCGACATAATCCATGGGAAGCGCTTGGCCCGTCAGATGATGACAGAACCGCAGCTCGCCCTTCCACTGCCCGCAGGAGAGAATCGTGGGAAGGACAGTGTCCCGCATCAACGGAAGGTCATCAGTCGCGACGTACTCGTGGAGGGGCGCGCCCTTTAACGCGCCGGCGTCGTCCATGCCGAGTAAGGCGCGGCCAGCCGGGTTGACGTACACAACGTTGCCCTGAAGATCTCTCACGCCGATGAAGTCGCGGCTGTTCTCCACGAGGGTAAAGAACTTTTGCATTTCCTCATCGACGCGCTTACGTTCGGTAACGTCTTGCGCCACGACGAGTGCGGAGGCACGTCCGGAATATTCCATGGAGTGCAGAAAAATCTCCACGTCGATGATGGATCCGTCCCTCAGGCGATGATGCCACGGTCCGGCAGTTTTCTCGCGAAAAGAGCCATCGTGAAACATCTTGAGCAACCTGGGAATTTCCTCGGCAGGGTGAAGGTCACTGGCGCTCATCCGCAAAAATTCGATCCGTTCGTATCCATAGTGGTGAATGGCGGCATCATTGACCTGGAGAAATTGCAGGCTTTCCTTTTCAAACACCCACATGGGGAGCGGGTTATGTGCGAAGAGGAATAGAGAATTGGACTCGCTCTGGCGGAGAGCCTCGACCATAAAGGCGCGGGCGTCGCGGAATGTTTTTTCTTCGAGGGCGCGCGCGACAACGATGGGAAGGCGCGCCAGATGATCCTTCAGCACGTAATCGGTGACGCCTTGCCTGATGCATTCGACGGCAATTTCTTCGCCCAGCGTACCCGTGACCAAAATGAAAGGCGCCTCGCTCCCCGACTTGCGAATCACAGTCAGGGCATCCATGCCGGTCCAGCCCGGAAGGCGGTAATCGGCCAGGACGATGTCGTAATGAAAGCGCTGCAGGTGATCGAGAAATTCCTCAAGCGTGCCCACAATATGCGGACGGCACTGGAATCCCGCCCGCTGAAGTTCATGGAGGTTTAGTTCCGCGTCGGCCATGGTGTGTTCGATGACCATGACGCGGAGCGGCGTCGACATATTCCAAGCTGTAACGAGGGGTGCGTGGGAGGCCGTCTGGCTCATCCGGTCTTCTCCGCAATGGCTTTGAGGGTTTGCCGAGGTGGCCCTTGATTGAAAACCAGCCAGTAAAGACCCAAAGTATGTGTGGCCTTCCGGAACTGCCCGAAGTCCACAGGTTTTTGAATGTAACTCTTCACACCAAGGTCATAGCCCTTCGCGACGTCCTTTTCTTCTTTGGAAGACGTGAGAATGATCACAGGTATGGCGCGTGTGCGGGGATCATCCCTCACTGTGCGGAGGACGGAAGGGCCATTGATCTTTGGCGTCACCCGAATCAACAGAATCGCCGTAGCCGCGGATACGCAAGCAGTGAACGCCTTAACCGCGCCCGAAAGCCAATAGGCCGGAAACCAGATCGTCCAGATTTCCATGAGGTGCGTTGTGCCGCAGGCCACGATGAACACCCCGAAGCACAGGAACATCCAACTGAACGGGATGTCGCGGCGCTTGCGGATGAAATACACCAGCGTCACCGGGATCATAAGATACGAAACGGCGATCAGGGCGTCCGAGACAACGTGCAACTCGACGAGCCCGGGTGTCCACAGGTAGCAGTATCCGTGCGGCAAGAAGCCACCAGACATCATCAGGTGCCGCAAGGACTCCATTCGATCTCCCGTTCGCTAAAGTTCAGACACTGTGGGACTAATCGTCCAGATGCTCCTGTACGAGAGGTCCGGACACAGCTTTCCATGGGAATATCGGCAAAATGAGGCCATCCCTTCAACAAAAAAACAGATGAATTCGTAATCGGGGAGGTTTAGGCGTGCGTCGTGTGTTTCATGGAGACTGGCGCCGCGGCGTGGGCTTGCTTATTCCGTTTCTGCTCATACATGAGCGCGTCGGCAAGCCTGAGCAATTCTTCGAGCGGCGGTTGGCGGACCGCCGGCACATCGGCGATGCCAACGCTCAGGGAGAGGCGCACGCGCGAGGCGGACAGCGCATTGGTGAAATCCACACGTTGCTGCAAACGCTTGCGGACCTGCAGGGCGGAGTCCTGGCACGCATCGGTCATCAGGACGCAGAATTCGTCGCCGCCAAGCCGCGCAAGAATATCGGATTGACGAAAGCAGGCGCGCAGGATGTTCGCCGTCCCGATCAACGCTTGGTTGCCCTCCAAATGGCCGTAGGTGTCGTTAATGGATTTCAGATCATCGAGGTCCAAATATACGAGTAAAGCCGAGCCCTTGCGGAGGATCAAGCGCAATTGTTGCTCGGCAAGCGCCAGAAAACCGCGGCGATTGTGCAAGCCGGTCAGGTCGTCGATCAAGGTGAGGCTTTGCAGCGTCCGCTGCAGGCGGTGGCGCTCAATGGCGTAACGCAACGAGCGCGCAAGGGCCGTGCTGTCGAGGCGCCCCTTCGCGAGGAAATCTTGGGCCCCTTGTTGAAGCGACTCGACTGCCAGCGACTCGCTTTCGGAGTCCGACAGGATCACCGTCGGCACGTGCGGCGCGGCAGATGCCGCTGCATGAACGATCGCGCGGCCCCGCGATTGGTCCGGCCCGATATCCAGGAGCAGGACGTCGGCGCCCTCTCGGGCAAGGCACTCGGCAGTGGGTTCGATGCCAAGAACATGTGTGATGCGGAACTGTTTGGATCCATTGGATTCGAGCATGTCGCGTAACCGGCGCGCCTCCCGAGCTTCACCGACCAGGAGAATGCGTATCGGCTCTCCGTTCATGGACACCTGATAACCTCGTGATTCCTTGCGCCGGCTTCCCGCTCGCCGTCCGCCTATCAAGATGGCGGACTTTGGCGGGCGAGTGGCGCGTCGGCGACTGGAAGCCCGCCGGAATTGTGTGCGTGGCCCGCGCGTCAGTAGGGACCCTGGCACACCGGGACTTCGACACAGCCAAAGGCAAGCTGCAACAGCGCGGCAGCAGCCCAGTCCGACAAGAGAATCAGCTTTCTGGAAGGGGGAACTCCAGTTTTCTCTAGCCCGGGAAATAAGTCAAGGACCGTGACACAAAGTGCTGTGTCAAAGGCAACAGCCCTGCAGTTAAGTGTGGGACCACCGGGAGACTTACTCCG
>WNFD01007584.1_pt1 | contig 13702 bp, 11 predicted proteins | sample 5400491 | NCBI WGS metagenome assembly WNFD01 (sample SAMN13153343, study PRJNA577476) | soil metagenome | isolation source: 120 cm saprolite under Douglas fir tree site 2 hole 2 replicate 2 | place: USA:California | collected 2015-04-18 | reverse complement strand
CGCGGTGGCAATCGTCCCTTCGATGCGCGCAATCTGCCCGTTGTTCTTCGTTTCGTCCAGAGTGTTGCTGCTCGGATCGTAGACGCCGTACTTGTAATCGTAATGCTGAATCTGCGTCCCGCTCTTCGTGAGATCTAGGCTCTTCATTTGCAGACGCGAGTTGTAGTCATAGCTTTCCACTGCTCCGTTGCCCAGAGTTACTGCCTTTAGCAATCCCTGCGAGGAGCTGTAATCAAACTGGTTTGCATAGACGGTGCTGCCGCTCGAAACCTGTGACAATCTCGCTCCATCATCGAGCGCATAGTTGACCACTCGCCCGGAGGGATAAGTCTCGCTCGTGAGCGCCCCACCAAGGTTGTAGCCGTAGCTCATCGAATAACTCTGATCGCTGACTGTCTGTGTGTTACTGACAACTCGGCCCATCAGATCAAAGTTGTAGACCTCGGAAGTCGCCGGGAGCGAACTGTTTGAAGAAGTCAGGGCTTCAGTCAAACGTCCTTTATTGAAATAGTCGGTGCGGGCCTGATCGTAGTTGTTTGTGATCGCCGGCGTGCCGTCTGAATAGCTGACCTGATAGATGCGGTTGAGTTGGTCATAGCGAAACTGTGTCGTGATGTTGCGCGCGTCATACGCGCTGGTGAGCAGACCTGCGTAGCTCACGCTGTCGACGGTTTCGTCATAAACCAAATGGCGCGACCATGAGCTGTTGCCGGTGAGCGCATCGGTCGCCGTGAAGGTACCCGCTTGTTCGACTTGCCGCTCGTAGGTCAGCCGGCCCAGCGCGTCGTATTTGAAAAAACGATGCTGAAGATAGTTGGCCGGATCCTCTGGATTCAATCCTGGCTGAGTTAGTCCCTGCGAAATCGTAATCAGATTTCCGTGTGTGTTGTATTGATAGAAGCTCGGCTGCGTCGGACTGTCTACCGAGCCGAGACTGCCGCTCGTGTTCGGCTCGTCCACGCGCACAACGCGGCCCAGGGCATCGGTCTTTTGCCGTCGCTGCCGGCCGGCTTGATCGGTGACCGTGGTGTAGATTCCCTGATAACTGGTCTGCACGGTGGAGGAATCCGGCAACGTTACCGAGTCGACGCGAGAGAGCATGTCGTAATGGGAAACCGTCCAGTCGTTGGTGTGTGAAAGGTCGGCGACACCATTCAGCGTCATGGTGCGATACGGATTCGAAACCTTCCAGACGCGCCCCAACAGATCGTAGATCTTGTCGGAGGCGATGTAGCTGTCGTTACCTTCACTCGCAAAGCTTCGGCTGGCGCGCCCGAGCGGATCAGCATACTGATAGCCTTTCACCGTGCGGGTTGAGTCCAGCTTCGCTTCGGTCATGGTGAAGAGGTTGCCGACGGTCTCGCCAAAGGTGTACTTGGTCCAGCCGCCGTCAGGGCGCGTCACTTTGCGCAAGCGGTTAAGAGGATCGACGTTGTTTTGATCGTCGGTGTAAGAGAAAGCCGTCGTCTGGCCATTAGCGTCCGTGGTCGTCAGCGCCAGTCCGGTGTTGTAATCAAAAGTGCTGCTGGAAGTGAATGCGGTGCTGGAACCGTGCGTGCCATTCGGATCGGGAACGGCGGTGGTTCCTTGCGTCGCGAAAGCGTGTTTGTAAGTGGCCGAGTACTCTATTTGTGACTCAATACCTCGCTCGTTCTTAACCTTCCAGCCGTTGCCGACCTGGTCAAAATAGGCATGCGTTCCAAGGCACACTCCAGCAGGACATTCGTCGCCCGCGGCCACGGTAGCCTGTGGATCAAGATAGCGTCTCGCCGTCGTCACGTTTCCGCGATACATTCCCGGATCGGTCCAATCGCTGCCGAAGTCGTTATATGTTTGTAGGGCTGCCTCGTCGTAGAAAGACTCACTCTTTGAGACGATCTGCGAGTTTCCATCCATCAACACAAACGACGTGGGCAGGCCAAGAATGTTCCGAGTTACGCCGTATGCCGAATCATTTAAGTAAGTGGTTTCCGCCCGGCTCGCCGGCGCTCCGGATTGAATGTCGCCAATTGCTCCCGTCGCTGCGGTCGTTTGATTAACCGGGGCGAAGTAAGACTCAGTCGAGGCCGTTCGATCCAGTCCGGTGGTGAACTCATACCCGTTGGACGCGTACTCGTGAGTGACGGTCTTAGCCAGCGCATCGCCACCGGTGTCGAGTATCAGACTGACAGTCTTTATCGGCCGCGGGTTGCGATAGGCGGTGTAAGTTCCTGGATTACTGATGTTCGGAATAGACGGCCTATTGTAAGTAGCACTGCTCTGCTCGTATTCGATGAGCGTACGCCTGAGCAGAGCTCCGCCTTGAGATTGCGGCGCATAAACACGCTCTTCGTATGGCAGCCCGCTGAGCGCTTGGGTATAGCCAAAGTTGTTCGATTGCGAAGACGCTCCGCCATAGATGTAGGAAGCGGTGCGCGTTCCGTTGGGTGCGCCGCTGGCGTCGGGCGCGGTCACGGTTGATGAGAACGAGGCTGAATACGTCCACTGCGCTTCGTCTGATCCAGTGCCGCTCGCGCTAACCCAACGCGAGACCATTCCCCGTATTCCCTGAATGTATGGCGGGGTCGTGATGTCAATCGGCGTTACGGCGCCGTATTGGTAGCGCTGATAACCGCCGGTCGGATAGGTCACTTTATCAAGCTCGCCATAAGCGTTATAGGAAAATGAGTAGCTTAGACCGTTCGGCAGATCAATTTCGCTCAAGACCACTGGATTGAAGTTCTCACTGCCCGACTGTCCTTTGCCAACCACGTAAGTAAAGTCATGGGCATTCTGATCGGGATTGTCAGGATCGGAATAGCTGGACGTGAACATGAACGAGTTTCCCGACGCGGCTTGCGGAAGATTGCCGGGACCAGGCATGGCGTTGGGAGTCGGCAAATAGTGATCCGCGATCGGTATTAGCGTCTGCCCTTGAACGTCAGGCAAAAGAACATCTGAGAGATTTCTGAACTTTAGTGTGTAGGTAATGGGATTGGCGGGCCATGGCATGCCGATCACGCGCCCCATCGTGTCGGTCCATTGTCGATTCGTCGCATTGTAGTTGAGCGTGTTCCCATTGCGATCGATGTACTGCGTCGTACTTCCATTCAATTCGTAACGCGCGCCGTCCGCCATGTAGAGCTTGCCGGTGCCGTCGGAATTCCCGTCATAGCGCATTCTTGAGTCATCGACCGCGTAGAACGTGCCGGTCATTTCGACCACGTTCGCATCTGCGTAGACTTGATCCGATCGGCGCAACTCATGCGTCGAGCCGTCGGGCATGTGAATGAAGACCCGCGCTATGCGAAAGGTGTAACCGGCGACACGATCCTGCGTGTAAGGTTTGCCCGTGCCCCAGTACCGATCATTTTGTTTGGGCCATTCAATCTCGGGAACGCCGAGACTTGTCGTCCATCCCGCCGTCGAGTGCTCGGCATAAATGGCCTCGGCGTTCGGCTGTAGCACTTGATAACCACTGACGTTCTCGTAAGCCGAATTGATGAAGCCAATGCGCCAAAGGCCCTGAGTCGAATAATGAAGCGTCACCGGCAAGCTGACGCCGCGCCCCGGATAATTTGCCAAAGGCACTTGCATCGTTACCGCGTTGCTGCCCTTGGTGTTCTGCGTGAACTCGGCCGTTTGGCCCATCGCCGGCGAACCCAATAAGCCGCAAACCAGTAGAGCGCAGAAGCCCAAACTAATCCTGGACAACGCGGCCATGGTCGGGTGGGAACGAAGTTTATTCATGACGTCCTGCTCCACTCTATCGGACACACTGCCGCAGCTCATCGATATGGTTTTTCTGGATTAGCACTCCTACGGAAGCGTTCGTGTAGGAGCAAGCTGGCAAGCCCAGCGTGCTTCGAGCCTCGTCTAGCTTGGTGCGTAACTCTTGAATGTGGCTGGCCTTGATTGTGGTCAACCCAGCGGTAATGTCTTCCGACCAGTTCGCTTGACTAAGGCCAGCCGTCGCCCGAACTGCATTAACCGCTTGCCGCAACTCAGTCAGGTGTTGGGATTTGATTGTCGTTGTGCCGGCTGTCAGCGAGTCATCCGTAAAACTAATCGCAGTCGCCAGGTCGATATTGCTGTACGGTGAGACGTTGCCCGATGAATCAACCGCACGCACTCGATACAGGTAAGCGGTAACGCTGGTAACGGAGGTATCCGTAAAGCTCGTCGAAGAAACATTGGAACTGATAACGCTGTAGTTGGTCGCGACGTTGGTTGTTCTCTCGACCTGGTAATGGTCCGCGCCGGGCGTAGCCGACCAGCTAATACTTACTTGCGGGGTTGAAAGGTCCGATAAGGTGGTGGCGACGAGACTAGCGGGCGCTACCAGAGGCACCGGCGCTTCTGTTGCTATCAGCTTTCCTCCGGCATAGATGTACTCTTTCGACGGGTTACTCGACGACGGAATCGTCGGGGGAGCAGCGGGGGCAAACAGGGCCCGGAGTCTTCGCGCGCCGGAAGTGTTTCTCCACGGACCCGCTATCGTGCCCAGGCACAAAACGATCACGAGCCCGAGCGCAGCGGCGCCGATGTACTTCTTTCGTCGCGCACGCTTGATCGCCTGACGCTTTTTCTGACGCGGAATCTTCTTTCTCGACATCGACTCCCTCTTTTCCTGCTTACGCTTGGGTTCCCGAATGTCCGAATTCGACTACTGCAAACTAAGCAGCACCAGAATCTCGCCCTGGCCCTTGGCGAGTGGCTCAAGCGCTTTGCCAATCAGCGTGCCGGGTCGATGAAGCTGAATGCCGCCGATGTTGACCGGCTCGGACTTCATCGCCATTCCAGGAATATCGCTCGTGACGAGTAAGTCACCGACTTGAATCGGACCGCGTGTGGCGTCGACTTTGACTTTCACACGGCCGGTCGTGGCGACCAGCACCTTGTTAGAGCCGCGTTCACCCAGGGCGATGCCGGGCTGCTCGGAAACCACCCCGGCGACGCGCGTGTCGTAGGCTTGCACCGAGGAGATCACTTGATTCGATTTGGTTGAGTCGAGAACTACAACCGTGCCGGTGGGAAGTTGCTCTGATGATGGCACCCATTCGGCCACGTCCTGATACTTGGCCGCGAGGTTGCCGTCAACTGTCATGTTGCCGCTAACATGTGCAGTTCCGTTGACATCCAGTTTGTAAGCGGGGTTGGCTTGCCCAACGCCGACGTTCCCACCCGACGCTGCGTAGTTGATGTTGCTCCCGGTGGTCGTCCACTGGGTCGCGCCGCTCGGCACTGCCCAGGTATTGTCGCCTCTCAGAAAAGTAGTGTTGTCGGCGGTTCCGCTACCGAGCCGGGCAGTGCCGACCGTTCCGCTGGCGAGACTGTTGGCGTTAAGGGCCGTGAGATTCGTGCCGGAAGCAGGAGGTAAGGTTGCAGGGAAGCGTCCATCCGGAAGCGTGCCGGTCAAGTTCGCCGCGTCAGTGCTGGAACAAAACGCCGCAGCGTTTGAAAGGTTGGCGCAGGCTCGCGTCGCCAAGTCTCCGAGCGATGATGTGGTCTTGTTTATTTGCGCCCACGTATAGTCATTTGTCGCCGCCACGACTGCTCCAGTACGTCCGAACACCGAGCCCGCAATGGGGGAGCCGCTGATGTTCATGGCGGTGGCGTTGATAGTTCCGGCGACGTCTAACTTGTAACCAGGCGATGCGGTCCCGATGCCGACGTTGCCACCCATGAATACACCCGGGTAGTAGTGCGTAGCAGTTCCTGACCCCAGGGCATTGTCGACGTACAGCCCGTATTGATTGGTTTGCGTGACTCCGGTTGCTATGGTCGGATACATATACAGCACTACTGAGTTACCATTCGCTGCCGCAGTTTGGGTAGGAATGATTTGCAGTGCTCGGTCATAAGCGCCGTACCCGGAGCTGCCACCTCCTCCTCCTGCTAGGTTTGGCATAAGAAGAGCTCCAAAGTGCTGATTGAATACGGTAGGGTCATAATTCGGTCCAATGTGAAGAGGGGCTATTGGTGCAGTCGTCCCGATGCCAACGTAGCCGGTAGGAAAGGTGACTTGATTGCCTCCGGAACCTGTTCCCGCACTTTGAGCCATGAACAATAGATTGCGATCGGTGCTGTTGTTAAAGACCGAAAACACACCGTTCCCGCCAGCTGTTTTCGTTGTGTTGAAACCAAAGATCGTCTGCGCAAATCCGCCCGCACCTGTGTTATCAATGAAGAAGTTGCCGTTCGACCCTGGCCCCAATTTGAGCGAATCGTTAGCATTTTGGGATGTCGAGTTTCCGTAGAGCGTCGTAATTCCTGCGTCGCCATTAACTGTCAAGAGTCTCCCCGGACTTGCCGTGCCAACGCCGACGTTGCCCGTATTAGTGTTCGAGATGTTGTTGCCGCTGGCAGTCCATTGCGCGACGGCTCTCTGCGGGGCAGCAAACAGGAGCAGCAAGGCAAAGCCGATTGCTGCACCCATCCAGATCTTGTTCGTTTTATGTGAGTTCGTTTTCATGTGCGTGCCTCTTTCTCAACAGTCGTTGGGAATGGGTTGGGTTCAAAGTTCTGCTCGGTAGTCGAGGACCAGGCGTCTCCTCTGCATGGACCTAATGCCATGCTGAAGCGGGAATCTAGTCGGGACTAACTGGCGAGTATGCGGGAGACCGCAGAGGCTCGGGAGCTAGTCTGCGTTTACTACAAAAAACGAGCGCAAGATATTCCAAGCGTCACCCAAAGTCAACAGCTTTGTTTGGGCTAACCCTAAAGGAACCAAGTGAATTGGAGGGAATGAAATATCAGTTGCTAAGGTCCCGAGGGTGGCGTGGTCTCGGCTAGATATCGATAGCTCTAACGATTGTTAATTGCCTTCCGTGCGGTCAGGCGCGTCCTTAGCCATTCCATACTTAATAATCTCCGTAAATTCTGATTTCCGGCACGTCCCAATTGTTATGCTATAGTTAAATTCCCCCTCGAATGAACTCAGGTTTCCTCCTGGTGCTTTGATGGCTAACCACGTAAGCGCAGTGAGATCTTCGTCCGCGGTTCGCCCTGAACCTTGAACGGACCAATGGCTTTCAACGTGATCGACATCCTGCTGCTGCTGCTCGTGGCGTTGAGCCTGCTCAATGGCTATAGGCGCGGCTTCATTCTTGGTGTGCTTGATCTGGCCGGCTGGATATTGAGTCTGCTCGCAGGCTTGCGCTTTTATCAGCCCGTGGCGCGTTGGCTCACTGTCTATGTTTACTCATTGCCGCAAATCTGGGGTCGGCCGATCGCCTTCGTCTCAATCGCCGTCATCGTGGGATTCGCGGTCCATCTTCTCGGCTACGCAATCCTCAAACGTTTACCGAAAGACATTCATCAGCGACGAGTCAATCGATTGCTCGGTGTCATCCCGGGATTTGCAAATGGTTTGATCACTGCGGCAATCGTCTCGGCGCTGCTCCTGGCAATTCCGCTGAACGAAGGCTTGCGCGAGCGCATCCGTGCGAGTGCGTCGGTGAATCGTCTCGCCGTCTACACCGAACGTCTCGAAGCCGCGCTTCATCCAGTCTTCGGCGAGGCCATAGCCGAGACTCTCAATCTGCTTACCGTTCGGCCTGAATCGAACGAGCGAGTCACCCTGCCCTACACAGTCGCAACACCGCGCCCAAGACCGGAGTTGGAAGCCCGAATGCTCGAATTAGTTAACGGCGAGAGAGTGGCGGCGGGACTTCGGCCACTCGTGACCGACTCGGAGCTAACGCAAGTCGCGCGGCAGCACTCGGTGGATATGTTTGCGCGCGGTTATTTCGCTCACGTCACACCCGAGGGCCGTGATCCTTTCGAGCGCATGCGAGAAGCGAACGTACGATTCGTTACCGCCGGCGAGAATCTCGCGCTCGCGCCAACCCTGCAAATCGCGCACACCGGTCTAATGCGCTCACCCGGACATCGCGCCAACATCTTGCAGCGTGACTTCGGACGCGTCGGCATCGGCATCATGGATGGCGGCATTCATGGCCTGATGGTGACACAAGATTTCCGTAATTAGTACTAAGAGCGAACGCCGAGCCATTACTTGAAATTCTATTCGCTAATGCTGGTGCTCGCTCTCGGTAGGTAATCCCGCGTCAATCCAGTCCTGCTTGCCGCCGGCGTAGTCTCTTACGTTCGTGTAGCCTAGCGCCGCCAGTTCCCGGGCGGCGTTCTCAGAAGCGTTTCAAGTAGGCTTAGCGCAGTAGACGACGATGTCAGCCGCCTCATCGGGCAGAAGGGTTGGCGCGAGTTGCGTCACTTGATCGGGAGGTAGATTGATTGCACCCGGCAAGTGCTCATGATGATAAGCAGCCGCAGGCAATGTTTCGACAAGCAAAAACGATTCACCTCGATCAATCTTCAGCTTCAGGTCATTCCGAGAAATTGTAGCTACCATAAAGTCACTCCGTTCTTTTTCCCCAACCTGTCATATCGCCCTCAGTCAAGGGCAAGTCCTTATTCGCCGGACCCATGCCCGGTATCGTACGATTTGATCGTAGCACGTTCGACGATTTCAAGGTCAGTCAAGCCGGCGCGATGCGCCGCTTCCAGCTCGCGATCAAGAATCTCTTTTCAGCATAAGCCGTGACGACTTCAACGTGAAAACCACCTCGGCATTTCACGGTTTGGTGAGAGTGCGGAACAAGCTGAAATTCACCTTCGATATTGTTGGACATCAGAATTAGCGCCGGGCCGAAAACCTGTCTCCCGGCGAACATGCGATTCATATTCCAGTGATGCCAAGTGCGAAGGACCGGCATTCGAAAGCGCGGGACCGCACTTCAATCCTGCCGGTAAGCAAGATGGATTGCGTAATCCGATGGGACCACATGCGGGGGACATGAACAACTTCATGGTGCGCGCAAATGGAACGGCGCGCGTAACTATTACTGATCCACGCGTGAACCTTGGCAGTAACGCCGACACCAGTGCCAGAGCCGGAACCGGTCCCCAGCCCGACACCAACTCCATTCAACTACCCACGATCAAAATCATCACGAAACTGCGTACGGGTTGTTACCAGTTCCCGTGATCCCTTAGTTTGCACGAAGTTGGCTCATTAAAAACCGAACGAAGGCCAGCAAAATGGCGCAGGCGATCCAAAGAGCCATAGATTCGCCGCCTGCCGGCATTTCAAAAAAGCTGAGTCTCGCGGTAACCTATTGCCGACTTACTGACAAATTCAGCCGCAAGAGGTTGTATGAAAACCGTTGCAGAGATATTGAAATCCAAAGGTCGTGAAGTCTGGACGATCACTCCAGAGACGATTGTGTTTGACGCGCTCAAGACGATGGCTGACAAGAATGTTGGCGCATTGGTAGTGCTCGATAGAACGACAGTAATCGGCATCCTATCGGAACGAGACTACGCTAGAAAAGTTATCTTGCACGGAAAATCGTCAAAGGAACTCAGGACGCGAGAGATCATGAGTGCAAATGTGTATTTCGTAGGTCCCGATCAAAACATTGAAGACTGCATGGCGTTGTTTACGAACAAACGTGTGCGACACCTTCCGGTGTTACGAAAAGACGAACTGATTGGAATAATTTCGATTGGTGACGTGGTCAAGGCCGTTATTGCTGAACAAGAGTCCACCATAAAACATCTGGAGAATTACATCACAGGTGGTCGATAATGCTTATTCCTCTTCACTTGCCCAGTCTTTCATTTGAGGTTTGATTGTCCGTTGAAGCCAGTCTCGGCAGTGCGCTCCCCGGCTTGATGCTCTTCAAGTCATAATTGCCCAACACCAACAGCCTGATAATCACTGAGATCGGGAAAATCCATAAGAACTCCTGGATGATACCCGTTGTCCATCGTACGGCTATTTGCAGCGTCCATAGGATTCGGCTCTCCTCAATACCGCTTATTCAGTCTGCGTTTTTTCACTCGGTGTTTAGCCGAAGGCGCTCGCTTACTTGGCGCCATGTTGTTCGTTGTCGTTACGGTGTTTGGGGCGGGACCTGCGCTTTGCTGATAGCTTTCCGCGTCCGCACGTGCGATGGCTGCTTCTAATCGACTACGGCTGGTAGCGAGCACATCAAGCTGAGATTGAACGCCGCGTTTTCCGATCTCGAGCTGGCGACGACGAGTTTCACGCAATTCTTCGGGGTGCACACTGCCGACACCTGCAAAACTGTGTTCGATGTTTTCCGGCTTGAGATCTTCGTCGAGTTGTTGTAAGCGGTTCTGTAGCTCCGCCTGTCTGGCCTGTGCTTCGACTAATTGAGCACGGAGATTTGCGGCGCGTTCCTGAGCATTGGTTTGCCCGGGCGTTCGAATAGCGAGGAAACCAACAGCGATCAAAACCCCAGGAAAGACGGTTAGCTTTATGCAATGTTTCGTGATCATTCTTTGCATGGATATGCCCTCTCTCAAAAGAGGAGCAAGTTCTACGCCGCGCCTGATAATGGGGGTCGTCCACCACTAAGAGGCGGTACTCTAGTTGCTGTCTTCGTTTGTGAACTTAGCTATCGCTGGGGCTTAGTGCCCCCGGTGAATTAGAACCGAACAGTTCGGCGTGAAAGTGTATGCCAAGGGGACCGGGCATCATGAAGCTCTTCCGTCAAATTAATACCTTAGCTCTTCTGGGAGGTCGGAGATGAAAGCACAAATCAAACTCTTCCGAATCTTCGGAATTCAAATCGGGCTTAACTACAGTTGGCTCCTGATTGCAGTACTGGTTGTATTCTCACTAGCCGGTCGGTTTGCCGCCACTGATCGTGAGTGGGGCGCAAACGTCATTTGGGGTCTCGCGATTCTGACCACGTTACTCTTCTTCGCAGCGATCGTTATTCATGAACTATCGCACGCCGCAGTCGCCAAAGCGCGCGGGCTCCCGGTTAGATCGATAACGCTATTTGCCCTTGGCGGAGTCGCGCAAATCGAGAAAGAAGCCTCCGATGCAAAAACCGAATTCTGGATGGGAATTGCTGGCCCTATCACAAGCGCATTAATTGGCGTTATCTGTCTGGGCATTGCTGCCGGATTTGGTTGGACTCCCACAGGCATTCACCAATCACCGCCGGCAGCGATGTTAGGTTGGCTCGGCGTTATCAATATCGCTCTGGCAGTCTTCAATATGATTCCCGGATTTCCGCTCGACGGTGGTCGAGTGCTGCGGGCAATCGTTTGGTGGATCACTGGCAGCGCCTCGCGCGCCACGCGCGTCGCGACGACGATCGGTCAACTCATCGCGTTTGCATTTATCATCATTGGACTCTTTCGCTTCTTCAACGGCGCAGGCTTCGCCGGTCTGTGGCTGACCTTCATTGGCTGGTTTCTTTTGGATGCCGCCCGTTCGACTTATGCTCAGTTCGAAACAATCGAGCGTCTACGCGGCGTTCGCGTCCGCGACATAATGGCCGGCGACTGGCCGGTTATTGATGCAAAGACTAACTTGGAAACGTTCGTTCACGATCATTTGCTGAAGTCAGGAAAGCGGTGCTTTGTCGTAGAAGAAAACGGTCACGTCGCGGGAATAGTAACGCCACACGAAGTGAAAGATGTGGATCGAGAGAAATGGTCCCAACTGAGCGTTCGTGAGGTAATGCTTCCGCTGGAGAAATTGCACGCAGTAAAACCTGCGACGAGTTTAACCGAGGCGTTGGAAACAATGGGCCGCGAAGATATTAATCAACTGCCGGTCATGAGCAACGGACATCTCGATGGAATTATTTCGCGCGGTCACATACTACGGCTGCTGCAAACGCGGGCCGAACTCCAAATATGATATGAGGAGCAATCAGCAGTCATTGACCAGAAGTGTACCGTCGGCGCGACAGAAGGTGAGCGCATCGTCCGGTTCAACTCGCGTACATGCAGGGCAGCGTTTCATCTTTGCAGCACCGCGTCTCTTTCGCCGAGTCCAGCATAGATCATTGCAAAGCTGTAAAGCGGAACGTAGCGCCGGCTGGCAATATCCTTCAGTTGGTTGAGAGTTTTCAGCGCCTCGGCTAGTCGCATTACGCTATGCGTGCTAGATCAAGGGCGGTGTCTGAGATTCCAATCTCGAATCCCACCAAGCGACTGTCAAGGATACGGGCGGAGATGGTGGGATGAATTAAGGCCGACGGCGGGCTGTGTACTGCCCGCTCCTGTTATCGGATAAGGAGATTCTCTCCTCGACACTTGCTGCCAGAATGGGTTTCGCATCGGACTAAATATCCGTTGCGCGCAACGAGGAACCAGTTCTTGTTCATGGGATGAGAGCGTGTAAACTACTAAAGAGAAAAATGGTGCCGAGGGAGGGAGTCGAACCCACACGACCTTACGGTCAACGGATTTTAAGTCCATTCGAAGGCATCTTACCTGATCTTACGAAACGAGATGAACCAATATTTACCGGACTTGCAGCCGTCAAAGTCCTGCTACATCCGGTTACGTCTCGCGACAAAATGTCGTCATCTTAGCGTCATCTTGGCAGGGTGGGGGGTGTCTCAGATCTAGCTGTGTTTTCGAATCGACTTCGATTAAGCCGCCCAGTATGTTGACTGGAGGTTAAATGCGACCAACCAGCCTTCACATATCAGGTCATTGTCAGTAATATTTCCCGCGTGCAAGCAATGGTAAATGACGATGGCGTGTCCGTATTTGAGAGTGTTCGGCCTCGTTTGTTTGGGATAGCCTATCGCATGCTCGGAAGTGCAGCCGAGGCTGAGGACATCGTCCAGGATGCATGGTTGCGTTGGCAGGGCACCGATCGCACAGCCGTTGTAGATCCACCGGCGTTCCTCGCGACTACAACAATCCGATTGGCAATCACTTTCGCGCAGTCCGCACGATCTCGACGTGAAACCTATATCGGGCCGTGGCTGCCGGAGCCAGTAGACACCTCGGGTGATCCGCGCCTCGGCGCCGAACGGGCCGAGGCATTAGAGTTTGCCGTCCTGTTGTTACTGGAGAAACTCTCGCCCACAGAGCGCGCCGCGTACGTTCTACGAGAAGCGTTTGACTATTCCTACGATCAGATTGCCCACACAATTCGATCAACCGAAGCGAATGCTCGCCAACTTGTTACTCGCGCCCGCAAACATATCAGCGACGGGCGTCGCAGGGCCGTTGAGGCCAGCGAACAAAAACGTCTTCTCAATGCTTTCATCGTGGCCTCACAAAAAGGCGATCTTCCGGCGCTTGAACAACTCTTTGCCTCTGACGTCGTTTCCTACGCGGACGGTGGTGGGGCGTTGCACGTAGCCCGGCTTCCAGTTTCAGGTCGCGATCGCGTGGCGAACTACTTTGCCTCAGTAGGGTCGTTCCTGGCTGCAGGTGTAACGATTCAATGGATCGAAACAAACGGACAGACAAGCGCGCTGGTGCTGCGGAATGAAGCCGCGATTGGCTTGGTGACGATAGAAGCGTCGGAAGAAGGTATCTTCAGAATCCTCTTAATGATGAGACCCAGCAAGCTCGGAGCGATCTCGCGATCAGCCAAGCCGGGATCTCGATGAGGTTTTCACTCTTGAACTAGTTCGTGCCGCTGCTGCCTACCATTGATCAGGCGCGCGCGTCGAAGTGGAGGAATTTGATGCGAGAAGATCTTGCCGCACTCAACGTCACCCGAACGTATACGCTTGCCTCGTCGAACATCGCGATCTTCACCTTCATGCTGTTCTTTCTGTACCCGAGATTTGAGAGCGGCAGGATCAATCCCGTGTTGTTCCAGGCCACACTGATTGCGATGGGTGTCGCGACCTTCTCACTCGTGTTCGCGACGTTGCACTACTACCGGTGCTCACTTGGCGGA
>WNFD01013710.1_pt1 | contig 13706 bp, 13 predicted proteins | sample 5400491 | NCBI WGS metagenome assembly WNFD01 (sample SAMN13153343, study PRJNA577476) | soil metagenome | isolation source: 120 cm saprolite under Douglas fir tree site 2 hole 2 replicate 2 | place: USA:California | collected 2015-04-18 | reverse complement strand
TGGCCGGAGTTCGTCGGCTGGCGGGTCAACTATGAGCAGGCTGCCTACGCGATCGCGTACGCGATCGGCGCGGTGCCCGCCCTGTGGTCCGGCCCCAGGAAATGGCCCCACAAGCCGATCCCTCCGATCAGGCCGGCCGCGGGCCGCCCGCCAAAATGAGTGCGTCAGCAGCCAGCCGGGTCGCGCCCTCGTCAAGTGTCAACCTCTGGCCAAAGTGAGCATCATGAGCCGCTACCCGATGCCCCCATCTCTCTAGCGTGGCGCCGCGGGCTTCGCGCAATGATCAATTTGGTGGGCTGTCGTCCAGCGCGAACCGCAGGTAGCGGTCGGCCGAGCGCCTGACCGCCGCCGCGCCGTCGGTATGGAGCACGCGCTGCCACCAGGCGCCGTAGACCGCGTGGAAGCCAAACGGGTCGAGCAGTTCAAGCGCGCGGCGGATCGCGCGCGGCCGCTCTGGGATGAGATTCGGGTAGCTGTACATGAAACTGACCCAGCGCCGGTCGGCCACGACCGCGAGGATGTCGCCGGAGAACAGCGCACCTTTGCCGTCCTCGCCGTCAGCCCAGTGGAGCACCTGCCCGCCGTCGAAATGCGTGCCGGCATTGATGAGCGTCAGACCGGCACCGATCGGGTGCGTGTCGCCCTCCCAGAAGACGACTGACTCGTCTGGCCTGGCGACCCACTGCCGGTCTGCCGCATGGATGTAGGCCGGCGCATCGAATGCGTGCGCCCACTCGATCATGCTGCCGTAGAAATGCGGGTGGCTGATCGCGATGGAATTGACGCCGCCGAGCGCGTTCACGGCCGCGATCAATTTGTCGTCGATGTAGGTGATCATGTCCCAGAGCACGTTTCCGGCTGGGGTGCGGACCAGCAGGGCGCGCTGGCCGATCGCCGTCGCGGGGGTGGCGCCGATGCCGGTGATTCCCGGGCCTTCCTCCTCGAGCCTGCCCTCGTGGCCGGTGCGGGCGAGTTCAGCCAGGCTCGTCCATTGCTGCCCATCCCACCCGACGTACTGGCGCTCGTCCAGGCAGATGGGGCAGTCGTGACGCGAAGCTGAGTACTGGACACCGCACGTTAGGCAGATGGGGAGGTCAGTTCGCATCCGTCCAGGTATACCCCAGCGACGGCTGAGGCCAGCAGGCGCGCCTTCCCATGCGGCCGGCTGCCTTCATGCGCGCACTGTCTACCCGTGGGGCGGCCCCGGGAGCGGTCCTGGGTATTGATATCACCTCGGTAACGCGACGAATTCTTTCGGACCGTAGAGCAACGCATCATCTTTTTCAAACGTCACATGATGGAGATCCTGGTGCACCGAAAACGAGGTTGGCGGATCTCGCCAATTGACCGAGGAGAGTGGATGAAGAATTCGCGATGGGCCCTGCGGTCTGCCGTCGCCACGGCTGCTGGGCTCGCGGTAGCCGCCGGGCTGCCTGCCGGGCTGGCATCGGCGCAGGGTAGCAGCAGTGTCGGCGCGCCGATGGTGAAGCTGGTTGTCGCCCAGAAAAGCATCAACGTGCCGCGATTCGGCAGGCGGGTATTCCTTGACCCGGGCGTCTACGTCACTGCCGTCGGCTCGGCGCTGCAGTTCAACGTGCGGCGCGCGAGCTATGCCAAGCCACTGACTAACACTCAGATCCTTCGCGGGCCAGGCGGCGCGCCCATCCGCAGGCCGCTGCCCGACTGGACCGTACAGAGCTGGCAGGGACTGCACCGCTTCATCCGCATCACGGTGCGGAACACGGCCGGCAAGATCGTCGCCTCCCATGTGGGCCCGTTCTGCCCCAACTCCGTCGCCCAGCGCTCCAACCCGAATGCCCCGGCGAGGTCACCCTTCCCCCAGGAGTGCCAGTCAGATCCGTTCGAGCTCAGCAATGCCTGGGGAATTCAGCGTGGCTGGGGTGCCGACGTCGCAGCCTTCGCCCCGCGGCTCAGGCTTGGCAAGTACACAGTCACGGTGAACATCACCCGCACGTGGCAGCGGTTCTTGCACCTGGCGCCGCGAATCTCCACCGCTCTGGTCAAGATCAAGGTTGTCAAGCCGAGCAACTGCGGCCCGTTCCAGCCGTGCGCGGCGCGGCAGTCCAGCCGGCACCCGGCTTCGCACGGCACCCTGCCGCGACTGCCGGCTAACGTCCCCACGCTGAGTAGCCCGCCGGCAGCGTCCCTGCCCGACCTGGTGCCGCTGCCGTCATGGGGCATCAACGTCTTCCGTTTCGGCCGCACGACGACCGCGAAGGACGTGCTGGTGTTCGGCGCCACGGTCTGGAGCGGCGGCCATTCCCGGCTGGATGTCGAGGGCTTCAGATCGCACGGCTCGCCCATCATGAAGGCCTACCAGTACTTCTGGAAGAACGGCCGGGTCATCGGACGAGTCCGCGCCGGAACGATGGGCTTTGACGACAAGCCGGGGCACACGCACTGGCACTTCGAGCAGTTTGCCCAGTACCGGTTGCTCAGCAAGAGCAAGACCAATGTCCTGCTCAGCCATAAGGTCGGCTTCTGCATCGCGCCGACCGATGCGGTCAGCCTGCTGCTGCCGCACGCGCTGTGGCAGCCCTCCTTCACCGGCTTCTTCGGAGCCTGCGGCTCGCAGACCGCGCTGTCGGTGCAGGAGATGATGCCCATCGGGTGGGGTGACACCTACTTCCAGTTCCTGCCGGGGCAGTCATTCGACATCACCAAACTGCCGAATGGCACCTACTACATCGAGATCATCGCCAATCCCGAGAAGGTCCTGCACGAGTCGAACTACCGCAATGACGTCTCGCTGCGGAAGATCATTCTCGGCGGCACCCTGGGCCACAGGACCGTGAAGGTACCGGCATTGCACGGGATCGATCCCGAGCACATGACCGGCCCCTGAGGTTCGCCGCCAGCGGACCAGCTGATCGCGGTACCCCGCTAGCGCCGGGCGCCCTGGCGGTCGCTGGCTGAGAACGCGCGCAAGCCGCTCTCAGCCGGCGCCGCCGGGGCGTTCCTGTCTCCGGGGCCTAGCTGACCGAGAACCGGAGGACCGCCCGGATGCGGCGGTCGCTCGGCGGCCGCCCGGCCGATGATCTCGGCCCGCTCGGCCTTGGTGCGGAAGGTGACGCAGGTGCGGTCCGCGCGGAACAGGTCGTTGGAGAACTCGAACGCCACGCCGTCAGCGGTCCGCGAGGTTCGGGTGATGGCCAGCAGGGCGGCGCGGTCGGCGATGCCGAGCAGAGCGGCCTCGTCGGGACTGGCCTCGACCACCTCCAGGTGCTCGACGACATCCTGGGGCTTCATCCCGTAATGGCGGTCGAGCAGGTCGTAGATCGAGCCGCCGAGCGGGAGCTCGAGCAGGCCGGGCACCAGGTCGGCTGGAAGCCTGACGCGTTCGAGCGAGATAGGCACGCCATCGGCCAGCCTGATCCGGACGATATCCAGCACCAGGCTTCCGCCCTGGAGGTCCAGGTGGGTCGCCGTGAGGTCGTCGGCGCCCGTCATCGTCGCCGACAGCACCTGAGTGCCCGCCACGAAGCCCTGGCGGCGCAGGTATTCGGGCAGGCCGACGATGACGGACAGGTCGCGGTCCACTTTCGAGTGCGCCACGAAAGTGCCGCCGGCCCGGCCAGGGACGCGCCGCACCACGCCGGACTGGGCGAGCACGGCCAGCACCTGGCGCAGGGTCGACCGGCTAACCGACAGCGCCGCGGCCAGCTCGCGCTCGGTACCGAGCTTGTCGCCGGGCCGCAATGCCCCCGAGGAGATCATGTCGAGCAAGCGGTGCCGCGCTTCGTCGACCAGGCGCAGATCCGGCCGCTCAGACCCGGCCGGCCGCTCGGCCCGGTCCGGCCGATCCGCCCCGGCATCCGCAAGATCGCTCACACCATTGCCTGCAACGATTCCGGCACGGTCTGGCCACCGTCGACTACCAGCGTCTGGGCAGTTATGTAACCGGCCTCGGCGGAGGCGAGGAACAGCGCCGCGTTGGCGATGTCGGCCACGCTGCCCAGCCGGCCGAGCGGGATCGATGCCTCCATGCTGGCCAGGTAATCCGGGCCAAGATCGTCAAGCCCCTCGGTGATTATGTTCCCCGGCATGATCGCGTTGACGGTGATGCCGGACTTTGCGAGTTCGAGCGCAGCCGACCGCATGAACCCGAGCTGGCCCGCCTTGCTCGCGCCGTAGTGCGACCACCCGGCGTAACCGGTGATCGGGCCGGTGATCGACGAGGTCAGGATCACGCGGCCGCGCCCCGACTCTTTCAGCGCGGGCAGCGCCGCCTGGACCGTGTAGAACGTGCCCTTGAGGTTGGTCGCCAGCACCTCCTCGAGCTCGCCGGAGGTCATCTCAGCCAGCGGGGATGCCGGGAAGATGCCCGCGTTGCAGCAGACGACGTCGAGGCCGCCGTGCTTGCCCACGGTGGCCGCGACCATGGCCAGGCAGCTCGCGTGGTCGCTGACATCGCCGCTGACATAGCTGACCTTGCCGCCTGCCGGATTCACGCCGGCGGCCGCGGCGGTCAGCTCCTCCGCCGCCTGCGCCCCGCTCGCCGCGTCCCGGCCGGTGATGACTACCTGGGCGCCGGCGTTTGCGAAGCCGGCGGCGATTCCCTTACCGATCCCCTTGGTGCCGCCGGTCACCAGCACGGATCGGCCTCTGATCGATTCGAACATCTCGAGCTCCTGATGAGGTGGGTGGGCGATGGCCTAACTCGAAGGCGGGCTATCCCGCGGTGGCCAGGTAGCGTTCGGCGATCTCGCAGCAGCCGGTGGTGAACTCGGCGCCGAGCTCGAGCGCGGCGTCGGCGAACCGGTGCGAGCCGACCCATGCGACCAGTTGCAGCCGCCGCAGCAGCACGAACGTCGGAATCTCTGCCTCGTCGGCCGCGGGCAGCGGCAGCACGCGCCGGTACCCGCGCACCCAGGCGTCGCACAGCTCGGGCACCCGGGGGTCATGCTCCATGAAGCTGACCGCCGTCGCTAGATCGAACATGAACCAGCCGAAGCCGCAGTCGTCGAAATCGATCACCTGGATGTCGTCGCCGTCGGCGAGCAGATTGGCGAGCCGGACATCGGCATGGATCAGGCCGAACCGGTCCTCGCCGCGACCGTAGCTCGCGAGCCGCTGCCACATGAGCGCCGCTGCCCTGGTTAGCGTGTTCAGCTCCTCCGGGCCGACGCCGATGCCGTCTTGCCAGCGGCCCCAGCGCGGTGTATCACCGACGCAGCAGTCAAAGCCCCAGTCGAACCGGATGAAACCCGGCGGCCGCAGCCAGGCGCGGGAATGCCGGTGCATGCGCGCGCAGATCTCGCCGAGCAGCTCGAACTTCTCGGTCAGCTTGTCCTCGGCCGGCTCAGCGCCAGGCAGCCACTCGAACAGGACTGTCTGCCTGGTCAGGTCTCCGACGGTAATACCGACGACCTCGCGCCCGTCGGCGGCGGGGTAGACGGCCGGGGTGAGCAGGCCCTCATCCCGGCGCAGCGCCTGCAGCCAGGCAAGCTCGGAGGCGACCGCGCCCGGCGGGTGGTAGCCAGTGCGGTGCACTCGCAGCACGGCGGTCCGGCTGGCGGCTGGGTCGTCGATCCGGTAGGTGGCGTTCTCTGACAGGCTGAGCAGCGCGACGTGCGCATCGGCTGGGAACCCGAACGGCGCGAGCGCCGCCCTCGCGAACGGATCGTAGCCGCGCAGCACGGCTTCCTGCGAGTTGTCGGTGACGCTCACCGGTTCTTGCCCTTACCCACCGGGCCCTCTGGATGGTCCCGCCCTTCGATGCTGCCGAGCAGGCGCTCGATCTCGGCCCCTGCGGTGGTCACGCCGACTGTGGTTCCCGCAATATAAAGCCGGCCGGACGCGCCGATCATGGTCACGTCCACGAGCGTGTTCTCCGGCGCGGCCGTCTCCGCCTCGTTCGCTGCCACGGCGGCGAACAGGGCCGGGGTCATCTCGCACACCAGCAGCGACTGACCTGGTAGCAGCATCGACGCCTGGCGTGACCTGTTGATGATCACGGCCTGCTGGTCGGTGACGTCGGTGATGATGTCGATGTACTGCAACGCCGGCTTGAGCTGGTCGGATGCGCTCCGGCCGATCCCGGCCAGGATTGCCTGTCCGGCCCGCTGCACGGCCGCTGCGTCTGGCGAGTGCACCTCGAGCACGCCGAATTGCCGCTCCACGAACAGGATGCCTGGCTCGACCGACGGCTCGGCCCGCAGCGCGAGATCGGTGACCCGCTCGATCGCCAGGCCCGGTGCGACCTCGACGATCAGCGCGTGGTCGCCTTCGGCGGCCGGGTAGCCGCGGGCTCTGGTCGGCGTGCCCAGGTACGCGGCGAACTGCTGCCGCAGGCCCGCGATCGGCAGGTAGACCCGCAGCTCGGTGCGGGTCGTCACTCAGAGACCACGAAATGCTTGCCGAGCTCCCCATGCGGGCGCGGGATCACGTGCACGGAGATCAGCTCGCCGACGCTCGCAGCGGTCTCGGCGCCCGCCTCGGTCGCCGCCTTCACCGCGCCCACGTCGCCGTTGATGATCACTGCCACGAGCCCGTCGCCGACCTCCTGGCGCCCGACTATCACCACGTTCGCCGCCTTGACCATGGCGTCCGCTGCCGCGAGGGCGGCGACGTATCCCTTGGTCTCGATCATGCCGAGCGCGTTCTGTGCCATGACAATTTCCTCTCTTCTGATTTGGCTTAACGGGACGCACGGGCCGATCCCGGCTCCTTCTTGGACTTGCCGTCCGAACCCTTCGCACGCACTGGACGGGCGGGCCTGGCTGGCGCAGATGGCTCGTCGATCGAGCCGATGATGAGCGCGTCGACCGGCGGCCGGTCCGGCAGCCATCCGGACGCCACAGAACCCTGCGCCACGAGCACCCGTTCGCCAGGACCGCTGCCCAGGACGTCGAACGCGACCAGGCGATCACCCGAGCCGGCGACCTCGATCTCGAGGAAGGCGCCATTCGGCAGGCCGTCGATCCGCTTGCTTGACCAGACGTTGCCGACGACCGTTCCTTGCAGCATCACCGCTCCTTTTCAGTGTTGATTTGGAGCGCGCGCGTCGGACGAGCCGCCGCGCGGCCGCTCGGTACTCATTGGAGCGCGCGCGTCGGACGAGCCGCCGCGCGGCCGCTCGATCGGGACTCCGAGCGCCCTGGCCTTGTCCCTGGCCAGCGGAGTCAGGACGGCGCGCGGCCCGAGCACCAGGCGGGCGCCCGCCTTCGCTGCCGCGGCGACGCTCCGCTCGGTGACGGCGCCCTTGTCGACCCGGTGCACGGCTGCTGGACCGCCAGCGGCCTGCCCCGCCAGCGTGAACCTGATCCGCCCGCCGATCAGGTCCCGCCTGAGCTTTGGGTTGTCGGCGAGCTTGAGCACCCGCAGCGCGAACGCCTGCAGGTCGTCGTCGGTGCTGATCCGCACGGTCCACGATGCAGCGTCACCGCCTCCGCCGAGGCCGGCCTCGTCGTGGCTGGTGCCGTGCTGACCGGCATTGCCGCGCGCTGCGGGCGCTACCTTCCCGACTACCTCGGCCAGAACTTCCCTGACCAGGAGCCTGAGCTGGTCGGCGCTCAGCGCCCCGAGTCCGTCGTCCACGACGCTCACTCCGGCTCGCCGAGCAGGGCGGCGACGGCCTCGGCCGCCTGCCGCACGTCACGTTGGCCGCCAGGATCGCGTACGACGCCGGCGCGAGCTCGAGCACGAACAGCGACTCACCCGGCAGCACCATCGAGCCCAGCTTGTTCCTGTTCACCAGGAACGCGTGCTGGCCGTCCACCCTGGTGATGGTCCGCGACGCCAGTACCTTCGGCCTGGTCGCCGACGTCGCGCTGACTCCCAGCGCGGCGAGCACCGCGCTGCTCGCGGCGTGCACTGCGGCGGTGCCGCCGTGCAGTTCCAGGTAGCCGAACTGGCGCTCCACCACGAGGATCCCGGCCTGTACGTCGGCCTCCTTGAGCGCGACGTCGGTCAGCGGCTCGATATCCAGGCCCGGCGCGATCTCGATCACCTGGGCGGCCACGTTCGCCCGCGGCAGCCTGCCGCGGACGAAGGTGCCCAGATAGCACATAGTTTGCGGCTGAAGCTGGTCGAGGAAGATGAAGGAGCGCAGCTCGGCCATCGGCTAGCCGCCCATCAGCTGGGAGAGCTCTTCGATGATCATCGCGCGGAGCTGGTCACGGACCGAGTCGGACAGCGCTCCGCCAGCCAACCCACTGCCGGCGGAACCGGGGTCGGCCGCGCCGCCGCGCGGTGGACTGACTCCAGTCTGGTCAAGGACCGGTCGCGTCGCTCCTGGCCCGCCAGCGCCCGCGGCTGGCTCGCCAGTCGTCTCGGGCGGCAGGTTCGACGCACGCGGGTAGGCGGGCACCCGCGCTGGCGGGCGATGCCAGGGCTCGATGCCGGTGAAGTCAGCGAACGGCACGCCGGGATCTGTGTTAAAGGCGACCCTGGTCCAGTTCACGAGGTGCCGCGGCTCCAGGTTCTCGCCGATCGAGCTGCGCCCGGCGAAGCCGGTGCCGAGCGTCATCGACAGGGCCAGGTTGGTGTCCAGCCCGGAGCTGCCGGTGCTGTTCGAAGCGTTGACCGCCACCCGGAGCACCGGTACGCGGACGCCATAGCGCGTGATGGTCTCCGGGTCCTGGCTGTGAATGGCCGCCGAGTGCCCCGCGCCGCCGATCCGCACCACGGCGCGCGCGGCCTCGATCCCGCGGTCGGCAGTCGGCACGCTGACGACGCCAAGGACAGGCGACAGCTTCTCCCGGCAGAACGGCTCCTCGGGCACGACCAGGTCAACCGGGGCCAGCAGCAGCCTCGTCCGCGGCGGCACCCTGATTCCGGCCTGATCGGCCAGCCATGCCGCGTCCTTGCCGATGGCGTCGCCGTTCAGCAGGCCGTCGGGGAACAGGTAGGCCCGGAGCCGGTCCCGGCCCGCCTCGTCGAGAACGACGGCACGCTGGCGCTGCATCTCGCGCAGCAGCCGCTCGCGCACACTGTCCACGACGACCAAGACGGACTCATTGGTGCACAGCACCGAGTTGTCGAATGCCTTGCTGTCGGTGATCAGCCGCGCGGCGGCAGCGACGTCGGCGGTCTGGTCAACCAGGACGGGAACATTGCCAGGTCCGACGCCGAGCGCCGGGTTCCCTGACCGGTAGGCGGCGCGCACCATCGCAGTGCCGCCGGTCGCCACGATCACGTCGGTGACGGGATCGGACATCAGGGTTTCGACAAGCGCCACGGTCGGGTGCTCGACCACTTGGACGGTGCCGTCGGGTGCGCCGGCCGACTCAGCTACCTCGCCGAGCAGCCTGGCGGCGTCCGCGCAGCAGGCCCTGGCCATCGGATGCGGACTCACCACGATCGCGTTCCTGGTCAGCACCGCAAGGATGACCTTGAAGAAGACGCTGCAGACGGGATTGGTCGACGGCGTCAGTGCCAGGATGACCCCGGCGGGCCGGGGTATCGAGACGATCTTCGCGGCGGGGTGATCCGGGGGCTGACGAAGTCCTCGTTCCTGTATCGCTCGAGCAGGCCCAGCGAGCAGGCCTGGTTCTTGATGATCTTGTGCTCGACCACGCCGAACCCGGTCTCCTTCACCGCCCAGTCCGCGTAGCGGGCGGACTCGGCGTGTGCGGCCCTGGCGACCGCTTCGGCGATCCGAAGCACGGTGTCGCGGTCGTAGCCGGCGAACGCGCTGGCGGCCCAGTGCGCCCTGGCGAGCATCTGCCGGGCCTGGTACGTCGCGGCGGTCCCGTCGCCGGCCGGCTTGTCCGCGCGCGAGCCAGTCGCCTGAGCGGCCGTCCCGGTTGCGCGGACACTCATCGCCCCCTCCCCGCGTAGCCGGCGGTGACCGATCCTCGGCTCCCGGAGGACCCCCGGACTGCGCCGGCCCGGGGTGAGCGGGACCTGCCGGTGCCCTTGATCTCGGCGTAGGCGCGCGCGATGCCGGCCTCAGTACGGTCGAGCAGTTCCTCGCACAGTTCCGGCGTCATCAGCAGGCCTGGCTTGTACTGGAGCACCCTGGGATCAAGAGTCGAGAAGATCGCCCAGACGCCGGTCCGGTACAGATGGCGCATCACGTACTTCGCCCCTTCCGGATGGTCGAACTCCAGGCCCATCACCACGCCGTTCTGCCTGATCCCGATGAACCAGTCCGGGTAACTGGCTTGGATCTCGCGGAGCCCGGCGCCGATCAGGTCGGCGATGTAAGCCACCATCGACCTTGTCTCCGGCCGACCGCAGATTTCCAGCGTCTTAAGCGCCGCGACGCAGCCAAGCTCGGCTCCGCCGAAGCTCGAGATATGCGCGAACCCGTCCTCGGTCAGCCAGCCCGCATTCTCCTCGCTGACCAGAACGGCGGCGATCGGGTACATCCCGCCCGACAGCCCCTTGCCGGTGACCAGGATGTCCGGCTCGATCCCGTGCTTAGTCACGGCCCACATCTCGCCGGTGCGCATCAGCCCGGTCTGCACCTCGTCGGCGATATACAAGGTGCCGTGCTTTTCGCACAGCGCCTTCACGGACTCCAGGTAGCCGGGCTCGGGTAGCGGGAAGCCGTAGGTCGCCGGGATCGTCTCCATGATCACGGCCGCGACGTCGCCGCCGGCGAGCGCCGCGGCCATCGCGTCCAGGTCATTGAACGGGACCTGGCTGAACTCCTCCGGGCGATCGGAGAGGAAGATCCTGGCGAACCGGTCGTCCCCCGTTGCTACGGCCAGGCCGGTATGGCCGTGATACGCCTTGATGATCGAGACGATCTTGCGGCGCTGGGTCGCGTGCCTGGCGGTCTTCAGCGCTATGTCGATGGCCTCGCCGCCCCCGCTGCCGTACACGACCTTGGTCAGGTTCGGCGGCGCCGTCCTGATCAGCGCCTCGGCCAGGGCTGCCCGCGCGCTGGACGGGAAATGATGATTGCCGATGTCGAACGAGCGCATGCCGGTAGTGATGGCTTCGACAAGTTCGGCGTTGCGATGCCCGAGATTGAAGGTGCCGCCGTTCAGATGCACGTCGATCAGGCGCAGCCCGGACATGTCCCAGATGAAATAGCCCTCGCGCCGGTCGATGACCAGGTCGACGCCGGTTTCGCTCCAGAAGTCGGTCTTCCCCGGGTTCCAGAACTCCCTGGACTTCTCCAGGACCTCGGCCTTGGACTCCACGCTGAACACGTCGTAGTCGTACATCGTCCTGCCTTCGCCCTGCGCCGCACCGCACGGCACGGACCCGGACCCTCCGACGAACCCATACCAGACCGAATCATGTATCGGTCTGACCCATTAGTCAAGAGTGAAAGCGAACCCGAGCAGACCTATTGTCATGCTCGATTTAACCATGTTACGGTCGGGGTCCGGCGAGGCGAGGTAGGCGCCCATGAAGCCGCTGAGGTGCACGGCCCTCGGCCGTTCGCACGATCGCCCTGCCGGGACATGCCACCACTTTGGTGTGTCTAGGAGGGGTAACGGCGGTCGTCATGGTCCGACCAGAAGCATCACCCATCGCCAGCGGGCGGAGTCGGTCCGGTTCGCCGCTCCCGCGCGTTCCCCTCGTCATCTCATCCCGCCGATCCCCGGGCCAGCCGCGGCCAGGGGACGGCAACTCGTGCCCGCCAATCCGCGCTTGGCACGGGGCTAACCCCTGACGGGAGGCTGGCTGCATGTCAGATACCCAAGCACCGCCCGGCGCCGGCGGCGAGTTCGCCGGCGCAGATGTTGTCACGAGGACTGGCCTGGCCGAGAGCGTCGATATTTCCGGCCGCGAGGACGTCCATAAACTCAAGAAGGGCGCTGTCGGCCTCGCTGGCGTGCTCTTCCTGACAGTTACCGGATCGGCCCCGATCTCGGCGATGCTGTTTAACACGCCGATCGTGGTCGGCTATGGCAACGGCATCGGCGCCCCCGCTGCGTTCCTCTTCGCCACGGTCGTGCTGGTGATCTTCTCGGTTGGCTATGTCGCCATGGCCAGGGAGAAGACGACCGCCGGGGGCTTTTACTCCTATATCAGCTACGGCCTCGGGCGTGAGGTGGGCATCGGCGCCGGATATGGCTCGGTCCTCGCATACTCGGTCTTCGAGGCCTCGCTGGCCGGTGGTTTCGCCTATTTCCTCAACCTCAAGCTTGCCGAGTTCGGCGTGAACGTGAGCTGGCCCTGGCTCGCCCTCGGCATGGTGCTGCTGATCTCGGTCCTGACCTACTTCGACGTCAGGCTGTCGACGATCGTCCTGGCCGCCGGCCTCATAACCGAGGTCGTGATGCTGCTCGTCTTCGACGGCTTCATGTTCGCACACGGCCACATCCCGGCTGCCGCGATCAACCCAGCGAATGCCTTCAAGGCGCTGGCGGCGAGCGGCTCAGGAAGCAGCGCGATTGCCGCGGGGGCGATCGGGGTCGGACTGTTCTTCGCGTTCTGGTCGTGGGTCGGGTTCGAGATGGCCCCGAACTACGGCGAGGAGTCCAAGAACCCGAAGAGGAACGTGCCGCGGGCGCTCTACATCTCGGTGATCGGCCTGGGCATCTTCTACATCCTGACTTCCTGGGCGCCGTTCGCCGGCTACTCCTCGGCCAACGCGGCGGCGCACCAGGCGCAGACCAACGCGGCGCAGTACTACCTAGGCCCGGCCCACAACATAGCGGGTCATTGGGTCAGCTCGATCCTCAGCTACCTGATCATCACCGGCTCGTTCGCCTGCGGGATGGCGTTCCACAACACCACGGCCAGGTACGGGTACTCACTCGGTCGCGAGGGGCTGCTCCCCCGCGCGCTCGGCAAGACCCACCCCAGGTACAAGAGCCCGTTCGTGGCCTCGCTCGTGCAGACCGTCATTGCGGCGCTGATCGTGATCGGGTTCGCCGTGTTCACAGGGACCAACGATCCAGCCAGCCAGGCCTACATTCAGCTCTACGGCCTGATGGCCGTCATGGGTGTGATCGTGATCCTGTCGGTGCAGGCGCTGGTCTCGCTCAGCATCTTCATCTACTTTGAGCGGCATCCGGACCGGAGCGGGCACTGGTGGAAGACCAGGCTCGCGCCTGCCATCGCCTTCATCACCCAGGCCTTTGTCGTGTTCCTGCTGTTCGACAACATCAAGTTCCTCGGCAGCGGTTACGGCTACGCGAACTGGCTTGGTCCGATCGACGCCCTCGTGGTGGTCGGGGGTATCGGCTACGCGTTCTACCTCCGGCGCCGCAACCGGGAGAAGTACGAGTCCGCCGGGCGGCTCATCAACGAGGGGCTGTAGGTACCCGGGCAGTGTGTGGTGGGCGGCCGCAAGGCCGGCCACCACACACTCGTCCCGACCGATCATCGGGGGAACGCACACATGGGCTACCTGATCGGCGCGGACATCGGCTCGCAGAGTGTCAAGGCCTTGCTGCTCGATCCGGACGGCCGGGAGGTCGCGTCCGCCGGCCAGGGCGCCGCGATGAGCCATCCGGCGAGCGGGTGGGCCGAGCAGGACCCGGCCCAGTGGCGAGACGGCCTGGCGGCGACCGTCCGCCAGCTGATCGCCGCCTCGGGCATCGCTCCGGCTGAGGTCACTCATCTGGGCCTGGCCTCGCAGGTCGACGGTGTCGTGCCGGTCGACCGGTCGCTCAGGCCGATCAGGCCGGCAATCATCTGGCTCGACCGGCGGGCCTCCGACCAGGCGGACGCGCTGGCGGGCAAGCTCGGCGCCGATGCCATCTTCGCGACAACCGGGCTCAACGCCGACTCCTCGCACATCGCGCCCAAGATCATGTGGCTGCGCGAGC